>Ga0179593_1716668_pt1 | contig 18476 bp, 31 predicted proteins | sample CZODoug2_1_08_16_FD_185931 | JGI IMG/M metagenome (GOLD analysis project Ga0179593, IMG submission 185931) | Vadose zone soil fungal communities from Angelo Coast Range Reserve, California, USA - CZODoug2_1_08_16fungal (PacBio error correction) | ecosystem: Environmental > Terrestrial > Soil >...
CCTTCTGCCCACAGGGTGGACTCTTCAACGACGCGCGGTGGGATGGGCGGTGTCTGCACGGTCCGCAGAGGCGACACTTCTTAGATCTCAAGGGGGAACCCGCGAGGGGCCAAAGGGTCCGCGCCGGAAAAAACAAAAAAGAAGTGTAAGATTGCTCCCCAGCTGCCTTATGACTGGGTCTTTCAAGCGTGGCTCATCATAGAAACAAGTGGGTGGGCCGAGGTCCGTGGTTCAGAGCCATCTGGCTACCACAGGCCAGCAAAGCGCCCCCAACCATACGACACAATCGGGTTGCTCGAAGGGGGTTAGGCCCGAATAAAGCGGACTTAGGATCGCATTGGCACGTATGCCCGAAGAGGCGCTCAAAAAGATGCAGACGGAGGGACACGGTGCGACCATGTAACCAGGAGAGAACGGAAACAAGGGTGTCGGGCGACCCATGCAAGGCCACCTGCCCGGAGGCAGGGTGGAAAGGGAAATTTGAGGTCGCGGGTCCCGGGGGGGAAACAAGCCTGGAGACTCATTCAACAAATTGAGTCGAAGCGGTAGGGTCAGAATGCCAGACACACACTTATCGGGTGTCCTTGGCAGGGCGACGACGTGGGGCAATCTAAAGGACGTAACCGTCACCCCTGAAAAAAAAACATCAAGGAAGGAGAGAAGGGAGGACAAGGATCACGGACTTAATATCCTAAAAGAGCGGGTTGGAATTCCAAGGGGAGCAACGTGGGAAGACAGTAGAAAGGAAGGAGTCTGGCAGGAGTGGAAGCAAGAACCAAGGGGGAAGACCGCATCAGGGAAAATCTAAAAATTTGGGAGTTAGACCCACGGACCCAAATATGGACCGCAAAGAGCGAGTAGAGCTAAACTTAGGAGCGTAGGAAATTTGGAGTGGCGGCAGGATAAGGTGGGTGTACTGACTAGCGGGACACCCTGTAAGTTTGCCATAAAGGGAGGAGTTCCTAGAGACGATCCGAGAGGAGGGGTAGGGAGGCGGGTTTCTTAAGTCCTTAACCGGACGAAAAAGAAAAGGGGTTAAAAAACAGACCGGTGTGGAACTAATAAGAGATTTGCCGGTTAAGCAGGAGCAGGTTCAGGTGCAAACTTCGGAAGGGCCATGAGGGGGGGAAGAAGGGAAACACGGAAAGGAGTAGCACTAAAAAGGCGAAAAATGGGCTGATTACGGGGGAGCGGAAGGGGGGATCACGCAGGAAGTCCGGAAGGAAAAGGTACCTAGTTTGAAAGGGGGGCATTAAATCAGAGTATTATGAGGGGATGAAGAATGGAAAAAGCCCTAGAAAGTCGACGCTGAGGCCAGGAAGGGCATAAAAGAGGGACAGTCGCGGGGTCGGGAAAACAGTCAAAATCACGGAAAAAAAGGAAAACTCCGAGAGCAACTAGAGGAGTTGCTGGAAAATCAAGTTGGGGGAGGGGAAAGAACAAGAAATCACCTCATAACCTAATAAGAACGAGGGACAACTTCAACAGAAAGCAACTTTGGGTACACCGGGGAGGTCGCATGTGGTGTCACGAAGTGCACTAAAAACCGAGTTAAACGCGCTTGGAAGTGCAAGTAGAATAAAGACAAAGGAAATCCTGGGCGTGAATACGACGAAGAGACGAATGTGTGTGAGCCCGACAGGGTAAGAAAACTTATAAAACGTGTGCACTCACACCAAAACTCATGGTGTGGGGAAGGGATGCGTCCTCTGATTGACGAAAAACCAAAAAACCTGAACCTGTACAAACATCAAGGAAAACTGAAAGTGACAAGGGGGTCTGTAAAGGCTTGAATAGAGAATGTGGACCGGAGCTGGCACTGAAAAAGAAGAGAGTCCAGTCTGATGGACACTCCAAGTAAATAGGGAGAAACGTCGTAGTACTCAGCATGAGAACCCTGAAGGGACAATAGGGTACGGGAGTGGGGTAAGTACAACTCCTGGCAGCCAATACGGGATTGAAGGGGGGGAACAGGGGAAAAAGTTAGCGAAAGAGAGTATCCGGACTAAGAGAAAACTTTTCAGGAGGGTAGAAGGGGGGGGGGACGGAAAATAAGGAGACAATCTTAAGAAGAATCTAAGGAGGGCCATAATAGTGCGCTTGCCACCTACAAGCTGAGGCGAAAATACTAAAGAACTCCCAGAAAAGGACCAACGATAAATGACCGTACAGTACCAGAAGGGGGATGAAAGGTGGAAGGACTAAAAGGGAAAAGGCAGAAGAGGACAAAGAGAAACATACTTTCACACCGATCTAAGGAAGAGAAACTAGGAGAGTCGAGAAAGCTCGACCAAGAAAAAACCCTCTTGGGCTAGAGTCCCTAGATTAGAAAGAATCTGGGTCCGAGATGCACAAGAGTGTGGGAAGAGATGTGAAAACAGGATGCCTAATCCGTCAGTGAAGTCGGAGGGGAGCAAAGGTCAGCGAAGAAGGAGAGCCAGGACTAAGCGTGTAGTCAAGGGGAGGACAATAAAAGCCAGAGCCCAGAAACAGGAAGGGAGTGAGAGGAAAAGGATAAGGTACTGCAACTAACTCCAGGAGTCAACCGATTGTCAACAGTAGGGTGATCCCAGAAAGTGGAACAGCAACGGATAGCGACCGATTCTAAACTTCCCAGGGGCGAAAGGACGGGGAAAGTGGAGACAGGGACAATTTGGTGAAACAGGTCCAGACAGAGCTATCTTCGCGGAACAGAATCACAGACGGGAAAACGCTAGGGTACCTCGACGTATGGCGACGTACGCTGTATTCCCTTTCCAAGAGACTTCACGGACCAATTTACGAGAAAAAAAAGGTAATAGCGGAGGGGAAGGAAGGAGTGGCGTTGAGAGGAGAGGGCGCAAAGAATCAGTTCGAGACCGAGTTCCCAACAACAGCGTGGCAGGGGGTAATCCTCCCAAACCAGTGCAACACGGTGAAAAGGCTGGAAAAAAGCGAAAGGAAAGGGGGGCGCAAAGTGTGGAGAAAATCCTAAACAGAAAGACCAGGGGTAATGTTGTCGGGAGTAGAGGAAAAAAACACGTTCGTTGCGTGGTGCCGAGGAAAAAAGATCCCGGTACTAGTGGATGAGGGGCTGCGCAGGATGAAACAAAAAAACAGCAAAAAAAGTGTAGAAAATCGTCTATTTGCACATTGTCAGCGGTGGTGCTAACAAAAAGGTTTTACGGAACGGGGGAAAGCGCCTGAAAGGACATTCAGAACGAAAGGGGGGATATAGTGCTGCGTGGGTCTCTCGCGGCAGTGTGAGGTCGATAATAAGTCGCCACCGTATGAAGCAAGCTATGCAGGGGGGGGCGCCGGGGGGGCAGCCGACAAGAGTGTCGTATATCGGTGAAGCCTAAGCAGAGGGTTTTGACGAAGATCAGGGGTCGAGCGCCTAGCAGAGAGGAGAGACCGATGTGTAGAAAAAAAAGGGGGGAAAAAAACGGCTCGGGGTAACTGAGAGGGAGGGTTAAAAAGTCGAAAAAGGACGAGTAGAATCCGGCCTGGTGGTTTGAAAAGACCATTATCGTGGGTGGGGAAAGCGGACGATAAGACAAGGGTATAGGGATAGGGGGCGACATAGATGCGCTGTTCCGAAGCATCTTCTTCGCGGCTCTAGGTGGGGTAAACCAAAGGGAGGAACTACTAGGGGCTGCCACACCGAAAGGGAAGGAGAAGCAGCTGTAATCAAGGGGAAAGTGCATGGGAAAAAAAAGCGCGTGCACGGGATACTCTCTAACAGCAACCCCAATCTTATTACGACAAGGGCGCAGGTAGTCGGGTTGGTAAGGGGTGGCTATGTCGACGGCTACGTAAAGGAAGGGGATGCCATGCCAGAGCAAGGAACGCTCCAGTAGCACCTCGCTGCAATAGGACCCAAAGAAGGCGGGACAGGAGAGGAACGACGGGGCCCCAAATAAGTGGGAGGTGCGGGACACCGCACGAACTCAAGAGAGAGGGAAAGGGATTAGGAGACGCGGAGGGGTGGGGACAGTAAATCTTCGGACAAGCCAGTTAGATGTCCTAAGTAGAGCGATAAAGAACACCCGGATAAGAGAGAGGAACTGAAAGAAAACAGCGAACTGCTAACCATCACGAAAGAAATTTGGGAAGAAAAAAAGCTTCAGGAGAGGGGGGTTGTGCTCGCAAGAAGGCACAGGTGATTAAAAAGGTTAAGAAAAACAGCTAAAACGAAAAACGAGCCCGAACTTCGGCAGAATAAAGCTCCCTGTCGTGAGCCTGAGAAAAAAAAAGGTCAGTGGACAGAGAGATTGCTTACCACGAACGTCGGCAAAAAGGGAGCTGGATCGAAGCTGAAAGACCCGGTTGGCCGTCGTTGAAGCCCGAAATGTGGTGGAGGAAACGGCCGGGGAAAGAACGGAGGCAGCAAGACGGTAAAGAAAAAAGCAGTTACACCAGTAAAAATCTTAAAAAGAACCACACAGACAAGGATATGCCAGGATCTCACGGGAAAAAAGAGGAAGGAGACAAAGTCAATCCATCCAAACAAAGCCTGTTAAAGCCGTCAGGCGTCCAGAAACGAACCGAAGGGGATCAGGGAAATCCATGCGTGAATCCACAGCGACGAAATGAGCTTCCAGCACCCAATATTGATCTCAAACTCGCGGAAAAACGGTGACCGCTCTGGGGAGAAGCAATTGTCGGAAGAGGGGGAGGGTATAGACCCTGCTCGTTCTGCGACCGTGGATCACGGAGAACGAAGGTAAGAGGTAAACGTGCGCAGAAGGCCTAACAGCGAGGAGGGGGTCAGATCTTCAGCAGTTCGCATCTCCGTGAAGAGGGGGTGGGAGAGGAGAAGAAACCCTGGAGGGTAGTGCCTTGCAAAAATCAAAGGGGACGCCAAAGGGAAAAAACGAAGGGAATCCCTAGAAAAACGGAATAAATTGGGGAAAACTTAACCAAAAGAAAAAAGAAAAAAAGGTGAAAGTAAGATACAAAAGGTCCCAAAAGGAAAAGCGAGATTTGGATCCAAGAGAACCTGGAAAGAAAATGAAAAAAAAACAATCGAAAACGAAAAGAAAAAAATGGAGTCCATTCTAGAAAAAAGTCGCGTAGAGGCTGCTGGAAAAAAAGTTGAGGAACAAGGAAAAAAGGGGAAAAGAAAAAAGCCAAGGAGGGGGAATCCTAGAGGAAGATGCGGAGGAAGTATCAAATCACCATACAGAACGTGCACGGAATTAAAAGAAAAAAAAGGTCCTGGACAGAAACTAAAAAAAAAAAGAACTAATACGTGGAAGAAAATTCAAAATTGGCCTGTTCGGGTGATGGGGGAACGACATATATGCGGGAAAAAAAGGGACGGAAGATTCAAAAATCCAACAAGGAGCGGCCAAATGGTGAGGCTATGATGGACAAGAAAGGAGAGGAGAAAGAAAGGACAAAGAAGTCGATCAACACCGAGACGAAAAATGGAAGTCCAAATAAAGAAAGAAAAAGGGAGCAAAAGTTCCGTTTCGACCAAGGAGAAACCAGTGCTAATGCAACGGAGGTCTGGGGAAGAAAAAGGGTGGGCTAATCTTAGGATACAAAGGGGAAAATCCTCAGGGGTTGAATGCCAAATCCTCGTCACGGGTCATCACAACGTGTGGGAATGACAAAAAAAGAGAAGGGCAAAACATTTACCAAAGGGGAACTGACGTTAACACAAGAAGATTTCCAGGGAATGCGTGATCAAAAAAGGTGTAAAGGGAAGGCTAAAAAGAAGGGAAAAAAGCCTGCAGGGCCATAAGGGGATTTCCACCCGCAAAGAGAGAAAAAAGGCCAAAGAGAAAAGGTTTCAGACGGGGGACGAAGATGTGGCGGGGGGGGAGGCCAAACAAAGAATTGGGTAGGTTATGAAAAAAAAAACACCCGGAGTCCCACCAGTAAAACTACTGCTAGAGAAGGGGAGAGAGAAGAAACCGAAAGCAAGGGAAAAAAATTGAGAACACGGCGAATTGTGGAAAAACACACTCCCGGGGTCCCACTCCCCGGTATAAGGAAATGTAGGGGGAAGAAAGTAAAGGATCAGGGGGAAGAGGGGAGAAGAACGCCACAAAAAAGAACTCTTGTATAAGTGTTGCTCAAGAAGGGGGGGACCTGTCAAAAAAAACTGTGAATAAGTTAGAAAGGGAAATGTTCAAAAGCGTGATCGGAATAGAGAAAAGGAGCTGCACGTAATAGAATTGGTTTAGCTAGGAGGACACCGAAAAAAGAAAAGGAGAACAGAAAAACAAACGACGCGCCCTTAAAATGTAAGGGGAAAAGAAGCCCGCATTTTGGGAGCCTGCCGCACATGTCCTGAAGCAAGGGGACGAAGAAGATATCAAGGACGAGACGGACGCTCTGAAAAAAAAAGGGCTTCCGGAAGATAGACTAAATAGTCAGGGGGACAAAGAAACGGGGGGAGCGGGGAAGAGGGGTTAAGAAAAGAAAACTAACTGGCTGTTGAGAAGAGATCCCCAGAAGTCTCCTCTCAAGGGGAGTAGGAAAGAGAGGCGGGGCGGAAAAATGTTGGGGATTGGAAAAGACCTGGGACAACAAGGGAGGGGATAGAGAGGAACTGAAAAACACTGAGACTATTTGAAAGTTGGGTTTCAAAAAAAGATTTTCACAAAAAAAAAACTTGGTGAAAAAAAAAAAAGTTCCAAAAAAACGCAGAGAAAAGATTAAGACTGAAATGGGGGGAAAATCGAACGGAAGTTGGAAGAAAGCTGACGGGGAAAAAAGACAAAGCGAGGGCATAAAAGAGTAAAGAAAAAAATATCGCCCGCCAAGGGCGCAAAAAAGCCACAAAAAGGGGGGCTGTACAGAAAAACGGGTTATGGAAGGACAAGTGACATCCCTTCAGATAAGGGGAAAAAAAAAAAGCCGGATCTAAGGATGGGAAAGCCGCAAGCGCTAGAAAGAATCTCCAGGGAAAGCACAGGGAAAATGAACCCAGTGAAAAAAAAGACTTAGCAAGAAAAGAAAATGAAAAAAGAGAGGAAAAAGACCAGGTCGGCCGAGCCTCATCAAAAGAAATCCAAAGGGAAGAGTCACGAATAAAGGACTTGGAGAAAACACCGGACAAAAAAAACGGGAATTCGAGCCCTAGGGCGCCGGGGGAAAGAAAACAACCTGAATTAAGGGACCCTTCGGGAAAAAAAAAGGTTGGAGGCCTCGAAAGAGACTAGGGTGGGCTATAACTGACCGAGGTGGACAGCAAGGAAGTACCAAAAGAGGAATCTTAAGAATATAAAGGGAGAAGCCCGCAAAAAAACAATGAAAAGAGAAAACTAACATTCAAAATGAAACTATGTAGGAACGGGAAAGATAGGGTACCGAAGAAGTTGAAAACCTGAGGTTTCAAAAGAGAGGCGTCCAGATAAAACATGTCCTGCAAAAGGAAGGAAAAGAAAAGGGGGGACCGAACTGGATAAAGAAAGGACCTTAAGAAACACATTGGAGAAAGTGAAAAAATGATAAGGGAAAATACTATTCTTGGGAGGGGTCCGTTCAAGGTTCATGCAAGAAAAAAACCCATAAAGTAACTCAAAAACGAGTTCTGGACGGAAAGTCCTTGGACAAGAAGGAATCACTGGAGCGGGGAAAAAACGGGAAGGAAAAAAAACAAACATCGCCACAGAAACCTTAAAACTTAGAGCTACCAAAGGAAATTATTGGTATTAACCCAGATAAAGAACCTACAAAGAAAAGAGCAAAAAAAAAAGAAGAAAAAAAAAACGTAAAATAGGGGTCAACTACCAAAACCGGGAGGCGAATCGTCACCAAAAAATCTCCAAAAAGCGAAAAAAGAAAGGAAGTGGGGTGAAGGAGCTGGGTACCCCAGCGTGCAAAGAAAAAAATGGGTGAATAAGCATATATGCGCGCCAAAAAAGACTCAAACTCGAACAAAAAGGGGTAAGGTAATTCACCAAAATCAAGGAGAAAAAAGGCCCTTTAAGTCAGAGAAAAGGGACTCGAGTACACCTCAGGCCCGGATCTTAAGAGAAAAGTGTCCCGGTATCGAACCAGCTGCGGGGTCCCAGCCGGCAGGAAGCGGTTACTAAAGAAAGAAGCTTGGAGGGAAGATAAGCATGATTCAGAAGATTCAACGGCGATGCCATTGGCTTTTCAAAGGGAAAGGGGAAAGCGGTAGTTGATATTGAGGGAAAGCGAAGAACAAGGATTGGGACCTGGCCTGTCTACTTAGCCAAAAGAACCCAAAAAAAGAGTGGGGGTAATCAGACATGAAAAAGAAGGGAAGGCGGGAAAAGACTGGGGGCTCTAGGAAGGGGCGCAATGCAAGCCGGAAGAAAAAAGACAAGGGGGGGGGCGGCGAAGAAAAGAAGTGTATATGTCTGAACAGGGAGTTCGCGAGAAAAATGAATAGTGCAAAAAACCGGGAAAAAAGATATCAGAATAAATCTTGGAATGAAAAAAATGGCATTTTCTGGGATTACGAGAGAAAAACGCAGCGGGTGAGGCGGAAAAAACAGGAATGCGAAGAAGAAGGAGAGTAGAAAAAACTTCAGAGGGAAAAGATAAAATGTAGAAAAAAAACGAAAAAGGGGTGGGAAAGGGGGCAAGAGAGAGGGGGGTGGGGGGAAAAAGCAATCACATTTTGAGGAATCTCAACCCCGCCAGCAAGAGAAGGGAAAACCCAAAAAAACGGAAAAAAAAAACTTAATCTCAATTTGAGGGAAAGCGGTTTGGAGGAGAAGAAAAAAAAAAAAAAGTTTGCAAGAGGAGAAAAAGTAAGACAAAGACTCGGGGCGTTTACCAGAACTGTGGACTGACACAATCCCCAAATTTCAAAAAAAAAACTCAAAAAAAAAACAACAAAAAGAGAGAGAAAAGAAATATTTGGGGAGGACCGGAGGGTTCAGGTAAACGAGAATATCCCGCTGAACAAACTTTCGTTAAAGAAAGGGAGTCAGGGAAAAAAAAGGTTTTCAGCGACGACGACCTCAGAGAATCTGGACACCATCCGAAAAGGGAGATTGAAAAAAGGACCTGTGGGCCAAAAAGGAAAAGATCAGGGATGGGAGGAAAGGCGACGGGGAAAGCAAAAGGGGGAACGGATATCCGAAACGAAAGGCCGGAAAAACCCAAGGGGGTGGGATGGCCGGGAGCACGAACAGAACTCAAAGAAGAAGCAGCCCATAAGTGAGCGCAAAAGCGCCCAGACTGCAAGTCCCAGAAAGACGAAGAAAAGAAGAAACATAAAAACATTATTAAAAAAAAAAGCCCATCAGATGGGGATGCCGGGTTCCCGCCAATCGAGGGGAAATAACTGGCAATCCGGAAAAAAGAGGGGGAGCGGGGGGGCTAATAAAACACCAGCAACTTCACGGTAAAAAATTCAACGTTTCCTTAACGGGGGAAAACCTTCCGAAAAGAAAGCCAAAGGGGTAATAAAGGAACAAGGCAGATACCATGAAGGGGCCTCGTTCCAGGGGTTGGGGGTGATGGGAGAAGGTGTGTGGATGACCAGGGTTATAGGGCAAAGAGGTCCCCAAAAGCGAATAGGGGTGGGGGGAAAATCAAACTAAAGCTGCTCGTCGGAAAACAAAAAAAACGCAGCAACTGATGAAGTAGAACAGGTCTCGAGACGGGGCCAATTTGGGAAAAACGGAAGGAGGCGTCAAGTAAAATTCCATGAGGGGGGGGGAAAGAGAGTTGTCAGGACTGGAAAAAGGAGCTGGGGGAAATATGACAGTGAATATCACTTAGGAAGACTGCTTTGTGAGAGTAATCACAGAAACCCGAATAAAGAAAAATGAAAGAGGGGAAAATTTCTTTGGGTGAGGATGTCGGGTTTTATGAAAGAATAAACCCAACGTGAAACAGAAAAAGTGAGAGGTTCTTTGTTCGGAGAAAGAGGCTTGGCTAACAGACCTTCACGTCTCCAACCTGGAATACTTCAAGAGACAGAGAAAAAAAGGAAGGGGTGCAGGGGTGTCCTGGAGGAGAGCGCATTAGAACTTCGACTCATGTTCGGCCCAGCACCCTTAAAGTCGAGTAAAAGAAAAAGGCATCCACAGAGGGAGGTAAAAGAATGGGCTCTGAAAAAGAGGTCTCAAGGGGTTTGAAGTGCACGGAGGAATGTTTGGACTGAAGATGAAAAAAGCGTTGGACCGCCTGTCCTCCTGGGTGGAAAAAGAGGGGGACCGCATATATGCGATCAGAGATGTCGTGCACAAAGAACTTATCGACAAAGATTGGACGTGTTCAGGAATATTCCGCGGAAAGGAGGGACGAAAAAAATCCGAGGAGATTCAAAGGACCAAAACCAAACCATCTGCGAACAAGAAAGGGCGAAAGAAACTCAGGGTACTGGGTGGAATTGCCTCGGAACGCATAAGAACGACCGGTGAAGATAAAGGAAGGGAAGAGATGCGAATTGAAGAAATGGAGGTTTAGAGGGATTCGGGCAAAAGGAACCGTGATGAAAGGAAAACAATAAGACTTGGGGGTCGCAAAGGGCTGCTTAAAAAAAAAAAACCGCAGGAAACCCGGTTCAGAAGAAAAGGAAAAGCTGCTCAGTCACGGGAGGGGGTGAAAAAACGATAAGGCCTGGGAACGGTCAGGCGTGAATGTACAGGGGAGGATCCCACGCCTGCGGGCGGAACGTTAGGAGGCAGAAGAGGGGGGGGGACTGCAAAAGATGAAAGTGCATAAAAAAAACATCGAGGAAAAAACTCCGATGGGAAAAGGAAATAATGGGGAAGGCTCTTGAAGGAGCGAGAGAAAGAGGAAGCAGGAAGACCGAAAACTTTTCAATTCACCACAAAGCTATTCGGCGGTAAAAACAACGAAATGGAAGGCCTTTGCCGAAGAAGGAAAAGAGAATTCCAAGGGGAGCGGACATCCGGAAAAAAAAAGGAAGTTTGGGGGGGAGGTTTCTTAATCTCAGGGGGGACAGATCTGAGAGAGGGGGGGGTCAGAGGCCAAGGGAGGAAGCTGTGCAAAAGAAAGTCAACAGACAAAGCTGAGAGCCCTCTACTCTGACCACGTTGGGAAGGGGGGGAAAATGGGGGCAGAAAAAATAGGGGGAAAAAAAGGAGATCTCTAAAGAAACGGAGGGAAATCTTAAGTCATTTTTTGGGGAAGTGAAGATAAAGAACAATAGGGTCCTAGAACAGCGACGGAGAAAAAAAAAAAAGGGGGGGGGGGTCTGTTGATTAAGGGGCACCCAGAAATGGGAAAGGAAGACATAAGAAGAAAAACCAAGCAGATGCAAGGAGAAAGGAAAGTATCAAAGAGGGCGGGCTCTATTTCGTCAAACATAGAGCCGTGGTCGCATTCAATTCTTGACGAAAAGGGAAAAAGACTAGGGAGGGGAAAAATTCTCGGGGAAGGGCCCCCCTCGGAAAGAAGCAAAAGCAGAGACGGGAAGGGCGGGGAAAAGGAAAAGACCATAAGTTAGAGAGTTTACGGATCCGAACTGCCCACGGGGATAAATTATTTCAAACCAGCACAGGCCTTGGAGAAAAGGGGAAAAGGACAAAAAATAAATGCAAGCGAAGGGCGAAGAAGACGGTTGGTGGGGTCGAAGCGAAGACAGGAAGGGAAAAAGAACGGAAACCAAAGGAAGGAAGGGCACCGGGGAAAGGGCAGCAACGAAGGCCCAAGAAAACAAAAAAAGCCGTTTGCGGAAATACCAGGGGTTTAAGAATCTGAGAGCAAGTGTTGGAAAAGAGAAAAAGAATCTGAGGAGGAAAAAGGATTAAGTAAAGAATCCGCAGCCCCCAACAAAAAAGCAGAGGGAAGGGGGGGGAAAAGGGGGGGCATCCAAGAGGGGAAAAAAGCAGGGGGGACTACCAGGAGGGGATGAACGAAAAGACCGGCCCGCTGATGGGGCAATGAATGAAAAGGTAGACAAAAAAAGAAAAACAATGGGAACCAATTCAAAGAACGCCATGGCGGCGGGGGGGGGGAGGGGGGTCCAAACGTACTGGACAAAGGGGGGGAGGGTAAAGAAAAAAAGTAACGCTGGCAAAAAAAAGACAAACGATACCTTACCAGAAACCCTAACAAAAGGTCGGTCAGGAAAAAAGCCTGGCGGGGAAGAAACGTGAAAGACCCAAAAACACCCGGGGAGTGCTGGTTGCTCGGCTGGAGGGGGATTCACGTTGGACGGGAGAGAAGGAGTTCAGCAACCACAGAAAGGCGGACCAGTAGGAAGGAAATCCATTAAACCCAGGACTTCAAAAAAGACCACACAAAGATAGGAAGGACAAGGAACCCTCGGGGGTCTGAGACTATGGGAAAAGAGAATAATAGCTGGAGCGTGGTCGTAAGGGATCAGAAACCAGCCAAAGGAAAACCCAGGGTGGTCAAGTTTCTGGGGGAGGGAACTCTAACAAAGGAAGCCGTGATCAAGTGCCGGGGAGGAGTGGGAAAGAAGACCTAGAAAAAAGACAAAGAAGAACGAGAAAAGGGGGGAGGCCTGTAAAGGTTATGCACAGGTCAAGGGGGAAAAAGAAGCCGGAACGTGGGGGCAAATCCCGGAGACGAGGGGGCCTAGCAGATAAAGAAAGGGTTCCAAGGATAGAATCGTGAGGTCCAAAACGGTTGACATCGGCAGGAAAACGGGGGGGAGAAAGTCAGGAGAGGGGGGGAGTACTCAAGGAGACTAACCATCAAAAGAAGGGGGATGGTCGGAAATCGAAAGGGGTCCATCACACTGTCCGTTGGAGGAAAGGGGGACATAGTTTTTAGGCCTGGAGGGGCTTGCAGGGGGGGGTCCCAAAACAGAATTCGTAGAGGGGTGGGGAAAGAAGGCGGTCCCGAGGTCCAACAAGTCAGGGGGAAACCGCCCTGGACGAGCTAGTCAAGAGGGGACCATCAAGAATGAAAAAAAAAAACGTCGGTGTTTCAGGAAGGGGCGCTAGAAGTGGTGAAGAGGGGGGGGGGCAAGTTATCATTGGGGCTGGGGGAGGGTCAAGCGATAAGGGAGGGTGCACAGGTGCTTATTCGGCCAAAACACCCCGCGCCGTACCAGCACACTTTTTTGGGTTCAGCCAGAATTTGTGGGTGGAGAAGTGAATCAGACCTGGGGGAAAAAAGTGCGTGGTCTGGGAAAGAGAGATTGAGCGTTGGACAAAAAGGGGATTGGGGGGCTGGAAGGGAGGTCCCGGTTCGCGCAGGTCTATCAAAAAAAAAATACTCTCAAAAATTTGCTGAAATTCAATCGTGGTGAAAAAAACAGTGCGAAAAAAAATAGTGGGGAGGGGGAGGGCAGCCCAGCCAAAAAAAGAAGGGGGGGGGCAGAAGCCCTTGAAAAAAAATCGTGGGGAAAACTCCAAAGAAAAAAAAAAAAACATTTTTGGAACTAGCAGAGCCGGACCAGCAAGGGCCATAAAAAAAAGAAGGTCTTAATGACAGAAAAAGAAATGCGGTTTCGTCAGGGAGATAGATGGGGGGGAAAGAGGAGGGAGTAAGAAAAAAAAAAAAAAATTCTGGCAACAAAGTCGGGGAAAGGCAGAGGGAGGGGGGCGTTTATAAACCCGCTAGAGAGGGAACACTCAATGGGGACGGGGTCCCAGAACAAGTACCCCAAAGTTCATACAAGAGCAAGAAAGGGATAAAGAAAAAAAGATAAAATATAGAGAAAGCGGAGAATCGGGGGGTTTTAGGCCCATAAAAAGTCCCAAGCCAGGGGGATAAGGGATAAAGGCGAAACAGAGACCGCTGCGAAAGGGGGTAATTGGAGAAAAAGGGGATACCGTTTGAGAAAGGATGGATTCAGGGGAACGCAAGAGAAAGGTCCAGGGTAAAAGACCGGAAAGACATGAAAAAAAGGAAAGCGTTTGTTGTCCCGAACTGGCAGAAAGGATCACTGGAAAGCCCGAAAAATAAGGGTTGTAATGAAGGAAGTCCACACCCAGGTGCATGCAGGGAAGAAAGGGGGCTGGCAAAGGAAATCGCTTGAGAAGAAGTTCAGAGGAAGTAAAGGGAAGACCAGGCACGCACTTGAAAGAGGGGTCGCCAGAAAAGAGGCAAGAAGCAATGGTCCAGGAAAGGGGGGAAAGCAATCGCTTGCAAGATCGAGATGGAAGCTTGGGGGAAACAGCAGCCCAAAAAAGGCCGAAAAACAACTTTCAGAATTTTAGGTGGAAAAAATGTGGGCAGAACTACAGCCGCAAAAAAGGCACAATGCTTTGAATAGGCAACAAAGAACCAAAGATGGACCATGGTCAGTAAAAAGAGGAAAACTTCCATGGGCAATCCGAGGAAAGGGTGGACTGAAAAAAAGTAGAAAAAAGAATCCAACACACAAGAGACGGGGTGGGAAATAGCAGCCTGCAATGAAAGAAGAAAGAAAAAGAACCCTAAGAGGACACAAAACTATGAAAGAGGAGAGCGGGAAAGGCTGGGGGCCTAGAGGGACGGAGGAGCGGGAAGGGGACCGCAAGGAAAATACAATAAAAGAAAAGGCGGTAAAGAAAAATTATTGGAAGGGGCAGGAAGGCGCATGAAAAAAAACACGCATAACAATCAAGGAAAGGAATATGGGGGGCAACAGGGATCAGCTAGAGGAACTACTGGGGAACTAAACAAAAGGGACGGGTTCAGAAGGTATTGACGTGCACGCGGAAGGGAATGTTCAGAAGGTGGTGGGGGGAAATCAAAAATATGAAAGAAAGAGAGAGACCATTACAAAACACTGCGGACAAAAAAATTTCCAAAGAAAAAGGAGAATAGCGGACAAAAAAGTGGTGAGATTAATGGGGACTAAGGAGGACTTCTGAAAGAGAACATGAATGAAACGGCCGGCCCTCGGAACCATAAAGAAAGAAAAGACTGAATATAGCTAGTACACCTTGGGACCGGAGAGAGGGGTCCTCCCAGGTTCCACCAAAAGAGAAGAGTATGACCAGAGAACCCTGGAGAAGAAAAGATGGAATCAGGAAACATCGGCCGGCCCTCAATTGTTGGGTAAGGAGAAAGACAAACAACCCCAATCCAGAGGAGAGGGGGAGGGTGTCTTCAAGGGGCACATCCGCAATAACCATCGAAGAAAAAATACGGGGAGTGAGGGCCCCTGATCAAGGTTCTCAAAAAAGGGACGGGAATTATATGGGAAGGGTTTATTCTGGGATCCTACGGTTTTGAGGGAGGGACGACTGATTAAAACCAAGAAAGACACTGGAACGCCAAAGACTTGATAAAAAAAGGAAGCGAAAGGAAAACGATCCATAGCATCCAGCCTAACCAATCAATGGGAAGATGTTAGGAAAGAAAGAGGAGTGACTGCAGGGTGGATTAGGGGGGATGGATCCGACGATTGTCAGCAGGGAGTGCAGGGGGACAGTGAGGGTCTATGCAGACAACACAGGTTGAAGAAACCTGAGAAGAATGTGGGGGTTCAAGCTTCGTGTGGGCATCCGGCAAGGAGAAGCGCGCCGCAAGGGTGCCGCTAGAGGGTGGCGGCGAAGGGGAGACCTTCCCACAAAAGGTGTAGAGGATCGAAAGAGAGGCGTGAGAAGGGAAAACACTGAAAAAGAAAGGATTCCAGCAGACTTGGACCAAGGCAAGGTAGGGGAGGATGTCACAAAAGGGGGTGGAAAGTGCTGGAGAGAGGAAAGGGGAAGGAGCAGCGGAAAGAAAAGAAAGGCCTCGGAAGAGCCAAGGGGATCGATCATGTAGTAGGTAGAAACGACAAAAAGGGCAGTGAGCACAAAAGAACGAAAACGTGCGAGTTCTTCGGGGCACAAACAAAGAAAAGTTTTCTGTTGAAGGAGAAGGAGCCTGGGAGAAGAAATAGGAGAAAAGGGAAGTCCAATGATTGAGAGGCTAGCCAAGGGGAGGAGCGCCAGCAAGGGAGATAAGTTGAGGAAAGAGAATCATGTGCTGGAAAGAGAACGGCCTATACTGGGTCGGCAAGTTCAGGATTTTCCAAAGGTCGGAACGTTAGAATTAAAAGGGGGGGAAAAAGACTTGGGAAACAGACGGAAAAACGGGGAAAAAGTTTTAACAAAGATAAAAAGGACTGAACAACGGGTAGGTGAGCATGGTCAAAAGAAAAGAAATATGCCAAAAAAAAAAAATCGTAAGATCCCACAAAGGGGAGGAAAAGAGTGCGCGATTTGGGGGGAAATGGGACAAAAGGGGAAAAAAAAAAAATTCTAGGGGAATGACGCGGACAATCCGCAAGGGGCACCGACCGACCTTTGTGGAAGAAAAGGGTAGGGGAACGGTCAACAATTACGGAAAAGGGCGGGCCTCGGAAAAAAAAGCAAAACCCGACGAAAGGGGGTAATAAAGAAGGATTCCTCCCGTGTGGGGGGGGAAAAGATCGTGGCGGAGGGCTGAAAAAAAACCATCTCAAAAAAGGGGGGGAAAATGAATGTTGGTTGCTTAAAAAAGAACTCACCAGGAGGAAACACCGGGGGGTTGACAGCAAGAAAAAGATAGAGTGGGGATGAACTCAAGGAAAAGTTCCAAAAAAAAGTATACTGAAAGGGGAGCGGCAGACGCAGGAAGTAAAGAGAACTCCAGAGGGCGCAAATATTTCAACAAAATCTGATGGGGGGAAAGCACCAATCGGGCTGAGAAAAACTACACTAGGAAGAGTAGGAATAGAAGCGGGAAGAAACCGAACGGAAAAAATTCGGAAAGGTCAAAAACGAATTATAAAACGTCGGGGAACCCGAAAAAGGGGAAGCACTGGGGAGCCTTGGAAAAAAAAAGACTTTTACTCCTGACTAGAGAAAAAAGATCTTTCAATCCCTGAAAAAGGGCATAGGTACGAGGAGTGCAAAATACATCAACGCCAACCCACAAAGTGAGAAAATCTGGGGGGAAAAAACAATCAAGAAAAAAAGCATCGAAAAAGAAAGTCTGAAGAGAGAAGAAAGGGGCCGCGGGTATGAAATTCTATGAACCGAAGCTTATCAGGTAAAAAAGGGGACAACTTCTGGAAGATGGAAGAAATTCCAAAAAGGGCGTCGGGAAGATCCGAATGCGGTCGATAGGGAGGGAGATGGATCTTGCCTAACCAAACCTGTGAGAGTATTTTGACAGATCGTAAAGCTAACAGGGTACCATTTGGTCAAGGGAGTTTTCGATGAGGGGTTGTGGGAAAAAAAAAAACGGTCAAAAGGTTGGCGAGGGGGGAACGCCATGAGAGGGGATATGCAAAAAAATTGAGGCCGGGAAAAAAACGCACGCAACGAACGCATCAAGTAAAAAAGCGAGGAAAGGAGGTCCTTGAGGGGGGAGCCCGAGGGAGGCTGAGGAGGGGGGAGAGCCTTAACCCCATGAGTCTGGCTAGCTCCAAGAGAAAGAGGGGTCCCTAAGGAATGCAAAGGGCGATGATTCACCTGGGGAACTAGGACCCCTTTTAGAGGGAGGAAAGAATGCGCTCAAAGACAGAGGGGGAAAGTCCTGGACTTGTCGGGGAGTACTCAGTTTGAAAAAGGCCGTCCAAGTGATAGTGGAAAAGATGGCGCGCCAAAAAAAGGGAACAAACATGGGGGAGAACTTGTGCTCTTAGAGGATTAATCAAGGACCGGGAGGGTTAAGTAGAAAGAAAGAGGCTTGACGATTGACTCCCAGGTGCCCGACGTGCAGCTGATAGGCGTAATGAGCAAGGAAAAAACCGGAAGAATATTCGGAAAGGAAAAACCGGCCGGAAGGGAAAGAGGTTTACGGGAAAAAAGAAGTGGGTAAATTAAGTTAAAAAAAAAAAGAAGGGGAAAGGGATGGCCATCAGACGGTCGAGGACATGATTAACGGAAGGTTGGGAAAGGGGGAAGCGCGAAAGTGGCCGGCAAATTCCGGGTGGGGGGGGGGGGGGACCGTGCTGTCTCACGTGCAAAAGGTCAGGGGGAAAAACCCAAAATTCAGCAAGAAACTCGAAAAAGGAAAGGCGATCGGAGAAGTAAACTGGGAGATTGGCAAAAAAAGCCAGAAATAGTAGGCACACACGCAGGGGAACCCGGTGGAGGGCTGTAAAAGAAAATTAGCGGAAAGCTGGAGGCTGCGGGAACCAAAAGAAACTTTGCGAAAGGGCTTGAAAGTTGCTCAACAGTGGGGGCTGACCTGAACCGAGGGTCTCTGTGCAGGATTTAAAGAAGGGGCCAGCAGGGGGGACTGGCGCGAAGAGGAGCGCAGTCAGGGGGCCGCTCGAGGGAGGGTAGAAGAGGAAGGGCCCGAGGAAAAGAAAGCATCAAAGGGAAGATGCTTGGAGCCAACAACAAGTGCGGGGCCTGGCGGAACTGGGCGACGATCGTAAGGGTTCCAGAAAAAGGGTTCAGCAGACGTCAAAAAAAAAGAAAAAGATCGCCGAAAAAGGGAGGGAACCACGGAAGTGGGAGCTAAAATACACCTTTGAACCGGAGGCTTGGCGAGACAGGGGAAGGGGACCATGAACTTTGAAGTAAGCAAGGCTGGCAAAAAGGGAAAAAGAGCGGGGGCGACGGATGGGAACACGTTTACAAAAGAAAACTCGCTAGGACCCTGGGAAAAGCCCCTGGAGGAAAATTAATACAAAGAAACCA
>Ga0179593_1683173_pt1 | contig 18474 bp, 27 predicted proteins | sample CZODoug2_1_08_16_FD_185931 | JGI IMG/M metagenome (GOLD analysis project Ga0179593, IMG submission 185931) | Vadose zone soil fungal communities from Angelo Coast Range Reserve, California, USA - CZODoug2_1_08_16fungal (PacBio error correction) | ecosystem: Environmental > Terrestrial > Soil >...
TTAATGTGAAAAGAAAATTTCCCCACACCGACCAGGGAACTACCATTGAGGGGAAAGGGAAAGACAAAATGTCGAAACCAAGTTTTCCGAGATGAATGAGGGGGGAAAAATAAAAAGGGCCACATCAGCACGCAGTCCCTTACCCCTTTCATGGGGCCGGGTGAAAACTATCATGACTAATTCTTAAGAGAAAAAGGATTGGGGAAGGAGGTTTTGGGGAAAAAATACGCAATGCTCAACGAAGCACATAATATTGGGCTTCGTTCAGGGTCATTCGGGGGGAGCGCGGACCCCTTCGGCCTAGAAGAAAGGATAAAAGAAAGGGGGGGTGAGTTTTGGAGGGGGCGACCCCAGTTCGAGGGTGAAAGAATTGTCTTCGTTCGGGGAAACCAGACAGAGAGGTTTCTAAACTGGTATGGAGAGGAGGGGGACGACCGAACCTGATTGATCGGTGGGGAGCCCCTCGCCCCAGACATCGAGACTATTCGGCGAACAAACACATCAGAAACTGGATTGGCTTCGTTCGGAAACAAGGGGGGAGCAGAGATCTACGAAGAGGACGGGACCAAGAAAAAAAAACATAATTGGGGTAGGAAGGTTGGACGGACCTTCGCGAAGGGGGGATTCGTTCGGGTACTAGATCGCGAAGAAGGGGGTATCGTTAGGAAGGGGGTAAACTGGAGCACGTCGGAGAGACAAAACGAATCACAAAAGAGCAGAAAACGTCGGACTAAAGTCCAGGCCGAAGAGAGGCGTCAACCTGAAAGGGGAAAATATGGGGGTTGGTAGGGACATCGGCCGCAAGCCTTCCTGAGCAAATCAAGGACGGTTGGAAAATCCAAGGGGAGAACACGTACTAACAAACAGGTTTGAAAACAAGGAGGGTCGGGGGAGCGAAGCTATCTACTCCTATGCCTTCACCGTTGAGAGAGTGCCACACCGCAGTGCGGAAGTCTGGGGTGTGGGGAAGGAGAAGAAATTTTAAATCCCCCGACAGGGGGGGAATAGGTGCGGCGGGATTGGTGTTATAGAAAGCCGAACCGCAAAAATCAAAAAAGAAAAAGATCTACCCATCGATTCCCCTCCTCACTTCGGCTTGGCCCGCGCAGGGGGGGAAGAAAGAGACCTTTCATAAAGGCAACTTCGCGGGAGACCAAGAAGTAGCGAAATCGAACGACAGGGCGACCGGTGGACTTTACAAAACATGGAAAACAACGCGCCACCGCTCGGCAAGAACGGGGGAAGGAAGCCTGACCAAAAAGGGGATTCTCAGGAAAAGGAAGGAGAAAGAATGACGGAAAAATTCACCCAGTGAAAGATCTGGCCGACCGGATCGACCGGCTAACTTCATTGAAATGCGTGCGGGTCTACCCAATGAGGACGAACGGGGGAAAGAAAGGGTGGAAAAACACAACGGGCATTCTACTCTAAACGCTGGGGGCGACGAACAGCCATTCTTCGACCCCAAGCTTCCAGGAGACGGCACAAGCCAATCTAAGGAACAAGAAAAGGAACGTAACAAAACCCTACACGCCTCGGATTTCTTGGGTGGGCGCGTACCGGGGGGATTTCCACGGGAGAACGTAGGAAAGGGGAACTGATTCTGAATGCTCGAGCCCTGCATTGAGACAAACTATCGTTGTGAAAAAAAGGACCAGGCCAAAAATACGAGCAAGTAGGGGAAGGAGATGAGAGGGGCTCCATCTCATCAGATGACGCGACTGCTGACTCACCCACGTAACTTAGGGGCCGTAGAAGCGGAAGGCTTTGAGGACGCAAAGGGATGAGGGGCTTGAAAACCAAGCCGAGGGCAGGGCCAGGAGTCCGGCTACTCAGAACCGAAGAAACGAGAAAGGTCAAGGAGGACCACCTGGGAAATCAGTGTTCCGCTGAGGGGGTTGCTCGATGCCCGCTACCGGGTTGAAGAAACTTAAAACCCCATAGGAAGGGGAAAGAAAAAAGAAAACAATAAAAGGCCTGAATCTCTCACTTAACGGACATCCCAGGGCAAGATTACGCGGCCAACTAGTTAAAAAAAAAGGGAGGGAAACAAGCCTCAAGAACGACTTAGCCCCTACGGCCACCTGGTCACGAAGGACGACAATAAAGTGGAGACCATCCAAAAAAACACCACCAAATCCGTCGAGGAGGGGAAGTATGAGTTTTATCGTGGAAAAAAAAAACAAAGTCCATTTCCCCCGGTGATGACGGGGAGGAATCAAATTTACCACTGACATCTCACGACTAACCCGGGACGCGAGGGTAAAATCCAAGGAAGAAAAAGTACATAGTTAAGATTACACATCGGGGTCCGATTTACCTGTGAACGTGGCTAAAGGGAGAGCCTAAAGAAAAGCCTCTCCCAGCGTGACACCTTCTCACAGATCCCACTGCGAGGGAAACCGGAAAAAAAAGAAAACGCACAGGGGAGTCTATAAGAATAATAGAAAAAGCTCTCTATCCCATCGTCGGGGGGGGAAAATTGAAACAACTCAAGACAACAAACGGAAGGAATAATAGAAAATTCAAAAGGGGGGTCTACGCGCTGGGAGTCTTGCGGTGTAGGACCAAAGGAACAAGGATGAAGGCGTAGATTGAAAGGGCAAGATGGAAGGGGGAGCAATCGTGAACAGATCGCCCTGGCTGAGGGGATTCGGTCTCTTAGTGAAAGTCTCTTAAAAAAATATTGAAAGGGCCTATTGGAAAAGAGCAATTATGACTACGAAGGTTTGTCTTGCGGAGGAGGAGGAAAAGGCGGGATTAAGAAAGATGGGAAAAGTGGAGGCGGGTAAAATCGGGACTCACGGAACCGTGGCCTTGATCGTTTGACCAAAGAAAGGTCTCATCCTCGCGGGAAGGACGATGAAAACGAGCTTAAGGGACAAAAGTGGGTAAAGTCTGAGGGGTCGAGAATTCGAGGGTAAGAAAAGAAAACAACGTCGGGCAAAGTAGGGGGGAGGTCTCACACCCTTTCTGAAGACCTTGACAAAGGAACAGTTCAAACGGGTTAGGAAGGAGTAGTAAGCCATAGGGAAAGGTTAAACTGGATTTCATCGAGCGTCGGAAGCGGGAAGAAATTAGAAAAGAACCCCTAAAAGGGGGAAAAAAGGAAGGAAGATACAAATGAAGAGCGGGTGACTAATAACCTGACAGGGCATCCCCTCCGGCGGGTACCGCCAGCCAAGAAGATTCTGGGGTAGGACAGAAGGGGAGAGGGCAGGCGAACTTCCCAGAAAAGATTCCGGGGTTCTGGCAAAATCCACAAAAAAACATATATCTTCGGAAAATCCTGAGGGACTTCTTAGGCGGCTTTTGGACAGGGACGGGGGTGTAGAGTTTTAACCACATCGTGGTGTAGCAAATAAGGGTATGTAGGGGGCTAGCACTGGGGGGCCGAATTCCTGGGCTACTGAGGCTGGCCTCTTCCCAGCCCCAATAACAATCCAGGGGGACTTTATAGGGGGGAGGAAAAGGGGGCAGAAAAATTCCTCTGAGGATGGGACTTACTTTCTCCAATGGATTTGACCAGCGTAAGGGCTGGGAGATTTCAGTCAAAAGACCAAAGAGAGGAACTCTGGGGGGAGAATGTGGGGAAAAAAAGAAAGAAGGCCAGCCAGAAGCAGAAGACTGGTGAGCACAGCCAGTTGCCTGATTAGCCTGCGGGTCTCATCCTTTGATAACCGCAAACCTTTGGGGGGCATGAGGCCTGAAGAGGAGGGAGGGTGTTTTTGAGAAGAGGGGGGTCTTGTAAGGGGAAAATGGCATGAGGAAGAAAAGGGCTCGGGGGGGGGGTGGGAAAAGTTACGAAAAAAGGGGAGCAGTCCGTGAAGGTTCGGTTCCAGCGACGTGACGTAGGGAAAGCCGGGGGAAAAATCACCTAGGAGAAAGAATGGGAGGACGAAAACCCCACGCAAAAAGGCAAAAAGGGGAGGGAACAGAGGGCAGAAGCAGCTCATCGGGGGGGGAAGACGAAAAAGGGCATCATCGGTCGATTCTTACTCCGCTCCGCGCCTACGCCACTGTCGGGGCGGTCAAAGCACACGGAAGAAACAAGGGGACAACTCATAACTTAAAAGAAGAGGGGAAGCAGGAAACACGGTGTTCTCGTCAGACAAAAGACAAACAGAAAAATCACAGGACTTGGAGAAAAACATGGGTTCGGTGTTCGGCCGTTGATAAAAAAGAGGCTCAAAAAGGTTAAGAATCCAAAAGCGAAAAGGTGCGAAAAAGGGGGAGGAAGAAGTCCTCTAAAAAGGGTAAAGGGACAGGAGAGGGAAGAACGATGATTACCTGGATGACCCTCCGTAATGCTCTTTGACAATGCGTATGGATGAAGTAAAAAATAACGAAAAGGGGAAACCGAAAGAAGAAAGAGAGAATAGACGAAAAAAAAGGAACGAAGCAAAGTTTCTCAAAGCTCAGGCGGAGTCGACAAACAACTCAACACTAACCCATGCATTTCGGGGAGGGGTGAAAAGAAAAAAGCATCAATAAGAAAAGGACTTTACAAAGACAGGGAAGTATGGTGGGGGTCAATAAGAGAAAACGGGGAAGCTTTCACAAACGAAAATCCGTTCGTGTGGCGTTTCAATAAAGAAAGAAAATTTCTGATGTGTGAGGGGGCCGAAAACAGCGGGGATCAAAAGGGCTTAAAAAAACTAAAAGGCTCCAAAATGGAAAGACAACCAGATCAACACGGAAAAGTCATGAGGGAGTATCGGGACAATCAAAGCCTAGCTAAAAAACCCGAATTGGGGAAAGGAAAAGTCAATACGGGGGATGAAGGGAATAGATCTAAGAAGAAACTTAACCCAACGAAAAAAGGTGGGGCTTGGAGAGGAAGAACGACGATCTCCATTCCCTCGTTCACCTGCCCCGAAAGCCCGGGGGGCCAGACGCGGATTAGAAAAAGGTCATCAAAGAGAAATGGAAAAAAGTCGGGGGGAGAAAAAAGAGAGGGGACAGGCACACCTGGAGGCGAGATAGGTTGTGACCGGTGGAAGGGTAATGACATTTCTCAACAACAGATCAGGAGGAAAAGCAGGCAGGGTTCAACTTTCACAAGGGTCACAAAAAAAGTTCTGCAACGGGAGGGCAAAAAGGAAAAAAAAAAAAGTTGGCCTCAAGAAACCCGGGATTGGTTCAAGGAAGGAAAGATGCATTGGATTCAAAGAGGACCACAGGGGTCATCACTCAGTCCCCCCTTGGTTCACATGATGGGGGGCCACAAAAGACCCAGGGGGGACATGAGGGAGGGGCGGAAAGATCCACGAACCTGAGGGCTTCGTGTGGGGAAGAAACCGTCGCCAATTCTCGATATTGGAGGACTACACACATAAGAAAAAAAAAACTGGGGGTGGGGGAGTTTAAAAGGAGGCACGGGGGAAGGAGAGAGACAATGCTAGGAAAAAGATCATTGCATGTCGTGGGTGGAGATTGGTCGCCGTCGGTGGAGAATTGGGGGGACGGTTTAAGAACCACAAGGAACATGAAGAGGGGGGGCGGAACCAAAACATCAGAACTGTTAGTGCTTCGTTTCGGAAAAAAGGAAAACGACCCGGAATGGGGGTTCGGAGGGGGGGGGGGGGACCCTGAAAAACAAACGCTCTATTCTGAACCAAAAAAAAAAAGAAGAAACTGGGTAGGGGAGTCTGGAGGAAACGCGGGGCCTAATCTCCCATCTTGGACCCAGTCAAAACCTATCAGAAGTGTCTTTGGGAAAGAGGGTCGACGGAAGGAGAGGCTACTGATCTGGAGGGGAAAGGGAGACGAGACTCGGTGGCTTTGAAAATGCTCGTCGGTGCGCCAAGGCGTCGGATCAGACGGGTCAAAGATCATTACAGGGGAAAGTTAAAGAAGAGGGGGGGGGAAGCGAGTAAAAGAATACCGGGGAAAAGAGGGGGAGGGGGGTGAAGGGTCCGCACAATCGGCCCCCCCCGAACGAACAAGGGAGGAAGAACGCCCTTGGAGAAACGCGGGGGTTCACACGGAAAATAAACCGAAACGAAACTTTGCCCTAAGAAGGGAGGTGGAGCTATTCACCTTCTGCCTTCAAGAACACGTTTCTAAAAAGAGAAAACAGAGGGTTCTGGAAGGCTGAGTTGGGAAAGGTGAAGGACAAGGCCCGAAGTGGGGCTTTGCCGAGGGAGGGAAAAAATCCTCCAGTGCATGACTCAGGAGTCACCAAAGTGAAAGGGACAACGAAAAAAAACCCAGGCCTAAACTTCAGGGGCTTTGGCCTACACACAATCCCCCCAACACTAAAGTTGATCAGGGGAGAAGGAGACTTACTGGCCGGGAGAGGAAAAAACGGGAACTTCGCATTCTTAGTCAACCGAAACTCGACAAGACTGGCAAGACTGGGGGTCCGTTCAACCCGTCTTCACCACGGCGCACCGTCAGGAGAAAAATTTCCACCGAAAAAGAAGGAAAGGGATGGAAACTAAAAAAAAAGATTCGCAAACATAACAAAGAAAGGCACACGGCGGAAGTGAAAGACAACCAGGTGCTAGAGCGCAGACCAGAAAAGCTCCTTGAACGGAGTTGAGAAACCCGAAGGATGTTCTAAAGAAAAAAGGGTAAATAACAGAGGGGGAACGGCGCCCACAACGTTAAGGGATACCTGAACCGCTGGGGGAACCTTTCTCAAAAAAGAGCAATCCATTGAAAAGAAAAATAATGAAAAAAAAACAGAAGAAGGGGAACAAAAAATTTAAGACCCACCCTCCCCCCGACCCACCCGGTAAAAAGGTGGCGAGGAAGGAAGAACGCAGCTGCAAGGAAGAAATGGAGTAAGTAGTCTGTGGATCGCAAAGTCCTTTGCCGACACAACTGAAAGTGTTTCAGAGGAACAAATCAGGCAGAACGACAGGACTGCTGAGGGGGGGGGGGAGGACACGCCACCACTCTTGCCTCCCTTGAAAACCCCGGAGGAGTAAAAAACGAAAAACTCAGCAAGGAAGAAGTCAAGGGCGCCCAAGTTCAAAAAGGTCCTTGATGCGGTCAAAAGCTGGAGGATTGAATCTTCATGACTCAAGAGGGAAGCCGAGATATTAGACGTGCCCGTGCGTTTATGAAACAGGGATCCTCCAAGCACGGTCGCTAGAAAAAAGAAACAAGGGGGGGGGTAAAGTGGAGAAAAAAAAAAACAAAAAAAAAAAAAACCAACTGACCTCCATCCCGAATTCCGGATCAAGCTAAACTTCATGGAAGAAAATGACGAAAAAAAGGGGAGAACTTCTAAACCAGAAGCCCTCTACCTACACCCGGAGGAACTCGAAACAAGAAGCCTAAGAAGATTAAAAAAAACTGGGGGAAAAGTACGTCGGAAAGAAAGAAAGGGGCGCAATCATCGCACGTCACGGGGTGTTAGCTTGGGATCGGAATACGGGGGAAAAATGCCCTGTCAGGGAAAAAATCTGACGAGCAAAAGGGGGGGAAAGAGGGACGGCCACACCTGCCGGGTACGAGGATAAGGAAGATGAAATAGTAATACTGGAAACCAATCGACTGGGAAAGGGTTGTCAACCGTTACCTTTGACTTTCTCCCGTTTTCGCGAATGGGAAAACTGCGACCATTAAAATCCGCCTTACCCAGAAAAGAATCGCCCATTGCTGGGGAGTAGAAGGGAGAAAGACCGAGTCAGTAGGGGAAAAAAAAACAAAATCTACGCATGGGAAAAAAAATACAAGGCTAAACCCCAAGGACCTCTCTCCTCATGTCCTTCTCACCAGCCTGGGCAGTAAGGAAAGTCTCTAAAAAAGAGGAAGAGGAAAAAGGAAAAAGACCAGCTCAAAAAGGGGATCTTAAGAAAGCGAGGTTTTCCGCACGTAACTGGCCTGTAAGGAGAGTCGGGGTAGTTGGGGGACAAAAAAAGCTGGGAAAAGGAAAGGATACCAAAGCCGTCGAGGGGAAAACAGGGGGACCCTGGGTCGCGCCGTAAAGAAAACACTGTACCGTAGACGTAGTCATGCAAGTACGAAGAAGTTTGGGATTGAAGGGCAAGCCTCAAGCCTTGCCTTGGAAAAAAGGCGTGTCGAGAGAAGAAAGCTCAAGGGAACCGGGCCTTGGGAATCGTCAAGAGAACTTAACGCCGCTCTGAAGGGGGCGCCAGAAAGGGGGGGTCGGAAGCGAAATGACCATTGGGGGGGGGAGTTTGAGGATTGGAAAAAAAATATAGTTCTCAAAATGCAAAAGAATTCGGGACGTGAGAAAGGATGGATGGGGGCTTCTGGAAAAAGGTGGGATATTCCTTTAATCAAGTGCCAGACGGGGGGTGAATAAAAAAATTTGCATAAGGGGGAAAGGGGATTGGCAAGAAAGAATTTCGCGGTATCAAAAAGAATTGTCGAAGCGTAAGAAAGAGGATACACACCTGAACAGTCCCCGACTTATACTCTAAGGGTGCAGAGAGGGGGCTCAAGAAAAAAAATCCACTCAAAGGGGGGGGGCAAAAAATTCAGGAGGGGAACGAGTAGGACGCATACAAGGAAGGCCCAGACGGTAAATTCTGACGTGGCGAAGACGGGGTCGGAAAGCTATAGAGAGGCCTAAAAGAAGAATAGGCAGAACGGAGCAAGCTTGGGGCTGAGGGGGGAAGCATTTGACGTAAAGCAACCTTAAGAGAATGCGAAGCAGGGAAAAACGTATTTCGGTAGCCTTTCCTCTTCAAGGGGCGAAAAGACCAAGAGGGAGGGTGGTTCTGTATGGGGAGGGAGTAAGCATTCAAGGTGAAACCGGCGCTTGGAATTAGGGGGTCTAATCCTGAAGAATTGGCGAAGGAGGGAGTGTGCGCAAGGGACGAAAAAGGAGTCTGGGGAGTCAGGAGGGAAAAAAGGGGTGGCGAATTGGAAAAAAGAAAAAGATGACGCTTAAAAACAGCTCGGGAAGAAAACGTGGGCCGTGAAAGGGACCGGGAAGCGAGCCGTTCTTGAGAATCACACCTTTGGTGTGATTAAAGTCAGCGCGGGGGACTATCGGGGGGGATAACTCAAAGGAGGGGGGGCTGGGTACATGAGGTAAGGAAAAAGGCCTGTCCGTCGACGCGTGGTGTAAGCAATTACAAAAAGGGGAGGGAATCTGTGCGGGCGCCATACCGGGGAAAAGCAAGCTCGCTAAAAAGGAAGAGGAGGAGGGGAGCCCCAAATTTGAAATCTCCTCCCACAAGAGAGGGGCAAGCCGAAGTGAAAGGGAGGAAAGAGTCTTTTGCAGCTCATAGTGGCTCAAAGGAGGAAGACTGGAGTTCAAGGAACCTAAACTCAAAAAAAAAAAGGAAAAAATTCAGGGGATCCATGAAAAGGGAGGGAAGCTTCGCAAAGAAAGCGATGGGAGGGGGTGGCACGAAGCCACGGGTGAAATGAAGGGAACGCTTAATTCTATAATATCATGACTTTATGGCCACCAGTGGGGAGGGGGGAGGAAGGTGAAAAAACTCAAAGAGGGAGGGGCTATTGAGGAATCAAGGAGAAGAATGTGACAGGGCGAAATCCAAGTCTCTTGACAAGCGGGACTCTCTCTCGGCCGCCCCGAGTGAACCGGGGAGGAACGAAGGTAAAGAATTGACTTCAGGGGAGGAGACGACAAAAAACAAACCCGTGTAAAAAAAATCAGGAAGTCCGCAGATCAGTCAAAGACCTCGTCGAGGGAGTCGAATTCGACACTATTACGAAAAACAAGGATGCGGGGGTTCGAAAGAAAAAAAAAAGGGGGGGGGGGGAAGACCGAGGAGGTGGAAAAAAAGAAATACTCTTATGGGGGAAAAATGAGATGCAGTCGGGAGAGGGCTTAAAAAAGCAGAAGGGGGTCTTGGACCTTGAAAAAAAACGGGAAAAGAAATACCAGGAGGAGTCTCTAAAAAGCGAGAAAAAAAAAAAAAGGGATCTTAAAAAAACTTAGAAAAAATCAAACGAGGCAGACAAACCATCCAAAAACAAGGGTCATTCGAGGAGGAAGGACAAGAAAGGGGAGAAGAAAAAACTCCCATAAGGAAGGGATGCTTGGGGGACTATGCTCTGAAAACAAAAAACGAAGATTCCAACAGAGTTTGGGTAGTCGACCTTCAGTTCATTAATCGTGGGGAAAAAACCATGAAAATGCGTGGAAAGGGGGATGCAGTTGAGGAAAAAGTTGTGAGCCCAGGCATAACTATTTAACAACGGGTTCGACAGGCTGCCAGGGACAACATCCGGGGAGAAAAAAAAAAAAAAAAAACATAAAGGGGGGGGAAAGGGGGGGGGACAAAGAAAGAAAAAAAAACGTTATTAGGGAAAGGCAAGGGGGCAACTTCCACCCCGGTCACAACCGGATGCGATCGCATCAGGCGGGGGAAGGTCCCTGCAGCCCTGTCAACAGGGGGAAATTCCAATGACAACTGCTCAGGAAAAGCACTGAAGAAGAAGTCGTGAACCGGAAATTTTGATGGGCGGGTGGAACCGCGATGTACTCGTTCGGGGATACGACTCTCCGAACAGAAATGGCTCGTTGGGGGGGTAACAAAACCAATAAAGAGGCGAGGAAAAGAAACGATCAAAATTTTGTGCTGGAAGGGAAGGGGGTGGAAGTCATTCGGGGCTCAAGAAGGGAAAGTTCAGTTTGACCAGATCCTCCCGAATGAGTGTTTGGTAATGTTTTAAAGAGGGACGAGTTGGGGAGTTGTCTTGAGGGGGGGGGGAGAAATAAAACCCTCCAAGATGTTTTCTTAACAAAACCATGGCAGGGGGGGTATTTGAGAGGGGGGGGGGGCGTGAGGTTAGGGAAAGGCCCACCACGAAAATGTGTCGGTTTGAAAGCCCTAAAAATCATCGCGACTACGGAAAAAAAACATAAGGAAAGGTGGGGAGGGAAGCTGAAAAAGGGGGAGGAACTCCAGGGAGCGAGAAAGAAAAAAGTTTTGTACGCAAAAAAAAACAGAGAGGCCAGGGGGGCGGGGTGGGGAATTTTTGGCAACTCGCTCTATGGGGAGGGATTCGTGCGGGAGGGAGACCGAAAAGGGGATTGAAAGGGGGGACTGCTCTTTAAAGCGGCTCACGTCGTCGAGAAAAAGAAGAGGGGGGTCACAGAAGACAAGCTCCCTCATCAAAAAGGGGGGGAGAAAAAGTCTCGCGGGCGCCGTTAGAATTGGGCATCGTCGAGGACTCGGGTCCGTCTAGTCTTTCGACAGGAGACACCAAGGGTTGAAGAAGAAGGGGGGGGACAAAGCCGAACAACACATCCCGAAAAAAAGGAAAGCTGGGGTAGTAATGTCACATTTGAAAAGGGGGGAAAATGCAGACTCGTGCTCACCAGCAGCGATGGGAGGGACCATTCTATTTGTCGAGCTCCGGTGAATACCGCCCCACAGGGTTAGAGGGGAAGCGGCGAATAAAAGAACCGATGAATCAAAAGGGAAAAAGGGAAAAAAAGAATCGAGAGGGGGAAAGAAGTCCTCATCGGCTGTTCGCTTTTCGGGTCAAGACATTCTCTGCAAAGCGGAAGAGTAATGCAGGGCCTTAAAAGAGGAGGGAGACGTGAAAGAAAAAAGAAGTCCCGCCGCGACCAGACCAGTGCCGCCCAGTGTGTCCTTAAAAAACCCAAAAAAACCCCCACGTGTTTGGGGGCATTACAAAAAAAGGAGACCTGATACAAGGAGGAATGACCTAAGGCATTACCAGACAAAAAGACTGCGCGCAAAAACAGAAAGGGAGGGGTACGTGAGAAACCGGGGGGAGAGGCTAAAAATGCGCGACGCCGGCTAATCCTGCCAACGGTCGTCGCGACCCGAAAAAACCCGAGGCCTGCGGGTTTCTCGGCGCAAACAGTGTCTAGGGGAGGGGGGGGGACCACAGGTACGCCTTTCGACAAAGGTCCGAAAGGCTGAAAAGAAAAAAAAAAAAAGAGGTAGCACAGAAATTCGGCACCTTGGGAAAAGTCGGAAGGAAGGCCGACCGAAATAGCCCCTGGAACCTAACTACCAAACGACCCCATTCAAAAAAAGGAGGGATTGGGAATCATTACCAACGGGGACTCGGCCAGGGGAGAAAATAGGTCAAAAGGAGGATGAGTCGCCAAAAAGGGAAAAAAAAAAAGAGCGTGGTGGTACAAACAAAAAACACAGGAAGAAACGGAAGACCAAGTTAGTTTAGGGGATGGGGGGACAAGGAAAAAGATCATCAAGAGGGTCAGACGGTGAACTCCCAGACTTCCGAGGGAAGTCGAACTCTCAGAGAGATCAACCAATATCCCAAATTTCAATACTGGCCTTGGAGAGACCAGCCTGGAGTTGAAAGGGAAAAGGGAAGGGCCTTTCTAAAAAGATTGAACAAACTCGGAATCCTTCGTGGGTCAAGGGGGAAGGTATGATAAACGGTAGTGGGTTGGAAAAAGGAACTGAAAAAAAAAAAAAAACCCTTGAAAGGCGCACTGAACCTGTAAAAAGCTTCAGGACAGAAGGAAACGGGATAAAGTCCGAACCGATTCCTAAAGGGCGATCACCCTGATGGAAATAGGAATATCGACTACAACGGAAAACATCCATGATCACCCACGTAATCGCCAACTCTACTCCTCAAGCAGAACCCGAAATTAACAACCTGGGCACTGAGAAAAAAAAAAGAAATCTTGGAAAAAGGCTCTTCGAGGGATGTAAGTTGATCGTTGAAAAAATGTTACCAGGGGTCCCTTGGCCCTGAGGGCGAAGCGCGCCCGGACATGGGAAAAAACAGAAACCCAAAAAGCCTCAGGAGAGCAGAGCTCCCAAACTCGTAGACAAATTTCGAACAGCTGCTACGTGAAATCTTGAGAAAAAAAACAAGTGCCGACGCCTACCCGCGGGCTGGACCATTTGGAATTCGGTCAAATATGGCGCAAGAGAGGACACAGTAAAGAAAAAGCTTCAAAAAAAAAACCGACCCCGCGAAAGCTCTGTTCCATTACTTGGAGACACCAAGAAACCCTTTCGAAAAGGGAGACCCAAGGAGGTCGGAGAGAGACTCTCCCTCAAAAAACGATTATTATTAAAGAATCTCATTCAACACAGAGTGCGAATCCGGTCGGAAAAAGAAGAGGGGGAGAAAAAACTTCTGTGAAGGTATAAAGTCCGTAGTCTGGGCTGTGTTGACACTAGAAGGAATTCATCTTAAGGAAAAGTAAGGCCCGGTTGCGAAACAACGTGGCTAGAAAGGAACTGGGGGGGGGGGGTGGTTGGGGGGGGGGGGTTTTGTGGTGTGGGGAGGGGGGGGGGGGGGGTGTTGGGTTTGTGGGGGGTGTGTGGGGGGGGGGGGGGGGGGGGGGGGGTGGGGGGTTGTGGGGTGGGTTTTGGGGGGTGTTTGGGGGTGGTGGCTTTGTGGGGTTGGGGTGTGGGTTGGGGGGTGTGGGGGGGGGGGGGGGTGTGGGGGGGCTTGTTCTCCCTATACGAGAGGTACACTAGGGACGTCATTTTTAGACGAGGGGGGAGGGAAGAGGGGAAGTCCGAGAGATCCTGGGTAGTCAAAGGGAACGGGGGCGAGACGACGAGAAAGGAATTTGAAAAGGGTCATCGTTGGCCAATCCACAGCTAAACAAGACGGCATTCGCGGGGGTGGCCAAAAAATCTGCAGACGTAAGGAGGGGGGCAAGCTTTTAGGAGTCGTTGTCGAGAGGGGGGACCTGGCGGAATCGTCCCAGGGTGGCGGAGAATTGACAGGATGCGTCATCTTGCCCGGGGAGAGTGGTCATTGAAGGGGAAAAAAAAAAACCTGAAGAAAAAAAAAAGGGGGGAGGCATCGAGGGAACTGGTCCTACTTGCGGGGGTTGCTAATTACTTCTTAAAAGCGGGAGCAAAAGGGAGGAAAGTAAAAGAAGAAGCACAGAAAAAGGGGACCCAACTGAAAAATTCTGGGGTGGAAGAGTCGGCCAAGGCAAGAACCGGCCTACCTCGTTACCGTCAACAAGGCACAGGAACTTAGGAGGTCTATAAAAAAGGACTAAGGAACTGGTCAAAAAAATCCAACGTGGGGCTAGGCCTTTATTCGAATTAATTATGGGACTTGGACAACCTAAAATCATAAAGAGTGGCAGAAGGGTCTTGCAGGGGGGTACTAGTGTGAACACAACTGAGTAATTTTTGGACCAGTAACGTCGTCTGGGAAAAGGGATTCAACAGTCAGGGTACCTGAGGGAATCCTTTCCCTTAATTGTAGACGAAAAAAAAAATCCCGCCTCTACAAAGGAGGGGGAATGAGGCGATTAAAGGGTTCGTGGGCGGCCTTCCTCGGCTCGTTGCTTATATTTGATCTCTGAATTTTAAACCTTTGAGAAGAAGGGAGGGTCAAGTTTCAAAAACCGCTTTGAGGAAAAAGGGAAGTTGGAAAATTTCCTCGAGGAAAGAAAAGAACCCGCAGCCTTGCTACCGAGTGGCCGGAAATGCTGCGAAGGAGAGGTCGGAGAGGGGCCTACGCAAAGGAGATATCCTTCAAAGAGGGAAAGAGGGGGGGGGCGAGCAAGTGTCTTGACATTCCGTGAGGAAAGGCAAACGCGCTGGCCGATCAGAAGGCTAAAAATTGGGGTCAAAAGTTTAACTGACAACGATGGCCAGTCAGAAAGGGGGGGGGCTCCAGACCAGGGAACGGAGACAAAAGGAAAAAAAAAAATTAAGCGGCTATTAAAAAGAGGACCCTTCCCACTCCGAAAAAGAACGGGGAAGGGGAGGGGGAACCAGAGGGCGACATCCAGTCATCGTTTTTAACTTGGGCTGCGAGGTGAGGAGTGAGGAGACGAACGCAGAGACACTCACTTAATAGAAAAAACGGGGCCGGAAACCAATCACGACAAAGAAATCGCGGTCGTTATCACTACACTGTGAATGACAAGAAGGGCTTCCGCTCGAAGTCCTGCACCTCCAGGGGACTTACAACCCGGGAGGTACGTGGGGTAGGGGGGGGGGGGGGGGGGGACGTGATTAAAGAAGAAAAATTGTGGAGGGAAAAGAAAAAAAAGCATTAAGGCTGAGGCGAAAGAAGAAATTCTAGGCAAAAACGGCCAAAATTGACATCGCGCGGCTCCCAAGGATGAACCTGGAAAGGAAAGAAGGGTAAACTCTGGACATTCAAGGGGGGAAGAAATGCGCCAGACCCGCAAAGTTGCCAAAAAAAGAAAGGAAAATCTCCGCTGACGTCGGAGGGCAACGACATTTTTACGAAAAGAAGGGAGAAGGCAAAAAAAAAACTAACCAAATGGAAAGTATGAGGGGGGGGGGTCAAGAAAGCAGGTCGGGACGCCTGAAATAACGGGAAGGACGAAAATACAAGTTCTTATTTGGGTGGGAAGAATAGGAGCAGGGGAAGTCCCCAAAAAAGGGGTAGGGGGCCTGGGAAACCTAATCCAATAAAAACAGGGAGGGTTGAGGGAGAAAAAAGGGCCTCCTCTAGTGTCATCCAACGAAGCCAATGCTCCCAAAAGAAAGAGCAAGAAAAAAACAGAGGAAAACCAATGGCATACTGTAGGGGGGAAGGACTTTCGAGAGAAAAAGAACCCCCCCGAACTAACCATTTGAGAGGTGTTGAGTTAGAAGACGATGCGGCGGATGGGTTCTTTCCACAAAAAGAAGGGGGGGGAAGATCCCCGAAAAGAGAAATGAGGTTGAAAAAAAGGAAACATAAAAGGGAAAGGGATAGGAGGGATGCAGTGATGGGCCTCAGTTTTTCCAAGCCAGACAGAGACAGGTGAACCATCTTTGGTTCAAGGGAGGGGAAACAAGAGAAGGGGAAGGATGGCACCGAGACCGGTGGGTGGGAAAAAAAAAAGGGAGAGAGAAACACAACAAATCACAAAATGAGCTTTCGGGGAAACTTACACCGGTCCACAACCGATTCTGCAGGGGGACATAAAGGGAGGGGAGACTTTGATCAGCCCTGTCGAAAACCCAAGGGGGGTTCACTCGTGCAGTAGGAAGGAGAATAGGGGAAAAGAATGCAAGAAACCGAAGGATTGCCCCGAAGGGTCAGGGCACGGTGACCCTTAAGGATTACGAGATTAACTCACTAACAGAGGAAGAAGGGGGGGGGGTACCAGGAAAAGGAGCTAGGAAATCAACACAGAAAGAAAAGGAGTCGTTTTAGGGGGGGGCGAAGGGGTTGGGGACTCGCCCGCGGGTCTTGAGGGAATACCGATCAGGCAAAAAAAAAAAAAAATTTGCGTGGGGGGGAAAAATGGGGGACGGCCCGTTCGAGGGGAATTTTGCTTCGTTGGAAAGCCCCATCGCAAAAAAGGAGGGTTTCGGAAACGAACATAAAAACTTTTAGGGTACGGAAACGCAAAAACAGGAGGGGCTTACGTGTGGAAGACCCCCTCCCCGAATCAGAAAAAGATATTTTCGGAAAAACAACCGACTTGTGGGGTGGAGAGAGTGGAAATCGGGAGTCGCTCTCCTGGGGGGAAAAACCAAAAGATCATGCCTTGGGTTTTTTGGGTAAGATTTGACTACGCTATTATGGAGAAAACGGGATTCGTTGGAGTCATCCGTCTTCAGGGAGTGTTTAGGGCAAGGAGAAAATGAAAAGTCTCGATCAATACGAATTGTAAAAAAGGGAAGTCCTCCAGTTTCAATCTGAGAAAAGCGCGCGCGGTGAAACCCTTGGAAACAGGAGAAAAAGGGAAACAAGAGTATAAAGCTTCAATTTCTAAGATCACCTAACAGGAACTTTTAAAAAACCGGTTGGCCTCACGCCGAAACGAACCTCCCTTGTTTGCCCTAAAAGTCCGGTCTGGGGATTCAAAAACGAAAAAACAAGAAAGGGAGAAAAAGGGGGGCGGAAAGTGATCAAAAAGGTGTCAAGAAAGAGGGGAAGACCTCCCGGTGAGGACCGCATACCTGCAAACAGAATTTAGGGTGTCCGAAGGAGGGGAGAAAAGCCTAACCGGAGGAAGGAAAGAACTGTTAGAACTAAAAGGGGGCCGGAGGATGGACACTCAGCCAAACTTTTCAAACCCTTCCTCACTCGGCTTTAAACGAAAAAGAGTGGGGGCGGAGCGGAAAATTAATCGCCGTAAAGAAATTAGGAAAAGAGGGGGGAAAGTCAGTTATGGGAAAGAACTCGCCCGTCGGGGAAGGACACAGGGTGGAAGAAAAAATAGTACAAAAAGGCCACAGTCGAAAGAAATCCAGCAAGGGGGAAAAAGCAGCCGTCCTTTACCAGAAAACTCGATAAGCATACCACCATCGAGAACCTGGAAGGCTGAAAAAAAGGGGGGGAGACGACTCCGTAAAGAAGCTACAGCTCCTTAACGGGGAAAAAACTGTACCCGCTAGCCCTAAGTGGAGTGGAGAGTTACGGCAAGCCGATGTGTGAAACAAAAACGGTAAGCATGGAACGACACCAGGGGAGGAAACTAAAAAAAACCCCGCGGGAGGGCAAGGAAACTTCGAGACAACAGTCAAGCAACGATGAAGGCAGAAAGACCCATTGCCAAGAAGACAGGACCAGACCCAAAAACCCGGTCCCACAACGGCTGGATTGGCAAGTAACGGGCCGAAAATCTCGAGAAAGAGGGGCGGCCATGATTCAGCAGCTCGTAAAAACTGCCTTGCCACACTCTGGGGGGCCATCAGAAAAAAACCAGCAAAAAAAGGTAAGGGAGCAGCACGTTCTGCTATTATTAGGTGCATCGTCAAGAGAAAATAAAAACTTGAAAAAATAAAGGCTAAATCCAAAAAAGAAAAACTTCCGGCAAAGAACGTCTCTCAGGATCAAGAGAATAGAACAAAAGAAGAAACTTTAAAAATGGAATTGTTCTGTCTGTAAAAAAGCCGGGGTTTGGTAAAGAAGGCCTGTTTTCAAAAAGGAGAACCGATTGACTGAGAAAAAATAAAAACGCCACGTCGGGGCCAAGGGACTGTGTGATGAGTCTTCCCTTGGACATCATGGAGGGACCAAAGAAACATGAAAACTTCGAGGGAAGTCCAGGCCGTGGCGAAAAAAGGAAGGCCGAACCCAAAAAAAAAACAGGTGAGGGAATCTGCTCGAAGAGCCGGTCAAGCTAAAAAAGAAGAAAGTCTAAACTACCTAAGGGAAGTATTACTCGAAAGAAAAGAAGACCCTACGAAAATTCACAACCTGGGGACTGAAGATTTGAGAAAGAATCGAACACAATTCCTTCAGTCAGGGATCGTTGAGAGGGGAAAAACGGATCGCAGGAAAGGAGAAGGGAGGGATGAGGAAAAGGGACAAGGGGTGACCCGGCCCAGTCTCCTGCCCAACACTTGTCGACTAAAAGGGAGAAGGCAAAAAGGTCATAAAGGAGTCATGACGTGGACCTCGTGGTAAACCATAAGGCCAATCGAACGAAAAAATTGTCAAGAAGGAAAAAAAATCTACGTCTCGCCCAGGGCGGAATGGTGCAATAAAGAGTAACTCGGCCGTCTTAACCACAAAGACACGATACGGACTAAAAGGGAGAAAGGCCAGAAAACGTTGCTAAAAAAAAAATCCGCGCAAAACTCAAGAGGGGAAAACCTCGGAATT
>Ga0179593_1782337_pt1 | contig 18474 bp, 18 predicted proteins | sample CZODoug2_1_08_16_FD_185931 | JGI IMG/M metagenome (GOLD analysis project Ga0179593, IMG submission 185931) | Vadose zone soil fungal communities from Angelo Coast Range Reserve, California, USA - CZODoug2_1_08_16fungal (PacBio error correction) | ecosystem: Environmental > Terrestrial > Soil >...
CAACGGGGGAACTCGCCAGGGGGAACTAGCTTTCTTTGTCAAAGGGGTTCACAATGAGAAATCTCCATGAAGGAACAAGCAAAGGGGGAAAGGACCGGCGTCCAGGCCTGGAAGCAAAGGGGGGGAAAAAGGTCTCTTACCACTTGCAAACGGGTCCGGGGGGAGTTTATCGGCCCACACTTACAGTATGGGAAGGTTTACGAAAGGGCCTGCGGCAAACAGTAGAAATGATGCTGCCGGTGGGTTAGGCGGGAGTGTCCCGATTTTTGGGAGGGGGGGAACTCTCCCAAGAGATTTTCCATGTCACTTACTGATAAAACCAAACTTTCGGTTCTTGCGTCGTCGAGAGAGGGATTCGTCGCGGGAAAAGAAACGGCTTCAGGTACCAAGTGCGCAACCCTCCTCCCTTAGTAGGGTTTCCCCCCCCACCGTGAAGAACTTTGATCGTGAGAGACCTCTTTGCTGAGCGGCCCCCCCAAAGAAAGGGGCACCTGGCATTTGGACGAACAGAGCCCAATTAGCCCACGTGGAACACAGCAAGAAGAAAAACCGTCGCCTGAAGGCCGCCGGTGCAAAAAGATCGACTGCGTGGGGAAATCTGGGGGAAAAGAGCTTCCGCTTCGGGAATGAGAAAGGGGAGCTCGGGGAAATAAGTAGAAGGCTTCCTGTCAAAATTGAGGAAAGCCCCAAGCTTTGGGAAACTCAAAGAAACCGACTCCTTTGAAGCCAGGCGTGAGAAAAAGGGAAATCATAACCTTAAAGATCTGGGGCGTGGGAAGTGCCGGAGAGGAAAACCCAGAGGGAAACTAAAAAAAGCGTCAAGTGACGGTTGGCGCCTGAGCGCAAAGGAAGGATAATCTGCGGGAACAGCACCGTCACGAACACAAACAAAATCAACAAGGAGGGTGGAAATTTTAGGGGAGGGTTCTCAATAAGGGGTTTTGTATAGGGACCGAGGATTTCGCGCTAGGAGGAAGCCACAAGTTGGGACACACTTGGAATAATGTGAAAAATGAGATCCACACGTCCAAGAACGTCGGGGGGGGTTATAGACGAGAAGTGGTGGACCAATCGGTAAAAAAAAAAGGTCGCGCAAATCCGTCGGGCTTCGAGGGATGTTCAGGATAAGTGTCCTCAGAACGGAGGGAAATAAGCGGAAAAAAAAGTGTGTTTTGTATAGTTGTCAATCGGGACGTCGGCAACAATCGTGAGTGTTAGTACGCGGAGAGCGGAAGTGCCAGAAAGTGAGGAAAGACACCAACCGTGGAGAAAAAAGATCGGTACAAACGCTCGGCTCAGTGATGAGGCAAAGAGTCCAGGAACTGGAGCCAGGGTTAAAAAAAGGAAAAGGGGAACTTACTGTGTCTGAGACGTAATGTTGAAGGGGGTCTCCTTCCAAGGAGTCTCGGTCTACTTGGACAATGAAAAAAGGAACGAACGATACTGGAGGTGGATTATCAGGGAAGACGGACTGGTCATCTCGTTCATAAAGAACATCAAAAAAGGGAATAAGAGAAACAAGACCCTCATCTCGGGGGGCCTCGAGTGGAACGCGCCCCTTAATGGGAGGCCGAGAAAGAAAAAAGGCTGTCTCCTGGTTTAAAGCACGTAAAAAAAATCGACTCGGGAGGGGCATTCGGCCCTCCGTTTGCGGAGCCGAAACGATCAGGATCTTTCTGCAAGTGGGGAGGCAGGTCCGTAGACTATTAGAGGACAAGGCGTGTTTCCAGGTGAACTCATAAAAAAACCGACGTGCAGTTAGAAAAAAACGGCTCGAAGAGGGGGGGGGGCTTCGTTTGCTTTCATACGGGGCAGGGAAGGTCATTCGAACTTCTGAGGGCCTAAAGGGCCTGAGGTGGCAATGTCTTCGTCATCTTCCCGAATAATGACGCGGAAGGAAACTCCGAAGGGCGAGACTTTGTCAAAAAAAGTTCATCTCCTTCGAGGGGGGGGCCAGTCTTCATCAGAAGGGGATGAGGGAAAAAAGCTCTTGAGGGGAAAAAGCATGAATGCTTACAAGTTCAAGGAGAAAACTGTGCGGCCTTGATCTCACTGAATGTGAAAAAAAACAAATAAGGAATTCTTTGGTGGAAGGCATCTGGCTTGGAAGCTAAATATTGGGGAAAAAGAGAAAATGGAAGAGACTCACAACAACAAACAGGAGTAAAGTAAGGTGTAATTTAAGACTTCTTCTGAAAGGGGGCCAAAAGGATCTCAATCCACTTTTTAAGGGGGTGTGACCGTGTTCTACATTTCAAACAGAAGTGCTTTTTCCCAATTTTAAAGGAAGAGAAGCTGGGGGGTCAACTGCGAAAAACGAGCTTGGAAGGGAAGTAAGAGCCGCTGCGGAGATGAACGGGAAGCAAAAGACTGGAGGGGGTGGGAAAAAGGAACAAGCGTCCAGGGGGGGTTACTCGCAGGGGACACACTAGTTCAAAGGGCCTAATGAGTCCAGGTAAACTTTCCGAAAAGGGGCAGAAAAAAGGTATCCTCCTGTCTAGAGAATGTTTAAGTGATAAAAGGGACGCTTCATCTTCATGAAACTATTTTTCCGGCCGGGAAAATCAAGTTTGAACTAAAGGAACTTAGCTGATGAAGACCGGAAAAAAAAGAAAGTTACACGGATTGAGGCTGCTTGAACTTAGGAAAAAGGAGCATCCGTATGAAAGATTTATCACCAAATGATACGCCTGTCGTTTGAAGATAGTAGAAGAGGGGTCTCTTGGTAACAAAGCGTATGGAAAAGAGATTATGGGGGGAGGGTTTCTCTGTAGGGCAGGGTGATTTCATGTTGGGGAACCGGAAACCTCAGTCTTCGGGAAAGAAACGAATCAACATTAGATTCTGAGGGGAACCCAGTTGAATTTTGGAGTAGACAAAAACTATGAAAAAAAGGTGAACCATAGGGGGGGGAAAAACCATGTCAAGAGGTTAAGACGTCCAGGCGGAAGAAAACAATTGGCCTTTGGAAGAGAGAAGAGTAGAGGGGGAGCGTGGCGGAATTCACGTTGGTACTCGACTGGACCTAAAAGAAAGAAGTACAACAATAAAACGAATAAGGAAATGACCATATCAACACAATCGTAAGAGAAAGAAAAAAAACTCTTTTACTAACATGTAAAATATAAGTCGTTCAGTGAAAACAAAATTCTGCATGGAAGTACCTACAGGAAAGAGTGCAGGGCGTAGACCCTGCACCTAGAAGGCGTAGAAACTAGTAGGAAATTTTGGTTGAACACTCTTTTGCTTAAGGAAAAATAGTTTCACTTCCAGCGAACACTTCAAAGTTGAAACACGAACGTACTGACTAAGGGGGGGGTGAATTTTCAAAGGTTTCTGATTTTGCAGGAACGGTGAGGGCTGCGAACCGCAGAGTACGGAAGAACACGAGGAGTCCGAAGTGACCCGCAAAGGACGTTACCGGGGAGGGTAGTGGTTATGACAAAAAAGTAGCGCCCATATTGCGCCAAAGGAGAGTTACTTGGGGATTCTCACGAGAGACATTCGTCACAAAGGGGAAAAGCTTGGGGGAAACCCACGCCCATTTCATGCGGCTAGAAAGGGGGCAGTGAACGCAGATGGCCAACAACGAGCTCAGAAGGGAGGACCGAAACGCGAATTAAAAGAAAACAGCTGGATAGAGAGGAACGTAGAAGGGTGCAAAGGCGGCAGAAAGGGAGATCTGCAACAAAGAAAAACTTGGGCTACACGAGTTTCGTTGGTCAGGAGATACTGGACAACCTGTGGGGCCGTCAAGGTAAAAACGGGAAGAAAGGGAATCAAAGTTGAGGGACGAACAGGATACCTGCGAGGGCGTAGTTCGGAAAACGGCACTTGGGGAAGGATCACTCACGAGTAAGGGGAATGAGCTCGCCGAAGCTCCTACCCTCATAAAAAAAGCTTAGAGAAGTGAACGAGCAGACGGGAAAACGAGACATAAAGGAAACATTCCAAAATCTTGGGGAGACAATACGAGAGAGTGGATCCACCAACCTTCAAGAAAATTGGAAGGCAGTATTCAAACAGAGGGGTACCTATAGTGACGGTCGGGAAAAAAAGGGCGCACTCCGAAGGGCATTTTGGGAGGTAACACGGGTAATCACAGAAGCCGAGAAAACCGGGGTGGAGGGGGTGAGCTGGGGGGGGCACGAAAGACCCAATTTCTAACTGAGGAGCTCTAACCTTGGAGGGGGGTACTCCAAGATCGCGTTCCTTACCTTTTAGTATAGAAATCGAAAAGGGAGGATTAGGGCTATCACTGTAAGAAGAACATCGCGACGATGGGAGGACTGGACAAGCAAGGGGAAGAGCATCCTCTCTTTAGGCTTGGGTTCACCACTATGTGTCGTGCTTTCTGCAGAGGCGCCAAGACCATAGAGACACCGCGGAACAGGCCGGGGGGATTAAAAGGGGGGGTCAACGAGGAAAAACAGGAAAGAACGAACTGGGGGTCCTTAGGGGGGAGTATCTGCCCAGACGACAAGGGAGTCTTGATAAAGGGGAGGGGAAAAACTGGAAAAAGCGGCACCAGTAGCGCTCCGGTGGTACTGGGGGGGTGGGGGGAACGCTCAACGGTCTCAACGATGGGGGGGAAAGGGGTGTACCATCGAAAAGAACGTCTTCTCGTTAAAGGGGGGAAGAAAAGAGGAAATCTTGAAAAATGTGAGGCAGGGAGGGCGAGAGTCAACCTTGAGAGCGGAGTGAAGCGCTGCCGGACCGAGCTGCGCTTCGTGAAGGTTGTAAGAAGGGTTCCATAAACGGAGAGACTTCCCTTCAAAAAAGGAGGTTATAAGGGTGCTGCCCACCAGGGTGCAAAGAAAATTGAGCCAAAAAATCTCCCCAAAGAAAAGACGGTTTATCCCCAGAAGGGTGTCTAAAGCCTCCTGGCTGGGCCTAAACGGAAAAAGGAGCGACTGGGGGTCTCCCCCTGGAGAGGGGAATCTCTAGAGGGCTGGAGGGAACGCTTCACGTAGGGGGGGGAAAATGCTTCGCCTAGGGAAATGGGAATTGTCTCGTCACCCGCTGAAAAGGGGGGGGGTCAATCTCAAAGATTTTGAAAGGAAGAACTTCTGATAAAAAAAGGAAAGAAGAACACTTGCTGCTAAATATTGGTAGAAACGGAGGTTACACCTACCATCAAATGAACCGTCACTTCCTGAGAGGAACTTCGAGGGAAAAACGCGCGGAATCTCTCTGCGTTAGGAAACATAAAGGGTGAAAGAAAAAAACGATGCAAATTCAAAGTGGGACGTGTTCGTGGAAAGGTCTGGGGGTTGGGTAGAGGCCTTCTGTGGCCATTAAGCCCAGAGTTGTTCAAAGATGATGTGACTTGCTGGGACAGAAAATCACGTGAAGAGTCTGGTTCGGAACAAAAAAAAACCAGGCAAGACTGATGGGGAACCGGGGTCGCCATGCATAAGCAGAGGATGCGGCTTTGAAAAAACAAGGGTTCCTCATACTGGTGGATAAGGGAGATTGTTTCGTATAGCGCGTCATTTCTTCTTAAAAAGAGGGGGGGCTCTGGGGGGGGAAGAAGCTCGCGTTCCGTTCGAAAACGAAGCCAACCAAGGGCCCCAAAAGAACGCTCTCTGTGAATCTCAAAATCGCTCGGATAATGGGAACTCATTGTGATATGCGGCGGGGGGAACCGAAGAATGCTTGGGGAATCGGAGAGGGGGTTACAATTTTCAAAGGGGAGAATCAGGAAAAAAAATTCGACTTTCCAACGAAGGGGCAGAAACCGAACGACAGGCTTGCTTAGCAGGAGAGGCTGTCTAGAAAGAGAATATTTGAATAGGTCAATACCAACCTGACTACCTAAAGAGACCGCGAGGGAAGGACCTCAGCAAAAAGACTTTTCTAAGGCCCGGATGACCGAAAAGCAAAACTGTCCTCCAAATCTCCCAGTGGCAACTCCGACTCGGGAAAGGACGAAGGGGCGCCTCAGACCGAATAAAGACTTAGTTAGGGGGCTTCAGGTCCGGGCATCAGCTAAGTCTAGAGGGGGGACTTGGGCGAACTCTTTGAGTCGCCTGCTCAGCGAATCATTGAGGAGGAATAAAGGAATGGGAGAGGGGGAGTTCGGTACGAATTGCTTTCGTCGGGGTTTTCCTGGATCAAGGGAAGATGAAAAAACTGTGTAACTAACTCGAGGTCAAAAAGGGGCGAAGGGCTGTTTCAAAAACCAGTTCTAAAGGAGGTCGGAAAAAATCGTCGGAGGGAAAAAGGGAAGTAATCCTAGGGTCCATCTCGGGGGGGGAACGCCAGTCAACCTTCCAATGGCCACGGCGTTGCAGGGCGACTAATTGCCAAAACGTCCAGACTTTATTGCTTGAGGGGGAAGGTGGAATTTAATGAAGTCTTAAAAGGGAGATCATCCGAACCACGGAGAGAGGGAAAGAGATGATATACATTGGAATTCTTCGAAGAGTGTCCACCAGGAGACCCACTTAAAACAGGTGTTACGGAATTGCGAGGCAGACAAATCCAAGTTGGAAGGGGTTAATATCATTCTGGCAACGGGAGACGAGGGCGGTTTACTTCTGCGGAAGTGAAGAGGAACTCGTGGCCGCCGAATCCGTATGGGGGGGGGGAAAAAGTCTTCGCCAAGGAAAGACTTGAGGGTTGCACGGGCTTTTCAAAACGAGTCCGAAGACATTTGTCCAGTAAAAGTTCCAGTAGGGAAAATTCATGAGAACACATTTTCACGAGGATGGACGACACGAAAAGGGATTTCGGACTGCTCACTTCAATTGGGGCATGAATTGGCTAAGTAACTCGCTGTCTAGACTTGTGCAAGAAGAAGCCAAAAATACTTGCAGAAAGAACGAAGGTCTGCCAGAGAAGGAAGTCCATGCGACGGCAAAAGCTATTTAAAGTTGAGGGTCAACCCAGGAGAATACTCGGGAGCTAAATACAGATGTTCTCGTTTTTAGAAGAGTTAGACTTATGGGTACAGAGTTTTGGTCTCTGGCTTTCCTGGAGGGTTTTTGTTACTCTTACCTTGGTAGTCCGCTCGCGCATAGAAGGAAAATCCCAGAGTCGTTAGCCATTTGAAGTCGGAATCCTGGGAAAGGGGGGACAAAAGGAAATTGCAAGAACCCGAGTAAGATTAACAGAAGCATGAGGCTCGAGAAGTCGCAAATTTGGAGAAAATTCGAGGGTTAGATTCACATCGAAGGGTCGAAGGGAAGAAGGGGAGGGCTGATCCATGAGAAGTACAAAAAAAGGAGAAAAGATTTTGGGAGAATGACGCTCCATATCAACACAAGCTCGGAGCCAAGAACTCGGGGCCAGTTGGCCGGGGAACTGTTGACCACTGTTTATTTCCAACCGCCACGAGGGATTCTTCAGGGAAAACCTTTTTCCAAGAGGAGGGGGGGCGTGCTGGCATAAGACCCAGAACCGAGGGGGAACGTGGATCTCCGCAGAAGGAATAGAAAAAAGTGTGGGGTGCTTACTGGCCAAAAGAGGGAAAAGGGTTCACTTCCAAGGGACCTAGCCCAAAAAACCTGACCGTACGACGAACTAACAATGGGCAGGTTTTTTCTGGGGGGCGTGACGGGGGCTGGGAGGGCTGCGAACGCAGAGTAGAGAAAGGGGCGCAAAAAGGGCGAAGGACGTGTCATTCAGAAGGGGGCCGTCGGGAGGGAAGACTCCGGAAACACAACTCACAGATATGCCGCAGGATCAGGAAAAGAAGGCTCATCGCAAGGTGGGGGGGAATTGACCAACCAGCGGTGCTCGATCAAAAGTGGCAGCAAGGTCCGGAGCATATTAAAGGGGGAAGCTAGGCTTTAAAATTAAAGGGCCGGAAGCTCACGAAAAAAGAAAAGCTTGAAGCGCGTGGTGCGGATGGCGTGCAAAAACATCTGAGCTCAAATTGGAGCACCAGAGTCGTTTCGGGAAGAAAAAGCGCGGGGAGAACTCAGGTGGCACCTGGGGGGCCGTCCATAAAGGAGGTCTCGCAGGGGAATTATTTCACATCAGAAAAGGGAATACCTTCGGAAAGGGAGGTCTTAGTAGGGGACTTTACAAGCAACTGAAAAGTGGCAGTTTGCCGACGCGCACTACTCATCCCGGCAAGAGGAAATACCGGGGGAGAACTGAAAAAGGGGGGGGGTCGAGTTAAAAAGTCTTTTTCCGCCCGGGACAGAAAAACCGCCGTTCACGAGAAGGACAGCATCACAGATCTAGGACGTCATGAGCAGGAGGGGCGGGGACGAAGGGTAAAGGGGTCGATAACCGGGCGCACTCCGGACCCGGGGGCTGAAGGGAGTTGGGTAATCCATCCGGCCGGCAAAGCGGGGGTACACGTCGAAGTGGTGATAGTTCCTTACAAGAAAGGGAAAAAAGGGTCGAGGAACCCACATCGTCGCGATTTGTAGGGAGAGATCTCTCAAAAAATAATAGAGATACTATAGAAAGTAACGAAAAAGCGGCTACTAAATGGGGGAGAGGAAAAAAGAAACTCCGCCATGGGAAGGCAAACCTAGGGGGGGGAAAGACCTTTGTTCAAGTTGCTTTCAAAGAGGAAAAAGCAACGACTCGTTTCTCAAGAAAGGGGTATTACAAGCGGACCAACTGCCACGACGAGTGTAGAAGAAAAAAAGGTTACGGAAAGAGGGACTCACTTCCGCCTGCGGCAGGTAAGCTCTCCGGGGAAGTGTGGGAGAGGGCGCGGTGTTTTTGGAATTGGGGGAGACCCCAAGAGGAGAACGCTTCGGGGGAAGTGGCGACGATGAGATTCCGGGGGGTAGTCTGCGAAGAGTAGAAATGTGATTCTGAGGAGAGAAAGGCTCACGATGAAAAAACGGCCTCCAAGGCAATTATTTTCGTGCGCTTATTGTGAAATAATGAAAGGATAAAAGAAAGAACGTAGACTTTCACCCGGGAAAACCGGGGGACATCAGGGGAAAAGAAAAGACTCATGGAGTGAGCTCATCTTTTTTCGAAAGTCCTCACACTGCCGCGTGGTCACCACTTATCTAAGGAGGGAAAAAAAAAATACAATCGTGGCTCCGGTGTCAGTCAAAATGCGTTTCATTTCCACTCTTACACTTTTAGAGGAGAGAAAGATGCAGGGCCTGGTCCAACTTCCTTTGTGGGCACACGCTTGGAAATGGGGGGGAGAATCAGGGAGCCCTTTTTGACAATATAGGGAAGGGCGAATCAGGTCCCTGCGGCGAGACTGTGCTTTGAGGAAGGAGGACCACTCACACTAACATAAAAGGAGACCGGCGGAGGGCGACTTTGTGGCGCCGGCGGCAGGCGGACACTATGAACTCACAGAATCATAAAAAAACCGCCAAAGAGGGTTCGTCGTACTTTCGGGGGAGGGGGGTGGGGCGCAATTGACAGTCCATTAGGTGACACAAGAGGGGGGTTTCACCACACAGAGGGAAAAAATGCGTTGAGATCCCAGAAACTCCGAAGGTTCTTCGGCCAGCAACCCTGAAAGTGGGAAACAGGGGCAGGCCATGACGCAATATGAGGGAGGAGGACGTGGAAATGTCTTTTCAAAAAAGTTTAAAAGGAGGGGGAAAGGGAAAAAACGGTCGCAAGGACGGGGGGTTAAAAACGGAAAGGTCGGAAAAACTGGGACCCCATCGGGGGTGAGGAAATGGAGCTCTCGGTGAACGCCAAAGGAGCATGTTAATTCGCAAGGATGAGAGAAAAAGCGCGGAGTAGCCCCAAAATTTGGTTGAAAGACTTGGAAAGCTGTGTGGGGGCTTCTCGGTGGGTCTTTCCCTTTTAAACACTCGGTTTCGGGTCTTGCAAGTTGGAGGTCTCCGGGATTCTTCGCTTTCAACAAGAACTGAAGAGCGGGAAGGCTGTGTGAGCACAGGGTCGCACCGTACTAGGGGTTCCCTAGGGAAAAGAGGAACATAAACCTGACCTCAACAACAAAAAAAAAGAGCACTACCTCAGAACTTTGCAACTTCAGCCACGCGACCCTTAATGGCGGAGACATCGACAGGATCCTGGGTTTTATAAAAGGGGGATTTCAGCCAAATCGGAAGGGCCATTCCAGCAGGGAAAAAAAAAAAAAAATCCGCAAGACATCCTGTGCTCCCGAATTCAGGAGGGGGGGCTTCAAGGGCCGGAGAGTCGAGGAATTTTCCGGGGGAGCCACAAAGGCCGGAATACGTGCAGTGAAAGAGTGGAAGGGGAGGCCGAGGATTTCAGTGTGTCAATACGCGTGGGTGTATAAGTTTCCACTGGTCTGAGGGGAAGGGACTCATGATCCTTTCCAAGGGAGGGGAGCATCTTCCCGAAAGGTAACTAAAATCCTTCGCTGGAAGGAGGAGAAAAAAAGTTCATAAGTCTTGGCGGCGCCACAAGTGAAAATCGGCGGCATCAGAAGAAGGATGAACGCGTGCCAGAAAAGAAAGACGAAGTTGACCAAGGTGCTGAAAAGCCAATGGGAAAGGCAATTACTGGGAGGGTTAAAGTGCTGCAAAAGAACCACCAAAAGGGGAGTAATTCGTTGGAACCCTCGGCTTGGAAGTCGGAAGGTCGTCAAACGTCTAAAAAAAAAAAAACGGAAGCATTTCGACTTCGACAGCGGAAAACGATGTTCCACCGGTACGCATCCAGGGAGTGGAACTGTTGTTGGAAAGAGAAGGCAAAAGAAAAGGGGCGTGGGCACAGAAAGGGGGAAGATGGTCAACTTCGAGAGATTTAAAAGATCGTTAGTCCGCTGAGAGCGGACTGAGGAAGGCCGCCGAAAGGGAGATTAGGGGATCTCGCCAAAGGTAAAAGGGGGTTTGAACTCGCGCACACGAGTTTCGGGGGATTCCTAAATAAGAAGTAAAACGCTGAAAGCATCAAAGTAACACTTGGGGAGAATGGAAAGGGGCTGCCCATGGGGAACTCGATTGGGAAAAATTCTACCAATGAGGGGAGACATGACGTTAGGGTTTTTTCCAAGATTCTCTAGTGTATGAAAAGAAAAACAAAGCCTGGCCCTCACTTATGCAGCCGTACCCTGGAATCAACAAATTAAGAAATTTCTTTCTTCTAAGAAGGGCCAAGCACTACAGCAGTAGGGTGTGCTGGAACGGAAAGAAAGTTGAAACCGGAATAAAATTGGGAGGGTTGGGGGCTATCGGGATTAATGGGAGAGTGTTCCACTCAAAGGATAGAGGTACTACGCCTGTTCTGGGGGGACGGAGTGTGGTATATGAGACCGAAGGACCTTGGATTGAGTAGCGACAGCGCGTCACAGACCGCCAGTCTTCGGTGGCGGTTTCTTCAAGGAATAAATAAGCAAAACTCATGAAATAAAGACACGGGGGGGCTCAGAAAACAAGCATTCTCGGTTAAGCGGAAGAAAGGGGGCCAGGCTTCAAATGTAAGGGTAGCGTGGGAGAAAAGAATCGTGTCCACGGTGGGTGAAGGACGAACTGGAAAGGAGATCATCAAGGTACAAACAAGAGAGGAGGAATGACTCGACCTTGCGAAAGCAAAGACTCGGATCGAAAAAAAAAGTTGCAATCAGGGTAAGGACCAAAAAAAAAGTGGAATGGCCTGCTTCCCGAACCTGGGTACAAGGGGGGAGTGTCAGAAGAAAAAGCACCGTAAGTGCGACTAGTCAGAAAATTCACATTCGTAGGGGGGAACCAAAATGGCCAATAAGGAGCAGAGACTTCCTCGGACCTAATAGGTATTTACACCTTAACGTAAAGACGCAAACTGAGGGGGTCATGGAGTTTTTCTTATTTCTTGTGGCGGAGTGGATGGCTCTAAGAGTAGTATCTCACGAGTCCAAGCAGACTGCTGCCTCAGGAAGGGAGCACTTTAAGCGTTCCGTTCTGGGAACGACTCGGGAAGTCACCGCACAGAGGAGACCGCAAGTGAGCGGTGAGGGATGGAAAAAGGCGTCAAAAAGGGCGGCAGGGGATTGTGGAAAAAAAATCGGTGCTCCAGGAAAAGCCAAAAGGACAGGACAGGAGAGATGCCCAACGCTACCAAAGGGAAAGAGGGGGAAAAATCGAAGCTTATACCGACCAGTCGCCGTGGTGCAAAGTTTAGGACCAAAAAGGGCGAACAAGCTGAGTCAAACTTGTCATGAGCGGTGGGAAATTTAATCGGAGTCAATAAGTCGCAGGTGAAACTGTGGGGAAAGAGTCCTAAAAGGTTCTCCAGTAAGCGGGGGTTAGGTCAAGTGACATGGAGGGGCGTCTTTCCCCTGGGGGAAAGTGAGAATTCACGAATCCCAGTCAGTTTGAAAAAGGAATACCAGGGCGCCTACCTTCCAAGTAAAACCGACGACTGTAACTATGAAAAAAGGGGGGAGGATGGTAAGAAGCAAAAGAGGGGGGGGGTTTTGTTGGGGGAACATACTCTGCTCGTTCACCCCACTTCAAAAGGAGTGGAAGGGCATGCAGAGAAAGTAACTTAGCAGCTTTCGGAATAAAAAGGGTCTCACAGAAGAAAGTTTGTCCGAGAGTTTAACAAAGGAAGGCCTGGGGAGACTGGAAAAAGGAGGTTTGGCTCTGAGAAAGCACGAAGGACGAAGTGGTGTAACCCCAAAAGAAAAAGAAAAAAAAAAAAAAAAAAAAAAAAACAAAACAACAGGGATACCCCTTGCTAGTTTTGAAGTCGACGCCCAAGAAGAGAGGGGTTATCGCGGTAGATAGTATCTCTCTCAAACAAGGTAGGGAGGATGGATCCTATAAAGAAAGGAACGCGATCCCAATCAAGGGGGGGGGCGTCCAGAGAAAACATGGTTCGCGCAAAAAAAAAACGGGGAAAAAATTGGGGGTCGTCCGTTTCGGTGCGTTAAACACCGCACGCCTCGTTCAAGAAAAAAGGTCCGGTATAAAGGGAAAGTTTCCACTAGACAGACAACGGTAAGTGGAGAAAAGTTTAGAAGGTACTTTGATAATGTCCTTTGCGGGGGGGGGCGACTTTCCCCAAGGAAAAAAAAGGTAGCGCTCCTGTGTGCAGAAGGGGTGGGGGGAAAAACGAGACTTAGACGCAACAGATTTGGGGGGGGGGGGGGAAACTCAAGGCTGAAGTCTTCCAGTCAGTGACTGTGAGATCTTCCGGTAAAGGGGTGTGCTGCGGGGGAAGAAACTGCACTGTTATGCAGTGAGGAGCAAGGTAACACGCTTCCGGGGGGGATAAAAGACTCAAAAAGGTTCGAGGAAAGGTGATCTTCCTTACCGCCTCCGAAAAAAGGCCCCACAATGGACGCTATTGATAGTTCCATCGCCCAAAGGGGTAACAAGAGAGGGTTCGACCGCGACAAGGTGACATAAGCCGGGGGAAAGACTTCGTTTCGGTGCAGGGGGCTCTTGGGGAAATAAGCGGCCAATTCGGGAATGTCACGACCATTCAGCAGGCGTTTGGGGAACTGCCTGGCCAACTGCCCAAGGGGGGGCTTGATCGACATGGAAAATGGGGGAATCCTCAAAGAGCCGGGGACGACTGAAAAAACAAAATAATCCTGTCTGAGAAAGTAACCTCTCACGGGCGGGGAATTCAGTATGAGAGGTTTCCTAAAAACCCAACAAAGGCGTCTTCTTAATGACAAAGCCACTTGACTGTGGGTATAAAAAGGAGACTATGCTTCTCAGAAAGAACACAAAGCACAAAAGAAAACCGAGCAATTGAAAAGGTCGGTCGGGAACAGGGGGGGTTGGGTCCCCGCGAGGGAACTTCGCGAGGTGGAAAGAGTTGTTGGCACCACACGGGTCATGAGGGGAGAGACACGATGGTCTCAACTGTCGGGCGGTTGGTTAGAGAAATCAAACGAGGCACTCTTGTACCAGGGGGAGAAATTAAAAGTTCTTTCCGGGAGTTCGAATGAGAGGAGATGTTCCTCAGAAAATTGTAGACGAGGAAGGGGAGGAAAGGACGATTGTGGGGGCGTCATTTCTGTTCGGGAGGGTGCAACCGAAGAGTTGACTCTTGGGGTACTATAAAAGAGGAAAAAAAAAGCGTGAGGCAGAACCGTGAATTCCGCACGCTCGATTGTGGAAGAAAAGACAAAAAAAGAGGGCTCCATTGTGTGCGAATGAGGAGGGAACGGGAAACCGAAAGAGGACATGGTCGGAAGGAGAGGGTCTTGACAGTTTGGTCTCCTTAACGTTTGGAAAAAAAGAGAGGGGGGAATCAAAGGGGACCGACGAAGAAGGGGGCGTATGCTTATCTAAGGTAGAACCAGTTACTATGGAGAAAGGGTCATCTCGTTATAAAACAGACAAAAGGGGCAAGACGTACCTCAGGCGCTGGACCTAACCTTTTCTTCGGAATTATTGGAGGAAAAAAACGATAGCCCATCCGAAGGGCAAAAGGGGGGGGATCGACCGCACGAAGCCTCGTCCGCATTCAAGTCATGTGAACTCCCAGAGGGGAAACACCCTAGAAAATTGCTTGCAGGTCCCTGGTGCATCATCTAATTCGGAGAGTTTTTCCGTTGCCCACTTTATCAGGACAAGAGGAAGTTCGCAGACGCATCTACATCAGGGCTGAGGGGGGGTTTATGCAAGAACCATTTGGATAAGAACTTCAAACCTTCAAGAATGGGGAGAAGAGGGGACCTGGGAAAAAAAGAAATCCCCTAACTCGTTTGTAAAAGAGTGTGCAAAAAAAAAGAGAAGGGAAGCGGTGGGAAACCCAGTTTCCCGACATCGAAAAGTTCCTCGGATCATCATAAGATGACATAAAGCCTCGTTTGGCCAAGGGGGAAAGTGGGGAGATGCTTCCACCTTTTAAAGAAACAACAGCTTTGAAGTCGAACTAAGGAAAAAAAGACCTGGATTGGGGGGGGTCCTGTGAAGCTGTAATTCGAAAGAGAGGGTAAATGTAGAATAACACCACACGGAGAGGAGGAGAGAGATACATTTTGAGGGGAACTACTTAGCCGACTTCCCGATGTTTCTACATGAAAAGTACGGAATTGGAAGTTGGCCTTAGTCGATCAAGGCAACAGAACAGGTAAAGGGGAATTTGAAAGGAGAATGCTTGGTAAATTCGAAAGGGGGAAACGAGTCTTTCTTCCTCTTCTGATAGCTTCTGAGGGGGTGGGGGAACTGGCAGCCCCAGAAATTAAGGGGGGGAGGACCAAGGGTGCACTCTCTGTAGTTGTAAACGGAGGTTCGGGAAGAATGGGGGACCAGGAAAAGAGCAGCGTCCACTGTGCCGAAGTTTTCGATTGAAAGTAAAAACAATGGGGGGGCCAATCAACCGAAAAGGATGTCGCTGCGCATTCGAAAAAGACCTATGTGACCAGGGGATAGTGGCGACAACGTAACAATAGAAAATAGATGATTCAGGACCTACTTTCATAAAGAGGGAAGAAGGTATTCTTTGCCGGCGGGGGGAGCGGGGGCGAGTTTGCGGAACTGGATAGTTATCAGCCCAGGGGAGAAAACATTCATGGTGCGCCTTTGAGAGAGAAAATATTATTCAAAGAGGGGATACTACTTAGGGCAGGAGTTGGTCGGTAGACGGAAGGGGAGGGGGGGTCACGTGCACAGCGCGTCGAATCTCAGCAAAACAAGGTAAGTTCGTTCTGCCAGTGAGAACTAAAAAAAAATGGAGGGGAAACTAGGAATTACGATTGCTCAGACCATGTCAAGATTGAGTGGGTTAAACTTCTCGGAGGAGGACATCTTTTTCAAGGAAGGAGAGCGTTTTGATATTCACAGCAGAGTCGAAAGGTGGAAGGGGAAGAACCTGGATTTTTGGGGCATTCGGACACAAAAAAAAAAAAGAATACAACAAGAGCAATCTAGAAGAAAGAAATCGCATGACCAAATGCGACACTCAAAAGGTTTCACCTACAAGTTCTGGGCATTGAACATCAGTTGAAAAACGCCGAAAATGTATTGAATGCAAAAGGGACCAATTGGTGCTGCTGGCAGGAAAAAAAAAGTGCGACGTTATAAGAGGGGGGGGTCTCAACAGGGCATCCTGACACTTGTTGGGAACACCAAGGGTGGAAGGGAAGAAAGAATTCACGGACCATCGTGACCTAGAGGGGGGGGCACAGAAAGAAAGGTAACAACTTGAATTGACTCAGGGTTGGGAGGGGAAGGTGAGGGGGAAACTCAGATTAGTCTCGCGAAGAAATCCGGCGCCCACAGTCCTAAGAGGGGAGTAGAAGGACTTGCCTTTTCCGTTTATGGATCGAAGGGGGAGCAACTCAACAGATGAGGCCTGCAGTGAGCGTTTACTTGAAGGCGAAGCGCCGAAAAAAATGTCATGGTCTAGGAAACGAAAAAGGGCAAGAGAAAGCCAAATGGTCAGTTAAACAGGCCGAGGCGCAGGAGGGGGAAGATCTAAGGAATCGTGACATGAACGAAGAAGATTACCCATAAAGAGGGACGCATTCGCTACGGTGGAAGGCGGCCGTTGAGAAAGTACGAAAAGAAAGAAACTTGGCTCCACCATAGGTGGGTAGGGGAAGCGCTGGAGCACAGGTGGGCCAACCTGTTGGGACGTCTACGTCCTCAAAAGGGGAAAGATCACATTGTATGAAAAGGAATACCTGCAAGGAGGGAAGGAAAAGGCAGCTTGGAAGGGACCAACTAATCCCATTGCGAAGGGGAACTCTCGCCGACGGAAAAAGAAAAGTTCCAGATGGGAGGAAGGAAAGTTGAACTCAGTTAAGGGGGGAACCACAAAAGACAAAAAGAACCCTTTACAAATACGCGCGCGGGTCACACACCACCTGCAGCCTCACAGTACGAGGAGACGTGCCTGAGGAACTTATCAATTAAGGTAGTCGGGGGGGTCTCAACTCCGGAGGGGGCAGTTGTCCGAGAGTTTTCAAGGGGGAATCCCATAGGCAGAAGGGAGAACTATTCTTTCGGGTAAAAAGCAAGGGGGTGAAACCCAAAGGAGGGATCTCTAACCATGGGGTGTTTTCATTCGACAAAAAAAAGGTCGCGTTTCCTTACGTTATAGGAAAGGAAAGAAAAAAAAACAAGGAGGAGGAAAGGGATAAAGGAAGAGAATCACAAGCGCGACGAGGAGGAAGAATCTCCATTTTGAAGGCCAACTTTCTTCTTTTGTAAGAAGTTCACAACCGGGGGAAGGGAGAAAGCAAACGAGACTTCGTTTCTCACGGCTTCAGGCCGGATTGAGGAATACAATGGTCCAAACACTTAAAAAAAGGAAAAAAAGATTTGCTCCCGGGGCCAACAGAACGTTACTTGAGCCTGGGCTGGGGGGTGCACTGCCTCCTTCTAAAGTATCGAATAAAAAAGGGTGGGGGGGGGGGAACTAAAAGGATTTTCCCGCGTGCGCAACATGGGGGGTGGAATTGGTGGAACTCGAAAAGGGAAACTGCTCGGATGGGGGGAAATTCAGAGGAATCTAAGGTATTTGCTAGAGTCTCGAGAGGAAAGGAAGAGTTTCCGAGGGAACGCTGCCGACCCAAATTCCTCCATTGCGCATAGTCCTGTTCGCTGAAGAGAAAGGGGGGATCTTAAGGAAAAGAAAAAGTCTTTGAGTACTCTATAGGCCCCCCGGGGGCCGAGTAAAGGGAAACACGAAGAAACCACAGACGATCTGTTGGAAAATTTGAGTCTCAGCTTTTTCACTTCCCAAATGCTGGCCTCAACTGCGGGAAAAAAAAGGGAAGAGACTGCGGGGGCTGGCTCTGGATCGCGTGAAGCTTCCGCGAGGGGGAATTTTCACGACTTTAAAAGCTCGGCGTTGACATAAAACAAAATGGAGCATTTCTTGATCGAGGAGAGTGAAATTGCTTGGGGGGAAAAAAAACTTAACAGACGATGAGCCTTCGGATAATAAAAGAGGAAGAAAAATCAAGTCTAAATCTTTTTGACGGTATGCCTTAACGGGGGATGCACAAACAAAAAAAAAAACCCCTGAAAGGCCTATCAAAGGAAGAAACTTCAGAAGGCGCCTTCTCGGAAGCTACTAAAAGCGTTTCGCAGTAGCAAGAGCTACACAATCACCACAAAATATAAAGGGGGAGGGGGGCGTACGGAGGGGGAAAGGTTTTGGGAAGTGACCCTCTGGGAATTGTCAAGGGCGAGTTCATGTTGGACAACAAGATTTGTGAACAAAAACTTGTCGATGAATTTAAGGGGGGGGTTTATCCACGAGAGCTTCCTGTTAGGTGTTCTCTAGGAGCACAAAAGGAAAAGGAACAATGGGGTCCATGCAGAAAAAAGTTTTTCTTCGGCGGAAAAGGGGGAGGTCTTTCAAAAAAAAAGGGCTCAGCACTTGTTAGGGTCAAATTGGGGGAAAAGAAGGACGATGGGAGAGGTCATGTCTTTCTTAGAACCCCAGGGGGGGTTTTGGTGAAAAAGAGGCTTTCCGCCTTCGCCGCTTAGTCAAATTAAAAAGGAAGGAAATCTCAAAAGAGACTCCGAGAATGGGGCCAAGATGGCCCAGGGGTTTCGACTGTCTTAAAAGGGGGACCGAGAAGGCAGGGGGGTCGAGCACTCGTAAGTCGTGCAAAAGGTCTCCGGAAAAAAAAATCCTTCG
>Ga0179593_1329594_pt1 | contig 18473 bp, 29 predicted proteins | sample CZODoug2_1_08_16_FD_185931 | JGI IMG/M metagenome (GOLD analysis project Ga0179593, IMG submission 185931) | Vadose zone soil fungal communities from Angelo Coast Range Reserve, California, USA - CZODoug2_1_08_16fungal (PacBio error correction) | ecosystem: Environmental > Terrestrial > Soil >...
CGATGCTTGAATTTGAAGGCACTAGGGAAATTGGCGCCGGAGGGCAAACATACGGGGCAAGGAGACTCACAACCAACAAAACACCCCCCCGGAGGCGTGCGGGCAACTACACAGCTAGTCAGGTTGGGGCGGCCTAGGGACCCAAACTCTTGAGAATGCTCGAAAGGACACGCTGCTTGGCAATCTCCAACAAGTGGGGGCCACAACAGGAAAACAAAAAACTCCCCAAAAAAAATTGGGGGGAAAGATGGCGTCAGACATCTTTTTAGTTTATGGCAAAACAGGGTCCTGTACCTTATACTGATTCCGGAAGTGAATCCCACATGTGTCCTGACAACGCCAAAAAGATATTTACAAGAAATGAAAGCTTTCCGAGCAAACTGTGTAAAACGAAATTCACTGTGGTCACAAAGTATCGGGGGGGAATGTGAGAAATCAATCCAAAGGATAAAAGGAAAGAACAGTTAGATAGAACAGACAACGTAAAACATTTGTTGGGACATGAGAAAAACAAGGAGATTTGGAGCTGATTGTCCAATCTCCAACTCACAGTGATCCTGGGGAATTGGGCAGGAAAGAAATCACTGGTGAAGACAAAAGGGGAAGGTCACAAGTCCAACAAATATGATCTGAAGTTGGCATCCCTACAGAAACGGGGGAAAAAGAAAAATCAGCCTAAACTTATGGGGTGGGTGGGAAAACAACCTTGCAAAAATTCCCAACTACAACCTTCAAAAAACTTCCATTTCAGTGGGAAAGACGGCAAACATGTTGGAAGATACTTGAAAAGGGCCACAAGGCCTCAGGGGGGCAAATGGGGTAACCATCAAGGAGAAACGTTGGGGGGTCAAGGAGATATCAGCCAATGCAAGTCTGGCCATCATGGGGGAGTGCAGAGAAAAAAAAGCCAGGGAAACTGGGGGGGGGGAAGGGGGAGTTGAAAATTGGGGGGGTGAAACTGTTAAGGGCAGCAAAAACACATCCAAAGAAAACGTAAGTTTCCAACTCCTCAAGTGGAGCGGGTAAAAAGGGAAGAGTAAGCATGAAAAGTACCGAAAAAGGGGAACGAGAAGGCCTCAGGGGGGGGGGGGGAGGTGACCTTGACATAACTCCACTTGGGGTGGGAGGGGGAAAACAGAGTCGAAATAATATAAAAGACAAGGACAAAAACAAAAAACCCCACCACCCCAGGAGGTGCAAGTCAGTTGGGGTAGGAAAAGGGGAAAATGTGCTTAGAGAGATGGGGGAGGCTGAACAAAACCCCCAAATAAAGTGGGGGCACCACTGAGATGATGACAAGGGGACTGGTTCCACAAAACCAGAAGGAGATGAAAACACCTAACCTGTGGATAGGCCTGGACTAGAAGAAGACAGTGAAGATCATTGGGGGTAGGGTAAGGAACATGCTTTAGCATATACCTACTTCAATACAGCCTAAATATGTGGGGGTGAAAGCGGGGGCAAGGACCACAAGACAGAACTGTATAGTTTGGGCTGGAGGTCTGTCGAAAGACAAAAAGGGAATAAAGAGCCAACTGGTACTGGTTCCAAAAAAGAAATAATAACCTTCAGGGAGGGGAGAGAAAGCTTTTTGGGACACAGAAAAAACTATATGTTAACATGTAATGAAAGTTGAGGGGTATGGAACAGGAGGGGGGGTACACCAGTGGGGCTCGGTAGGGGATAGGAAAAACCATAGGTGGGTTGGAAGGGAGATCCGAAACAACTGCCCCAATGACGGGAAAATGTTGGCTACATAAGGGAAAAACAATCAAGCCTCATACCCCTGAGGCATGTAGAGCGGACACTAACCCATGTGGGGATATTCATGGGGGGGCCTAACAGAAGAAGACCAAGGGACCTGAACAAGATTACATATAGGTGAAACAAACAAAATTGCACCAAAATGTTACTGAATGGTATGGAACCTGAAAGTAACAGACCATTGGCTGGGGGCTTGTAGCAAATAGACACAACATCATCCAAAACAGCAAATAAACTCTAACAACACAAAGTCATTTTACAGCAAAAACAACCACCATTCTTGCGAAAGAACGAAATATCCCAACAAGCCCCAATGGGGGGAAGGAACCTAAAAAAAAACCGAAAACACGTTGTGGGGGGTAGGATGGTGTTTTGGGGGCGGGCGGTGAGCGGGGGGGGTGGAGAGGGGGGTGGGTTGGGTAATTGGGGCTGGGGTGGTCGGGAATCAGAGGGTGATGTGTGGCGGGGGGGGGGTCCTAGCCCGGTCTGGGGGAGTGGGGTGGCGGGGGTTCAGGATAATAGTATCTGGGCGTGGTCGTGAAAGAGACTGCTGACGTTGGGTTAACGAAGTGGGATCGGAATGGGGGTGTGGTGGTTTAGCATTCCATGTTTGTGGTATTGGTTCTGGGGGAAGTTATGGTGTGCCCTTCCTGGGTGGGTGTTGTCTCACGTTTGAACCTGGGGGGGGGGGGGAGATCTTGGGTGGGGTGCGGGGGGGTGGGGAGTGGCGTGGGGGTGCATCCAACAGCCAAAAGAAGGGGGGGGGAGGTTACATCGGGGGTGGGGGTGTTTTTCCAGAAGACCGGGGGTGGGGGGTGGGGGGGGGGGGAAGGGGCGGGGGTTGTGGGCGCGGGGTGTTGCGTGGGTGGCTGGGGCAATCGACACTGGGTCGGGTGGGGGGGCAGGCGGGAAGACTTGTTGTTCCATTAGGGTATGTTCCCATGAATTTAATGTTAATGGAGAAAAAAGAATCCGAAGTTCACTCAGTTGAAAATGTTCCGTCCCAAACCAGGTTCCTCTCCAAAAGGGTTCATAAGTCTCCAGAAAAAAGTCAGGGGGTCAGGGGTGATAGAATGGGGATGTGTTCAGTACTTTTAGCATAAAGACATGAATGGGGGAATGGTTGGTGGGTGGCACATACCCAAATAGGTTTTAAGATAATAGATAAGAAAAAGGGGGGGGGTCCCAGAAGTGGGATACTACCTGTTATAGAGAGTTACAGTATTTTGCAAAAAGAGCCTACTGGGAAGAGGGATGAAATTGCCTGGGGAACAAATATTGGTACCCATTGGGGAGGAACTTTGACTTTGGGGCTTGCGCCCAGGACAGGAAAAAAAAGAATAAAGACGGAGGGGGGGACTGGGGAAGGTTTCAAAAGAAGGCGTGTCTGCAAACCCACGTAGGAAGTAGAGTTATGATACAAGCGGAGAGACCAACCTATAGGAATGGCCAGATATGAAGCGAGGAAGGTCACGAAAATACAAACCAAAAAAAAATTTGGGGGTGGGGGGGGGGGGGCAGGGGTTGAAAAAGAGGGAAAAGGGGGGGTTGGGAAGCAAAGGCAATCCTATAAAGGGGGGGGACAACGCGGTTTGATGTAAAAATAAAATCCTCGAAACCAAGGGGGACAGTCAATCCAAAGCTGAATACAGGTGCTAAGTTTAAATTTGGGGGAGATATTAAGGAAGAAATGATAAATGCCACCAAAAGGTATAATTCGGGGAATCATGCCAAAAGAGCCAACCTACAAGTCAAAAGGGGGGGCCGCGGAAACTAAACCATTATAAGATTCGTTTGGAGAGGGCACTATGGGGGGGGTGTGGTGGGGGGGGGCGTGAAAAAAAAAAGTAAAAGGCAAACCGAAAATACATACCAAAGGGGAGATGCCTGGTAGGGGGATTGCCAAATGGAAATGGGGGATGATAAGATCCTCCAAAATGGCAGATGTCAGGGGGACACCAGTTCAATAAATTGTAATTTACCAGATTGAAGACATGTTTGGGGAGGCCAAGGACCTTAAAAAAGGGGGTGATGGACGTTGCAAGTGGGGGTGCCAAAAAGGCATGTATGGTTCTGGCAAGGGGTGGGAGTCGGGGCCAAAAGGCAAGTATTTAGGGTCCTTGGGAACTGGGAAAACAGGGGGGAGGGTAGCCGGTATTGAGGGCTGGCAGAAAAAAAAACATGGGGCAAGGGGAGGGGATGTGGACCCTCAGCAAAGCAAGATTGGTGGAAGCAGGGGCCAAAGGGGGCTTGTGACAAAAAGTGATAAGAGGGTCATTGGAGAGGTCGCGGTATGTTCCACTGAAAATGGTTGGAAAAACGGGGGAGGGGAAGGTTGACTCTAACGAAGGGGATGGCCTGGGGGGACAGCTCTCATGGGGAGTTGGATGCAGTGAATGTCATCATGACATTTAGAATGACGGAAATTTTGGGAATAAAGAACGGCGTCGTCCTGGAAAAAACACAATCATCATTGAAAACCATTGGGAGAGTTGTGGGGGTGGACCGGCTTGTTCAAAATGGTACCTGAGCTTGTCAGGAAAAGCCAATAGAGGGCTGTAGAACTGAACAGAGTGGGGGACCATGCTGCTCAAACAGAGCTAAAGGAAACAACGTGGGGGAAAGGGAAAAGAAGATAGGAGAGGTTTTGGTAGGAGCATGTTCAAACTAGTATGACCAGCTGCGGAGGTTCCGAAAAAAAACGGAAAATTAAGAAGTGCCCAGAAATTGAAAAGAAAAAAAAAAAAATCTAAAAAAAAGTGGTTACAATGAGATTGGAAGGAGACAGAAGTGTGTAGGGGATCAAAAAAAGTGTACTAGTCATGTAACCGAGTAGGGGGGCAAAAGAGGTGAATAAAAAGAAAAAGAGTGACAACTAAATAGTTAGGTTAAAAACGGGGTAAAAAAGAACACAAATCGTGGTGCAACCCACGTTGGTTACGTGGAGAAAATCACCAAAGACAAGAACAAAAAAACCGGGGAGGGAGAGGGGGGAGGGAGGGGGAGGGGGAGGAGTCAAACGGGAGAGGTACCCTCTTACCACATTGGTTTCATTGTGGGGAAATCCCAGTGAGGGCTGGGCTGATGGGGCCATCTGAAACTCAAATGTGATCCTGGCCTGGGGGACGAAAAAATAGGGAGGAGGGAAAGACAAAGAGGTGGAGACACAAGTTCCCCAATATCTTGAGTTGGTCAGCCCTGAAGAACTGGCAAACCACTCATGAAACATGGCCTGGTGCTTGGGTGTCACCGGGCAAAAGACACTCACAAAAAAGGAACGACACAGTTCAGGGAAAGAGGACAACATGTATAGGAACTTGCAAGAAAAGGGGGAAGATGAAATGGGGGGGAAAGGAAGTACATCTTTTGGAGTCTTCATCAAAATATGCAATCAGTTGTTTCGACAAAGAGCATATCAAAAGGTGGAATGTATTGATTGGAATGGAGTCAGCTGTCATCCAAAAGCTAACACAGGAGTGCAAAATACGCAAACGACTGAGTCATTGCAGGGGTGAAGCGAAAAAAAAAAAAAAAAAAAATGAAGGGGGGGGACGAAAGTAGATGGGGAATGTACTGCATTTGACAACCGTCATCTACCGGAGTGTGCCACAAAATGGAGGGCAAAGTAAGTATCCAAGAACCAACGGCGGATGAGGTCGGTGGCCGGAAAGGGAGTAGAAAATTTGGAGTTGGAATAACAAAAAAGGGTGGCACAAATGAGGATTGGCAGACTGGAAACCTAACCCCAGAAAGGAAGATGAACATTACCAATTTGGGGATAAAGGGACTATTAACTAGGACATGATGATTAGGGGGGGGTCAGAAATACAGGGGGGAGTTAGCATACGCGAAGAAGGGGTTGGGGAGGGCAGCATCACTGGCAGCTACCCAAAAAAATAAGAGGAGGTATTCTGGCAAGGGGCACGGTGCTCACGAACAAAGTTATAAAAGCCCAGGAAAAACTGGTGACCAGAAAAATAAGAAAACGGCGTCAGCGGTCGGTTTTGAAGAAAAAAAGATGGTACTGTATATTAAAGGTAGGTGGGGGAGGGGGGGGGGGACACCCAAGGAGTGTCTAATTAGGAGGAAAAATTCCAAAAGATGGGGGGGTAGTGCATATCTCAACAAAGCTTCCTCCCTGCTGTAAAACTGATTTTATCCATCGTATCAAAGATAAAAAGAGAATCGAAACTGACAACGGTTCCTTGTCGGAAGAATAAGGAAAAACCAAATTTGGGAAAGATTCATGGGTTTCCCTTAAAAAGGGGGACGAGGAAGAAAGGATGACCGAAAGCAAAAAACAAACCATTATTGCAAACAAGGCGGAAGGTAGTGAAAAGTAAGAACTAAAAAAATGGAAGGGGGGATGTGTGAACCAATACACAGGGAAGATCAGAACCCATGGGGCACAGGTCACTCATACCAACAAACGGTCAGTGACCAAAAAAAAAAATGTCCTCCCGAAAGCCGAAAACAGACAACAGGGAATGGCCCAACCAGGAGGGGGGGGGGGACATGTTTGGACGACACTGGGATAGATGATAGCTACACAACAACGGGAGGAGAGATGAGGATAGAGTAAAGAGGAACCAAATGAAAATACCATTGTTGGGCTCCTTCCAGTTGGGGGGAGTTGTGGTTGGGGGGGTAGGAGCAGGTGGGTGTCACTGGAATTTGGGGGGGGGGGTAGAGGTGAGGGGTAAAAAATGGGTGTGGGGGGGGGGGGTGGCTGTATTTGTAAAGAACAAACCAATCCTAAGGGGGTATGTGACTGGTAAGGGGGGGGTGCCAAAAGAAAAGTAAATAACAATTGGGGGGTGGTGGAAATGTTGAGGGGGTTGGTCAAACAATGGGGGGGGAAAGTCAGTGGTGGAAGAGCCCAGAGGCATTCTTTAGGTAAGGTCCAACAATGGGGATAGCCCAAAAATGGGGTCGGGAAGCAAAGGGCAAAGAATTCAAGTGGTGACGGGGGTGGGAGATGACCGATTGAGGTTTTTTAATATGTTGGTATAGCAATCGGATATGCAGTGGTGGAAAGGAGGGGCAAAGAACACAAATGTGGAATATCCTAAAAGAAGTAGAAGATTAATGGGGGGAAAGCAGTAATAACTACTTTCTAGCGACTGGCAAGAGGGGTGTGCGGGAAAAAGAGCGCTGACTGAGGGGAAGTTTCGGTTGATTTGACTTGGGACTAAGTTTAATATGGCTGACTGTATATAACTTGGGGGAGTAAGACAAAACACTCCAGCCCCAGAATACTATAATTAGGGTCGGTCTTTTCAGGATGCAGGGAGATCCACACCATAGTAGTACGGAGAAAGCTAAAGCAAAGGGTACCTGGAATAACCCCCAAAGCGAGATGGTAAGAATCTACTAGTCCAAGGCCCGGGACTTGTATATATAATGAGTGGGGTTGGGGGAACAGTCAATGCATATCTTGTTCAAACAAAAAATTTGGGGGATGCTTCCCAGAAAAAGAAAAGCGTCTCAAAAGACAATGGAAAAGCAAAAGGGGACAGTACTGATAGGACATATGTCACTAACCCAACTACCAGTGGTGCTCAGGGTGCTTGTTACTCTCTTAAATGGCGACCTGTCGGGGACCATGCCAAGGTATAGTGAAGGGTCATTGGAATATCACAAAGGGATCCATAATTAGCGGAAATTTTATCCAACTTTGCAAGGAGTGACAACTCCCATGCAGTCGCAGTATGCAAGGTTTGAGGAGAAGGGCAAAATACGTTTTATCTGGTGGGACATATGAGTGCACCGACACACAATAAACAGATTTTAATCCAACCCCGGCAGTGTGTGGGGGCGCCCAGGTTTCTGTTCCAATGACCCAAGAAGTTTCATCGCACGTAGGTCGGGGGAAGTTAAAACAATATCTCACACTCGCTATCCCAACAGATGTCCTTAGTGGACAACACCCTTTCAAGGCCTTGTGAAATGGCAAAGACAGGAAAAATACATTTGGCCACTCTTATCAATAAAACGGGGGTGGGTTGTTACTCTTTGGGCAAGTGGGGCCAACAGGAAAGGGGAAATGGTGTTCGTGCAGGGGACAAGTTATTTAAAAAATTCCCAAGAGAGGGAGTATGGAAGTTGGGTACAGAACGTCGACATTTTGTCCATTCCTCGACCCGGGATTATATTCTTGTGTAAGCACACTGCCTTCAACTCAGCCCGGGATTGGTCAGAAGGGGTTATTACCCATCCAACCACCGCCCGCCAATAATGGGTTTTCTGCCTTTCACCACAGGTACGAATGGAGCGAAAAAATGGCTGAAGGGATGCCTTTCCTCTGTGGTGATTTGGATCCAAGACAAAAGAGGGGGCTAAAGATCTTCTGGGGAAAAAGGTGACCTTCACGAGTTCCCTAAGGGGGTCAGTTTCCGATCACGTGTTTGTAGAAAGTGAAGACAAACAAGTGACAGGCACAGGTTCATGACGGGTACCCCACAAAGGAGGGTTTGTGTAATGTGAAAAACGTCAGGGTGCTCGCAATCTCGGTACACAGGGGGTGGAATAGTGGTGGGGACCTTAGGGGGAATTAAAGGACAGATTGCGGTCAAAAAGGCCATATAAGTTTATTAATGGAATTTCAGAAAAACTAGGGTTGTAAAGAACCTCCAAACGAGCGATAAAACACAACAGACCTTACGGAGGGGGGGGGGAAACTACTCATTTTTGTGCTACCGAATGGTCCCACTACAAGGGGCGTGTCAAGCGTAAAAAAAATCATCACTAACTATGGGGGGGGGCACGCATGTCCAGACAAATGGAACAGATCCACCACGTCTCACACACCGTTTTTAAAGATCACAGTGAGTCAACCGCCGGTGGGTCGGGGGGGGGTCACACAACTGTACTATCAAGGTCCCGTGATTCCTTGCTGCCATCACTGGGGGGGCAAGACTCAGAAAACTTTGCACCGACCCTATAAATGGGAGTGGAGAGGGACACTTTAAAATCCCCGTTTTCGCCACAGATGTGTAGGTATGCCATCACCAGACTCCAGCTACCAATGACTCAGTATTCAATAGAAGGCTTCCCACCAGGACAAAGATATGGGGGGGTGTGTAAAGGCACTCACATCCAATTCAGGATGTCTTCAGGGATTTCCAACAAAAGCTAGTAACTCCCAGTGATCCTTGGCATGGGGGCCAAATACTCATCACTTGTAGGAAAGGAGCAATTTCATGGACAAAGTCCCCACTATCAGCAATTTGGGGATCCATTCCGAAAGGTCACAATTCACTCATAATGACATTCCAATGATATTCTTTTTGGGGGCAATGGCAAGGCAAAAGAGATCCAACCCTATCAGTTGCGTGGAATTGGTCAAACCATTGATTCATAGACTTGGTCAAAAGGCAACAAAGGGAAGTAGTGGGTACAAGCAACTATCCATCTTGGACTGGGATAGCTCATCAACGACGGATGCACAAAGGACTGGGGGGCAGGTCCACTACACTGGAGAGGAACGTTGGGTTTTTAGATTACTTTCCCTTGGGAAACGATTGCAACGTGATACCTCAAGGGAATCATCACAAGGCTCCAGACCTGGGGATATATTCAACTCATAGTCACTACGCTTATTATGCAGTCTTGACTCAGCAAGGTGATCTCATTGTACAGAAGATCATGTTAATTAATACTTGAAATGGGGGGGAAAAAAGTATAGCCTTGTGGGTGAAATTTACAAAAGGATGGGGGGACAAATATCAGACATACCCTGAGCACATGGGAGGATTACTGCGGTACGTGGAATTTCCATGGGGGCGGAGATAGAATGTGTGAGAGTCGAATCACTCAACAACAACAGGTGGGGCACCATGTGATTTGCACTGTTGTGGAAAAAAAAAAAACTCCGGAGAGGAAACCTGACAAATTTGGATGGACTTGGACGATGAGAAGAAATTCGCGAATAAGGGTTCCTGGGGGGTACTTACATTAGGTAAGCCTTACCTACGTACTTATTGGTGGGATCAAAGACAGACTGCAGGACCCGCCATAATTGTTATTCTGGCGGGCGTGCGCACAGCAAACCAAGGGAGGAAGGCAGCAAAATGGAAAACTTAGTTCCATCAATAAGAAAAGACGTGAGGTCATCTATCTGTGAAAGAATAGTAAGGTGACGAGGTCTATACAGTTAGGAGACCTGAGGAAACAACACAACCATGAGGGGGGATCTTAGATTAGAAACATAGGTGTGGTTGGGTGCCTACGACCACAAGGGGCACCCCTTACTGTTCCTGATTTTGAAAAGAAATAGCAAACTATCAGAGCACAAATGAACACCGTTCGGTAGAGACGATGCCTGAAAAACCCATTGTTGTCGCATTCACTGGTGGGGCATGACCACTCCGGGGAAGAGGTGACCTAACAGTATTACAGAAGAAGATCACGCCACAAGCAACAATTGCACCAAAGGTTGCGTGACCCTGGGAGGGGAAAAGGTAAATAATACAAACCTTGCGGGTTTCTTGTGGAAGAAAAAATCGTCAACAAAAAACACCTGGGCCACCTAAAACCTCGGAACAACACAAGAACAGTCGGACAACACCTGCTCATATCACACACCGAGCAAAATAACCAACAACTGGGAAATGAGCACCAACATTGGATTGTAGTTTGCATCAACTGGGGTAGGAAGAGGATATCAAACAAAAAGGGGGATGAAAGAAGATCTGAAAGTGAAGCAAAAAGGGGGACAATCACAAGGGGGTGGGCTCATTCCCATTGTTGTTTGTGTGGGGGGTGAAAGGGGTGGAAACAAGGGGACTGGGGGTGTTACTTTTCTGGTGGAAATGGGGGTTGCTGAGGGTGGCAGAGATTTGTCATACCCCGACACCAAGCAATGTATGGGGAAAAGTAGGTTTAAAACTTACCTTTCAAGACCAGGTTTTTTGGGGAGGGTGTGGGGGTGGTTAAAATGAAGTAAAGGTCATGCAGGGTGTGTAGGTTAGGTACAAAAGTAATTTGATGGAAACCGGGGGAGTGCCACACCATTGAATATCCCAATGGGGGGGAAAAATGTGCCGCTCTACAAAATTCGTCAGGGGGGAAAATGAAAGGGATGGTTTGTAAATGATTGGATCCAAGCAGGAACAAGTAAAGGGGGGGGGAAGGGGGGGCCTAGGCACATGATGGGTGGTAGACCGAAGAATACAGAAACTTGGTGGTCCCAGTATGGAAATAAGAACAGTATTCAAATGGTGACGAGAGTGGTCCGGGTCACAAATATATGACTGCAAGAAGGTGGGTGATGTTAACTGGGGGGAAAGAAGGTACAATTGGAATGCTTATATACCTTTGGGAGGGCGGCCCATAAAAGGAAAAAAAAAGAACGAGAAGTTGGCTGGGTCCTTGCACAAGGGAAGGGAGTTCCTATCACCCCCCCAAAATAGGTGAGTGAGGAGGGGGTCGTAAAGCCGGAAGGTACAAACTGATTCTAGATTACCAAGGGCGAACAGGCAAGAATTCACATTTGTCCAGGGGGTTTTAAATAATGCTGAAGAGGGGGGGGGGTTTAACAAGTGGCGCAAGCCTATCAATTGTGAACCAACATGCTTGGTTTGGGGGCAACCGTAGCAACATTCTCGAAAATAGATGAATTCCAAGTCCAACGGAGGAAAATCCGCGTTATCTTGTTCTTGGGGTTAGGGCCAGGGCAGAAAACGGTCACTGAGCAAAGGTTGAGAATTGTCAATAAGTCTCCAAAGTCACCAAAGAGAAGTGATGGAAGTGAATACTTTGCCGCAGGAAAAACGCCTGCAAGGTACCAAGAAATGTTGAGGAGAGGCCAAACTACTGGGGTTGGGGAAGGCGTGGATTAAACTGACGGCACCCGGGGGCCCAATTTTTCACGGACAAATAAAAAAGGGAATCCTGGAATGTGGAGTGCATGCCAATTGGATCAGGTGGGTAGTGGGAAGGAAAGTAGAGAACAAACATGGATCTGGCTCTTGTTACAACAATGTCATAAGGGGAAGGGGGGAAGGTCAATAGCTGAAAGCGTTGGACAGCTTGAACAAAGGAAGGATAATTGTTTTTAGGGGGAATGGGAAAAAACAAAGAATTGTAAAGCAGCAAATGTCAGGTAGGGGGGGGCAATGGTGGGACCGTAGTAAGGGACCAACTTCCAAAGGGGTAAGGGGACGTTGGACATGAACGAGTGGTGTCAGGAATCAAATACAGTGAGTGAAGTGGCTTTGGAGCACATGAAGAAGAGGGTTGAGAGGTGGGGGACAATCAGCAAAGCTGATAAGGTGGGGGAAATCGGTCCACAATTTCTGGGTGGCTGGAGATGGCTAAGGAGAAAGGGTGATCAAGTTTCGCTGTAGGTTCAGGCAAAGTAAAAAAACAGGGGGGGGACATAGGGAGAGGGGGAAATGTGACGCTCACATGACGGTGTTGTCAGGGGGGGGAAAAGAATTAGCCTGGGATTGGATGAAGGGAATCCGTGAATAAATGGTAATGACTAGTACACAACGGGGGGGTTGGAAGAAACAGACAAATTTCTGAGGAACTAAGATCCAATTGTACCCAATTGGGGGGGAGCGGGGGGTGACCTTCGGGTGAACCATTGTTCTGGCGAGTGGTCAAGCCCTAAGAAGGGAGGGGAGAAGTCTTGCATATAGTTGGGGGGGGGACCTTGGCCAAACATAGACAGAGACCATCACCCAAAAAAACGTGAGTAGAAAGAGAGAGAGGTGGGGAAAGCAATGGGAAAAAAATGTCTGCGACTTAGTCAATCATGGGAAAGGGGGGAGGACACAATAGAAACAATGGAACAAGAAAGGGTCACAAAAAGAGAAACACAGGGGGTTTAATCTTGGATCAAAAAAAAAAAAAATTGGGGGAGGTTATTCCAAAAACTTGCTGAGGCTTCGAAAACCTTTGAGCAAGGTGAACCGTCACTGGGCATCCACCTACCAGGAGAAAGGAGGGAAAAGAAAAAGGAAGAGGTTAGGAAAAAAACCTGTTAAACTCATAATCTTGGTACCCATCTTGGGTTGAAGGGAAGGAGGCCAAAGAGCCCATCCAATGATCCATTTCTTCAATCCTCTCCACAAATAACCTTGGGGATTGAAACATGCACTAGACCCACAATTACATGGCGTGGCTGAGTGGAAAAACCTCAAAAATCCCATTGGTCCTGTCCTTGTTGGGCTGCAAGAAACTCAATCAAAAGGGGAGGAGGAAAGACCAAAAGTTGAAAGTTCCCAAAGTAACCTACAAGTCTAATTGGGTCACGGAACCCTTACCTCCTGAAAAGGCAATCATAATACCTTTGCCTTTGCGGGGGGGGGACACTGGCCAAGTACAACGAAAAAAAATGAGCACCGTGCACAGGTGGAACGCTGTCAACAGGGGGTCAGTACTGCAAGGCACAAATTACTATGAATGGGTACAAGCCAGATCCTAGGTTGGTAGGAGCGGCAACAATCCACTGAAATAGGGTTCATCAAGAACAAAAGAGCCACTGGTGGGGGTTGAGGGAAAATTGGGGACGGAAAAGTAAATGGTAACCAAAGCATAAAAAACAGTAGTTGCTCCACGAATCAACGGAAGCCTGAGTACAGGGGAAGGGTGTGGAGAGCCAAAGATAAACTGAAGGGCATCAGGGGAAAGGAAGGTGGATACTAATTGACACGATCTACCGTGGATGGTGGGACGAAGTAAAAGCCATTAATAGAGAAAGAAAAAATCAAGGAGATGAACAGTTTGACGTGAAGGGACAAAAGGGGGGGGGGGGCCTGTACTGGGGATGCTGATAATCATACAAACCCAAGCATGGGTGGAAAAGTATCTTAATGCAGAGTTTAACAAAAACGAGGAGATTAACAGGAGGGGGGGAAGGAATAGTCGAATCGCCATGCTCTCAGGGGGACGGTATAACATGTCCTTGCGTTAGCCTAAAGAGGACTAATATTGGTGGAAATAGACCACATCCAGGGACACAGGGCCCAGTCCATAATCGTATTCTGGCCAGGGGGGGGGAGCAAGCAACATGGGGATAGAAGCATAAAAAAAATTACTGGGTTCACCCAAAGGAGTCAAGAAACTGCCTTGCAGTCAATAAACGATCTTTTTGAAAAGAAAAACAAAGGGGGAAACTAGGTAAGAAGGGGAAAGGGGGGGACACCAAGGTAGGTCCTATGATAGTCCCACCGGGAGTTGGTGTGTGGCTGGGGGGCCATATCGAAAAAAAGGGCCCGACTGGGTAAGTGGGGGGTTCCTGATTGTCTCCAAGAGGAAACCCATCATCTGATCTCAAAACGGCCCTGGACATGATGTAGAAAGAAGGACACATTTTGTGAGAAATGAAAAATGTTGTCAAGAACATGAAAGAATTGAACGAAGTGACCTACAAGAGGGGGGAAAAAAAATAAAGGAACACAAAACCATGGGGGAACCAACTGGTCTGGGAAAGGTAGTGGAAACGCAGGAAAAAAAACATACAGGGGAGGGGGGGTGGATGGTTTAGGACAACTCTCACCGCACAATCATCACAACATTTGCACGCACCGCTACAAAAAAACATTGCCGGTTACCAAAAAACCTCCCTACTATACAAACAAGACAAACAAGGGGGGGGGGGAGAGAAAAACATTGGTATTTAATGTGGGACTCACTTGTAAGTAGAGAGAAAAACAAAATTTATGGGGGAACTAATAAAGTCTTACATTGAGCCAAAGGACAATACCGTGGGGGGAAAAGACTGCCAGTGGTGTGGTTATGGGGGGTAGGAGGTGGGGGAGGCGGGGTGTGCACAGTGGGGAGGTTTGGTGAGAGGGATGGCCCAAATGTTGTGGATGGGTTGAGGGAAGGTTGGTCATACACAGACACCAGCACTGGTAAGGAAGGGGGGGAGGGTGTAACCAAACTTACCGGAACAAGGTGGTGGCCAATGGGTGGGGTGGTGGTCTAATTGGAGAAAATTGTGGGGGGGGGAACCAGATCAATTCTGATGTTCGGTTAAGGGAACAAAAGGGAATTATCACAAAAAAGGGGGGGGGACATTCAGGAGAACAAGAATTCAGGGTCAGGTGAAATGAGAAGTTATTGGGTGATCAGGAAATTTTGCTACAATCAGCAGTAAGGGGGGGCAGTGGGGGGGGAAGGAAAACTCACAACAAGAAGGGGTGGGACATATCTAAGATAATAACTGGTGGTTTCACAAGGAAGTTCATACGGAAATTATATAACATAGGGAAGGGGGGGGGTTTGGGGGAAGGCACAGAATAGATACGCAGAGGTGATTTGATTGCCAGGGACAGTTGACAATTGGGAGGACTTAAGATCCTTTGGGTTGGGTGGAAAAACATTCCATATCCTTAAAGTATGGCGGGGAAAGGAACTCCATTAAAATGGAGGTGGAGCAACCACATAGTAGTTGTATATGCTAAAGCATGTTAAATGAAGGAAAAAACCACAGTAGATAAATGTCCGAATCTACTAGTCCAGTAAAAGATGACAACAGGGGTAGTGTTAAATAAGAGAGGTGTTTTTGTGGAAGCAGAAGAATATAAGGGGGGGGGTGCAAAAACCTGCTTTTTATGATTCCAACGGACCAAGAAAAAGCATAATGAAAGAAAGAAACTTCAAAGTCCAAAGACTTCAAGGCCTCCCCTGGGGGGGAACAACTCAGGGGGGTCTGGGGGGGGTATAGAAGGAAAGGGTCATACATGTGGGCTGACCAAGGCAAAAATGTATAGGGAAGGGTCAATTCAAGTATTCCAAATTCCCAAGAGACTTCTAGGGCAACAGGTGGCTCGGTGGAAAAAGGCAAACGCCTGCCATTAAGAAGCTTCAGTTGAGGAGATGAAAAAAGGAGGGGGTTATGCGGGGGAAAAAGCTGACCGCACTAGTCCCAGGTGGTTCAACAAACATACAAAAGGGAAATCTGACTAAGTGGGAAGTGGCCAGCACCACCATGGATTGGCATCATGGGGGGGGGGAAGAGCTAATGAACACAGATGATGGGGGTGTAAAAAAAAAAAGGGATAGAAGTTGGGGACTTGTCAATAACGAAGGTATGTTTTTGGAAAAAGAAGGTGCAAAGTAAATGGAGGAAGGTGGAAGTTGTAAAATTGTGTGTAACGGGAAACAACCAAGCACAGGGGAAATTTCGGACTGAAATTCAATTGGCGCAGGGGAGGGAAGGGGATCACAAATGGGGCAGATAGGTGAAGGTCATTTGGAAAAATTAACTCTTTTGAGGGGAACGAAAAAAATTTATGGGGAATGGGTTCAGTGGGTGGTGGTAATCACAAGGGACATGAATCCATGTAGGGGGGAGAGGGGGAGAGTCAAAAGACGATAACTTGTGTGAGCATGTCCACAATGGAAGGGGCACGGGGAAACGTAAGAATGAAAGGGTCAATTTTGAATTAGCAGGGGGAGGGTTCAAATAAATACCAAGATTGGGAACAGGTTGGAAGAGGGGTCAATGTTGACTCTAAAATCTGATGGTCTTTCAATGTAAGGGGAAAAGGGGTGACGGTGGGTATGGATAAAATTGAAATTCATCAATGAGCATTAATGCTAGGACACTTTTTCGAAAAGGAAAAAAAAAAAACTGCTGGGGACTGGGGACCTAAAGAAGTCGTGGAAACCAGTGGGGATATGGGGAAAAGGCTTGTGGGGAAAATTGTCTGGCAGGGCGTCAAGCCATAGAGTGACTTGAGAACTAAAAAGGGGGTTTTACCACTATCATGAGAAAAAAAGAGAATATCAACCAACAAAGGAAAGGGAAAAAGAGAGAGGGTGTGATGCATCATGGCCAAGTGTCTTCAAGCCTTCTAAAGTAACGAGGGAGGGGGGAAATATTCAAGACAAGGGGAAAGCTTGTCAAAACAAAAGAGACAATTGGTGTTCAAGAGGGGGGGAGGTCAAGACAGAAGTTTGTATATTCCAAAAGATGAATGAGAAATGAGTAAAGTGTAGAAGAAGTTGGGAATCACAAATCACAAGAAAAGAGTGACAAGACAGTAAAGGTGGATAGGAACACGAAAACGCATCAATTCCTTGTCCCCCATAGTGGGGAAGGGGGGAATGAAAGAACAATCAACTCAACTCGCCAATTAAACAGGGACCGATCTCAAAAGCACCAGTACGGGGGGGGAAGAAAAGACAAGTATGGGGGGGAGTGTTCGTGATTGGCCCCAATCATCAAGCACATGGAGACAGGGGACACGGGGGTCATTCAGAAAACAATGCACTTTCTTATAATACAAAAGGATGGAATTGCCATGAAAGACCTCTGCGCAGTTGCGTACATTACCTAATGGCCGCACGCAAATGAATGGAATTGCCTTGAGGTTGGCACACTTGGACCAAAAAAAAAAAAAGCCAACAAGGACTCCATTGGTCATTGGAACGCTGTCAAAAAAAAAAAAACCGCGTTCTAGAGACGGGCAATTGCACAAAGCTAGTAACTGTGGGGTAAGACAAGAATAAGATGGGGGGCGCTTGAATCTGCCAGGAACTACACTGATAGAAAGATTGTGCAAAAAACCCGAAACAGGACAGTCCACGGGTATGTAGTGAAAAGGGGGGAGGGGGGGGGGAGTCCTTGTCATCCACGGCTCCAAACAGTATTGGGAAGACCTACTAAAAAAGAATCTGATACATGGTCAGATTGGGTGAAGACCATGCAAAGAAGAAAAGGGACGAGATAATAAGGGGGAAAGGAGAATTTGGGGAGACTACGGCACACTGCTCTACCTTGTCATTAAATGTATGAACAGTAATCTCTACAAGAACCCTTGAGCACCAGGGGAGATGGAAAAGTGGGGGAACTGTGGGGTATCAGGGGCGGAAATGATATGTTTTGAGGGCGATCTCAAACACAGCATGGGGGGGAAAAAAATGGGGGGAGGGATCTCCTGGTTAACAAAAAAAAGCATTATATTAAACATAAGGGGGAAGAAGGACTGGAACTAGGTACGAGAGAAAAAAACATGCTAGGGATTGTGGTTCTGTTAACAGGGGGGGAGGTATGGGCAAGGAAAGTACTGAAGATATGTGGGATAGACGCATAAAGGCAAGGACACCATACATACTAAGGCACATGCAGGTCTTTGCTCACTACCATAAAAGGGGGAATAATAGCAAACTGTTGTACTGAGGTAAAACCCAGTCCATCAAATAAAGGGAAGGAGTAAGATATCTTGGGGGAACGACAAACCATATATGTTATGGTATATAAAGTGAGGAGGGAAATTATGGACCAAAGGTATTTTCTCTTAATTCCACCAGGGGGGGGGGGGGATGGGAAGATATCAACCACCTGAACCCCTGGTCAGGATGTCCAATCAGAAACAGCCACCTCCTCTCACCTGGACCCTGAATAAGGGATGCCAAGGGAAAAAGGTGGTTGATTTCCATGGTGTTGTCAACAAAGTGCAAGACTGGAAAGAAGAAAACTGCTGACATAATCATTATACTCACAGACAAAGGGGGAAACAAAAGTTATTTGTCAAGGTATTGTTAAACCTTACAGCCAATACCTGCGGTGCGGGGTAGGAAAAGAAGAACACTGCAGCCACATCTCAGCAAATGGGGCGAATAAAATCGCCCACAACCCACCTGTCACTTGACAAAAACATGACTCCCTACCCTCCAAACAATCAAAAAAAAGGGGAAGGAAGAAAAACAAAATGGTATTGGGTCTTGTTCTCACTTGTAAAAAGAAG
>Ga0179593_1393521_pt1 | contig 18473 bp, 19 predicted proteins | sample CZODoug2_1_08_16_FD_185931 | JGI IMG/M metagenome (GOLD analysis project Ga0179593, IMG submission 185931) | Vadose zone soil fungal communities from Angelo Coast Range Reserve, California, USA - CZODoug2_1_08_16fungal (PacBio error correction) | ecosystem: Environmental > Terrestrial > Soil >...
CCCTGAAGGGGGTGAAAGAAAGAAGGTTGCAACAAGGGTCAGGAAAAGAAGGAAAACGGCTGTATTCTTCGCAGATATCGCGTGGAATCGTAAAATCAAGTGGCTTAAAGGGTAGAGCCGGAAACTCAGCCTTGCTGGCAGCAGGGGAGAATTACCACCAAGCGACCGACAAGGGGGGGACAATAGAGAAGCGACCTGAAACGCGACGAGATAAAAGAGCATTCATGTCACATGAAGAGCCAGAGAAAAGCCGCCCCAATCTCCTAGAACTCCGAATGACACGGTAAGTTCCTTCAGTGCAAAGGAGGAAATAGTAGCACCGGCTTCACAAAAAGAAAGATAAATTGTCTTACTCAGGGGAGTGGGGTGATGAAATCGCTGCGCGGCTGCGCAGGAGGTCAACAATAACAAGTCTCGATACCGCAGTTAAAAAAAGCGAACTACCGGGTCTGGGGGGTCAGGGGGAAAGGGGAGTCAGGGGAAAAGAGAAGCTGAAACATCACACCTCATCAACCCATAAAAAACGATCCAAAAGGAAAGCATCTAAAAAGAAAAGAAAGAAAGTCGTCTACGTCTTCGCCATCAACTTTCAAAGTGCAACACTGGACACCACGTAACAGAAAGATGCACAATCAAAAACTCGCCGCCCAACGGAAGAATACGCACGTCGGTCGGTTCCTCCAACAAAAAGAAAGGGGCCCTCCAGTGACAGGGGGGGGAAAGGCTTGTCAGTAGAGGTACTTCAGACCAGCCGAATTAGCCAGCCTTCCTTCGGAAACTCCCAATCTGAAAAGGTCCCTCCATATTGTCGGGATCCATACCCTCGAAAAAGAGGGGAAGGGACTGACGCCAGCTACAAAATAATTCCGAAAACGCACCGCACCCATACAAAACAAGGGCACGCCAAACCCCGCACATCGCTTTTTGATTGGGACAAGTGGGGGTACTCAGCTACCAAAGGAACTTATATGGGGAACCATATTCGTAGTCAAAAAAAGAGGGAGCAGGGAGAGCTCGGAATTTTTCAACAAAGGACGCCGAACAGTCCACCGGGGGTTATACAATGACAGCTTCGCGCTAGAAGATCGAGTGGTAGCCAGTCCGTTTCGGGGAAACAAAGTTGAAGGGGAAGGACAATCAAAAGAACGTCGAAGAGAGATGGGAGCGTGCATTCAGGATGAGATGAAAGAAAACCACACAGGGGTCGGCAAAATGGGCGTGAAAGTGCCTCCCACTCAAAGGGAAGGAAAAAAAGCACGGGAACCTTTCAAGTCTCGTGGGGAAAAAGGTACAACACTTAGAGAGGAGGGTTGGGAAAGGGAAGGGGGGGGGGTGCATCGACTCTCAAGAAAACAAACAAAAAAGAAGATGTAGATTAAAAGAGATAGGCAACAATCAAGATTATCCCAACCTACATAGCAGGGGGTTGTCACCGTTTGAAGCAGAAAGTTCTGAACATACGCGGCTGTCCTGCACTGGGTCAAAGAGAGTGTCGGGGAAGGAGAAAAAAGAAGGGGGTGGGACCGAAAGGGAGTAAAGTAAAAAAGTAATGCGCATCCACAAAAAGAAAATAATTCGCACGGAGGGGGACCGTGCTCCTTTCTTATGGGAAAGGGGACCAGCGGAAAACAACCGTGGGGGGAAAGAAACGGACTGGAGACCAAAACTCGACGATATAAGGAGTGGGAGCGGGAAGGAGGCCATTGGCGAACCTAACGGGTGAGAGTCTATTCCAAAAGAAAGAGAACTCACCCTCCGAGAGACAAAGAAAGAGGGGGGAGAACTAAAACATTAAACTGGAAAAACCTACATTAGGGTACAGGAAGGGAGTACACCACGTTGATCGCAGACAAAGAAAAAGGGATTGCGAGATATGCTGACACTGGGTGGATGGGGAACGACTTCGTAGCGTGAGAGAGAAAGGGGGGAGCTGAGGAAAAAGTCCTGAGGACGGCAGGTAGTAGAGATTGGTCATCACACCGACAATCAGAGGAAGTGCAGTTGTTTCATTATCATGTATATCTAACTGGAAGAAGGGGTTCGGAACGGCGGCAGAATCATGACACAAGAGGAAATCGTTAACTTAAAACGAATCTTAGTCGGACTTTAAAGGAAACATCTTCTCGGGAATGTACAGTTGGAGAGGGACCATTTTTCGAAGGGGGGGAAACTTCATGTCAAGAGGTATGTATAAAGGGCAAGGCACTTACTTCATCGGCGAAGACGGAAAAGGGGGGAGGGACAGATTTTTGCGTCGCTGCCCATTGGGATCAGGGGATGGGGGGAGAGGGGGGGTGGGGGGGGAATGTGGGACAAAGGACTTTTCCAAAAAAACAAACAGGAAAAAAAAAACTCTTTCGAAAAAAAAAAAACACACGCAAAGATTCCTCATCGTCGCATGGAAAGACGGGCTGTAATCCAAAGGGAGGGATATGGTAGCCCTGACACATGAACAAAGGAAAAAACAGGAGACGAAAAATTGAAGGGAAAAACACCGCTACTTTTGTACAGGAACAAGGGCAAAAAAAAAGACTCTTTCTTCACTTCAAAAAAAAGAGCACATCTGAGGATATGGAGGAAGGAGCTGGAACTAAAGGGTCCGAGTAGGGGAACGGAAATGAGGGAAAAGAGCAAAAGGGCATCCAACCCGAAGACGGGAAAGCTGGATCGCGCACTGGCGAAATCACCAGAAAGCGCAAAGATGCTCTGGTTGCCAAGAAAAAAAAAAAGAGAAAGTCAAAGAATGGTACATTACCCCGAAAGAGGAGGGGAAAGGAAACCAACGAGAAAGGAGTGAAGAAACATTGAACCGCAGCAATGAAAAAATTCCAGAAAAAAGCGAGTACCGACGGTTGGCAAAAGGCGTCTCAAACGAAAAGTGGTGAGTGGCGAGGGGATTCGCGGTACGGGGCTCAGATAGAGAGGGGGGCAACAAAAAAAAAAAAGAAAAAAAAAGCGGCAAGACATTGGAGCTCGACTGAATTAACACCATTCCCGGGGACTTCGTCAGGACACCCAATGAGACCACAAAAGAGGGGGGTGGTAGTAGGACCACAGAGGGAAAAAGAGCGGGAGGCACGGCTCTAACGAACATGGAGATAGGGGAAGGAGAGGAACAACGGCGAAAAAAAAAGAGGACCAAATAATAATATCAGCCAAACGGTACGCAGGAGGGGCAAGAGGGGGGGAGGAAAAGAGGGTTCTCACTTGTCATCGTGGAAAAAGAGGGATGGGGGACCAAGAATGCAGAGGGAGAAAGGAGCTGACGCAGAGTAGCGAACAACGGATCTGTGAACTAACCTAACACCCGGGAAACACGCACACAGATACGCGCGCGGCAAAATAGGAGAAGAAGATATTGGGACCTAGCTGGGGGGGAGGAAATGCACTGAAAACAAAAGGAAACAGCTCTAAGGTCAGGTAACGCATCGATCGCTACGAATTCCGGAAAAAAGGGGAAAGGGGAGGAACAGGGCCTGAGGAAAGCTGGTGCGGATACAACTAGAAAATGCAGGTTTCAAAGACAAAAGTATGAAGTCACTAAGGAAATACGGGGGGGGAGAGAGGAACTGCGGGGCCGGAAGTACGGAAGAAAGGATAAAGAGTTACGCCATCCATAAACAAAAAACCGGGGCCAAAGAATTCGAAAACGAAAGGGAGGAAAAGGTGAACGATGCCAAAGGGGAACGTCACAAAGACGGGAATAGGAAAAAGGAATAAAAGCAGGTGAACGATGGAGAAAGAGGCGGAAACCAACAAAAGATCTGACAGGGTTTGGGAGGGGGAGAAAGCGAAAACAAATAATTCAGTTTATTCGTCTCAAGGGAACAGGGTCCGGGAGGGGAACAGCAATAGCCAAGAGAGCATGCTTCAAAGTCCTGCACGGATAATCAGGAAATAACCCCCGGCCTAGGGCAACTTCATGGGGAACAGACGATCTGCGGGGGAGTGAAGCGCGCAAGCGAACGGGGTCCAGAGGGGGGGCGGGTAGGAGGTCGGGACCGAGACGAAGCGGGGGAGGGTGCCCTTTTTCACTACGACCACATACAAGGCGGGTGTCAGAGTAACGGGGAAGCAGAAAGAGAGGCGGCAAAAAAAAAAAGGCAAACCGCAAGTGAAAGAATCTTCTAAACTGTGCCTCCCCGGCACAGGGGGAAAGAACCTACTCGCTAAGGACCCGGGGTTGCCGCGCTCACACAAAGGGGACTGGCACGAACCGATCGCCGGGGAGGTTTACTAGGTCTTAAACGGTGGCAAATCGCTCAAAACAACAACGTGGGGATTAGAGAAAATGCGAACAGAAGAAAACATTGTGGAAAAAAGGGAACCTACTCAACGGACAGAGGCAAGCGTTTGATCGCGTCACCAAAAAGCCGAACAGGGACTTCAAGGTCCACTTATCGTATACACAATGTCGAAAGCCGGCACTTGAGGTTGCCCAATGGCGCATCAAAAGGACGTAAGTTGGCCTCGTTCCAGAGCCAACCAAAGGGGGAACGGGCCTGAAATGGTCGGTCGGAAAAATAGGACACCAAAAGAGGAGACTGTGTCCCCAGAATCTCCCTACCAAAAGAAATCCGCCTCTTAACCTACACGCAGATCGTCAGAAACGAATCAAAGGAGAACTAATTCTCAACTGGGAAACCTGGAAAGCAATCGGTAAATGCTTCGTAACTCCTACTGGACAACTAAACGAAAATTGTAAGTCCAGGAAGTCCACCCAACCCGAAAATGCATTTTTGCGCCGCTCTTTCTAAAAAAGGGCACGCTTATCCGGCAACGGCAAAGGCTATAAAGGACAAAACTGAAATCGTCAAAAAGACACCGGTCGCGCGTGGTGCGGGGGGAGCAAGTGCGCATTTCACGATAGGAAAATCATGGAAGGACGTAGGAAAAAAAAAGGGAAAAGAAGAAGAAATCACCGATCTGTGGGAAGAATAAGAAGGGGCTATCCACAATTGGCAGCTATTGAAGTATGAGCCAGAAAAGCGCAGGAAGAAATGTAAAAAGGGTCATTGGGGGTCTCGGAGAAGGAAGGGAAAACTCTAAAAGAAGCACGGAACAGCGTCAAAAAGGAAGTGCAAAACGCCTATAGTAAGATCAAGCCTTTAAAGCCACTTGGTTGGGAGATGGGGTACGCGTTGTGGCTCCAGGTAGGGGACACAGAAATAAGTGTTAGGAAGCAACGCCGCAGATTCGTCGGAAGAACAAGTGTCCTTCGCAGGCCACAATCTCACGTGCCGACACAGGAATTATAACAAAGAGGTCAAGGCAGTCTAAAAAACCCGCGAACCGTCCGCACCTCAAGCGGGGGGTTATGACCCGCCGGATTCTTTGAGGGCCGTTTACTCAGTAAGCGAGTGATCAAAGGCGAGGTACAATTTCGGAGAAAGGGGGAAAGAAACGTGGGTAGGGAAATGTTGCGGCGTACATCTGTAAAGTAAAAACAGGAATGCTGTGGGGAATGAGTCAACAAGACTTGCCCGATGGGCCAGTTGTCGGCCAAAAAGAAAATGCTAAATACGCCGCGTCACAGAACGAGAGATACGACAAACGGAGGAAAAAAAGCCGACAACAAAGCAAGCGAGCCTGGAAAAAGGAGTCATTGTATCTTCGCGGGGGGGGGAAATTTCCTCCTTCAAATAATTATCGCGGTGGGACAAGGAGGGAAGTAATATTGACGAGGAGGTAACTCGGGGGGCCCGAGTAAGAAGCCCGTTCGTGCCGGGCCAAACGAAGCCCTGAGGGTCGTGTTACCAGGACCGAAACAGTCCAATCCTCGTCGGGCGAGAAAACTGCGAGTCTACCCCAAGAATCGTCATGGGGTAAAGGGGAAGAGGCCAATGTCCAGCACTCAGAAAAAAACCGCTCCAGCGACGCGAATGAACGTGATTCAGTCCGACCGAACCCAATGGGGAAAGGGAAAAAAAACAGCGGGAAGGTCTTACTCATGTGATCTATTTGTCAAGATGAAGGGTCTCTCTCCCCAGTCCGAGCTAGAACAGAAATGTAACACGACAAAGGCCACCTAACGGAATATTGGTGAACGGTTGGGCGGCAAAGGATGCTTGCTCCAACGTACACTGTAAAAATCCAAAACCGACAAAAAAAAAAAAGACCACCAAAGCCAAAAGGCACTACGCCGCCAAATTCCAGAACGGAAATACGTTTCTCTCCTGCGCAAAATCCGTTGAAACGGATCCAAATGCACCCACGGGAAAAACGCTGCCCAAAAGAACACCCTGCCGCACAAACGGGAAGAAAGAAGGGAGCGTAAAAGTACAAGGGAACACGCACCGATAAAGAAGTCTATTTCCAAGCAACCGAAAACTGATTAAAAGGAGTCATTTCTGACGAAAAAAGAAAATGAGAACGGCGGCCGTAACTTCAAGAAAGAGCACCAACTAGGACACTTACGTGCACCCTCATTGCTTGGACGAAGAAATACAGCTCAGAAAAAGGGAATCCAGCCTAAGCTCAGAACCAAACAAACAACAACCCCACAAAAGAAAAACAACAAAGGAGAACCACTCCGTCTCTCCCCGAGCCATAAAAACCCACTAAAACCCAGCAATCGCGAGCGGTGGGGCACGTTTTGGTAAACTCCCTTCCAACAGGAAGGAGTTTCGAACCAGTCGGAGGTCTAAGGAAACAGTGCGTCCGGCGTATTTCCCAGGGGATGGACCGCGAAAGAAAAGGGCCCGTGAGTTGGCCAAAGCTGCAGAGCAGTTAATCTAGATTGCGTAAAGTAACGTTTAAAAAAAACCTTGGTCCCCTATGGACGAATACAAGGCTAGAAGAGTAAAGATTGGGAGAAGGGTGTGATGAAGGCAGAGGGGTCAATGTCTGCAATAGGTGCGCAGGGGAGGCCAACATTCGTATAAAATGACATCACGCATAGAATATTTAACGCAAAACACAGCGGGAAACGGTACGGAGCTGGGGGGGGAAACCTAAAGGAAGATTATTTGGGAATTTGCAGTGGGGAAAGAGCTCGAAACAAAGGAAAAGAGGGGACAAGAGAGATTCCCCCAAAGAATTGAAAAAACGATATCAAGTGTTGAAGGGGTGAAAAGAATTAAAGCGTCCGACGATGTTGAGAGGGGGAAGGATTGGTGTGAAGAGGTGACATTGTCAAAGATTGAGTTGGACGATGAAGTATGTTGCACATGAACCATGGAAGGCAAAACGCGAAAAAAAAAGTGGCAGGAGGGAAGGCGGGGTGAGGTCTGCATATGCTACCAGTCTTCACTCAACCGGAACGTTCTCTCCACTGCGAAATTAAAAAGAGAATGAAAATATGAAAGTCCAGGTTACAGAGGCGAATGAATCGGGAAAGCAAAAGACGACAGTCTAAACGGGGTGCCAAAACGATTGTAAACAATAAAAAGGGGGCCAAAACTACTCAGAAGGGAAGCGTGTACCCCCTTGCTTTCTGACAAAAAAAAGAAGCGAAAAAGGTGTCTGCGTGACGTAAACAGAATGGCGGCGGCGAGGCGGACTGCGAAGGGGCGTAACGCGGAGAGAGGAGGCACTAGAGTGAGAGCGAGGAGAGAAAGAAGAATGAAGGCAAGTGAAAAAAAAGGGGATTGTCTCACACGTATTCCACTGGATCACATTGGCGGCGCAGAGCGACAGGAACAGGAAGAAAAACCTAAAAAGAAAGACAAGTGCAAAAAAGTCATCACTGGACAAATAGCGAAGAGTGGGGGGACTGTCGGGCGCGAGACAGAAAAGACGCGGATCGTTCAGTCCGTTTGAGGGGATTGGTCATCCGTCTGGAAGTGTGGGGTGTGGAAGAATAACCGGAACGTGGGCAGAAAGAAGACGATTACATGCGGGTCATGGGATTATGTCGAAACGAGTAAGGGATGTCGGGGGGGAGTAGGTGTCCTTTCAAAGGGTTGTATTTACAATACGTTGACCATAAACTTTTGCAAACAACACGCAAAAACAGTCGTAGGTGAGGGGGGGTCAGGTGTACGAACGCGGAGTTAGCTGGAGAACCCGGACAGAGATTCAGAAAAATATCTTAACCAGAAATGCCGGTAAACCAACGAAAGCTGATGGGGGGAGCCGGCAACGCGAGGTCACTCGTCCGGTCAGGAGGACTAAAGGGATGCGCGGGAGGAAAAATGGGAAAGGGGCGCCTGTATCAGGCCGCCGGATGGGAAAGGGGGTGGAATAATTCGGGAGGAGGAAAACAGAAAAGGTAGCGCCCACAGCGTTGAAGGTCGGGACACCTGTGTAGCACAAGAAAGCGAACTGGCTGAACGGCTAAGGCGCCGCACCGGGATCAGGGGCACGTATCAAGAACTACCACCATCTAAATGATATGCGCAGAGGAGTAACAACCGGCCTTGGATGACAGCAGCTAAAGGAACCCATTCAGAAACGAACACATGACCTCTAGGCTCAGGTACGTGGAGGATAAAAAACTGTTGCGCACGTCTGACTGGATAATGGCCGCGCTTGGTTATTTCTTTGTGTAGAAACAAGAGCAAACTTCTATTTGAGGAGGTACCACACAGCCACGGGTCGGTACCGATCCAGCAAAAAACAAAAGGGGGGGTCTTGGGAAAGAACAACGGGCAAATCCACGATTCGAAAATGGAAGGACCATGCTGAAGACCCACGATATTTCTACATCAAAAGAGTACAAGAGAAACGCGATTACCAAATGATCATGGAGATTAAGGAAGGAAAAACCGGTGGGGGTGCACTGAGGCAGGGTCAACACAGAGGGGGGCGAAGTGAAAAAAATGGGAGGGCATCGGGATCTTGAGAACATAATTATCTGAAGAAAATAAGCATGACGCGAATGGCAAAGCAGAAAAAGATGAATGTCACTACGGTGACCACGAACGGGTGAAAAAAGAGAAAAAAGAGAAAGCTGACGGAGAAGGTCGTCATGAACGATTTTGGTGGGGAGAGTCTTAAAAGGGGAAGGGGAATGTTAAGCTTTCTCTACTTATCGCCGAACAAGGACACACTTAAGGGCAATGAATGGTAAGAAAAAACACAACGAAAGAAGAAACGGCCGTTATAACGGGGGAATCACTTAATCCGAGTGATACCACAGTAGGCTGAGGGATACGCTTCCCTTTGGTTGCACGGAAGCCTACTCACTAAAAACGACAATCTAAAAAGGAAGCAATCGGGAAAAACAAGCCAGAGTGACTCAAAACCGGCACAGTGTTTCTGGAAGAAAAAAGTTAAGGTGAGACAGTATCCGACTGGCCGGGTAAAGGACGGTATCTAAAAGCCGGCGGAACAAACAGCATTTGTATGTGTGGGGGTGATCAGAGACGATAATTAACGTATTAGTGGAAACAGAGAGTGGGGAAAAAAAGAAAAGGTTCAAAGATTGAGGCATCCCAGGTGAAAAGAATAACTGAGAAATAAACTAAACGGTGTCACTCAGGAGGAAGAGAGAGGCGCGCCAGAAATGGAGTCCTAAGGGAGGGTGGCTAGCTTCTTTTAACCAGGAAGAAGCGGTGCCAGTTTTTCCAGAAGACAAAAAAAAAAACGGTGGTGAGCGCAAAAAGGAGAAATCACGGCATATAAAAAAAAAAAACAAACAACTCGGAAACAAGAAAATTAAAAGGAACGTAGCAATGTTATCCATACCGCTCCTGGACAGATAAAGGAAGGAACCGACATGGTAGAAAAAAAAATCTCTACAAACACAAAGCCTTGCCCTGGGAAAAAGCGTAGATGAGTAAAGTCACAAAATGGGGGAATCACAGAAGCTCAACAACCAAGAGGCAGGAAAATAATACTGAAGAATGAAAAAATTTGGGGAAGGACCAATAAGAGAGAGTCTGAAAAGAAGGAAAGCGCTCACAACCGGTTCAGACCACGGTCAGATGTACCACTAGCATGTAGAAACACGCTTCTAATCGTCCTGTCCACGTGCGGGCAAAAAGAGGGCGAACCATTGAGGTTATTCAAGCGGTAATAGACCAAAACGCGCAAGGAGTGGGAGTCAGGGGAAAGGGCACCAGGCCAAGCTCGCGGTAAAAGAAAAGGGTCACACTCCCTCTACTACAGCCTCCAGAGGTGAAAATCACCAAGAAGGGAAGTCCATACTTAGACCATCCGACGAGCGTGTCCCTGAGAACCATTGAGAACTGGACATTAGTCACTTCCACGACAGGGGAACTAAAAAAGTACTAGGAAAAAAATTCACCCCCAAAAGTAACAAAAGGAGTGGAGGCCGTATCCAGTTCCAGAAAGACACTCGAGCAGGCAAAGAAGCAGGGAAGGGGCTAAAAGAATCTTAAATCCTACTTGCGGAGAGGGGGAAGGGGAGTGGATAGTAAAGAGGGGGGGCAGTAATTTGACGATAGTATCAAGGAACTTACCCCCAGCCGCAAGAAAATCACAACTACCTCGAGGGGGAAAAGGAAATGAAGGAGGAAAGAGGGGGACTAAGGAGGGATGTCACCTTCGCCAAAAAAGAGAGCCAGGAAAAGGTGAAGAGATCTGGGGGTTGAAGATAATACGAAAAAAAACGTTAAAAACATAAATCACGGAAGCAGCTGTCAAACATCCCACAGGTTAACACGCCTGTACAGAGGAAGCGAGGTAGGGGGGGGAGGTGGGAAATGCGTGTAGAAATAGTTACAAAGAAAGTATTTCGGCGGAAAGGCACCCCAAGAGTAGTGTATACACGAACGGGCTTTCAAGGGCACCTAGGACAGCGCGGACACTTACTGAAAACCTAGTACTCACTCATTACCATCCCTGTGAACAACAAAATAAGAAAGGTCCCGAAATCACTGATTGTTGGCAGCCGAAGAGTCCTTAGCAGGTATCATTCGGGAGCCGAATACCTTTCTTAGAAATGCTCTCGAAAAAGGAATTCCCGTGGCTTCAAAAAATTTTGGGGGACATGACTGAAAATGAAAAAAGCACGGAAATGGGGGAAACGGAAAAGGAATGAAAGGCTTGCCGTAACCTACGGTTCGTGTAAGAACAAAAGGCAAGTCCAAAAAAGCAACAGAACCCAAGGGGGAGAAAAGCGAAACTGTAAACGCCAGAACAAGCCCATGCAGGAAGGGAGTTGTGGATGACATATGCGCGGGGGTTCAGGCACGCAGGGGAAGAGGTACAAGGAGTACATGTCTTACAAGAGATCGTTGAGCGAGGGAAAGGAGTTAAGAGGATACACGAGGAGCGGTGACAAAGTACTCAGGGTGCCTTGCCAACTACAGTACCGGAGGTGTGTGGGGATGGTAAATCAAGATTGGGACATCGAAAGTGGACAACCACGGCTAAGATCGAAAAAAGGTCCAAATGAAAAGCAAGTCCCGGGATCAGGGAACAGATAATACACACACAGAAAACGACAGACTTCATAAAAGGCACTGTTCACTTAGCTTGCAGCAATACATCGCTGTGCCCAACTACCTAACAGAAAGTCATAGCAAATAAGGAAAACACTGAAAGGACACGAAGAGCCCAGCATGACATACTTAAAAGCAAAAGGGAGAACGAGATAAAATAATGCGGACGGAAGAGGGGTCATGAATACTCGCCTCAGTTTTCGGCAGAGACAAAAACCAATAGGGAGTATAACACCGTTAAACACGGCCAAAAGAAAAGAAATCGGTGAGGAGGGGGGCTAAAAGACGGTTCTTGTAGAATTCCTTTTTACATCCAACCACTCATGAAAATAAAAAACACCCAATAGTAAACAAACTTGCAAAGCAAAGACGAAAGTACGAGACTAAACTCACAATCGCAGAGCAAAGGATCGCAACAGACAATTTTCAGGTGCGACATAAGCAATGTAAACGCCACAAAAAAAAAAAAAAAAAAAAAAGCGAACGCCACACACTAACACAAACCAAATACCCGTAAAGGGGGAAGAGAGCCTCAAAAAAGCCGCAATAACTGGTGGAAGAGCAAGAGGCAGGTAGGGAGGTGTCTTTTCTTTTGACAGCAATTGCAAAATCGATTGAGAAAGCTCTTGGGTGATCCGGCGGATAAAACTTCCGGGCCTCCGCTAAGAAACGCTCTTCGAGAAAAATGAGGTAAGTGAATCGAAAGAAAAAGCACTGCATGTCACTGTTCGCGTGGGATGACGGAATCGCATCACTCGATGACCACATGATAGCGCCGCACAAAAAAAGACACCTAGTCATCCGCCGCTCCGGGGAAACGCCCCAAAATAAATAACGACCGTAAAAAAAAAGAAGAAGTCAGGGGGAAGGTGAGACAACACGTGGGTGACGAAAGGCCAAGTAATGATGGAGGTGGAACCATTAGAGGGACTACAAAGGAAGGAAGGAATTAGAGTTACGATTGTTGTGGAATTCGCCTCATGCAGCGACCCCTATGAACTTGATGTATTGGCCACAATATACAGAAAGGAGTCGACACGGGGGCATAGATCTCGAGGGAGGGGGACGATATGAAAGGGGTCCACTGTTACGGGAATAAAAAAGGTGGGGGGCCCTGCTGAAAGAAGAAATACCCCAAAGAAAAAGCTCGCTCGAAAGTTCTGGATGGGGTGGCATGGAAGAAGAAAGACAATGTTCATACGCGCATTTTCGTACAACAAATAAATCGTACGACAACAAAGCCTCAGAACGAAAGTACGGGGGGAAAAAACTCTCCGAAACCGCTGCGTAACACTTCCGTTCTCACTGGTCAAATAACATTAAGAAACCAAGAGGTAAGTGGGAGAATTGGCCTAGGGACAGAAGAAAGCATCAACAATCAAAACTGAGTCAGGGGGCAATGAAAGGGGAAAAAAAAGAGCAGAGCAACCCAATGAACCAATTTCCTCAACACTCTGAAGCACGAGGGTTCTTTGTCCAGAGGGAACCACAAAATTCCAAAGAGCGAGCTGTGAGGGAACAAAGGCACAAAGGCCATATTATGCGTTCTACCGGACAGGGGATGGTCTCGACGGAGGGAGCTGGCACAATTGACAGACCTGCTGCCCGAAAACAACGATAGGGTTTCTGAGTCTGTAAAAAGGATCGAGCGGGGTGAGTTCGTGACCAGAAGGTCTAAAAACCGATGTTTGACCAGAAATGGGATACCAACTAAAGATTAAGATCACAGACGCAGACGTAACATCGTCATTACAACTGTACACCGGAGTGATGACTACGGTGTCAGAGTCAACTAGGGAAGAAAATCCAGGCACTCACGACTATCGAAGGGTGCTATGTAGAGACGTAAATTGGCTACAAACTGGCCCCCCTTAAATCCTTAAGTGAAGTTGGTAGGGTTCGTTCCACATAGGAAGATTATAAGGGAAACTACGTGATGGTGCTTGATTGTGACTTGTGATTTGTGACGTACGGGCAGGAGGGAAGAAGCGAAGGCTCAGGAGGTGTCGCGTGAGTTACAGGCTGTCGGTTGAGTTCGAGTGGTAATATGGGATCCCGACAGAGTCATGATAGTCAATGTGCGACATGATTTCCGTTGGTTAATTTGCCGAATCGGGGGAAACACTCGAATTAGGGAGAGCATGTCGAGACACTACGGAGAAGGGTGCGCATTGTTTAGAAGAATCAAGGAAAAGATGAATGTCGGGGCGGACAAGTAACAAGGGACTAACAGATCGCTGATATAAAGTTTGGAAGGAACGTGAAGAATTGGTCAGAAACCAAAAGGGAAAAGGAAGAGTAGTCAAATGAGACACATGAAACATCAAGGCTAAGAAAATTCCGTTTCAGTTGAAGGACGGGAGAATCATGCCGATTGGAGGTGTGGACGGCAGCTTGACCCTTTTGGGGTAAAGGTGACAAGAATTGTCCCAATCAACTTTTGGCAACACAAAAGATTAGGGGAAAGCCAAAGGGGGTCGACGTGTGGAGAAAAAGGACATTGTTTCTCGGGGGGGTGCGAACAGGCAAAGCGATTGACAGAAAACAGATCGAGAGGATTCAGGGAATACAATGGGGGATATAGTAAACGTCTGGGGGCCAGAGGTGGAGGGATAAAGAACTATAGTTCATTCTCTCTTATGGCGGGGGGGCCGGCGCTGGATAGGAAGAACGTGGGGGGAACCATGAGAAATCATGGTGGGGTAGGACGCGCAAGTGGCGCCCGCGGAGATGTGGTCTGTCCTGGAAATCACTACCCGGAGGAGAGTGCCGGCAGAATCGTCACAGACTACGGGAATCTATGACCGCTAAAAAGGGAGAAGACTAGGAGACAAGGATACAAGCTACTAATGAAGAAGGAAAAATTGAAAAACCAGCGCAATAAAGAAGGCGACAAATGGGACATGAGGTTCGCTGGCAAACGTGCGAACGCGATTCCAGGACCCCGCAGGGAGCTCACACAGAGTGGGGTGTGGAGGGTAGGGATGTGAGCGAAAAATTAGGGACAAGCAATGGGAGTTGAATGAAGTGTGAAAAAAAATTGCAAGGGTACTGAGGATCAGCAGGGGGACCCAAAAACCTAGCGGTGGGAAGCCAAGGGAAGGCCCCACATCAAGAAAGACGTGACGGGGCTGATGCACAGAGGGGGAGGAAGACGAGTACCCACAAAGGACTGAAAAGACGCTTGAAAACAAAGAAAAAGAAAAGATAGGAGCTGAAGGAAAATAAGGGGGGCGGGCACTGTCAAATGGAGTACAGAGGGTGTCTGAAATTCATTGGACTGAAGCGGATGGAAAAAATGCTAATGTCTAATACGAAGAGAGAGGAGAGTCGACATCCCACGAAATTACAATCCAAAGGGAAGAAAACACAAGAACAAATAACGCAAAAGAAGTGCGCTGACGTGAATGAGGTTGATCTCACTATCTTTTGAGGAAATGCTGGAACGTTCCTTTAAAAATAGGTCACGGGTGAAAAAAGGGATTAAACGAAAATATAGAGGGAGGAAACTTAGAAGGGAACGCTGAAGGCACACAATAAACAGAAACAAAAAAAGAAAAAGTGTCGGGTTTCAAATGGGGGGGGAAACATTCATAAGTGAAAAATATCAGGGATGGATAATTCTTGCGCTACTGACAGGGATCGGAAGCGGGAATAAGAAAAAGGGAAGAGCGATTGAAAAGTGAGCCACGCCCAACACAAAAGAGCTGAAAAGAGGTAAGAGGGGGGGTGTAGACGAATCATGGGGAGGGAACCAACAAAACTAAAATAGGGGAGCTGGGGAGGACATGACTAAGTGCCATCGTGTAAAAATCAGGTTTGTTAAAAAGGAATTTGAATGGTTTGGGTGTGGGGGAATGAGGGTACGGATCAATCTTTGATGCTGCTGGGAAAAACCGCCGGTCTTGTAGAGAAAGCTTAATGTAAGAAGGGTTAGTTGAGAGAGGAGGGGAAAGCCTCGTCGGAGGTACACAAACTCACTATGACAAGAGAAGGGGAGGGGCAGCTGCGAAGGTCGCGGAGGGGAGGGGGGAGGGAGAGAGTAGGAGTACGCTATACAAGGGGACTAGGTTGGCACAGAAAAGGGGTTCAAAGACGAACCACGCCGGATGGAACAGGGGGTGGAAAAGAAAGATGGCAAATCCAAAAGAATACAACACACACGCAAGTGACATAGCAACTATGAGAAGGAGGGGGTCTAAATCTCCGGGAACACTAAGGAATAAGCCGGTTGTTAGCCAAAAAAAACAAAAGCAGCTCACGCACAACTGGCAAGACCCCGAAACGCCATATGGGTGGACAGGGAAAACTGGGTTGCATCGAGAAAAAAGCAACCGCAACAAGGAAACGGGGAGAAAGCTATGACCCCAAAGTTTTTAAAGAAACAAGGAGGGTCGGCCATTAGAAGGGTCGTATCTCTTCCAACCAAAGTCCCGCCCAAGTATTCTGATGTCACAAAAAATAAGGTAAAGAGGGCAAGATAGCGGAAAGGTCCTATCAAACGGCACTTGGAATGGGGGGGGAAGGAGTCGAATCAAATCATGCCGGATTTCAAGAGAACAGAACCCACCGCCTCCGAGCATTTTTTCAGGAAAAAACTTGGTCACCCCAAAAAGTAAAGGAGACCTAAACTAAACAAAACTCGAAATAACGATGAAACCTCAAAGACTCTTCTTCAACACGGATAGGGCAGAAAAGAAAAGATGATCACAGAAGAATCTCAACTTTAACCTTGGACCCGACGATGAGAGCAGGAGACTAAGGGTATTAAACTAACAAATTATCGTTCCCTTAAGACAACCAAAACTTAACAGGCAGGGGTTGGGGGAAACGTCGTTTGGAGAAAGTCACCTCGTTAGAAGCGAAACGCAGCAGATACTGGCTCACCTGAGGTAAAAAATCCAAGCCGTCTCCCGACATATGCGGGGAAAAACCGTGCTTCCACAATGGGGCAAAGGAGCTGGAAGAGGGAAGGTCCGTAGCCTTCAAAGAAAAGAGGCCCCAGAAAATCACCGATTCTTGTAAAAAAGAGGAAGTCCTATACACACCACGAGTTGAAAGAACAAAACCTGATTTGTTCATCCTGGACACGACCACCGGAAGGGAAACCACGAAAGGTTCCACGCAAGGGGAGCTGGCCCCGCTACCTGATACAGTCACCGAACAGGGAAGAACCTGTTACAGCGAAAAAAGACAACAGGGAAAAAGGAAGGAGACGTCAACCTCTTCTCACCTAAGGGGGTGAGATGTGTGAAGGGAGCTAAAAAAACAATATGGTGACAAAAGGAAGACTGGGGGGAGCGCACTAACAGCATCTTCGGTTTGGAAAAAGAAAAAACAAGGGAGAGTCCGGCAAATATCCCGATGCTCGAACCTGACTTACGAAAAAGGGTCTGTTCCTCCTTCCGGGAAACCACCCCCCACCCTCAGGACGGGACAAAGCAAGAAGATATTATGGGGACAAGAGGAGGATGTTAGAAAGGACTTCGCTCAGAAAGAAGAAGACCGGGTTCGATCAATTCGCAAAGGGGAGAACGTGGCAGGAAACAACTTTTTCGGGGGTGTCATGAGTGAGAACCACAGAGAAGTAACTTCAACTCGGACATAGTGGTACAATTCACAAAAAAGAGCGTGGACCGAAACAGGGTTACATCACAAATCCACCCTGCGGGCAGCATAGCCTCATCTCAGCGGTGCTGGCGAAAAAACAGAAAAAAAAAAACCCTGCAAGTTACGGTTATTCTTCGCGGGTGCAACTTTCGGGGACGCGGACCCAGAAGAAGGAAAGGGCCAACTTAAAATAAGAGGGAACTGGGGGAAAGCTAATATGAAAAAGAGGACTATCTCCCGAAGGGGAAAGGCAAGGAGGTCGGGAGTGCCCAGACCGGGGAATCATCAATCTCGCGGGACAGATCTACACGGGAGAGGAGAACACGAATCTTCATGGCAACTTCGCTGGCAAAGACGCCCAAGAAAAAAAAGCTACAGAAGAGCATATGAAAAGGGTATTAGGAAGACGCAACCCATCGTATAAAGGGGATAGTCAACAAAAAAATAACGGAGAATGTTCTTACCGAGAGAGAAAGGGGGCATGAAAAGGGACGGTTCACAGCCCAAAGAAGAGAAGTACCAACGTGACCCACTGCCCTACCTAAAGGGGCCGCGGGGGAGGTGGCGAATCTATACAAACGAACTATGACCATCAAAAAGAAGACAACATACCCCCGCACCTATCCCCCAAACAGATCCAAGAGAAGGAAAAAAACGAAACCAACAATAAATGAACGAAAATTCCGAGTCCGTAGAAAGAGAACGGAGAAACATGGATCAACAGGTTCCAGAGAGGAAGGGGCCCAATCCCACTGCCTACCAACGGGACGAAGCGTAAACGAAGAATGGACTGGACAACATAAGAACACTAAAATAGGAATTTCCAGCAAACTTGATCACTAGCACTGGAAGTAGAAATACGCTGACGACACGCGACGACATTAGTCCAAGGGACGGTCCTTCTAAAAAAGGCCCAATCGGAAACTTCCAGAAGATATGTCGGGAAAACCTCAAACCTCTAAAACCTAGACGGAAGAAAAACGAACCCAGAAGAGAGTAAGTCTCAACAGCCCGCAATCAAACAAAGCAAAAGCAACGAAAGAGAGATTTCCGTTGGTCCCCTTCGGTTACTCAGGCAATCCGTGAAGTTTTGACCATTCCTGCGGCAGAAATCGGAAAAGAAGAAGATCGCGGATTTCGAAGAAAAAAAGAGGGCCGCGCAAGGAAAGTTGATCTGAAAAAAGGGGAAGAGAAGCCTGACAATCGTCGAGTGGGAGGACAAGGAAGTTTAGACCCCAACGCCAAATGAAGGGTACAATACTGGCCCGAAATCAAAAAGCCCTGGCTGAACTAGAAAAAAGGGAAAATGTTGCTCCAAGAGATGAAGATATCAGTGAAATAGGCAACGGGAGGCAAGAATGTCAGCTCAACTTCCGTGAAAATGACCGCAGCAACGAGAGGTGGAAAACACTGCCGCACCAGTCCGACGCGGGGTACCCCAGCGAAGGAGAGGGAAAAAAAGTACACAATCACATCATATGTCTATCTGCCCTGGTGCAGTGGCACTGGGGG
>Ga0179593_1627167_pt1 | contig 18472 bp, 20 predicted proteins | sample CZODoug2_1_08_16_FD_185931 | JGI IMG/M metagenome (GOLD analysis project Ga0179593, IMG submission 185931) | Vadose zone soil fungal communities from Angelo Coast Range Reserve, California, USA - CZODoug2_1_08_16fungal (PacBio error correction) | ecosystem: Environmental > Terrestrial > Soil >...
CACTCTCCGTTGACCACGCCCTATCCAAAAACGCGTGTGGGAAAAAACTCCCAGTAGTGAACACCCTGTGAAAAAACAAAATGGGGGAGAAAGATGATAATTAATTGGGTAAAAATCATCCACGAATAGAAGGTGGTCCGCCCCTAGAGCCCTAGGAAAGACACCTTTCCAAACAATCGGGGGACCCCGGGGGGGAAAGGGTTGGGGCAGCGGAGCGACGGCTCCAACTAAAAGACGGCCCAAAAGGGACGGCCCCAACAAATAAGCGTACTCACCCGAACCCGACAACTCCCACCGAAAAAAAACGAGATGTCCAGAAGGTGACAAAAAGAGGCGGGCTTGGGGAAAGCAGGGAGGGGGGCCGATGGACCACCAGCCGCGGGAGAAGTTACACCAACCCAAAAAGATGGCACAATCACAAACTGCGGGGCAGGTCTGGGACCAAAAGGACCCCTCCAAGAGCCCACTGGAGAGGAGACACATTCTACAACCAGGCTGCACCCAAAACACGAGATGGGGGAAGGAAACTCAATATCTTTTCTACGCGTGCCTGAGGAAAGGACAAGGAGGGCAAACGGGAAGCTTCATCAAGCCTTCCAAAAAAAGGGAGATTCCGGTTGAAAAAAGTGACCTGGTTTTTAAAGCAAACAACGAACCACACGCGGAAGAGAAAGACAAGAGTGGCGGAGCCACCGCATCAAACTGCGCCAGATCGAAAACGCCCCAGCTGGGCCAACCCAGAAATAAACCCTTGCCCAAGTGCAAGGTTAGCCCTTACGGCCGAGGGACACGGAAACCAACCAGCCAGCAAACAAGAAAATTGAACTGGGCACACCTATACGTGACCATCCACCAGGAAGGAGGGGGGGGAGGGAAACCCGGAGCACGGGGAAATGCACACCTCCAAGGACATCCAAAAAACATGTACGGACCTCAAAGCCCCCAAGGGCGCTAGACTGGCCGGAGGAGGTAGTGTCGCCGTGCGCCCCTTCCCCAAGGTCTCTTTGGGGCTATCTGGAAAACGTCCCGGGGAAGGACCTTAGCATGACACCGCCGAAAAAATAGGACGCGGGGGGTTGCCTTCCGAAAGAACTATTACAGAGGGGGACTTACGGAATGGTGATTGTACTAAGGTGTCAAGTCCGGGGGAAAAGGTCATCACGGGCAAGCCCAGACAAGGAGGCGCCCTTGGGATTACATAGGTTCAACAGCACTGCAGGTCATCAAGAACTTTCAGAAACCATCTCACCATCCCCAGCCAAAGACGGGAACTCTTTTACCTTATCATAAACGTCCCAAAGGACGGGGGGGGGACTGTAACTTGCCATAAAAAAACCCCCTGAATTTTTACCCACAGTCCGGGGGGGGGGTTGGGGGACTACAGAGAAAATCACAGACCCCCTACAAAACTCAATTTATTTCAAAAGCCTTAAAAAAAAAAAAAAAATGGAGGTTTGTAAAGGGGGGAGGGGGCTTGACAAGACAACACAGCAAAAAAGCCGTTGAAAAATGCTCCCTTGCCGGAAGAACAAGCACTAAACGGGCACGAGCAGGCGGGAAATCAAAAAGCTGCTTTTACTCCAAAAAATTTCCATGGACCCACGAAAGGGGCACGAATGAGCTGTCAAAACACACAAGTGAGCGGGGAAATCTCATGGGAGATTTAAAGTCTTAAAATAGAAAGTACCCAAACTCAAAGCACAAAAAGCGCTCGGAGTCGGTACTGGGACCCTCTACCAAGGACCGGGAGGAAAAAAAAGAGAAAGAAGACAAAGACCACCCAACAAACCCGAGAACGGCGAAAGCCTAATTGGGGCTTCTGGCCTTCCTCAGAACCTAATAGGCACCGTGGGGGCTGGAGAAACTACACTACACCTTCAACTCTGACCTAACCGCCCGGTGAACTACGCCCTTGGAAAAAAAACAACTCGGATTTTAAAGGGGGGCCCTAGCGAGCGGTAGGGAAAAGAGCAACAATGGCTGATCTCAATGGTAGCGTACAAAATCTTGCAGAACTGTAGGGGGGGGCGAATCCGCGGGGGGAGCTTCGATTCCAGGTAACAGGGAACAGTCAAACCGACCGCCATCAAGGGAAAAAAAGGGGGGGAGGAAATAACCCTAGAAGTGTTCCCTTTTTCACGAGGATGTAAAGGCACGCGAATTAAAAAAAAAAAGGAATCGCGGCCGCGCCCTGCTTACCATCCCTGCAGCCGATCAACGAAGATTCTACACACCGGCGAACCAAGCCAGCGCCGCCGCAGATGTGGGTGGGGCCCGTGGGGACCTGTGAACGGACCAGATCGGGACTTGGGCGGGGCTCGGGGAAGCGGGAAAGATATGATCTTTGTGCCTAACTTTCCAATCAAGGCAGCGGGGACCAACGCGGAAAAACAAAGAAGGGCCTGGAAAAAAGGGGAAAAAACCAGTGTGGCCCGACGAGCAGACGGCGGGGGGGGAGGGGGATCAGAAATGGGGGGCACCGAAGTAACGATCCGGGAAAGAGGACGCACGTCAATTCTCCCAAAAAAGGGTTGGGTTCCTACAAAAACCGATCTAGAACGGTCTAGCACGCCTGGCCAACACCACCCGTTAAGAACTCCATCAATGAGAAACGGCCTAACAGGGAAAAACCAATAAAAGACAAAAATGGGAACAATTAACGCTTATTTGTAACCTCCTTTAGGGGTAAACCAAGAAGAAGGGGAGGTTTCGAGAACTCCGGACACACGGGGGGGGGAAAACTAAGTCCGTACTTCTGTCTACAAGGAAAGACGGGACAAACTAAAACCTGAAAGGCCAGGGGTGATATTACCAAATCGTTACACCTGGTTAGTGGCGGAACCCCAAACTTCGCCCGGGGCCCACTCCCTAACGGCCCCAAAAGGGTGCGGGTAAAGTGTTCGAGTCTTCGGTCAAATAAACAAGCGGCATTAAGCATGGGGCCCTCGAGGACGCTTGCGAGCGCGCATGAAAACCTGGCCCACCAGGAAAGCCGGGCAGGGCAAATCCCAAAGGATGAGGAAAAGGGGCCCGGACACCGAAGGCCGAAAGGGCCTCTTCCCGGGCTCGGAAATCCGCAAAAATGAAAGTCCCGCAGAGGTACCTGAAAAAAGCAGCGCCGGCCAAAAGGAAGGCCGCGCGCAAGTCCCCGGCGATGAAAGGAGACACCGTGGTGAGGGAACAAACAAACCATTTGACCAACTTCAATCAAACAGAGAGTGGGGGCACTCGCAAAGACGTCGAAAAGCCTCCGTAAAGCGAAAAAGAGGAAATCTTAGAGAAAAACCAGGGAAGCGAAAGGTGGTTAAGAAAGGAATTAATTTAAGATCTCATCCGGTCCTCTCCAGGCGAAGGGTGCCAAAACAGGTCTCAAGTCAAGACCCCGTGTAAAAGAGGGGCTCGGAGACGCCCGAAAGAGGGAAGGGGCCTGTGCGGAGCGCTCGGCATCTACACGTCTTCCTTACGTAAAGAGAAGGGAAAAAAAAACGCAAAAAAATAAAAAATCTCTCCCTCAAACCAACCTGAGGAGGATGACAAGTATTTTGGGGCGTGGGGAAGAGCGTAGAAGACGTAGTGTCGATGAGAGGACGAGTACGGCAGCCGTTCTCTTGCTTAACCATCATAAGCCTACCGGGGCCTGAGCTGGAGGGGTTTGGAAGGAAAATTGCAGCAGGGGGCTTCCGCTCACGTCAGCCAGGTTTTTCACCTAGAGGCTGAGGATGGTACTGGTAGAACGGATTATTTTCGGCCAGTTACGCCCAGTCCCGAGGAGGGGTAGAGGAAAAATCAAAGACGAGGTGGGGATTACTTTGTGGGGGGGTCCTCACATCCCGTCGAAGTAACCAGAAAAGAGAAGACCGGATGCGGGAAGCCACTGGACGACTGAGTACAGTTCACTCGCGGGGGGGTATTAATAGTCTGCGCCGAGGCCCCGTTGTTAGAAGGTTGCCAGAAAAGGAGTCGATGGGCAAGAGCATAAGGGTTTTTCACCTATCTCCCTGGATTGGTGTGGGAAGCAGTTTGGGGCATTGCGGAAGAAAGGTCAAGAAGGGGGGGGGGGGGGGGGGCCATTAACATCAATCTTTCCTTTGACCGCCGCCGACCGGCGCGCCGCACAGGGGGGGGGGGTAATGCGTTTTAAACCCGTCGGATGAGCCGAAAAACATGGGCAACGCAAAGGGGGTAGAGGCAGAAAAAAAAAGCTTCTACCAATTGCCGGGGAGTCAGTGGGAGACGGTAAGTGGGGGGGGCAGGGGGACCCGGTCGATTTGTAACATTTGGTTGTAGCAGGCGCACCAGAACGGGGTCCGGAGGACCGGGGGTTTCGCCCAAAAATCCTTTGTATAAATCGTTTAGAAAGCAGGACCTTGAACGGGTCTTCGTCGGGGGACTCTGGTTGCGAACCCTTTTGGTCTTCCGTTTCTGTGCTCACGGGAAAATCAGGGGGTGAAACGGAAGAAAAACCGTACTGTCCTTTGGACGCATCGGCTCCACAAAAGCCTGTAACGCGGTTGAAAAGAGTCGGGGGACATGAATCTCCATCGATTCTCGCTAGCCCCACAGCCCGGGACAGGCGCCCTCGGGAGGGGTCCAGGTCGTGGGGGTGGTTGACCCTACCTTTGACCCGGTGAACGTTTCCGAAAAGAGTCCCTAAAGAGAAGCGGAGAGTGGATCCCGACGCCGCCAGGAACTTTTCACTTGGTCCCAAAAAAAAGGATGCACAGGTAGGATCAAGCCTTCTAAATGTTTCGGTTTCTAATACGTTTGAGAAAGTGCGGAAAGCCAGAAACGGCGGAAAGGAAAGCGGAGGAGCTTCCTATGGACAGGGGTACTCATCAGGTCCTGCCAAACCGGAAACTGGGGGGGTCTTAGAGAAAAGGTCCAAGAACGGAGGGGACAGTTCTGGAACGGTTTCAAAGCGATCAGCAAGAGAAAAAATGGTTCGAACATGGGGTGCCAGAACGGAGGGGGGGGGAACATAAAGTGGAGACTCGCCGGGGGAAACTTTTCTCGCCCGCGCAGTCTATGGGGAAGGGATCCTACACGTTTTACGGCGTCGTAAGGATGCAAAAGGGAGGCCTCTTAAAGGTCTTAACAGGGGTTTGGGACGTCGTCGAAGGGCAGAAAAAAAGACCAAGGAAAAACTTTGATCATTCGGGGAAGTCGCGGAAGCAACGAAAAGACGGCGGAAAACGGGGCGGGGGGTGATGACCTGGGGGGCAGGGGGTGTAAGGAAGATGTGGGACCTTAAACAGGGACGCGCAAGCCGGTTGAGCGGAAAGAATCTCGACTTAAAAAAGTACTCGCCAAGAAGGGAGTGGGGGTGGGATGAAAAGTCAATCGAAAACCGGTCCTTGGAGTGCCCGTCGGATCACGAAAAAGCGCGAGGGGAGGCTGGGCTCCCGCATCCGGAAAGAGTTGGGTGAAAAGACAGGGAGGAGGGCGCGGGCACAGCCGCTGGCCGGGCGGTCGCGGATCGGAAAAAACGCACAAACGCCCAGAAGTCCAGGGGGAAGGGGAGAAACTCGGAGGGGGGTCGGCCGGGGGGCAGTCGTCGTCCAACAAGAACCGGGTGGTCAACAGGTGTAGCGAAAAAAAAAAGGGAAAAAACAAAGCGGTGGCCGGAAGGGGGGCGTGAGGATGGATCCGGGAACGGGGTCGTCAAAAAAAGTCGTGCCCTGAGTCGCGCACTGGGTCCGGAAGGGAGAAACCTGCAGGTGTTTAAAGTAAAAGCGCCGCAAGGGGAAAGAAAGATGCCAGGGATTTGTTGGGGAGTCCCACTCAAAAAAAAAAAAGGAGGTTCAAGCAGCTAGAGGGTCCTAAAGGGGGGGCAGGGAAAGAAAAAGTCACCCAGAGGGTCACAGAGGGGAACGGGGGGGGGGGGGGGAGGGCCTTCAGAGAACACGATAGGAGAGGAAAAGAGTTGTGCCAGCTGCGGAAAGGCTCCTTCTTTGGGAACCTCACTTCTCGAGAACTCGCCGAGGAGGGGTTCCTTATAGAGGGCGGTTTGTTGGGGTGTGAAGGCATGGTGAAAACTGGAAAAAGTGATACAAATGAAAGTATCAACTGGGTCCGTACGTGAAAAAGCGCCTTTTTGGATTAACTGTAAGTGTGTGAGGGGGGACAGCTGACGGGGAATACACGGGGGGGGGTCGTAGGAAGGAAGAGGAGAAGGGTCAAGTTTTAGAGACCTGCCCAGGTTCTTACGGTCCGAAAAAAGCGGAAACGGGGTGATCGGACTCGGAAAAGGGGAGGGGGGGAAGGGAACATTCAAAAAAAAAAACCATCAGCTGGGATCGCAGGCGGTGGGGTCGACCTGAAACAAACAAGGAAAAAAAAAAAAAAAAACAAGGCCTTCCTCCGGTGATGCCTGAGGATGGAGGACTCCGTGAAAGCAGCACGGGTTAGGGAGGGGGGGAAGCAGTACGAAAGAAGATGGTTGGGATTGTCCCCGCCTCCAAGATCGCGTGGTAAAAGCTGGTGGGTGGGGGGGAACGCTGGGGGTGGGGGGCGCCCAAGGGGAGGATGAGGGAAGAAGGAAAGCCAGCGCAGTTGATAAGATCTTTTTGTCCCAGATGGGGTTTGAGAGTAAATGCAGAAAAAAAGCGGGGCCAGACCGGAAAAAAAAAACCCAGAACGGGTCAAGACCGCGAGGGGGGGGAAAGAAGGAGGGGGGGCGAGGGGGGGGGGGAGGGGAGGTGGGAGGTGGGGGGCGCTGGGGATGTTCTGGGAAGACGTCGAATGGGTGCTCGGGGCCGGGAATTGGGCCGGAAAGGCGTACTTTGGAACAGAAGTCTCGAAAGGCAAAGAAGATCCTGGGGCCGAGGGGCTGTCAGGTGGAAAAGTGGTCAGAGGGGATACGATCTACGGGGCGGAAACTGCTCAGGGGAATGAGAAGGAAAGGGAAAAAGACACCGGGAAAAGGGGGGGAGGGCAAAAGGGGGGTCTCCGGGGGGGGGACAAGCTTTTTTGGAGGGGCGACACGGCGAATTGCATCGGGAGATACAACAAAAAGAAATGAAGTGGGGAAAAAATAGGGCGAATGAAAAGAGGGAACCCGGAAGAACCAACCCTCCGTTGTTGGGGAACCCCTCTCCCTCCTCGGCAGAAACCCAGGTAAAGGGGGGGGTTGGGGGCAGTTAAAGATTAGGGGAGGAAAAAAAGGAAAAACGAGTGAGGTGGGGGGACAAGCCCCCCCGATATAAGGACCTATGAACCTACACCTCTTGAACAAAGCAAAACACCAGGGGACACCCATGCGAGGGGGAAAAAGGAAGGGGAAAGCGACCGGCACCCAACGTACTAAAGGCGTCCCCCTGTAACAAACCCTGCCCGAAAAAAGACAAACATCGATCCCACTCCAGACCTTCATCGCCTCACCGAAAGAAAACGGAAGGGAAAAAAAGAAAAAAAGATGGGGGTAAACCCGAATTACTGGACACAAAACTAGCGGGGCTGGACGGATGGGGCCAGATGAAACCCGCCGCGGAGGAAATTAAAAAAAAAAAGCGGGGGAAAAAAAGGGAGAGACAAAGGGAATGGCTGCACACCCAAGTAAACCGACACCAGGCCGCACTGGAGGAAAAAGTGGCTAAAAAAAAGGCCTACAAAAAAGCTGAAAACAAAACCTCTTAGTAACTTTCCCCCAGAAAAAAAGAGCTTCGGATAGACGTCTTAATGCCACACGTAGTGGAAAAAGGGATTGCGGAAAAAGTGACCTTTTGAAAAAGTCCGCATCACCAAGCTGCCGTGTCCCATGGAAAGGGGTGGAATACGGGGACTAAAAAACCTCGAGGCAGGCTTGGGATAAAAAAAAAAAACCGGACCCATCAACAGCGGGCAAAGAACGACAAACTGCGTGCAGGCGCCAAGGAAAAAAAGATAGGGGAAAAGGGGACAAAAGGGGGCACACGAGGAAAACGCCGTAAAAAAGTGGTCGGAAGAGGCCGAAACTACGACCTAACCCCGGGAAGGAAAAAGAGGCACAAAGAAAGAGGTCCCCCCCACAATGCGCCGGAGACGGGCGAAAAAAAGGAAAGGGGGACGGAACCGTCCTGCTCATCATCAAATCCGTTTAACACCCGGAAGGCAAAACACTGGCGGCCGGAGGGGACAACGAGGAACTTTGCCCAGGACTGCGCTTGACGTTCCTTCGGGACGTTGAAAGAAATGGGACACTCCCCGAGCGTTCAGGGGGAGCCTTGGAAAAAAAGTCGAGGAAAAAGAGGTCAGTGGACGCGAAAGCGAACGTAAAAAGAGGACGCGGGAGTGGCAACGGAAGCCTCCCGAGGAAAAAGAACATCAATGTTGAGAAAAAAAAAAACAGTCCTCAAAAAACACCGAACACAGGTAAATCGGGCCAAGATGGGACCCTCACAAGGGCCGGCGAGAAAGGGAACCTGCCCAGGTCGAAGTCGAAAGGGGGGGCCACCAGGGAATCTCCCAGGCGCGCAAAATCGCGGCCGGGAGGGGGGGGGGCTACAGGGCAGGATCAAGAGACCACGTGAAACAAAAAAAAAAAAAAACCCAAAAGGGTCCCAAAGGAAAACTGGTACTTTCCACAGCCCGGACGCCTTGGGGGGGAAAAAAATCCCAAGGGGGGGGGGGGAGGGGGGGAAGAACGGAAGAAAAAAACATGACGTCAGAAACTCCGAAACCCCGGCAAGAGGGAGTTCATTAAAAATGGAGGGGAAGGCGCAAGAAAAAAAAAAGAACGAACGAAGGAACGCCGTACCGCTTCCCGGCGAAAAAAGCGAGCCTAAAATCACTATCCCTGAAAATATTAAGGGTCCGAGAATCGATTGATTTGGAAACCTAGTGCTACCAAACCAAATAAGGGGACCGATGGGAGAGCGACAAAATGAGAAAAGAAACCCAAGGGTGAGTCGAACTTTCTGGGGGTGAAGGTATTGGATATTCTATAATTTCGTCCCCAATCACGCTCTGACCCCCACTAAGAGTCCGAGGAGGACTTACAAGAGACTCCGGACACCGGCGAACAGGTTCCAAAATCACCACAAGCCTTGGGCCTCCCAGATGGGTCGGCCTTCCGCGCCGAACCCCGAGACGCACAACCGGGGGGGGGGGGGTGCGGAAAAAAAGGTCTCACGGACGACTAGAGAGGGGTTACAAACGAAACCCCGAACGACACCAGAGCCCCCCTCGAAAAGTTTTCCTTCCTCGTTAAACGTCGTCAGGGAAACGTCAAAAAGAAGCCGGTCGGAATCTCAAATCTCCAAGTTTCAGAGATCGCCTGTCTTGTACCACAAAAGGGGCCGTTCTTGTAAATGGAGCACATCGGGGTTCCTTCACTAGTTCCGGGGGAAAAAGAGTAACTTCCCAGCTTAGTCCGGTCTAAAGAAAGGGTCGAAAAGAGAAGATAACGTGTCCCGGCATAAACGGGATGATTACCCTGTTCCCGGCCCCACCCCCCAAGGACGGGTAACATAAGCTCGGCTGGAACAGAAAAAGAGGAAGCAGGAAGGGAGACTGCCGCACGCAAAAACCACGAACCGTGCGATCGAGAAGGGGGGACCGGCGCTCCTACCGGTGGCAAAAAAAGACGAAATGGGACCAAAAGGGGAAAAAAAACGGGGAACGCGGGGGGCTCACCAAAAACAAAGGTGCCGGGCCGAGTCGGGAAGGGCCTAGGTTGGCCAAGACAAGTTTCAAGGTCAAGGTCACGTTCAACCACAAAAGCGGCCGGCCTGGGGGAGGTCGCCGTGTCAAGGGAGGGCGAGAAAAAACGAGCAGAAAAAGCTGGGAGATCATATTGGTGCAACGCGCAAGGTTAAAAACGAAGGGCCGGAGGGGTGGAGAGGGAAGGCCTCAAAAAAACAAGAGGGAAAAGGTCCAGGTGGTCTACTTAAACACGATCGAGCAACGCCGAAGAAACTGGGCAGCAAGACAAAAGGGGGACAGGGAAGCCCAGCCAGCCCTCGCCGAATAAAAGTCCAATGCCCGAAGGAAAACGCGGTGCTCCACACGGGCTGGCCAGACGCGACCGCTTTGCTCCTCCGACTCCAAGAACCGGGAAAAAGAAGGTACGGCTGATAAACTACGACGGGGCAGACTCCTAAATCCCCAGACGGGGGGAAGAGAGGGGGAAAAAAAATAAAAAACAAGCTGGGACATGGCTGTCGGATCCAGCCAATGTCCCCCGCAGACTAAAAATGTCGGGACTAAGTGTGAGGAACCAATGCAAGGACCTCTGGGATGTTCATGGCCATGGGGGAAAAACGGGGGAGGGCCCGCAGAAACTGTGGCCAAGCCGTCGAATTCGTCCGTGGCCCAAGACCCTAGGGATCGAAGCGGGGTTCCGAAAAAAAAAAAAAGAAAGTAAGATGTACCCCGCTCGTAAATGGCTTCCTCACAATCCGCAGCTGAAATGGAGGGAAAAAAAGTGGAAAGAAAGCGGCCCTCAAGGGGCCTTGACATCCTGAAAAAAGAAAAGGTTAAAAGGATTGGGCAAAAGGAGAAGGGCAAGTGATGACCCAAACCCATTGGGATCAAACAGCTGAACTCTTGGGGAGGAAAAAGGCCTTACCCCTGTAGGACCTCATTACGAGGAAGAAAAAACAAGACGAAATGTGGGAGATGACTGGGGAAGAAGCAAAGCAGCAAGCATCGCAAAGGGACCCACTGGGAGAAAAAAGACTCAAAGCAGCAAGTCACCAAAAAAAGGAGCGGCAAAAAAAGCGAGGGGAGACGCACCCCCTCCTCGAGACTGCCCGGGACTAAGGGAACAAGCGGCTCCGACGAGGGAGGCGGATAAGGGAAAGATGATCCCCTCAAATCTCTCAGTGCGGCGATCGAAAAAAAAAAAAAAAAAAACAAAAAAACAAACGGAGGAGGAGAAAAGAGGGTTGGCGTGGGAGGAGGGTAGAAGACGGGTCGATGCCGTCGAATAAAAGGCCGTCGTCATCGTTGCTTTCTTCAGAAGAAAAAAAGCCGAGGGGAAGGTGAGGACCTGTTTGACCAGGCGACTTTGTGGCAGGGAATGCGGATTCCGTCTTCGTTCCAGGGTCCTCACAATCGAAGAAGGGGGGGCTTCAGTGATTTCTGGGGCCAGGGACGCGCTGGTCCCCGACTTCAGGGCCAACATAATTTATCAGGGTTTGAAGGGACGGGGGCAATGACCACTTCGTCTAAGTCCCCAATGCAATAGTACCCGACGTGGCGGCAATCCTTGGGGGGACGGGGGACCTCGCTTGGTCAGGTCCACTCGGCGGCGAGGAAGGCGCAGGGAACGGGGAAGAGAAGGGAAGTTCCGGCGTTGACCTCCTCCTACATATGGGTTGGCCACGAGGGGATCGCCGGGGGAGTGGGGTGGGAAGATGTTGGGGGAGACATGAGCGCGGCACAAAAAATATGAAAAAAAAAACCAAAACAAAAAAATCACAGGGGAGCATTTTCCGAAGACCCAGCACAGGGGCGGTACGGGCGTTTTACCCGTCGTCAAGGAAAAATGGGTGCAAAGCTTGGTGGTATGTGTTCGAACCTCTCGACCAGGGAGGGGAAAAAAAGGGGGGAGGTGCGGAATACCCTTAGAAACGAAGTACGGAGGGACAGGGGGGGTTGGTACGTTCTACAAAAGACCTGTCGGTCTGAAACGGGTTTCGAAAGCCCGGCGGAGTCGGGTTCCTCAGGGCCTTTGTAGCTTGGCTTCAGGAGCCGGTGGGGAACTCGGTGGCGGGAGGAAGGGGGGGGGGGTGGGTTCGGCGGTCGGCGTCTTGTAGGAACCAAAAGGGGGGAACGTTGAAGGGGACATCTAAAACAAGCCGGAACGATTTCACAGCCGGTGCCCCAGGTGATGAAGAGACCGCTGGAGCATGGAGTCCCGCAAAGGGACGGCGAGACAGGGGGAAGAAGAAGGTCGTGTGGGTTTTTGACCCTAATTACCTTGTAACCTTGGAGCCAAGAAGTCCTCGGGTATTGGAAACAGGCGGTTATCCAAGGGAGAAAAGGGACCGGGGGCCGGTCCCAGTCTACGGCGGAACCGCTCTAAAAAGCTCGCTACGGGGGTTTAGGGAACTAGGAACCGGGGGGGGGGGCTGAAACTTTCTGACCAGTCCTCTCTTAAAAGCTATCCTTTATGCGGAATTCCTCCTTAAAGGGGTAAAAAAACCAAAAAGGGGTTCCGGCCAAGGGGGGAGGGGGGGGGGGATAGAACAAAGTCGCCTAAAACGTCCTGGACGTTCGCCTGTGGCAGGCCGAGAAAAAGGACCCTCTAGGGGGGGGGGGTGAAATAGAGAGGGCCGAGGGTGTCAAAGCTACCATTCAAAATCGCCTCTGGGGACGCTGAGGAACGCGCCGTCAACTCAGAAGGTCCTGGGAAGGACCTCGGGGGGACGGGCGAACGGAAAGGAGACAACCGGGACGGGCATCTTGCTCTGATGTTGTCGGGAGGGGGGTCACTGTATTTCCCGAAATCAATAAGTAGGGTAGGCGGCGGGGGGGGCCCCATTCAAGAGGGCTGTCTGCGTTGTATGACCTTTTTTCGTCCTGGGGGAACAGTGGGGAGATGGGGGGGGGTACGCGACGAGGGGCAACGCTTGGGATCGGCCCTGAAGGAGAGAAGTGAGAAGGAAAAAAAAAAAAAATAGGAACAGGTTCTCTTGACCAGTGTGTGGAGCTCATCAGGACAGGGTCTGGGTCGGCATCGGCAGCCCAGCAAGACAAAAAAAGGGGGAGGGGCGTCCAAACGCATCGGAGTGCTTTGAGAGAGGCGTCCGGGCGCATGGACCGGGCTTCTGGGGGAAGGGCGGGGGCCCCAGAATAAGGGGAAGAAGAAAAAAGCGCCCGCCGAAGGGGGGGGGTGGAAGGATAAACCCTTTCTGGCCGGCGGTGATTGATTCGTCAGTCAAACCAATAACCTAGGTGGGTAACGCGGGGGAAAAAAAGAAAACCTGGGAAAGGGACAGGCCCGGACAGGCGTGGAGGATGATCCTTTCCTAGGGCGGCAGTCGACGGCAGGCCCTCAAAAATTCTGCCTCCATGGGAGAAAAAGGGAGAAAAGGAGGGGGTGAAGGGAAGAGAGCCCTTGCGCTACGCCCGATTGTTCGGTGATGGGGTAGGAGTAGTCCAACTCAAAAAGCTTTCCTCACTCTTCAGAGTGGGAAAGCGCGGGGGCGGAAAGGAGGAAAAAAAAGCGAAAAGACAGGGGGCGGAGGCGGCGCAACAGACGATCAGGTCGGCCGACGTTGGTGCCCACGCAGCCCTCCGCAAATCTCCCAAGAGGCTGGAGCGCGGCAAAAAAACGACGAACGAAAAAGGAAGGGGGGAACTAGGGGGGGGGGCAGGGGGGCCGTTCCAGGACGGGGTGTGTATAGGGACCAATTCCTCCAAAACGTTTTCCCCGTAAGGCGCGGGAGCGCCTTTGTGGGAAGGAAAGGGGTGGGGACAGTGAACAGCGAAAGAGGTGGGGAGGGGAGGGTCGGATCAAAAAAAGCTAAGTGCCACGTTTAAACGGGCCATGGAGGTTAGAGAAACAGCGGAGGGGGTCCGAAAGGCTCGTTGATATTGGTGGTGGGACCGGCCACATCAAAAGGGGTTGTGGGGAGAAAAAAAGCGGCGGCCTCCAACAAAAAAAAAAAAAAAAAAGGTAGCAAAGGGGACAAGGACAGCCAGCTCCGCCGGGTGATGAGGGGCGATTGAAGAAATTCCGTTGGGACCGAGAACCGGGGGGGAAAGGAAGGAGGGGGGAAGCACTCGAAGCCGAAACGTGCCGGTAAAAGCCCATAAGGAGCCGGGTGGGGGCAGAAAGCCAATTGGGTGGGGGTGGAAGCCTGGGGAGAAAAGGAAAAAAAAGGCGGAAGGGGGGGGGGAGGGCCCTGACAACAGCCAAAGCAGTTTGGTCGCGAATCTTTTGCGAAAAGGGTTGTTTTGTGAATGGCTTTTAACTGGCGCCAGCGCGCCCCAAAAAACAGCCCCCGCAAAAGGGTGGTCCAGTACGGGGGAAAGCTCGGGCCGGTGTGAGGCCGAGGGGGAAGGGTATGAGAAGTATGTTTGTCTTAACTGGCGCCGGGAGGGGCAAAAGGGGGTGGGGGCAACGCCCCCGTCAACCCCGTCTGGGAAAAAGGCCGCTCCGGGAAAAACGGCGGTGGAACTGGGGGGAAAAAGGCGGGTTTTCCTCTGGCCAGACTAAGGAGACCGGGGAAAGGAAAACGAAAGGAGGGGGGGACCATACTTAAACGACACCATGGGGAACAGGGTCCTGCCAACTGGGCGGCCGGGGCAACACGGGACGGTGGGGATTAGGCGGGAAAAGGGGGGGGGGACGAAAGGGGAATAAAGCTCAAAAGGAGAAAAAGGCAGAAAGACCGGTTTTTCCAACCCATCCATCCCACGAAGAAAAAGGTTGTGAACACCGGCTCCAAAGTCCACAGAACCCCAAAGGAAAACAGGGGTGGGGAGATGGGGGGGGGGGGTTAAGGGGGGTAAAGATCAACCGATGAAAGCGGTTGTCCTCCAAACGATAGAATGAAAATATGGAAAAAGACACCCGGGGACCTCAAAAAAACGGGGAAGGAGGGGACCGACGGGATCAAAACGGCCCGCCAACGTAAACGGTACTCCTAAGGACCCGAAGGGAAAAGGGGGGGCCGAGGGGGGGGGAGAACCTACCTCCAGCGCCTCAAACTCCCAAAGAAACCCAGCCCTAGGATATTGTCCCAACGAAGGAATGGGGGGACACTCTGACGGGGGGGAAGAAAAAGGGGAAACCCAACCCTCCTCGAAAGAATAATTAGGCATCTCCAAAACCCAAAGAGCAAAATAAAAGGCGGAGGTATAACTGGCGACTGGAAAAAGGGGGGCCCGGGGGCTCCACCAGGGCCCCCTTGGACTTTTCTCCAAAAAAATCTTCTTACACCCAATGGGCTGCGGGAAAAAGCCGAAGGGATCCTGGGCCCCCAAAAAAAGAACCTCGGGAAGGAGGCGCAAAGCGTCCTTGAACCAAAGGGCCTGCGGAAAAAAGAATTCATCGCCGACACCAGGAAAGGCCGGGGACCCTGGGAGGGTGGAAATAAAAGATCCTACCCACCTCTGGGCGAAGAGAAAAAAAAAGCGATTTGTAACAAGGCCAAAAAAGAAGGGAAGCCGTAGAGCAGCACCTCTGGCTGCGCACAAGACAGGGGAGACGACTGTAACGACCAAGGGGCCGGTAAGAAAAAAGGTTCAGTAGGGCCGAGGCCCCTCCCCCGAAGGGGAACCAGGAACCAAGGATGGGTCACTGGAAAAACTACTGTTCTACCACAAGGGGAAAGCTCGGCCGCCCGTAGGGAAAACGAAGGGCACTGTGGGGGGAAAGGGGGCCAAAAAAACCCGTGTTCACAACTGGGAGGGGGTCACAAAACAACAATCCCGGGAGGGGAAAAGGAACAGCTCGGCGAGGTTTTCGTCCTTCCCCGTGCTCAACCTGCCAGAAGGGACGCTTTCGGGGAGGAAGGCCTGAACGCAAAAAGAAAAGGAAAAGGAGACATTGAAGCGGCGCCGCCTGGTCACCAGATGGTTGGTACGCGGGGGAGTTGTCACAGGAAGAGGCTAAAAGGAAACAAGAGGGGAGCAAAAACCCTCAGGAGTTAACTACTTCCGACCCCCATCCAGGACAAAGTCATCGGTGAAAAAGATTATCGGAAAAGGGGACTGCCAAAAATTTTTGGAAAGGGAAACAAAGGGGGAATGGAAATTCCGACGAGGTAACCAGGCTCTGCAAAAAATGGCACTCAGGAAGGAAGTCTACTGGGAAAGAGGGGGGGCAAAACCGTATCATCCCCCTTCCCAAGTAATGTCAAGGGGAACTGGAAAAGAAACACCCGCGAAACCCCCTCCTTTTTTGCTGTATGGGGAACCCTACTAAAGCTACATCAAAGGCGAAAAAACCCAAGGGAGGGGCTCCTTTCCACCAAGGGGGGGAGGGGGGGGGTTCCCTTCCTTTCCAAAGACTCAAGCCGTGAAGGAGAAGGGGGGGACAAACCAGGCTCCGTCCCCCCCTCCGAGCTCAAAGCAAATCATCCGGCTTTATGTGAGACCTGAGGGAATAGGGTAAAAGGAGAATGCCGGCCGACCCCCGACCTTGGGCCCTATGATCACTCCAAGCCCCCACTCCCGTCTCTCAAACCTCTCAAATTTGCTGTTCCAGAAGTGTTTACGGTCACGAGAAGTTCGGGTCAAACAAAAAAAAACCGCCTAGTCGTCCCGGGAGGAAAAAAAAAAACCCCCATCGACAACCCTTCAAAACACTTCTCAACATGTGTCAAAAAAGAAAAACGAGCACGAATGAACTGGCTTTCAACGCCCTAAAAACCCCACCTAAGACTTAAAAAAAAAAGGTTGTCGGGGGGGAGGGGGGGGGGAAGGCAAATTTAAACTAAAAAGCAAACGTCATCTAAGAGATCCCCTCCCGGCGAAAAAAAAGCGCCGCTTCCACCCTGCGGGGGATGGAAAAAAACGGGCCCTAAGCAAAAAAAAGCGCTCCGTCAAGAGGCGATCCGAAAAAGGTCTTGAACTAAAAAAAGAAAACGGCGGTCCGGGGGACCTGGCGCACATCCTCGTCCATGGGAAGGAATCAGAAAGGAAAAGACTAACTTCGACCTCAGCCCCGAGATAGACCCATAGAAGAACCGAAAGGAGGGGAAAAAGCGGACTGTCCGGCGTTTCCTCCATGGAGCTCTGCTTACCCCTCGGCTTTGCCGAAAAGAGAAAAAGAAAGCTGTTCGACCCGCAACTGCTCCGCTCAAAACTCGGTCCTTGATTTTTTAGAAACAGAAAGAAAAGAACACGGAAAGGGCCAGGGAAACTTCCCATATTCCTTTCTGGGGGCTCAAACCTTTATCCCAAGGGGGGGGGTGACCAAAGGGGAGGATTCCTGTGTCACACTTTTCAATCAAGGGGGGGGGCTGCGGTGAAAAACCAAACACGAAACGTTTCCCCCGGCGGTCCTGGGGGGAGGTCCGGGCCTATAACCAGGCGGGGGGGGGGGGCGAGAGACAGCGGCTGTAGTCACACATGGAAAAGAAAAAAGGGCGCAAAACGGGTCCGGCTGGTGTGGCGCTCCGGCCATGCGCCGGTGGGTCTACGAAAAATCTATAACAGCCCAGGACCGCAGCAACAAAAGGGGAAAAAAAAAGCAACACCCAAGAAGGGGCCCGAAAGCCAGCCCATAGGCCCTGCAGGAACAGTCTTCCGGACTTTCTGGGGGGGTCAGAAACCGGCCCAAAAAAAGAAATGTGCGCTACCCTCTAAACAACACAGGGGGTAACCCCAAAGGCTAAAAAGGAGGGGAGGCAAAGGAAATGCCCGCCCTGTTGAGAGAAGGTTAAGAACCATTATGTACAAAACCGGGGGGGTACATTGGTCACAAGGGAGAGAATGGAAAAAGGCGCCAAACCTGTGCGGGTACACGGTCGGCCGGGACGGAGGGCAAGGAGCGTTTATGTGCAGGGACCGAAAAAAGGCAAAAGAACAACAAGCCCGGATCGTCGTTAAACCCACCCATCGGATCTGGGAGCCTTTCATACGCCAAAAGAATGACGGGGAAAGAAGGTCAAGGGAGGCCCGCCCATCAAGCATCATCCACAAGGACCTGAAAACCAAGCAGCAAAGAATTGCCGACCGCCTAAGAACGATGAGGGACGTTCCGAGACCGTGGTGAAAAACAGTCCTTCAAGCACTGGGGGTGGCCCTGGCCACACCCCCGAAAGAAGAACGGTGGCTGAGTTACCCGCTGGGGACAAACGGAAGAGCTAACGCCTACCCCTCACCCTGTATTTGGGGGGGACGAGGACGCTTTGAAAAGAAGGAGCATAACGCAGAGCAACGAAATGGTGGGCCAAACAGGTGTGTTCCTCAAGCAAAGGCCCGTACGCGAATTCGGATTTACTCCCCGGGAAATCGGACACCAGGGGAACTGGCCATCAAAAACTACTTATCTACGACGAAACACGGCCAAATTACAAAAGACTCTTAAAAAAAAGGAGGAGAAGGAGAGAGAGGTTGAGGAAGGGGCCCCCGTAGACGTAGTCCGACGAGCTGCTCGGAGTACGGCCGTAGGAAGCGTCGGGTGGGACTTCTCAAAAAGAAAGCGCGGTCCCGTGTAGGAGGGTCTGGGGGGAAGGGATTGCGAGAGGCTGCGCCTGGCAGGTCCATGTAATCGTTCGCCACCACATCGAGGGGTTCGGGGGGGGCGAAAAAAAAAAAAAAAGAGGAGGTCGGCAAAGTAAAACTGAGACTTCTGAAACAGAGTTGCAGCGGAGGGATGGTCATCACACGGCGTCGAAGCGCCCATAGCAGGACCTGTGCGAAGACTTGAGGGAAGCAGGTTGGGTCAGTGGTTTCCCTCGCTTTGGATGAGTATGACGAGCGCAGGGGGGGAATATACGGGGCCGGAACCGAGCGACCTTCAGCAGATTGGGGGGCCACGAACTAATCGCCGGAGTGGTTCCTTTAAAAAGGGGCGACAGACGTCAGCGCT
>Ga0179593_1794002_pt1 | contig 18471 bp, 27 predicted proteins | sample CZODoug2_1_08_16_FD_185931 | JGI IMG/M metagenome (GOLD analysis project Ga0179593, IMG submission 185931) | Vadose zone soil fungal communities from Angelo Coast Range Reserve, California, USA - CZODoug2_1_08_16fungal (PacBio error correction) | ecosystem: Environmental > Terrestrial > Soil >...
AGAAGGAAAAACCAGCCGGGACCCCATCAAAAAAGGAAGTGGCCTGTGTCGTTTGCAGGGGTTGAAAAAGGGGGGAAAAAAGCACGCTCTGTGGGTCCCAAACCCGAAAAAATGGTGGGCCCGGAATGCGCCGGGTGACCGTAGGGGGGGAAAAAAAAGCCCCCCCCGCCAGGATGAACCAAAAGAAAAGGCCGGGCGCCTGCTTCCTCGTTGGGAAGAAAAAAGGGAAGGGAATGGTGTATCACCCTACCGATCCACCTGTGGGTAAAAAAAAAGAGGGAAAGAAAATAAAACTGCGGGGACCCCCCGGCCCTAAGGGAGAAACGGGGCATACTTGTTCTTCGGCCCCGGAAAAAAAAAAGGGGAAAAGGGGAGGGGGGATGACTTCCGGCGCCCGGAGCAAGAAAGGGAAAAAAACGTTTGCCGCACCGCCGGTCTTCGAAGAAAAAGGGGAAGGGTAGACACCGAAATTCCCCTGCCATTACTACTGGGAACCGGGAAAAAAGAGGAAGAAAAGAAAGAGGGGGGAAGGCCGGTTCCCTCGATGATTACCGTGCCCGGTAAAGAGAAAAAGAAAAAGTGGGAGGAGCGCTGCGTGCGGGGGGGAGAAGGAAAGAATTTCGCCTTGGCCGCCCCCCAGGGGGAGAAAGACAGACAAAGGATTACTGGGCGCAGAAAGGAAAAAAAAACACCCGCTCCGACCAAAAGAGGGGAGGGAGATCCGCTTACCTCGGGGAGGGAAAGGGGGGGGGGGTCCGACCACCTCAACGACGAATACTGGGGGGGGGAAAGAAAGAGTTCGGAAACTAGTGGTATCACGAAGAAAAAGAGAAGAGGGTCATGTCCTCCCTTCTGGAAAAAAACCTACCCCCCATCCTTGTCTGGATAGGGGGAAGGAAAAGGGGGGAGACATGTGACCCGCCGAAAAAAGAGAATGGACGGGGCCCGACGGGGGGGGGGGGGAAAAGGAAAAAAAGAAAAAGCCCGGTCCGGACGATGAAACAGAAAAGGGAAACACCGCCGCAGCCCGAGAAAGGAAACCGTAACCGCCCTGATCCGCTGGAGGAATCCGAAAAAAAAAAAAAAAAAAAGACGAAGGACATTGGAGGGAGAGGGGAAAAAGAAAACCGGGAGACCGGGTAGTGTTTTTCCCACCCCAAAACCCACCCCCGCCCACTCCGGAAAGAAGAGGGAGGGGAAAAGGGGACGAACATCGGTCCTGCTCTTTGCGGCCGAGGCGGAGGGAAAAAAGGGGATATCCCACCCCGGAGAGAGGGGAAAGAAGGAACCTTGCGTCTTCCAGGGGCACCAGAGCACGTGTCCCCCTTACCCCAAGGGAAAAAAGGGAGGGAAGAAAGGGCCCCGCACCTAGGAGGAAGGCCCGAATAGATCAAAGTCGGCTCCCGGGAGGAAAAAAGGGGACGATGAGCGTCCAAGGGGGGGCTTGGGGGGGCAACTTCCAACTGGGGGGGGAGGGGGTCGGGGACTTCCCTCGAAGGGGGTAGAAACGTGAAAGTGTATCCGATATGACCTTGCCCGGCGAAAAAAGGGAAATAGAACCGCGGTCCGAGGCTGAAGGGGGAAAAGAAAGAAAAAAAAGAGGAGGGGATTGCCCCTCGGCATGCTACATGCCCACTGTTTGACCTATCAGAAGAAAAAGAAGGGGGGACGCCGAGGAGGTCCGTTCCATGTCCGTTTAGGTTGAGAAAAAAAAGGAGGGCCAGGACCTCGTGTCCGATGGGGTTGGACGGAAAAAGGAAGGAAGAAGGACTATGGCCCTGGGAGATGAATCCAGGGGAAGGAAAGGGGAAAAAAAAAAAGGGGGGGAAAAATCTTCGGCCCGGGTACGTTTTCTTGCCGCTGCGGTGAATTGAAGAAGGGGGGAGGGAATGTAGACATCTTCCTAGAGAGTAAGAGGGGGATGGCTACATCAAGATCACCGATCGCAAGAAGGTAAAAGGGGAAAAGGGAGGGAAGGACTGACAAGGTCCTGGAGCCGATCATTCTCCAGGAAAAAGAGGGGAAAAAAAAAAGTCCCGTAACTCGTGGCGCTCCCGTCACAAAGGAAGTGGTCGGCGGAACCGGGATCACCTACAAAAAGGGGAAAAGGGAAGCGTCGGCCGAACCCGAACGGTGCCTGGAGGCGGTAAAAAAAAAAAAAAGGGAAGTGGCAATGTCCCGCCCATTCCGAGGGCAAGAAAAGGAGAGGAAAAAAAAAGGGACTTCAGCCTCGACGCCCGATGAGATCACGCACACCGAAAGGGAAAGAACAGCGAGAAGTTACTTCTACTCCATCGAGCGGCAGAAAAAGGAAAGGGAACACCCTCCAGCCCGCCCCTGAGCCGCTTACCCTCGAAAGTGGGGAAAAAAAAAGACATCATCGATGTCCCGTTCCCCTGCGCAAAAGGAACGCGACCACCAGAAAAAAAAAAGGGGAACAAAGAGGGTGCGGGGCCGGGAAACCGAAAGAGGGGCCGGGTCCGTGCCCCGGCGGGTGAATGCAGGGAAAAAAAAGAAGGGGGAAGAACGCAAATTTTCAGGGGGAGGGGAAAGGGTGGTGGGATAGACACATGAAGACCAGAAGAGCGGCGCCTCGGCCGCAAAAAAGGGGTTCCGCACGGGGGGGAAAAAAAGAAAAAAAGGGCCGCATGGTAGGTAAAAAAAAAAAGGTCCCTCCCCGGTAGGAGGGGGGGGGAAAAGGGTCCCTCGGCCGCTCGAGACCTCCAGCGTATCGGAAGGGGTCGGGCGAGAGCGGGCCCGGCGAGGGGTGGCGGGGCCTGCGCATCAGAAGGGGAAAGGAGAAAAAACCGTGAACCCGTCAAAGGAAAAAGGGGGGTAGAAACCCCGGTCCTCTTCTTCAAGGAAAGGGGGGGTGGACGATTGCCGGCCGGGATCCGCAAAAAAAAGGGGAGACGGTGCCCAGAAGCCCATGCCCAAGGAGCAGGACTTTTCTTCGTGAGGATTTCGTTTGGAAAAACGGGACGATTCTGTGATCAGGAAAAGTTATTCTTTCGGGGGTGTCTTAACATACGCTGGGGTCTAACCCAAAAAGATCTCCCGAAAAAAATTGACTAAGTCGGAGCCGGAAGGGCACAGGATCCCAGTACAAGGATCGAGGCTAAGGTTGGCGAAAAAAAAAAGTATGCGGTGTCAGCATCGAGAAAAAAAAATCTGCCCCCGCCGAAGCGCAAAACCCTCAAGAGAAAAGAAAAGAAGAGGATGAGAAAGGGGCTTGTCCCCCCCTCCCTCACGAGGGAAAAAAGGAAAAAAAAAAAGGGGGCCCGGACGATGGCCCCCTTTTCCCACAGTCGGGGAAAAAAAAAAGGGGGGGGAAGGACGTGTATCGCCTTGTCGAAGCAGAAGAAAGAGGGGGGGGCGAAAAGAGAAAAAAGGCGATCCGGGCTCCGGGAGAATCCCAAAAAACCTAACGTCATCCTGCTAAATTAAGGGTTGGGGAAAAGGAAAGCTCAAAAAAAAAAGATCGAAAAAGGGGAAGAAGCCACGTAATTCCCCAGGTCATCGGGAAGGAACGGGGAAAAGCAAGGTGTAGTGATAACTCTCCGGTGTTTACGGGGAGGGGGGAGGGGGGGGGGAAGGGGGGGTGATACCCATGCCGGACGCATCGGTCCAGGGGAAAAAGAGTTCGCCTGCTCAAAAGGGGGGGGAAAAACAATCCTGGCGTTTGGGCCGGGTTGACAAAAAAAACCCAGGACGGCATCTCCCACCAGGGGGAAAAAAAAACCTCGCCGGGGTAAAATTAACCGACAATTCCATCCCAGGGGGAAGGGGGGGGGGGGGGTCTTCTCTCGGGAAGAAGAAGCAAAACAAACAAAAAACCTTATTAGGGAGGGAAAAAAGAGAAAAGAAGCCTCCATCCCTGGGGAAAAGGGGAACCACTGGGATGCACCTTTTCTTTTAAATTTTACCGCCAAAAAGAAAAAAAAAAGAAAAAAGAAGGAGGGTGTGGTCCCCCCCCGGCCACCTGGGGGGGGAGCCGGGGTTACCCCGGGGAAAAGGGGGGAAAAAAGCCCTCCCCCGCCGGCTAACCAAAAAAAAAAAAGGGGAAAAAAAGGAAACCCCTTCTTTGGAAAAGAAAAAAAGGGAAAAAAAAAAGGGGGGCATGGGTTATCACCCTAACCGATCCACTGGTGGGAAAGAAAAAGGGGAGCCCTACCCCTGCGGGGGAAAAAGGGGAAAAAGATGACCTGGGGCATACGAAAAAGGGGGGAAAACAAGGGTCGCCCGCTGCCTTGGAGGGCGTGGATGGAGGGAGAAAAGAAGCCCTGCCCGTGCCGCACCTCGCTTCGGCGTTCGGGAAAAAAAAAGGAAAGAAGGAAAGGGGCCAATGGACGACTGTGAACGGGCAGAGGGGGGGAAAAAAAGAGGAAAAGGAAACAACGCACGAGGAGGACCGTGCCCGGTCACGAGCGACTGCTGAACGCGAAAAGGAGGGAAAGGGGGGGCTAGGCGATGCTGAACGCCCAGAATCGCCTGGGCCGCCCCCCCCTGAAAGGGAGAAAAAAAAGGAAAAGTGTACTGGCGCCCGAGCACAAGGGAAGAAAGAAAAAGGCTCCGACCACAACCATCGTCAACAAGGGGGAAAAAAGAGGGGGGCAACGGGGTCCGACCAGCTTCCTTTTTTTACCCAGAAGTAAAAAAAAGGCCGATCACCGCATCGGTCCGCAACGAAAAAAAAAAAGGAGGGCATGGCCGCCCTCGGGAAAAAAATACCCCCAAAAAAGCCGGCAAGAAAAAAAAAGAGGGAGGCGCATGAACACGAGCACGGGGTCGCTTCTTAGGAAAGAAGGACGACGGGGCCGACGGGTTTTGAAACGGGCCTCGGGCCCGGAGGAAGGAAAGCCCCGCCCCACTTACAAAAAAAAAAAGAAGGAACGGATCGCTGGAGGCGAATGACGAGAGGGAACAGAGGGACAGCAAGAAGGAAGAGAAAAACGGGGGAGGTGGTTTCCGCCAAGGGGGGGGGAAGAAAAGAAAAGGACATCCTGCGTGAACATCGGCCTGCTAGAAAGGACCCCGTTTCTACGGGGGGGGGGGCCCGGCCTCCCCGGTTGGCAAAAAAAAAAAGGGGAAAGAAAAATGCGTCTTCCAGGCCCCCCTTGAAAAAAAAAAAAAAGAAAGGAACCGCACGGGAAAAGGGAGGGGAGTAGTGCCCGGCCCCGCAAAACCTAGGAGGGGGAAAAAGGAGAAAAAGGGAAGGCGGTCGGCCGGGGCGCAGACCCGGGCATCGAGAAAAAAAAAGCCTAAACCGGTCAAAAAAGGAAAAAAAAAGGAAAGGGCGGGCCCTGGAAAGGGTCTGGACTGGAAAAGGGGAAACCGAAAGAGGCTCTCGAATGGAGTCGAAACGGGGAAGAAAGAAGGTGCGGCGAAAACGGAAAAAAAAAGGATCCGAAAAAAAGGCGGGGGGGGGGGGGGGGGGGGGTCGAATGACGTTGGAGGGGTAAAAATTCACAGGAGCCAAAGGAAGGAGAAATCTGGCCTTGTAAGGGAGTAGAGGAGAGCGACCGAGCAAAACGTCTGCCGGCTCCTTTTCCTACCGAGAGAAAACTGTGGGACGGAAGGGGCCTGAGATTGGCGAGGAGGTGAGCTGAGAGGAGGGAGGAGAGAAGGGGGGGAAAAGCGAGAAGGGGGGGGGATAGGGGAGGTGGGGGGAGGAAGGGGAGGGGGGAGCGGGTAAGGGGGAAAGGAAAAACGGGGGGGAGCGGTGGGGTCCTGGGGGCGCCGTACGAGGGAAAAGGAATGGGAGGGGTCGGACAAACATACCCGATCCCTTAGTGGGGGATCTCTCTGAAGAAAAAGGTGAACTTCATTTCCTGGGGGGGGGATCGAGCCCTTCCCTCCAGGGAAAGAACAGCGGGGGGTGGGGTTTAGGATGTTCCTGTAGTTAGTCTCTGTCGAGAGGGCAGTAGGCTTGTGGTTTACGAGAAAAAGGAGTGCGGCGCCACGTACATGTACCCCGGGGAAACTGGGGGAGGAAAGCGCGCGAATGCTCGGATGGGATATGCCTGCCGGGGGGGGGGTCAAAGGGGACTGTTTTAGTATGAGCTTTTCGGAGGGGGGGGAGCCTCTCAAAACACAGGATCTGCGGAAGACTGGGAGGGTCCTCTGGGGGGATCTGTTGAAGAAAGTCCGCTTTGAGAGGCTGTCTCTGCTGAAGATGAGGATTGGGCTGGGTGAGCTGGCGGGGGTGGGATGAGTGGTCATCTCAGAGGGGGTGGGGTCAAGGCGACGAAGGAGTTGTCCTCCAAAGATTTACAATGTGGGGGAGAGGGGGCTGGATAGATGGAAGCAAAGAGGAATGGTGAGAGTTATGGGGGAACGGTGGGGAGATGGGGGGGAAGAGGAAGGCGGAGGGACGAGGAGGAAAAGAGAGGGAGGAAAGCGGGGGCAAAAGAGATGGAAGGCCGGTCGGGTGGGTGGGGGTAGGCGAAAAAAGAGCAGCAGCAAGAGGGGAGTAAGAAGGGCGTCGAGTCCCCTCATCTAGCTTGGACGCCTTCGCGTCCCTCGACAGACAGAAAGGGGATAGGTCTCAAAGAGAGGAAGCGCATCACTCTTCTCCAGTAAAGATAGGGGTGAGAAGTGGAGCTTCCGACAGAAAAAAGGGGTAAACCCCCGACAAAGAAGAGAGGGGTGTGGGCCCGGGGGGGCGGACATTCTCTTAATGCCTCCCTTATGCGGGGAGAAGGAGGGGAGGAACAATAAGAGAGGTTAGTGTGAGGGGGACAACACAGGGACAGGGACTAGAGAAAAGGCAGTCTGCAATGCAAAGAGGAGTTCGCTCGTTAGGAGGGCAGGGAAAGACCCTTACCTGTAAGTCTCTTAATCTTTCTCCTTGTCGGAGTGACCATCAGAAGTAAAAAAAAAGGAGTGAGGACGTAGGGCAAGAGAGAGAGAACACAATGAAGGTGAGTGGGGGACGGGAGGAAAGGACGGCAGGGATAGGAGTTCCTATGGGCGGGAAGGAAAGTGGCGCCAAGTTAAGGGGGAGCGGGAGGTCGCCGGAGCTGCGTGGGGGGAGAAAGGGAATGGAAACTTCCGGGACTGGCGTTCCATTCCCTGGGTGAGCTCGTGCCCGACACACAAGGGTGGTAGGAGGCGCAGGATCCGTGGTGAGGAAAAGAGGGGGGGCATGGTCGGGGGAGTTTTGTATAACACCTGAGGGGTTACCTCCCTCTTTCCCCCCGGGGGGTTCCGCATTCCTGAGGTGCATCAAGGGGAGGGGGGAAAGGGGAAAAAAAAAGGGGGAATTCTCCTCGCACTCCGAGGGGAAGAAACTCAAGGGTTTCGCCGCAAAGGAAAGGAAAACAAAGGAAATCCATCTAGCCCAGCCTGAGAAAAGGTAGCCCCGAACGTTAATGGAAAAAAAAGAAAAACCAAAAGAAAACAGCTGAGCCTCCTGGAACAAAAAGGGGGGCTGGAGTCCTTGCCGAGAAAGAGGGAAAAAAGAAAAAAAAGGAAAGGGGAAGACCGACCCCCAAAAAAAAAGACGTCCCTTCCCTCTTCGGTGCGGGGCAAAAAAAAAAAAAGGGGGGGAAGGGGGGGGGGAGGGGGGCCCCCTTCCGGGGTCAGAGGAGAAAGGGGGGAAAAAGGGGGCAGTTCTTCCTCCTACTGGGTGGGGGAAAGTAAAGGGGGAGGGAAGCCACTAGCGTCGCCTCCTTGCCACTCAAAAGAAAAAGGAACGATTGTCCGGCCCCGAATCCGGCGGGACCACTCAAGAGAAAGGAGGGAAAAGGCCCTTGGTTCCCTCCGGCGGGAGCAAAAAAAGGGAACGGGAGGATCGCCTCAAGAACAAAAAGGAAAAAAAAAGGGAGGGGGGTCTAGAGACGGGAGATTTTTTTCAACGTGGGCAGGGGGGAAAAAAAAAAGGTAAGCCCCCGCCCGGCACGGGCCAAAGGGACCCCGTCGGCCCCCTAGGGGGAAAAAAAAAAGGACCGATAAGCGGACCCACCCCGGCTCCGGAAAAGTGCAGCTCAGGGTAAGGAAAAAGGTCTATCAGAAGAGGGAGAAAAAAAGGGCCTCCCGTTGCCCAGAGGGGGAAAAGGAAAAAAAGAAACGAGCAGGAGCTGGTCCGTCCGGTAAAAAAAGCAAGAAGAAGGAAAGGCGGTGATCGGCGATCCAGTAGTCGTGGAAAGGGGAAAAGAGCTGGTCGACCCTCCCCGATGTAACGAAAAAGGAAAACAGAAGAAGGGCGGTTACTAGGTTCTGAGCCGGGGGGGGGGAAGGGGGGCGCCCAGTACTCCTGGTCGTAAGAATAGAAACTGAAAGGGGGTGGGAAAAAAAAAAAAAGGAAAAGGGAAGTATTGCTGTCCGCATCGAAGGGACCGCAAGCTCCTTTCCCTACCAGACCAAGAAAAAAAGAGGGGAGAGAAAGGAAGTCTGCCCCTCTTACGGGCAAGGCAAAAGAAAAGGGAGAACTGGGAAGCACACCAGCCAGGGGCCCGGACGATGGAGGGAAAAAGGAAAAAAAAAGGGGAAAGGGTAGGAGACGTCCGAGTGCGTCGGGGGGAGGAAAAAGTCGAAGACGCGTTGGGCGGCACTGCAGGCGTGAGGGGGGAAAAAAAGAAAAAAGGGGAACAGGACACGATATCCCACTCCCCTCCGGGGGCGCCAAGTTGCCATTTTTTTTTTTCAGGGGGGGGGAAGAAGCACTGTATGCCCAGTTTGTCATAGGGGAAGGAAAGAAAAAAAAAAAGGGAAAGGGGGGAGGTCATAAATCTCCTGGGGTGGAAGAAAGGGGGAACCACATTTAAGAAGGGGGGGATAAAAGGAAAAAAAAGGGGCCGTTACCTCAACTCAGGAAAAAAAAGAGACAGTCCTCCACATTGCGTGGGGGGAAGGGAAGAAAAAAGAAAAAAAGGGGGGGTCCATCCTTGGCGGGCAGGGCTCTTTTCACTACCAGGGGGGGTAAAAAAAAAAAAAAAAATTCTCAATCGCAAAGGGTGGTCTTGTTTCCCAAAAAAAAAAAAAAAGGGGGGGGGAAAAGCGTATCCTTTCCCGGTTCCACCTACCAGGAAAAAAAGGGGGTTTCCCCTTCTGTGCGGGCGGAAGAGGGAGTTCTCTTCTCCCCCACCAAAACCGGGGAAAAAGGGGAGAGGAAAAGAAGTCCGAGCTTCCGGCACAGCAAAAAAAAGGGCTTGCCTTTTTCCGTGAAAGAGGGGGGGGGGGAAGAAAAGAGGAACCCCGCTGCTTGTTGGGTCCCAAAAAAACCTGGGTGGTCTATTGCGCAGGTGGGAGGGAAAAAAAAAAAAAAAAAAGAAAACACCCAGCCATGATTACCACCGGAAGGTGAAAAAAGGCGGGGTGTCCTCAGACTAGGGGAGTGACACGTCCGTCATTTTTATCAACATAACGAGAAATGACCCCGCCCCGGTAACCCCAAAAGCGGGGAAAAGGAACAGGGAAAGGAAGTAAAAAAATCGGACACTATGACCGGGGCAGAAAAAAACCCGGAGATGGCAACCTTTTCGCGAAAAGGGGGGGAAAAGGGAGGAAGGGAGGGGCCCCGGATCCCGCAAGGGGGAAAAGAACGCAACACACCGCGTCCTTTCGACCTGGAAAAACAAAAAGACGCCCCCTCCGCCGGTCCTACGACGGAAAGGGAAAAAAAGCAGGTCACGGCCCCTTTGCCATGGTCTTCCGTCGTGGAAAGAGAAGGGGAGGGAAAGAAAAAAAAAGGGGGGGGAGGGGGAGAAGAACCTCCCATCCTTGGAAAAGGAACGGATGCGTCTTTGCTGAGTGCGATCTGGAAAAGAAAGTAAAAAAAAATGGACACCTTCTCCTCGAGAGGAAAGGGAACTGGGCGCCCTATCCCCAGAACAAAAAAAAAAAAAAAGGAAAATAAGACCCTCGTCACCGAAAAATCGCTACCTCTGGGTCGGTTCGGGACCAAGAGGGGGGAAGAAAGGGAAAAAAAAAAGGGGGAAGACGCCGATTCACCGCATCGTTGAAAAGAAAAGTGGGGGAGAAAGGGGAAAAAAAAAGGGAGGCATGGCCGTCCCTCGTGAGGAAAAAAAAAAAAAAAGAGGGACAGGATTCTCCGGCCATCGGCATACAAAGAAGGAAAGGACCAGAGCCGTGGTTCGCCTTCTCGAGCTGCTGAGGGGGAAAAAAAAAAAAGGGGGCCGCGGTCCGGACGATGAGAGGGGCAACAACCCCGCCGCAGCCCGCCCTCACGCAAAAAAGGAAAATGGGGAAAAAAAAAAAGGCCTATCCCCTCGGCCCCTATTTTATAAGGAAGAGGGGGGGGGGAAAAGGGGAAGAAACGAAAAAACCTTTTAATACCTGGGAGGAAACTTACCTGCTTCCTTTTCACTTAAACGGAAAAGGGAAAAAAAAATCTTTCCAATGGGAGCGTTCCTATTCTTACTCCTCGGGAAGAAAAAAAAAAAACCGGTTCTATCCCACAAAGAACTTCCTTAACCTTCTGCCTTGTAAAAAAAAAAAAAGGGAAAGACGAAGGGGAACCGCCGAGGAAAGAACAGAGTGCTTCCTTTCCTTCCCGCAACTAAGAAGGGGGGGGAAAGAGAGAAAGGGGGGCGGGGTTTCTTTCAGGGAACGAACCCGGACCCTCTATTATCGAGGAAGAAAAAGGAAAAAAGAGAAAAAAAAAAAAAAAACTAAAAAGGAGGGAGGGGGGGGGGGGGGGGAAAGGTCATCTTGCTGGAGGCTTTTGACCAGAGGAAAAAAAAGGAGAGGCGTGCTCGATTGAGTTCGAAAGGGAAACGGGCGGCGCCTTGACGCGTGGGGCGGAGAAAAAAGGGAAAAAAAGACCCCGTGGCCGCACCTCAGCAGAGGGTACGGCATGCGACATGCCACGTGGGGGAACCGAATCAAAAAAAAAAAGAATGCCCCGACCGGAAAAAAAAAAAAAGTTCGTTGTTTTGGCCGACCCCAGGGAGGAAGGGGGTATTGTGATTCCCCCGTTCACGCAAAAAGAACAACTGAAAAAAAAAAAAGGGGCCGTCAGGTTACGAGCCGCCCAAGAAGGGGAAAAAAAGGAAGAATGAACGAGGTCCCTGTGGATGTAGGGGGGAATGGAAAAGATGAGCCGCCTCCTTCACAGGAATAGGGAAAGGTTTCTTTTTGGGGAAGGAAAAAAGAAAAAGGGGGGGGGGGCACTTCCTTGGAAAAGCCCTTGATTGTAAGCCATCGAAAAAAAAAAAAAAAAAAAAAAGGGAAAAAAGGGGAAAAAAAAAAAGAAAAAAGATGGCTACACAGATTTAACCAGGGGACATAACATCGTCACCTCCAATCGGAAAGAAAGGAACAAAAAAGGGCACTACAGTCCGGAGGCCTATCAATCTCCCATTCTGGAGGGAAAAAAAGGAAGGGGTGGGGGGGGGGAGGGAAGAGGCACCCCTCTACTCCGAGGGAGGACCAAAGTCAACAACCATAACACGGAACATTACTTAACCTCTCGTTCTAACCCCGGACCGGAAGAGGGAAAAGGAGTTCTATCTGGTCAACAGTGGCAAAGAGACAAATGCACGATTTCATCATCTCTTGACGGGGGGAGGGAAAAAAAAAAAAAAAAAAAAGGGGGAAAAGTTCAATCCCGAAAGAAGAAGAAAAAATCAAAGTTTCGCCTCAATTTCATCAGAGAGAAGGAGGGGGAAAAAAAGAGGAAGGGGGAAGTCTACTTCAATTAATCCCCCCGAACGGGAAAGGGGAAAAGACACCATCCTTATCCATGGGAAAAAAAAAAAGAAAGTGGAGAGGGTGGCGTGCCTTGGAGTGCCCAGGGAGCGAGTGGGTCCCCGTTTCTCCCTGACCAGGAAGAAAAACGAAAAAAAAAAAAAGGGGGAAGACTTCCTCCTCGGGTTGCGGGAAAGCCTCAGAAGGCCTTTCCAAAAAAAGGGAAGGGAAGGGAAAAAAAAAAAGGGGAAAAAGGGAAAGCATTTCCCCTTCAGTTCTACTCCCCCCGAAGGCCCGGGCCGTCTCCGAACTAGGCCGGAGAAGACGAAAAGAAAAAAAAGAAGGACGATTGTTTCCGCACTGTATTGTCCGGGGCACCCGGAGTCCTTCGGAACCAAAATAAAAAGGAGAAAAAAGAGAAAAAAAAGGGGGAGTCGACTGTACGCCAGGGGGGGGAAGAAAACTCGTTTTCCTAATAGGATCTCCTTCACCAAAAGGGGAAAAAAGGGGAAAGAGGAAAAGGGAAGAGGGCCCTCCCCCTGCGGGAGGGTGGGGAAAAGGAAGAAGCGTCCAGGCCCACAAAAAGAGGAGCAAGGGGGGGGTAAAGTCGTCCCCGTTAAGGGGGGAGAAAAGAAACCGGCTCGGCGAAAAAAAAAAGAAAAAGCTCGTTGTGACGATGGCCCGGGCAGGGGGGGTAGGTTTTCTGCTCCGTTGGAAAAAAAAGGGGGAAGAAAAAAAAGAAAAAGGTCTAATGCATGAGCTGGTCGCGATCCCTTCCAGGGAAGACGAATTCTTTTGAGGAAAGTATTCCTGACCCGGGGGGGAAAAAGGGAAGGGGGGGGGAGGACCCCCTTAATCTATCTAAAAAAAAAAAAGGGGGGCGGCCGTTGACGGAGGAGGGGGGGAGGATCCCGTTAAAATCGGAAAAAAAAAGTGAAAAAAAAGGAGGGGGGTCCAGTGTTTCTTCCTCAGGCGAAGTGAGGCAGGAAGTAGCATTCTCCCCTCCTCACGAAAGAAGACAAAAGGCCCCTCCCATCCTCCTGCTTTGCGAAGAAGGAGGAAGAGGACCGGGCACGGTGTACCGCAAAAGAGGCGGGGACTTGGGGGGAAAAAAGGAGGGAAGAAAAAAAAGGGGGGGTCCCCAAGTCTTCCCATGGAAAAGGCGCTAGAAGGAGGAGGGGGGGGGGGGAAAGAACTTTTTCTAATTTCTTCATACTGTGTGGCGGCACCCTTCACTTTAAAAACTGGGACGGAAAAAAAGAAGCCTAAAATCCCCAACGCCCCCTCAAACCCAGAAAAAAAAATCTTTTCGGAAAGGGGGAAAAAAATCACCAAGGGGCCCCAATCAACTTATACCAGAAATAGGGGAAAAAAGGGAGGGTCCCCTCAGTGGTTTAGGGATAAGGGATTTTTCGTTTCTTTTTTGACGGGAAGGGGGGGGGGCCGCACTCCCCATCTTCAACAGGTACCCCCTTCAACCGTGTGAGGAAATGCGAAGGGGGAAAGTGAGTAACAACCCAAAGTGGGGGAGGGGGGGGCTTGTGCCTTCTTTCAAGAAAAGAAACCACGGTCGAAGAGAGAAAAAAAAAAAAAACAGGTGTTGGCCCTTTGGGAAACCACAGATCGTATCCTTTCAAAGAAAAAATTCCACCGACAAAAAGACAAGGGAAATTTTTTTCCCTTTTGGGGGGGGGGGCAGGAAGAAAAAAGGGAAAGATCTCTCTCAACCAAGAAAGGAAAAGAGAAATATATCACCAGAAAAAAAAAAAAGGGACCCCATCGCACCCCTTGTCCTTTGGAAGGGGGAAAAAAAGATCCTCGCGGGGGGGGGGGGGGGGGGGTAAAAAAATGGTGGTCTATTCTCCTTGAAAAGGAAGGGGGGGGGGAAAACCATAATCCCTCCCCCCATAGGTAGTAGCCCACCTTCACGGAAGAAAGTGAGAAAAAAAAAAAAGAAGGAAAAAAAAAAAGTTCTCCTCGTTGAGACCCTTGAGGAAGGGGGTACCAACCCTAACCCTACAGGGGAAAAGGGAAAAAAAGAAAAAAAGGGGGAGCTTTTATCCCTACCCCCTTGCGGGGGACCAAGAAGGGGAAAGACACGATTGACCTTTTGCAAAAGAAGAGGAAAAGGAAGGGAAAAAGGTTCGTTGGCCGCTGGCCCCCGGAGACGGAGACCGCCGGAACTACTTCCCCCCGCAAAAAAGAAGAAGAAGGGGGAGGAAAAAGGAGAAAAAATCCACACTCCCCTCGCAGGAGGAAAAAAAAAAAGGGAACCGACTGTTAACTTTCCATCAAGGTCAGGAAAAAAAAAAAAAGGGGGGAGAGAAAGGGAAAGGAAAAAAGGGGGAACTTCTATGATTACCTTGCCTGGTAACGAGAAAGACCGCCCAGCAGATATTAATTTTTATTATCGAGCGGGGAAAAAAAAAAGGGGAGAAAAAAAAGGGAACACTACCTTTTTCCGCCTGGGCCGAAAAAAAAAGGTAGCCCGATCCTTCTCCGACAAGGGGAGGGAAAAAAAAAAAAAGGGAGGAAAACGGTGATCGCCAAACCCCTTCTCCTCCCCTGGTGAAAACGAACGCAGTGCGGGGGAGAAAGAGAGAGGCCCAGCCCTTCTTTTTCCAAAGGGCAAAGGGAAAAGAAGAAAAAAGGAAGGGAGGAGGCAACGAGTGGAAAGCAACGACGAAAAAAGAAAGGGCAGACACAAGTCCTGGTGCAACTGTAGCAAAAAGAAAAACAAAAAAAAAAAAAAAAAAAAAAAAAAAAGGGGGGGGAATCGCCTGTCATCCCCCGTCTACAAAGAGAAAAAAAAAATGTACTCCTATTCCAAAGGGGAGAGGAAAGGGGAAAAAAAAAAAAAAAGGGGGGGAGGGGGAAAGGGGCCCTACGGGTTTCGACAGAAAGGGGAAGACGAAATGCCGCCCATTCCACGAAAAAAGAAAAAAAAGAGAAAAATCGCACCCGCACCGCCGGAATGCCGCTGGAGGGAAAAAAAAACAGAGTGGAAAAGAGCCTATTTACAATAAAAGGGAGGAAGAAATCATAAAGAAAAAAAGGGGGGAGTGGTTTCCTCCTGACCTACACTGCGGGGAGGGAAAAAAAGACGGAAACATCGGCCTTCTCGTTTCTTCCAGTGCGGAAAAAGGGGGCGAAAAAGAAAAAAAAAAAAAAGAAAAAAAACCGTCTTATGAAGAACTGCCCCGGAAAAAGGAAAAAAAAAAAACACATGCAACACAATCTCCATTACCTCCTTTCGAGGGGGGGAAACCGGAAAAAGGGGGAAAAAAAAGGAAACACGAGGACTATGCCGAAGAGGGGGGGACCGGTCGGGACCGGTCCGCATACCCGAAAAGAGAGGGGGAAGAAAAAAGCTACCGTCAACTTCCACTGGGGGGGGAAGGGAAGGGAGGGGACGGGACTTCCCTTTCTGGGCTAAAGGAGGTAAAGAGAAAAAAAAGGGGGAAAGGGAGAGGGAATGATTACCTTGCGGCGAACAGTGAGAAAAAAAGAATAGGGAGTCTATTCTTAATTCCCCGAAAAGCAAAAAGAAAAGAAGAAAGGCATCGACATGCCACTGTGGGGACAAGGGAACAGAAAACGCCTCCAGCACCCGGCCGGGAGAAAGGGAAAAGGGGTAGGTGATTCCCCGGTCCCGCCGCAAAACTTTAGAAAAGGTGAAGAGCCGCCAAACCTATTTGAAAGGACGGAGGGAAAAAAAGAAGGGAGAGAGGGGAGAAAAACTTGATCCTCCTGCTCCATTGATTCACCCATGCAGAGGACTTTGGGGGGAAGGGGAAGATGATTTCCTTCCTGTCTAAGGGGGATCAGGGGGGAAGAAGAGAAAAAACCCACCACACTTTATTAGTGATTGAAAAGAAGAGGGGGAAGAAAGAGAAAAAAAAAGAAAAGGCATCCATCTTCACCAGCGTGCAAGAACCTTCGGGGAGAAAAGAAGGGGGCATAAAGTCCGAGGCCGATCAGTCGAAAAAAAGAAATGCGAACCTTTCGCCGTTACCTCCGGGAAGGAGGAAAAAAAAAAAAAAAAGTAGGGGGAAGGAAACGGGGGAATCACCTACAACACAAAGGAAAGACCGAGAGAAAGGGAAACCGACGGTGCTTGATGCTTCCGGGGAAGAGGGGACAACAGTGGCATGTTCCTCCAACAAAAAAAAGAGGCATCAATCTCTTTTACTGTGCTGGACAAGGTAAAGCCACTCTCCCTCCTCTAGAAGTCAAATAAAAAAAAAAAGAAAAAAAAACGCAAAGGGTCAATCATCTAGAGTTCGGTAAAGAGCACTCTTAAGTCAAGTATCCCCCCGAGGGGAAGGAAAAGGGGAAAAAAAAAGAAAAAAAAAATGAGCCCCAGTTTTAAGTTTTGAAGGGGAAAACTTGGGCCTCTCCCATAGAGGAAAAAAAGGGGGAAGGGGAAAAAAAAAAAAGAAACCTCATGGCGCCCCCTCCCCCTCTTTACAAAAAAGAAAGGGTGGCGGTTTTTTCCTTAAGAAGAGGGGAAGAAAGGGGGAAGAAAAAAGAGGGGGAAATTGTCGATGCATGTGGCCTGGAAGACCAAGGGTCATCACCTCCCCTTACCTCGGGGGGTTAAAAAAGAAAGAAAAGGCCGTCTCCACTATCTTCTCTATGAAAACCACGAGCATTCTCCTAATTTTTGTGAGAAAAAAGGAAAAGGGAAAAAAAAAAAGAAAGGAATCCGGCTTAACCACTTGAGGAAAAAAAAGGGGAAAGGACGATGTATTCTACGTCCTGTAAAAGCAGCAGAAAAGAAAGGGGGAAGGAGAGGATCGCCTCCCCAGCAGGATGAAGAAGAAAAAAGAGGGTCTGCGTCCTGTGGGAAAAACCTGGTGCCCCGCATAGGGGAACAGTGGCGTCGTAACCCGGGAAAAGAAAGGGAACTCAGGAAGGAAAGGAAGTCAAGGCGCCCATCTCGTTTGTGACAAGGAGAGGGGGAAAAGGGGGGGTAGGTTCTGCCCCTGCCCGGGGGAAGAGGCCACATTCCCTCAAGTTGAAAGGGGAAAAAGGGAAAAGGGCTCCCACCTCGTTTGCGAAAAAGGGGAAAAAAAGGGATAAGTATTTCTTCCTTTTATTTCGCAAAAGGGGGAGAAAAAGAAAAAAAAAAAAGGGAATCTCCGCCCCTGCGGACGGTGTGGTTAAGGAATACCCTTGTTTTTTGGCCGGGAAAAGGGGGAAAGGAAAAAATTCTCCTTTTTTCCGGAGAAGAATAAAAAAAAAAGGGGTGGCCATTGGGGGAAACAAAAGGGAAGGGGAATCGCCTCTCCCCGCCGCAGAAAAAACACTCCTCCTCCCCTCCTTCCTCAAGGGAGGGGGAGAGCATCACAATTCTGAGGACAAAAAAAAAAAAAAAAAAAGGGGTACTCCTCCTGAGGGACCCCAAGGAAGAAGATTTATCTCCAGTTTGACAGAGAAGGGGGGAACCAAAGAAGAAGGGAAAAAGGGAAGTAGTAGACCGGCGGGGGGGATCGCCGTGTCGAATAAGTCTAAATAGGAGGAACAGGAGAAGGGGGAAAAAAGGGGCGGATCCGTGCGCCGAGAAAAATAAAAGAGGCAAAAAAAAAGGGGGAAAAAAGGAAAAAAATCAAGGGAGGACCAGTTAACAAGAAAGGGGGAAAGCGATGGTAAAGTCGGGGTCAAAAAGAGCACCGGGTGTTCCGGGGAGGGGGGGGATGGAAAAAAGAAAAAAAGGGGGGTGATAACCCATAAAGAGTGTATCCCACTTGACAGAAGAAAAAAAGGGGAAGAGGGGGGAGGTCGCCTTCGTCCACAAGGGAAAGGGAAGACGGGGGGGGGGGGGGGGAGGGGGGCCTTTCGGCTGGGGGGAGAAAGGGAAACCTTCTTAATAAAAAAAGACCTTCTTGGGGGGAAGTTTTTTACCCACCGCAAGGGGGAAGCGGATCCTTTCCTTCCAAACCAAGGAAAACTTCATCAAAGGGGAGGTCCCTTCCTTTTCTAAAAGACGGGGAGAAAAATCAACACAACAAAAGAGGGGAGGAAAAAGAGAATATCGAAGGACGGAAAAGAACCCCATCTTTCACCACTGGGGAGGGAAAAGGTTACTTCCAATTAGAGCAAAAAATAAGAAAAAGGGAAAAAAACCTTGTTGGGAGATGGAAAAAAGGGGGTAAGGGGTCTTGGCCCGAAAAGCAAAAGAAAACGAAAAAGAAGAAAAACAGGTGACGCAGGTCGACCGCCAGGGGAGAAGGGAAAAAAAAAAAAGACCCTGGAAGATTTCCGGCCAGGGGAAAAAAAAAAAAAAAAAAAAAAGGGTTGGTTCCCCTACCCGCCACAAGGAAAAGGTATACCTACCCAAGGAGAAAAGGGGGGAAGAAAAATGACCTTGGCCATACGTGACACATTAGGGGGAAAACAGGTGTTCTCCTCTCCCGGGGGGGAGGGGGGGGGGAGGAAAAAAAAAAAAAAAAGATCCGCCGGAACTACTTCCCCGGCCGTTGCAGAAAAAGGAGGAAAAGGCGAATCCCACTACGCCCCCCTCGAGGAAAGACGGAAAAAAAAAAAGGAAAAACATCGTCCGGCCCCTGGCCGCTCAAGGGAGGGAAAAAAGGGGGAAAGAGGGACAGTCCCGTTACTATCAACTGAAGAGATTGAAAAAAAAAAAAAAGGGAGGGAGTGGGAGGAGGTCGCCTGCGGCGGGGGGATGACCTCCTTACTTTGGACAGGTAAGAAAAAAAAAAAAAGGTTCGCTCGATCTTCTCGGACAGGGGAGCAACCTATTCCCCTTGATCAAGACAAAAAGGGGGGGAAAAAGGAAGTCAACACCCGCCCGGG
>Ga0179593_1335143_pt1 | contig 18469 bp, 25 predicted proteins | sample CZODoug2_1_08_16_FD_185931 | JGI IMG/M metagenome (GOLD analysis project Ga0179593, IMG submission 185931) | Vadose zone soil fungal communities from Angelo Coast Range Reserve, California, USA - CZODoug2_1_08_16fungal (PacBio error correction) | ecosystem: Environmental > Terrestrial > Soil >...
AACAACTACTTTGAGAATAACTTAAAAGAAAAACGAACATCGAAGAAAACGAAGAAAACATCATGTTCATTGCGGCATTGATAGATGTAATCCGCGTAGGGGGGGAAACCTTGAAACCATGCCGCAACGTTCGAAAGGATAGCAAAAGCTCTTGCCAGGTAAATGATTCTTCAGAAGAGCGGGTCGGATGCGCCAGGGGGGAACGTCGCGCTTGGAACGTTGAAACTGGGAGACTTCCCAGTTCAGGGAACGCATGACAGAGGAGACAGCGGCACCTGCGCGCCAAAATAAACGGGGAAAAAGAGACCGAACAGAGAGACTCCGGGCCGGAGGGTCATGACAATTGACAAACAAAAACATAATCTCGGGGGGGAAAAAAGATTTCGAAAATGAAAGCGTAGAACAACGAAAGGACCTAGAATGCTGACTGGCACTACGCTATGTCTTGATGAAAGTGGGGCCAAAGGAAAAAAACCCCCGAACAACTGGGGAGTTCGGAAAAGGAATAAAAAGGTCTTTGCGGTCACTTGAAAATTAAAAGAAGGGAAACGGAAAAGGTTCAGACCACAAACCGGGGGTTGTAAAAAAAACAAAACAACCGCCGAAAAAAAAGCGAACCGCGTGGAAGGCCCGTATAAAGAGAAAACCAAGAAAAGGCACATTTGCCCGAGTACCGCTGAAGGAAAAAGCTACCAGAAACCGTCCATCCCAAACACACTGTCATCGTTCAGAAGACTACCTTTTAATGATCACGAAAGACAAAAAGAACTTGATCGGGACGTGAAGGGGGAATTCAGGAACTGAGGTCATCGGCAGTGTTCACAAGAGAGGCTTGAAAAAATGAAAAACATCCCATTGGAGCAAAAGGGACAAAGACCTTTTTGTGGTGGGAAAATGGGGAAAACCACGCAAAGGGGAAAAAAAGCAGGGGAAAAGGGACCGACCAGGCCGTCTTCACGAAAAAAGCTGAACATTGTCAAGATGGAAGCAGGGAAGCCAGTGACCCCGGTAGACTCTAACTTCCTCTCCATAGGAAAGGGTGGGGGATGCGTACCGGCAGTTGAAGGGGGAAAATCGCCTGACATGCATCATCTGGACGGTAGGGGATTTAAACGTAAAAAAGGGCGGGACGGGAGGGAAGGGTCGTCCCCGTATCGGTGAGAGCGAGAGAGTGTGGGTGGCGCAGGGTCGACTCTCGCCTTGGGGGGGAAAAGGAGGATAATCCGGCCCAAGTTGAAGGTATGGGGAAAAGACTAGCCAAAAAGAAAGTAACTGACGAAAGTTTCCACAATAACCGTGACGTCCAGAAAATGCTTTCATGGAAAAAGGAGAAATTGGGGGGAAAGGAATTGTGGTTCTCTCAGAAAAAAACAACGTAGCAAAACAAGGAGTAACAAGGAGAAAAAAAAAGGAGAAAGGCGAAAAGGATTCTTTTGAAGAAATGAAAAATACATCAAAACAAATTCAAGGAAAAGCGTACCGCTCGAAGTAAGGGGGGAAAGAGGACTCCCAAGAAGAGGGTTGGACTGGGGTGGAGGGCGCCCGAAACAGGGAACAAAAGAAGTCAGAGCAGCATTTCGAAATGCGCAAACAACAAAGACAAGTCTGAGCCAAAAAAAGCGTAGCCTTGATGAAAGCGGTATAAACATCAGGGAGGGAAAGTGGGAAACAGTCTTTCGGTCCGACAAGAAATCAGTGTAAATGACGGGAGAGAAAGCATTTGAAGTTTGTAAAGGGGGAGGCGAAAAAAAATGAACTAAACAAAGGGAGAGACGGGAAAAGTTCTAGAAGGGAAAGAGCGGCAATTGGTAAGAAGAGGGTTTGCAAAGGACGGCATCGGTCAAATGCACGGTAGTACAAGCCAACGTTTGTAAAAACAAACAAAAGACGATACGAAGCTGAGAAGGGGGGGGGAAAGTTTGGTGTTAGCACCGGGCAGCGGGTGAACAATTCGCTTGACAGTCAGGAAGGGAAAGGCATTCCACGAAGAAAGTGTGCAACGGTCCCTGGGGCGAATCACAAATTGACGAGGAAGGAAAAAAACGAATTCTTGTATGGGGGGGGAACGGTTTGTGGAAGGCGGGAAGGGGGGGGACATAAAAGCGGAGTATCAAGGAAAAAGGACCGGCAGGGAAAACTGGCACGACAAAGAGGTGCGGCTATACAACGAAGGTCGAGGGTCAAGCCAAAGAGAGACGGGGGGAGCAATCAGCATTGAGGGGAAGGGAACGCTGTGTTGCCAGGGGGGTCAATAGTCAAACCAAGGGGGACAAGCAAAGATTTGGAAGGGGGAAAGGTACACGACAAAATCTGTTGGTGCGTTATCGGGGGAAGGTTCCCAAAGAATTTAAAAAGAAAGCGTGAAGGGGGCCCAGTAAACCATTCGGGGAATTGTAGAAAAAATTGTAAAGGACATTAAGTATGCCAGTCTTAGGGAGGGAAGCTAAATTCTGCGGAGAAGTCGGAAAATATTTGGGAAGCGGGAATCAGGGACTGGAACGAGCTTCCACATCGGGGAATTAAGGCAGTCACGGGGCAATCAAATGGAAAAGAAGAAAGGTGGGAATGCGGGGCGGGCCGAACAAAGAAGCAGAAGGGGAAAGGGAAAAGCGCGTCGTGTCAGAGCAGGTTGGTGTAGTGCCAGGGTGAAATTAAAGAAAACGGGGCTAAAAAAGAAACAGACATGAATGAGGCCGGAGAGGCGTTCGCGCGGGAAGAAAGGCTGAAGGAAAAAGGTAAACTGGGATAGCTCAACAAAAAAACGAGGAGGGAGGAAAGATACCCCACAAAGGTGAAGGAAAAAAACTTCGCAAGACAGCAGGGAAAAAAAAGCCGAAGACATTGCGTCGGAAGTTGATAGAGGGAACTGTGGACGCTTGACGAAGTGCCAGTGGAAAACACAAAGGGGGAGAAAGGAAACACGCGCAAGGGGGGGAAAAGGTCAATTCGTAAGTCCAGAGCTTTCGGCGGGGAAAGGAACCTGCTTGGGGAAAATGCCAACCAAAAGGAGCCAGTCAGGGCCACTGGAAGCAGAACGGGAAAACAGCAGAGCCGGGGAAGGCACGGCGGCGAAAAAAGAAAGTTTAGAGTGAGCAGGGACTGGCTGGTAAAATCAGATAAGAAGTCCCAAGAAGATCTCGGTCTTGGGGGGGAAAATGTTCGAAACTAAAAAAAAAGAAACTCCCGAAACGACAAGAGACTTTGCAATGAAAAATTTCAGTGATCGTCAGGGCACAAACCAAAAAACCACCCCCGCCGGCCCAGGGCACAATCCCCGACCAACTATGGGGGGAGGTCAGGGGGCAAAAGGGGGAAAAGTTCAAATCTAGTGGGGATTGATTAAAGGACCAAGGGGATCGGGTCAAGAACAGTGAAAGGAAACGAACACAAAAAATCCGCAAGGGAGGGAAAAAAAAAAAAAAAAGCAAGGGGGGAAGAGCGCGCCCTCGAGCGTGTCACTCGGAGAAAACCAGGCGTAGAAAAAGGGAAACAGAAAAAATCCTTTTAACCATGCTTACGCCGATGGTTGCCAAAGCGCCCACCGAAAACGAGCACAAAAAAAACCAAGGTAAAAAGGGGGGGAAGTGCGGTACTTCATGGGGAAAAAGGGGCGGATTCGCCCTCTACTGGAGCGCAGAAATTTCATCAGGGCCGGACTGAAGGTGACCGGCCACCGGGGCAAAAAAGGCGGCGGCAAACATCAAAAACCAAGAAAGCGAAGGGAGGACTTCGGTTTGTTGGGGCAATTGGCACAAAAAGGAGTGCCGGCTTGGATACAAGTAAAAAAACAATGCCGGAGGGTCGGCCAAAAAAATCAAAGGAACATGCCCAATTTAAGGTACGTAATTGAGAAAAAGCACGTCGAACTCTCTGGAAGAGGGGGTCGTGTTGGAGTGTGGATGCGGACCGGAAAAAAGAAGTAAAATTCGGGGAAGGGTTAGCCCGGCAGTGACTTGCTAGAGGAAAAAGGGGATCCTGGGGGCAACCGCCGAAACGGCAAATCGAGTGTAACAAGCTCCAAAGTACGGGTGGGGGGGGAGACATAAGAAAGACTTTGGGGGGGGGGAGAGTTCGAACTGCTCGCCGTAAATTTGGGAAAACAGAACGAACAGCGTCCAACGATGGGGGTTATGGAGGACGCAAGGTCAAAAGCTAACTGGGTGCCCAATCGCACGGACTGGGTCCCAGAAGGAGGGGAAAGAAAAATAGGAACGAAAAGGTCAGCAAAAGGGGTCAGAAGGGGGGGGGGTTTATCCGTCAACAAACAAGGAAAAGATAAGGGAGACAAGTCAACAATTGGTAGTTGGGAAAAACGGGGGAAAAGAAATGCTGGACCATCCACGTGATTTTAAAACAGGGATAGGACCGGTCGATGGACGGCAACTAAGAGGTCAAAACTATAATAAATTCGAGGGAGGAGGTCGTTAGACGGGCACGGGGAAAAAAAAAGAGGCCAATCGGGAGAAATGGCCCAGTGGTCTGACATTCAGTTAGACCAACCAGTACGGACGCTTGGAAAGGGTGAACATCGGTGAAGAGCATTAGGGAGGGCACTCCAGGGATTTTACGGGCCGTTCGGAACTCGAATTGGCCCACCAAATGTGAAGCGGGAAACGCATCCAATAACTAATCACGACAAGAAAAAGAAGAGAGAGACAAAATGTGCTCGAAGGATGTGCGTAAGGAAAGGGGGGGTCAGAATCAGATTTTGGGGGGCAGAAGCGGAAAGGCCTGGGCAGATACAAGCCGGCCCCTGTGGAAAAACGCAAAACAAAGAAAGCGAAAACAAGTGGGGGATTGGGTGTTCCCCGCAGACGGGTACCAAGAAGCCCGGTATTAGAAGGCAAATTCAACGCCGATGAAAAAAGTGAATCTAATTGAGCTGTCAGGGGGGGAAAACTATCCGAAAAAGAGGATAGGAGAAACTAAAAGGCGGCAACGGGGGGGGGTACGGGTTAATGCAGGGAGAGGGGGGACTCAGAAACAAAAGGGGCAAAATAACTTCTTCGTGAATCGAGGGCACTACAGCACAGGATGCCAAAGCACGGTGAGAGAACCGGGGCAAGGGAGCGGGGAGTCATTTTCGGGGGGGTCCACTTTGAGTAAGAGCATGGGAAGGGGTAATTGGGGCCCAGGTGAACGCAATAATGGACAGTGATAAAAAAAACAAAAACCGACGAAACCTGAGGTGTGAGGGGTATCTTCCGCCGTGTCGTCAAAGGGACACGGCACGAAAAATGTCAAAGAAGAAGGACTATGAGGTGTATACGAGGGATGGGACAAAATACCAATACAGATTCAGTCGGAGGAAATGGATGTAAAGGCGGCTAAGGAGAAAGGCGGAAAAGGGGAGGGGCGAAGGGAATCCGAAAACTCTGCACGAGAGAGTCCTTAAGGGTTCCGCAACGGCAAAAAAAGAGCGAAGTTCCCGGTCGCAGCCGGGTAAAGAAGGGGGGAAGAAAAAAGGAAAGGGAGGAGCCGAGTTTTTTCACCATAGAAACTGGGCCAGGGGTGGACGGGGAGTGGTGGCACGGGTTCACAGGAACACAAGCAGTTTACAGCAGATTCAATGGGGGTCCAGAAAAGGATGAAAGAAATAGCAGGGCGTTCGCGATTTCGGCGCGCTGGCGGACGGGGTTGACCGGCTCGACAAGAAAAAACAACTTCTATTAAGAGAACCCGGCTTTCTTCAGACCACTTCCACTAAGGAAGAAAGAAATGGCGCAAAAATCCTTCGGAGTGAATAGCTGTAACTGACTTTGGTACGGAGGTCCACGTAAGTGCAACCTGCCGCCACACGGCAGGAGGATCACTATTGCTCAATTCCAGAAAGTCCAGAGCGAAAACTGCGGCGAAGACTTCGGATCTTGACTTGGAAGATTGAAACCTTCAAGCCAGGGTTAAAAGAGGGAACTTGAAGTGAAATGCGGAGTAAAAGGCGCCAAATACCTTTTTCACAAAAGAGACGTCGCAAAGAAGGCAGAAAATGACTACATCCACGACTGGCATAATCAAGTGGGGGTGACCCTGGAACAGAATCACGGGAAAATAAACTCAAGCGATGAATGCCCTACTCGCTGGGAAAGGATATGTATTGCACGCAGCAACAGGCAAGGGAAAACCACAGCGTGGTAAGCGTAGGGGGTCAAATCACGTTCAGTCATTTGGAAGGGGAAAGGGGCATTACCAAGATGAAACCTGAAAATGTGGAAGTCTTCCAGAAAATTGACGGGGGGGGGGCGAAAAAAAGCCGATCTACCATAGGGAGGTGAAACAAAAAACGGTTGCAAGTGCATCTAGCCCGGGAGTATCACACGCTGAAAGCACCCGAAAATACTTGCCCTTTCGTAACAGAGGAGGGGCACCGAAAAAAATCCAGAAAAACCGGACTCAACACCCGGTTAAGTTCTGTTATTCAGGGACGCGGCACACATTTTTCGGAGTCGAACTCTCCAATTCAAAAGAATTTCATCAGGAGGGAAGGTGTGGCCTCATTCAATGAGGGGAATACAGTTGGGTCAAATAGGGGGAAAACAATTCAAAAATACACATGGGGAAGGAGGTACATTCTGGGTGGGTGGGAGCAGGTTAAACCAAACTAAATGGAAGCTTTAATGCTTGGCCAGGTCAACTGACCAGATTCAGGAGGCAAAAATGGCTGAGAGGAAAAAATTTAAGAATAATTCAAGTCCGCCGGCATCCTCCCGGGAGAGAGAGAGAAGAGTGAAAGGCGGGAAGGATGCTGAGGAAAAGAAAGGGCCAAGGCAAAGCGCCGTTAGAAAGAAGGCCATAAAGGACGGCGACGTTCCCAGGAAAGATTCTTAACACGTCAAACAGCCCAGAGAGTTCAAGAGAAGGAAAACGGATCTGGGGTGTCTAAAAAAGTGGCAGAAGCGGGGGGGTGGGGCGCAGTGAACGAACTTAACGAGGGTTTTGGGCGAAAAAAAAGTGCGAAAAAGGAGGAGAACAAACTAGGTTTGGTAGGACGGGACTCTTCCGGGGAAAAATTACGCCAGATGTACTTCGCTTGGTCCAAAAAGAGGGACTGGGGGGCCAAAAGAGGGGGAGGCGGGAAAAGGGAAGTCGAGGGTGTCGCCTTGGGCCAAAAAAAGGGGGGGCTATAAACAACACCAACGGGAGGGGGGAGGAGAAAATAAAAAAGGAAAGACAAAGCGACAAAGGAAGGGGAACTGGGGAAAGCTTGAACTCGCATTCTGGGGGAAATAACAACGGGAGATTGTAACAAGTAAAGCGTACCGGGGGGCTTGAATTTCAATCGAAGCCTTTCCCAAGTACCAGAAGCGTTGGGAAAACAAGGGTTTTCAGGAGGACGCCGCACGTGGACAAAAGCCGCGCGAGAAAGTGATAAATGCAACCCACAAGCGATTAAGCGACTTCAGGTAGCCCAAAATAATAGGGGACAATTATGAAGGACGTGAGAGGGAAAGGATTTCTTTCAACAAAAAGTAATGAAGGGCCGGGGCTAGAGGGGCAAACGGGAAAGTGGAGAGGTACAAAAATACACTTAAGAACGAAAGAAGGCAGAGCAGATACGTTAACGGGGGGATTTAAGATGAAGGGGGGACGCAATAGGTGAAAGACGGGAGAGAGGTGCGCGGCCGGGATTACAAGCCGGCCCATGGATTGTTTTAAAAAAAGGGAAAAAAAAAAAAAAAAAGACTGATAATAACATTGGGATTGGTTTTCATTGGGGGGAAAGCAGCTGGGGAAAAAAAGGCGCTGAACGGGCACGTTGAGAAGGCCAAACGCCGTGGGAAAGTGGGAGCAAGAGGATTTCTCGGGGTCTAATCCTAAACTTGGAGAAGGGACGAAAAAGAAAGGCTGCGAACGGTGTGGGTTGGACGGGGACGTATCTGGGGGGACATCGGTCTTAGAAAACCATTAGGTTGTAATGCGGGGAGGGAGGCTGCAGGAATCGGGGGAGGCGATGCCAGCACGGTTCGAAATGGTTTAAAAAAAACGAGAACTTCATAAGCAGGGCGGGGCGTCACGTTTCGGGGTAAATCAAAATTTGGACCGGTAACGTGGTAAGCCCAAGTGACCTGCAGAAAAAGTTGTGAAATGGTGGGGGGGGGACCCAAGAAAACAGGCTGGGGGGGGTGACGGGGACGGCCAGGCAAAAAAAAGGGTGACATAAAAGAGGGGAATAGGCACAAGGAAGAAGAAGGCAGGGAGGTGCTGAGGGGGAAAAGACAGCGTTTGGAAAAAGGAGGAAAAGAAACGCTTGTATACAGGTCGGGGATGTTCAATCTGGCTTTGAGTTCGAGTAGAGCCTTGGCGAACGGATTTGGGAGAGAAGTGAAAATCCGGAACTGCTGAAAAGCATGCCGAGGGTAAGTAACGTTCAGGAAAGACATAAAATCAAAAAAGAGCGAGGGGACGGGAGGCCGGCGAATCATAATGGAAAGGGACAAAGAAGATCCAGTGCTCTATCCGGGCGAAGTTGTTTCGCCGGTTCATGGCGACCTTTAGGCCAATTTACGACTATTCATAAGTATCCAAACGGAGGGAATCTGCGCAAGACGGCGATTCTGGCGTAAGCTGCTGAAGAAAGGGGTGAAACCGTGGATCAAACAAAAAAACGAGGAGGAGCCAACATGATATCCACCATGGCACTGGGGGGAGTCCTCGAAAATCAGGACTAAATAGAAGAAAAAATTTAAAAACAGACATTTTAGCGGCAAAGTGCATAGCTCATCTGTGGGACCAGAAAAAACTTTACCTTTAAAAAAAACGGAAAAAAGAGAAAAAATTATCGAAGAACCGCGCTAATTGGAATTGCCCTTCTTCTTCCAAAAGACCCATGCGGAAAAAAAGGAAAGGAAAATTGAAGATGGGAGTTTAACCAGGGTTGGGCGGCCCGGAGCCCGGGAAAAGGTCCAAAAAGAGTGAATCATATGGAGGATGGAAAAAGGCAAAGCCAATACGGGAAAGCTCGAATTCCATTCCCTATGGTACATCCAGACTGTCAGAAAGAGGGGGACCTTGGGAAGGAGGTAGGGCTCAGTATAAAATACAAGCCCTCGAAGATTGGCGCCAAGAGGAGGGACTGTATAGTTTGCCCCGACGCAAAAAAAAATGGAAAAAAGGTGGTAAAAATGAAAAGGAAAAAAGATTCACGTACAACATTTGGATGGACACAACCGAAGGGGGAATTAAAAAAAGGAAAGGGAATAAAACTGCCGGGAAGGTAACAGATCAACTAACCGTGAGGGGACTCAAAGCGCAAAAGGAAAGTAGGGACCAGCTCAAGAGGAAAGTATGGAAGGCGAAGAGATGATTTCAAAAAAAGCCCTGCATAAACCGGACCAACCAAAAAAAATCAAAGAAACTGAGCGGAGGTCGGACACGCGCTACTGCCATAATAAAGAGAGGAATGGGACTGAGTAAAGTGACAACACGCCTTGTTCAAAACAGCGAGGGACAATGTCAAAAAATCCAAATTGCGAAACCTCGGAGAAGGATGTTGTTGGGTGCGCTCACCACCAAACATTGAGGCGGCAGGCAAAGACAAGTAGGTTCCGCAAAACTGTAACATGCCCATTAATTCCGATAATAGTGAACCGGCCATGGGGTCAACTGTCAGAGGGACGAAGATAAGGGATTTGCTGAACGGGGGAGAAAAAGTTAAGTGACAAGAAGGAGACAAGGCGTAAAAGGAAATAGATGGGGGACGGGAAAAGGAATGAATTGGGGGGAAACGGAAAAGCAAGCGGCAAAAATCGAGTTTACACTGAAAAGGAGATGGTTGACTAATGGGTATCTTATCAGGGGCTTGGGGGGACGTCGAAAAGGGCAAAAGAGGGGGGAGGTTGTCAAAGGGAGGCGGACGAAACCGGCCCCCAAGGTATGGTAGAGAAGAACGAAAGGAAAAGGGGGGGGTAGTTCTCTGGGGCCACAATCTCAAGAGTGAAGGGCAGAAGCGGTGATCAAAAAGAGTCCAACGAGAGGGGCCTTTTGGCGAAGGGGGGGTCAACAACAAAACGAGGAGGAGAAAAGGTAACACATGAGGACCGGCGAAAAAATAGAATAAAAGGGTGGGAAAAAAGATGTGGTCCAAAAGAGGAGGGAAATCACTCTTGATATGGGATCGAAGACCGTGGCCGAAGGTAGAAAGGAAGTAAACTAACCATCAGGGGACCATTTCTCGTCGCAGAACGTGGTAAAGTCGCGAGGAAAGTTCTATGGGGCTCACACGACAGGCGATAATAGACAGTATTGAGTAGACAATGATAAAAAGAGATGGGGCAGGAAGGTGGTCACATGTTCGGGGAAAAAAAAAAGTAATTTTACGAAGCTCTAACGAAGCAGGGAAAAAACTGCTTTTAGAAGGGTAAAAAAAACAGGAAAAAATCTGAGAAGGAAATGGGAATGACGACGAGGGAGTAATCGGGAAGAAAAGGGAGGAAAAGGATGACCGAGGAGGACTGAGACAAGAGGTCGCTGCCTTTGAAGTAATAGTGGTAAAATATCACCCAAAACAAGAAAAGGATAAGACGACAATTGGGGGGTGGGTCAAAAAATCATCAGGTTGAAAAGCTAAAAAATTCAAAGGGAGAAAGTCAGTAAAGAAGTGTCGCGAATTTAGTGTTTGCCAATAACGAAAAAAGGTGAATCGAAACGGTTCCGACAGGGGGTTGGTGAACGGGGGGGGGTTAAGTCCCAACTTGAAAAGAACTGCGTAATAATTGCTGCCGGGGCGAAGCGCTGGCAAACTCGCTAGAAGAACACAAAAATGAGAGGGGGCAGAATCAAACCGCGCTCCGGGAGATAAGGACAGGCGTTGCCAGTCACGGTCTTGAGAATCCCCTTTTCGGGGAATCTGGTCAGAAGGTGCAAGGATTTTAAAAAGTGGGGACTACCTTCTGGTGTTTCAGGGGGAAAGGAGGTGCCGGGGGGGGGGGAGACGGGGCCAGAAATTTCATCCAATAAAATCGCGTAGGTCCAAGGAAAGACAGGAAGGGGCAGGGATTTTGTATGCAATTTTTAGGAGAAAAGGTCCATTCAGATGACAAATGGATTTCAATCGTAGAAAGAAAGTCGAGAAAGGGAGAATTGCTAAAAAAGGGGGGGCTCATTGAGAAAGCATCGCGGCCAAAGTCAACTGTGAGAAGGGACTTTCAGGAAAGAAAAGGTTAGGTAACCGAACGAAGTTTGAAGGAGAAGCGCAATCATTTCAAATTGTCAAGGCGAATCTCATCTGTGTCGAACAGGTCTTTGAGGTCATGGGGGGAAGGGTCACTTGTCGCCACGAAGGAATAATGATGGGGAGGAAAGGGAAAAATTCTGAAAACTCAGATGGAGTGAGGTCGGAAGGGGGAAGCTTGGGGACCGTTGCCAGTGGTGGAGAGCTCAAAAAACAACACAAGGAAGAAAAGAAAATCACTTTGCGTCACCAGCTTCACTGCCTTCTCCCAAGGCACAGGGGAGGACAGATTCGACATGGAGTAAAGGCGGACCGCGTCCGACGGGAAAAATGCCGCCAACTATCCCGATAACCAACGGAAAGGTTGGCAAGGTAAAAATTCTGATTACACCTTTCGAAGACCTTAAACATGCGAGATTCTTTTACCTGTGTCGGGAAAAAAAATGTAGACCGTTAAAGAAAGACGGGAAAGGAAAATCAGGAGGGAAAAATGACTAAAAAATACCGTTCACAGCAAATAAGACTTCGCCGAGGTCTTAAGAAGATGGGATCATCCATGGGGGGAAGGGGGAAGGTCCTTCTTGAAAAAAGACGTCGTATAAAAAATAAGCTGAATGGCCCTAAAATTGATGAAAAATGTAATGGCAAACGCGGGAAACGGAAGAAGAACAAGCATTTTGTCGTAGGTGGGGAAAGGATCAAGGTGGAAAACTTGGGGGCACAGGGGAAGGCACAGAAAACGGAAAAGGGGTAAATTCTTACCAAAAGGTGACTGAAACGAAGGGGAAGAAGATTCCCAGAGGGGGGAAACATCCACGTGCGGTTGCCCGAAGCAAGAGGGGAAGATTCAAAGCCGCCTGAAGGAAAGTCAAAACGCTTGTCCAAACCAGCTAAAAAAAGCGGCCTACACAACAAAAAACGTCAGGGGTTGTCCTTCAAGATGCACCGGGGGGGGGGGGATTAGAAAAAAAAAGAGCCAAGAGGAGAATAAAAGTGCATCAGGGACGGGGGCCTTATTTAATGGAGGGGGAATCGCCTGTAAAGAGGGAGGAACTTTAAATTACATGGTATCAGTTTTTTGGGGGGGGGGGGGGCGCATGGCAAAAAATATGGACCGGGAGGAAAAAGAAAGGGGGAAACCAGGGGAAATTACGAAGAAAAAAGTCCAAAGATAAAGACCGCCATGTTCCACCTGGTCTCGACCTAGAGGAGGAAGCGGTCCGTTAAAAGGGTAATGGGAGTAAAAGAAAATTCCCGTTCAAAATCGCCGGGGGCCCGAAGGAAAAAGTCGCTGAGGGGGAAAAGGATCCGGGATACACGTCCACCAGGAGGTCGATTTCACAAAGGCTGAAACACCGGGGGGGGGCTCATCAGAATGGGCCGAGAAACTCGGGGATTGGGGGTGCGAATGAAAAGGCAGACGTCGCGTTTAAAAAAGGAGGAAAATTCCGAAAAGGAAAACGATGGAATGTAAAAAGAATCGGGGAAAACTCGGTACCCTTCGCTTGGGGAAAAAAAGATAAGACGGGTGAAAGGGGAAAGAAGAAATTGGAATCCAAAGGATGTTCAAGGACATAATTTTGTAACCGCCTTGGAAGGTTTAGTTTTCGAGCAAAGAAAAAAAACGGAGGAGAAAAGGGACAAGGAGAGCGTTAAAATTCACGGGGAAAGCAGGGATAAACGAAAAACGCGGGGGGGGGGGGGGGAAACAGCGGAGGGACGGCGCGGACGTGAACCGGGGACCAATTCAAAAGGGAAAAAAAACCCGTCGGGGAAGGGGGAGGAGGACCCCCGTTTCAAAGCGGACAGTTGGCGGGGGAATGCGCAAAACAAGTAGACAGAGTGAGCCCACAAAAAGAACGTGGAAAATGATGAAACAAGAAAAAGAATTTTGCGCCTGTCTGGAAACGGGAGAAAAGACGTAGATCAAAGCAAAGAGGAATGTCCGGGACTGGGCTAAAAACGCTAAATTTGAGCGTAAGACAAAGACAATAACAATGAAAGAAACAAGGGAGAAAGAGAGAAAGCATCGGTCTACTTGAAGTAAAGGAAGGGGGGGGGGAAGACCGAATGTTTAAGAAGACGGAATAAGAGGGTCTTGAGCAGGAAAGTAAAGGAAAAATCACCAAACAAAAAGACGGAGAAAAGGCGAAATGGGGGGTGGGGAATTTGTCAATCTCAAGAGGTTCAAGGCGAAAGACTCACGGGAAAGGGGAAGGACCCAATGGCGCGATGGGAGAGTGGCGAATCAGAAAAAAGTGACTAACGAACAAGAGGCGACCGTTTGGGTGGGAACATTTGGTAAGGCAAGGGGAAGCGATACAGTGTAACAAGGGGATAGTTGACGGAGTGAAAGATGCACTTGTACGGTCGATCCCATCGAGGGGTGCAGGATGAAACGCGCGCCTGGGAAATAGCGTAAGGTCTGGCGTCACTTTTCTGAAGGGAAAAGAAACAGTTCACTGGGGTAATGTTACCCCAAGAATTTGAAAGGTGATCAAGGTTACACCGAGAAAACCTTTACGGTGGGGGGGAAGGGTGGAGCTTGTCCTGGTACTAGGGGAATAAGGGACATCAAAGAACGGGAAGGGGGGGGAAAAAGTGCCTTCTCGAAACAGTCAATGAAGAAATTAAAACGAGTTAGGAAAGAGGGATGGTGTCTGTATGAAAAAGAAATCGGGCGATGAGAGCTGCTTGGCGTAAACGGGAGGGGGGGACGCGAATTGACTCCGCAGCCTTCAAGAAGACAAGCGGGTAAAGGGTAACGTCCAACGAAGGGGGCAGAATGCAAACGAAAGAGGAGGGAAAGGGAAAGTCTGAAACCTCGATAGCTCTGGGAAAAAAGAAGGGTCACAGTCAAGAGGACGTCTAGGGAGACGGTCGGCATTGTTTCGGGGAAAGGAAAGCGAGGCTGGACAAAGACATGGGCCGAAAAAGTGCTGCTCGCGCATTGCATTCAAGAAGGTCTGCGAAGGTTTCGAAGGGAAACAGGGGGGGGGGTTGGATCAAAAAAAAGAGAGAGAAATAGAGAGATACCAAAACTTGGGACTGTTCAGGAAGCAAAGGATGATCCGACGAAAGTCGCCCAAAGAAAGAAGGGGAAAAAAGTCTACAGGGGGGATAGACTGAGGGCGGGGGGAAGGGACGTTACGTGAAAAAAAGAACCTGGCAACAAGGCCTTTTAGACGAGAGCAGGGAAGTGGACAATGTTCAAATGAACAGGATAGTCTGAGCCGACACGAACTCTTGGAGGATAAGGGACCCGGGGGGCAAGGATGGTAACACGGGAAAGATACGTGCATCTTATAAACCTCGGTCCAAAGCCAAGCTCAGACGTCGCCGCTTTAGTTCCTCAATGACTATCACGAGGGGGAAAGAGATGTTTCTGTAAAGTTGGCAGAAGAAAAAGCCGCAGTAAAAAATAAAGCAATACTTGGCCGCTAAAGGAGAACTATGGGGGGCACCGACGAAGATCCCGAAAAAAAAGCATGTGGGCGTCGTGTCCAAAAGGAGCAGGTTCAAATTCTGTGGAGGTCACATGTGGGCCATCCGGAAGGGTGATTCATTCCAGAAAATGGAAGGAAACGAAGGACCTCGAGCCGAAAGGAAGAGGAGTGAAAAAAAAACAGTTGCGTGTAATCGCCGCCCGCATAAGCATCGGGAGTGAACGCCGAAGCATCCGGGGAAAGGCTAAAAGAGGAGGAAAACAGCTCAGGGTAAAAAACGGCAAAACCCGGTCTCCGACTGGGGCGGGTCGTACTTATCTGCCTTGGGAGGGAAGTCACGCAGGAGGACACTTGGAAAAGTCTGGACTTGTCCGGCTTAAAGGGACAGGTCAGCGCAGTGTACCAACGCAGAGGGGGCTTGAATTCCCACAGTCCCAGTGAAACGACCGAGGAGGGGAAGAAAGACTGGGTGGGTCTCTGTGGCAAACCACGATGGAAGAGGGGGAGAAAGAAACCGGGAAGATAGTCTGAGGGAAAAAATCGGTCATGCCCAAGTTTGAATTCAATAAGGTCCTTCGAAAACCGGGTTAAACCGGGCGAGACTCTCAGCATTCCTCAGGAGGACATTGTCTGAGTACCGCAAAAATTTCCAAAGGAAAAAGAGGGGTAGAGAAGCAGGTCCGCTGACGAACAAAGGGCCGGAGGGACACTCAAAAAAGGCGGCAAGAGGGGTGGTAAAGTCAAAAGGCGTCCAAGATTTGTGGGCATAAAAAGAAGGGGCCTAAATTGGGGGAGAACGGGGGGACGCGACTTTTTGACCACGCGCAAGGCGAAAAGGGAAAGAAAGTGAGGGGTGGGAAAGTTGGAAGGGACAACTTCCCGAGCGACATGTCGCTGTTTTCCACAATCTCCGCGTGGTGAAAGGGGGAAAAAGGGCTTTTAAATGCAGGGGAAAAAAGAAATGCACGGTAGGGGTTTTAGCGATCAACAACGAGGATTAAAAGAGAAAGAAAAAACAGAAAGCGAACAAAATAAAAGGAGGGGAAGGCATGTGAGCAAACTTCGAATCCACTCGGGGGAGGAAGGGGGGACAGCGGAAGCTAAGGGAATTCCTGGCAAGAATTCCTCGGCCACCCGAACGGGGGGTGAGTTCGCCGTGAAAAAGAGGAGACGACTTCATGCTGAAAAACCAGAGGATCGCAAGGACGGGAGCCCACAAAAATACGGTGAACCGGGGGAAAAAGAAAAGTTTAGGGCCTGGACGGGGGATCCTGGAACACTAAGAGGGTGGATGAGGATATAAAAGTCCGAAGGGAAAGGAAAGGTGAACGGGTAACTCACCAATACTCCTTAAGAAAAAAAGGGGGGAGAACTGACGAAGAACAGGGGAAAGGGAGCGAAAAGGGGGATGATCGAAGAAGTGAACGCAGATTTTGGTGCAAAGAAGAAATATGTTCGAAAGCAATCAGGAAAAGGAGGGGGGGTTGAAATTCGCAAAACAAAACAAAAAACAGAAGAAAAGAGGCGCCTGGGGAGGGGGGGGGAATGGGTCAAGACAAGGAAGGTTCTTAAGAATGGCAAACGTCAAGGAAGGGAGAAAATGTGGGACACGGAAATAAAGGGACATCAAAAAAAAGGTGAATCGAAACGAAAAGGGAAAAGTAGGGAACCTTTGGTGGAAAGGGGGGTAAGGGGAGAGGGGGGGAGCAATGACAAGGAGTCCGGCTCTTAACGGGGGAAGAAGTGGCACACATCGTGAGGATCCGACGGAAGCAGGAGGGCAAATCCGGCAGTCTGGGAAGAAGAACAGGTTCCTGGTCATATGGGGGGGGAAGGGGGCCATTAACAAAGATTGAAATGATCTGTGGGAAAAAACGACGAAAACCTGATCTGGAGGAGGGGGCCGCCGGGCGTGGCAATACAGTTGACGAAAAAAGCGCAGTATGACAGTAAGAAGTCGATGAGGTATACGCAAAGTACTAGAAAAAGAAAGAATGAGCATGCGGTGGGATGTTAAAAAATCTTGATGGAAAGACAACGGAGGAAGCTGTTCACGGTGGGCGAGAAGTTAAAAGAAGAGGATGCAAAAGCGCTGGAAATACAGCAGGGGACAACACAAGGAAAGAATAGTTTCCCTGCTAAGAAGGAAAATATGCAGAGGGGAGGGGGGGGATAAGGCCGAAAGTCGCCGGTGTGGCGGAAAGGGGCAGGGTGAAAGGAAAGGAACACGTCCGGGAAAGCTGGGAAGAAGAAAATCTAAAAGAAGGGCATTGCGTTCGCTCTGGGCCAGGGAGGAAATGGTCTTACGAAACAATTGAAAGGTTCCATTCCATATTAGGTTGACAAGAAGAGAGGAGGACAACAAAGGTCAACGGTCGGCAGAAACTCCAGCAAGGGAACGAAAAGGGAAAAGATGTTCATTACAATTGGAAGAAATGTAACTAGTGGGGGAAGCTTGAAGAGTTGCCCCCGTCAGCCACAACGGCGACCGGGAAGAGCCAACGCGCGCAAGGTTCCAGTGACAAGGAGAGGGAAAGAGCTTGCAACTTAACGGGAAAAGGCCTTGTCTGTAATGGGTTCGGCCCCTATTCCGGTTCTTACGCGGGAAGCGTCGTCAGCACTGGGCGGGGGGAATAAACTGGCATCGCCCACTACCTTAAAACAACTAATAAATGAGGGAGATTGGAAAGCCATACAAGTGACAAGCCACTACAGGCCTAATCAGAGGGTTCCACCGGGGCAGGATTCTGGGGGAAACGCGTAGAAAACTCCCCCAGCAATGCGTCCGCGAAGCGCTTGGAATTTATGAAAATGGGGAGGGGGAAAAGCCTCCCAGGAACCAGACCACAGCAGTTTTCGGAGGGTACCACAGTGAAATTCAAATTAGGGTGCGGTCACAGTTGTCTGACCAGAGGCAACCCGGAAAGGGGGGGTGCAGACGGGGAGGAAGATGCCCGCCGATCAAAAAAAGTAAAAGAGGGGGAAAAAACTCGAAACTTTCGTGGTTCGAGCCGCCCGCGTACATGCCAGCAAGAGGACACGACGGTCCTTTGACAGGTGAAAGGGATTACTACGCTGAAGGGGTCGAGAAGCACCTGAATAAAACAGTCAGCACCAAAAAAAATCAAATCCGAACGGTGGCGGTCTTCAACGGAGAAGTGAACACCTGGTTCTACAAGCTTCACTTCGAGAGTAAAAAGTTCCCTTCTGGAAGTGGCCACGAATGAAGGGTATCGACTTTTCAAAAACTCTGAGGCGTTAAAAAGGTACCAAACCAAAGAAAAAAAAAGGGTTGCGACAGAGGCGTCCGATTTGGGGGTGCATGGTTGCACCACCAGCCAGGTGCAACGGAGGGGGGAGACAGTCAGGGGGACTACCTAGGGAAAAACTCCGCTGAATATGGGAGAAGAAAATTTGGTTGGGTCCAAGAGTAATGTAAACGAAACCGCCATGGTTTCCCATGGTAAATCTACTCAAGCTGCCCGGTCAGAAGGTCTTAAGGGGGGGGAGTGACGAGCAAAAGGACCGTTAAAGTAGCAGGGGGTAGAGCGAAGAATTACGACGGAGGATAGGGCCAGAAAGCTTTAGTTCATACCTGAAATAGGATGGTCAACATCCAAAAGGCGTCCACGAGGCTGTGGGGCAAGGCAAGGAAAAAAGTGGAGGGAAAAGAGCTGGGTGAGCATTGTCGAAACGGCGACGCAAAGAACTTTTTGTCCGTGCGAAAAGAAGAAAAAGGGTCAAAAGGGGGCTGGGGGAAGAAAGGCCGCCCCGGGAACCGGGAGAGGGTTGTCAACCGTGGAAAGTCCGAGGCGTGGAAAAAGTAAAACGAAGACATTGGGGTAAGGTCTCAGGG
>Ga0179593_1445013_pt1 | contig 18469 bp, 25 predicted proteins | sample CZODoug2_1_08_16_FD_185931 | JGI IMG/M metagenome (GOLD analysis project Ga0179593, IMG submission 185931) | Vadose zone soil fungal communities from Angelo Coast Range Reserve, California, USA - CZODoug2_1_08_16fungal (PacBio error correction) | ecosystem: Environmental > Terrestrial > Soil >...
AACCGACAAGTACCAAGCCGAAAAGACCAAGAAAATGGACATTATTGAATCGGGGTTTATCTAATTGAAAAAGACCGGCGGTGAGCTTATGTAGGGAACAGGGCTTCATCCAATTCCGGCCGGCTGCAGGACCTTCTACCACCGAAATTAAGGTCGAGGAAACCGAAAGCCGGAAGGACGGGGCACTGCCGTCTGGAAAGGGAAAGGGTATGCATTCAAAGATGGGCGTGGTTAAAAAAGGGCGGTGTACGGTATCGGAAACGCCGGGGCGGGAAAACCGTCTGGGACTTTTCTGAAGGAAAGGGGGGTTTCAGGAAGGTACAGCAGATCCGTTGAGGGACCGGGGTGCCACAACGGGGCATCCGACGAAAAAAGATTTACCCTGCGGACTCGAGGCCCTTACAAGGGGGGGAAAGAAGCGTCTTGGGGGGGGGGGGTGATATCAGCTAAAGAACAGGAAGCATCCGGGTTGATGGAAGCTACGGCCGGATGGGGGTTCCATTTGGAGAGCATGAAGGGCGCGGATCTCCTCTTGTAAAAACTACACATGGCTTCATCTATTATAAGAAAAGAACCAGAAAGTCACAATTACGAAGGAAAAGTAAACAGGGGGGGTACTCAAGACCTGGTCGTCACTATAGTTCCGAAGGGCTGATTTAAGTTGAAGACGAATGAGGGTGGGGAGGAAGAAGGCACTAGCGTTTCTTGCCGGAGAACGCTTGACTTAGCTCAAAAAAAAAGAAAGGGGAGTGTTACGTGACAGGAAAAAGAAGAAAGAGGGGGGAGCCCTGTTCAAAAGCTGTCGGCCGACAGATCAACTCTCGAAAAAAAAGGGGGAAGCAGGGTGAAAGGAGGGGGGTAAAGGGTGATTTGGGGAAGGGTCGTTATGGTAAAAGGAAAAAAGAAGCTAAAAAACAGGCAAAAGGGGTTGAAAAGAGAAGGAGGAATCTCAAAAACTGCTCCGCCCTTGGAGGTCGCACTCCAACCAAAAAAGAGGAGTCTGGAAGACGAAGATGCCGGTGCATCTAGTAACGGAAACGTCTGAAAAGGACCTGTGGACTGCGGCGAAGGAACGGGGAAAAATTCAGCAAAAAAATGGAAGAGGCTGAAAAAAAACACAAAGGGGGGGGAGAGGGAGGAGGGTTCAGAAAGAAGAGCATCCCTTGAGGGGCGAAAACGTCGTTCTATGACTCACAAAAAGGATGGAACTTCATCAACTGGTGAAGGGCCAAATCCTTGAAGGGGAACCGGATCGGTTCCGCCTGAAAATTTGTGCCGAGGAGAAAGACCAGTTCGTGAAGGTGATAAAAAAGGAGGATACGTCCATGAAACACGACTCCTGCGTGTGTCCGCAAAACGCGACCTTTCGGAAAAATGAAAAAACATTAGAGTCGGATGTGGGAGACGAGGGGTCCCAATGGGAAACGAAGGTCTATATTCCTGGTCAGGGGGGAGAGGGCCAGGCATCACCATACAGCGTGAAGACGAGTGGAGCAGAGAAGCCGGTCTCGCCATTCAAAGATACCTTTCTAGGGGGAAAGAAAAAAAAGGGGTGGGAACAAAAGAAAAAAAAAAAGGGGAATGAAAGGAGGGACGACCCACGAAAGGAAAGGGTCTTTTCAATCCAAAAAAATGCTGATTCAGGAAAACCTATCAAAAACGAAAGGCAGAGAAAAAGGCGACCAGAGGGAGGAGCTCAGTTTAACTACGTCAGTTCAAGAAGTAGGATAAACCGGAAATTGTTGTAGAAAAAGGGGGAGGAAAAAGGAAGAAATCGCTTTTCACAATGAAAAAGAACCGCAAAAGGGGAGACTCTTGTTTCACTTCGGTTCCCATCACAAGAAAAAGTCAAAAAAAGAGAATGAACATTACTCAAGTTAAGGAACGCGTCCCAACGGAGGAACGGATTGGGAGGGTTATAAGCAGGTGCCCTGATAGGGGGGGGGGGGGATCAAGAAGGGTCAGACGGAAGGGCCACCAAGAAAGGATTGCTCCAAACCGGCAGAGACTAGAGCACTTGAAAAAGGGGCAAACTACGCCTACGATAACAGGAAGTTCTAGAAAAAACGATGCGGCAGGCCCTGAAAGAAGCAAGCGTCTTCAAGTTGGGGGACTGAAGAACAGGAAATTGGAGTCACAGAGATGAAAAGGGACGGCAAAAGTATGAAGGATCCCTGCTTCCCCGAGGGATCTGACCGCCTATTAAAATCAAAAAAAAAAAGAAGGGAAAAACCGATGGGCGCCCAGTCCGGTAGCGTGGAAGAACCTTCTTCTCTTGTTTACAGGCAGAGGAAATAAAAACGACCAAATCGGGAACTTAACTACGGAGAAAAAATCCCCGCGCAATTAATGAACTTTAATCTGGAGTGTGGGGGAAGTTCGGGCCAGATAAAAACAAAAAAAGTGGATGCGCATTAATCACTAGAAACCCCGGACGTCAAAGGGGGGTTGGCAGCGACTTTAGAAAGGGAAAAAGGGCTCACGCGAAGGCCACGGACGGGGAAGAACAGAACGGAAGGGCATGCCAAGAAAAACTTCCCTCGAGGGGGGTCTCCTCATCGCTAAAGACTCCAACAAAAAAGGAGGGGGGAGTAGGGAAGAGATACGAGGAGGATTGAATCCTAGTGAGGGTTGATGCAAAAAATTTCTTAAAGAGGGCGTCAAATTGAAAAGGAAAAGGCGTTGAAAGTGCAGGAATCAAGGACCTAGCCCATAAGGGAAAGGAAATCCGGGCTGTTATTTGGATTTTGGAGAAATTTTCAAAAGGAGGGGGGAGGGAGCCCCGAGATCGGTTGACGGTAACACCTAAACCCCCTGGACTCATAAAAAAGGAACCAGTCGGGAAGGGGAAAAAGAGGTCTTTGCCTTCGTGGCAGAAAAGTTTCAACTCAAAGGGAGCCGACAGGAATGACCCGAAAAATGGGGAGGAACAACTCGGCCCAATTCACAAAGAATTATCTGTTGGAGACGTATCCACATAGAAAAAAAAAAACGGGACAAGCGCAGCCTTCGCCCAAAGGGAAGTGCCATTTTCCTTTGAAAAAGACCCATTTGAAAAATTCATCAGAGAAAATGAGAGATGACTAAGAAGGGGGAAAGACGAACTTGGCCGGGATCGATCCCAATTAAAAAAGAAAGAGCGGGGCTCAGGATGTCAGTTTTTCGATCTCGGAAGCGAGATTCCAAAGATTGATAAAAGGAATAGAAACGAAAGAAAACCCTTCTCCGGCCACAACGACTCCTCGAAAGGAAACCTGAGACCAGCACTTAGATTGAGTCGGGGGAAAAAATTGTCTCAGCAAAAAGGGTGTCAAATTCAACCGGGAAAAGGTGCTTGGGGTGGGAACATAGGGAAAGTAACTTAAATTATAGAAGACTGGCGTTGTACTTATCGGGGTTCATTGGGGGGGGGACAGACCGATGGGTATATCCGGACTGCACGGACATCTTGAAAGGAGGATGACCGACGGTAGAAGACTGCCATGGCGTGACTTTGCCATTTTCGCCTCCGGGGGGATGACTCCTGGGTCTGGGAAGCTTTATGGGGGGGGGTTGTGTAAAGACAAAGCCAAAATGGTGGGGGTGTAAAAAAAGGGGACGGATTCCAGGGTTCCGCCCTAAGGAAGGGAAATTTTCCTGGGGGAAGGGGGTGTACCTGGAAAAAAAAGAGGCCAACGTCATCCTTCTGAAGGGAGGAAAGAAGAGGGGGGACTACCGTCTAAACGCCCTGCTGGCAGGGTGATTCAAACGAAGAGTGACAAAACGAAAAAAAGAACTACAAAAAGCGATGGGAAAAAAAAGAAAAAAAAAGGAAGGTGGCATAGCACAAAGGGCGCGTTCTGTGAACAAAAAAGGAGATACTAAAAATTCCTCGAAAAGGCTCGAAAGGTAGTGTGGATCAAGGCAAAAACTGTCTGCGCAAAGTAGTCGACGATCAAAAAAAGGAGGGGGAGTGTGAAGGGGGCCCACTGCGAGCGGAAGGAAATCCTTTGTGGGGATAGAACGAATTAATCAGGGGGAAAAAGGAAGTGTCCACTCCTGGATACTGAACCTCTCCAGACGCCTGCAAAAGCCTATGAATTCGGGGAAAAAAACATCCGCAGGTCCAAAGGGGGGCGGCAGAATCTAAGACGTGTCTTCGGCGTCTGGTAAACTGAAAGAAGGTCACGGGAGGGAAAGGACTTGAACTCAAACTGAGACGGCGGGTTTGGCGTGCGATGGAAGGAAAAAAACGGTCTGAGTAATCTCCTGGTAGAGGAGGCAAAAATCAACGGACGAAAAACGCTTTTATAGCATTTCCAAAAGGGAGGTGCTGGGGGAGGGGGAAAATTGACTACTCACGAATCTGAACACAGAAACCCATCAAAAAAAAGTCCGCAACTGGCGGGACAGGAAGAGGAGATCTGTGTCGAGCGTTGTCAAAATGGATGAAAAAAGGAGAGGGCATTTAGAAAGAAAAGTCAGAAAGCTGCTGTGACGGATAATCATCGGGGAGACGGAACCCTTATGAAAAGGAGGGGAAGAAAAAGAGGCGCACGTCTTGCCACCTGAAGGCCTCTTCGTAGAAAAGAAGTAAGGCGACAAAATCGTTCCATCTGGGGGGGCCTAAGGGGGGAATTGACTAATTCAGGTGGGAGGGGGGAAGGGATCTGAAAATGTGAAAAAAAAGGGGGGGAAGGGGGCCCGGAGGAAGGAAAGCGGCGGCCCTGTAAACACGCCGTAGCTCAAATTTGCCGGAAAAAAGATGCAGGTAAAAGAGTGTCCGCAGTGCCGGCTGCGTATTCAACCACCGGGAATCCCCCTCAAGGGGAAGGCTCGCACAGGCAAGGGGAAAAGTGTGGGACAGTGCCTTGTGGAAAATGTTCAACCACGAAATCTGCTGAAGATAAATCTCTAACTAGGAAAGATACAAGGCCTACGTTGGAAAAAAGGCCCGGAAGTCGTGAAGAGAAAATATTGCCAAAAAAGACAGGAGAAAGAAAAGGAAGGACTTTACGCAACAATTAAGAGGACCTCAAATTACGGTATCGGATTAAAAAAAAAAAAAAAAATAGTGCCCACTTTAGTCAAGGGTTCAAGAAGATTGGGGTTCGCGGAGGGAAAGGGGGTAAATTAACAATTCCTCCGGAGGCCGCTTTTAAGAAAAAGCACAAGGGGAGGAAAATGCAGATCAACGCTTCAAAATTCAGGGTAAGGCGTGGGAGGCCCGGGCGTTTATTGTCAGAAAGTAGCGATCTCAACAACAAACGGATGGGCGAGAGAGATGGGTGGACCGGAAACAATAACCGGGGGGATCGAAAACCGCTGAAAAAAAGAAAAAAGGGTCAGAATGATTGATCGTGGTGGCATTTCGACCCGCGGTGCTGAAGGTAAAAAAAGGCAGGCAGGAGGGGATGGGGACGTCAGCCGCGCGCAATTCTCTTGAAAGTCCGGCCGGACAGTTTAAAGGGAAAAAAAGAACCCGCCTCGCTATCCCTAGGCCTTGCTTAGAGAGGTGCCAGTTTCTCAAGGAACGGCTTTTCTGCAAGGGTGGGGGGACCTTAGGGGAGGGAAAATAGCAGGAGTCTTTCACGCCGAAAAAAAAAAACCGGTGGCCTGGGGGGTTAGTGATGTCGGTAAGGGGGTCTGGAAGGGCAAAACAAAAAAGGCAGCCAGACGCCCCAAAATGTCAAAAAGGGGGGGGTGGGGGGGGGGGGGGGGGGTGGGGGGGGGGGGTGGGGGGGGGTTTTGTGGGGTGGTTTGGGGTGGGTTTTGTGGGGTTTGGGCCGAAGGAAAGCCAAAAATTCTCTCGTTGGCCGCGATCAAGCGGGGGGGAAAAAAGGGGATCCCAAATGGGAACGCAGCCGGGTCGTTGCCCAGATTCTTACCCAATGTTGAGTGAAAAACATGCGTCTTCTTCTCATAGAACAGAAAACAGCCCTGTTCATGCATCGAAGGAAAGAATAACTGACCCACCGTCCATTCCGGAATCCGGCAAAGAGGTGACAAAGAAGGGGCGGCATCCGCATATCGCTGAAAGAAAAGATAGAGTCGTGCCCCAAGAGGAACGAGTTTGTGCTTAAGGAATATTAAGGGGGAGGGTGCGTAACTCTTGGGGGGGGTCTAGCGACTCAACAGCGGCTTGAAGGGATCGACAGAAAAAAAGGGGGAAAGATGTGACAACCGCTCCGAAAAAGGAAGGAGCTCTCGGCCCGGTGGGGATCCAAGGATGTGGGAATTTTGAAGGGGAGGGGGAGGAAGGAGGGGAGAAAAAAGGGGGAGAAACATAAGAACCGATTTGTGGAAGGGATAACTGTATAGAATGGTGGAATGGAAGCACAGAGGGGATCAGAAGGTCGTCAAAAATTAGTTACTGAAAAAAAAAAAAGACTTCGAGGAAGAAAAAAGAGGTCCACAAAGGTATGAAGGGGGGGACACTAGCTACAGATCGGCCGAATTTGGAGAGGAACGGTTTACTTCGTTCTTCGGGGAAGGGACAGTCATTCCAACCTAGGACCTATGATGCAGCAGGCGATGACCGTGAATTGGGAGAAAGGGCAGGGAAATGGGGAAAAATACCCCAAGGTAATTCCATTGAAGAGATACCTCAAAAAGTGAAGGGAGACTGCGACCACGGTGGCAAAGTCACCACTGGAAAACCGAAAAGGTCCGAGCCCCGCGACAGCTTGGTTTCGAGGGGAAAATTGGGACCAAAGGGGGAGAAATGAGTAATACGGAAGAGTCCTGCATGGTTGACCAATAAAAAAAACGCGCCAGGGGGAAGAAGCAACCACTGCCCCTTCAGGGGAGCAGGGATGTTTGACCTACCTGCACGGGTGGGGCCTGCGTGGGAAATTTGAAGGGGGCGAAGTCAGAGGAATCGTCCGGAAAGAAAAAAAAAAGGAAACACCAGAGGAAAGTAATTCGCAATAGAATGCAGAAGGATAAAAGAAACGTACCTTCGTCCCGATGGGGGGGGGTTACCGATCCATAAGAACAAGCCACCGGGGAAAGAAGAAGGGTTGCAACACCAAGGGAGATTAAATTCCCTGGGAAAAAAAAACTGCCGGCCAACATACCAATGGAGAAAAAAAGCTTGAAGAAGGGCAAGAAATTATCGAAATAGGCGGGAGGAACAGAAACTGTCAAAAGACAAAGGAAAATGCCGATACCCAGGAGGGTTTCAAAAAGAAAAAAGGCAGCCTTTCCGTCACTTGTCGGGAAGAGGTTCCCAAATCCAAAAAAAAGAAGAAAAGTAGGGCAACAGAGAGGGAGCTGAAATCCGATATGAAAAGGGACCGGATGCTGGGGAGCATTGTGTAAAAAAGGGCGCGGGGCGTTGGGGCCCTTCCTGGGGAATACACCCTCACACGCAAGCCTCTTGCGTCCCGAAAAAAAAAAAATGTAAAAAAAAAAAAACGGGGAGATCGAAAAGTCAAGAGAGGCAAAATCGCTAGGTGGATGAAAGGGGGGGGTCTATTCTGAAGGGGAAGGAACATGGGTAGCCGCTCCGGGTGGGGGGAAGTCGGATGACATGTTTAAACAATGGTGTGAAAAGCAAAAACGGTGAAGTGCGCGAAAGGAAGAGAGTGAGGGAAAGAAGGGTGCCACATCGGGGGAAGAAACTGTGACCGGCGAAGAAATCTGCTCCACCCCGGCTTTAGGAAGACAGAGGACCAGAGTCTCGGGGAAAAAGGATGGGGTTGAACAAGGCGCGGACCGAAGAAAAGGAAAAAAACCAAGATGTGAAACACTTAAACTGAAAAGAGGGAAACCCCAAGGGGTCTGAGTAGAAAAAGGTGTGACGGTTCGTTCCCTTCATAAAGCAAGAAAGGCAATCTTAAAAAGGAACCGAACATACCCGTAGGAACGGAAGTGGGGGGAGGCTCCTTGCCCTGCCGGGAACGGAAAGCCCTTGGAAAAAAAGGGGGAAAAGGGAGGGGCGGACCGTTTAAAAGGGAAGCAATCGGGAAGGTCCCATCTCTAAACGACGAGAAGGAAGGAGGGGAGATATATAAGGAAGCCGTGGAAGGTGCTGCACAGCCTGAATGGGAGAGAGTGAAAAATTGGCCGGGAGGGGGAAAGTGTAAGCAGGGAAAAGAAACAAAAAGGAAGGGGGAACGTCCGGGGCTTTTAAGTGAAAGTGTGGTAATGGGCGAGGCTGGAGAAAAAAGAAAGCGGGAACTCACACCGTCCCCCAAAAAGCAGCCGAAATGGAGCGGGGAGCGGGACACTATGTTCTTGCATTGGGGGTGTCAACAAGATCTCGAAGGGGAGGAGTCATAGCGTCCTCGCCTGTTTAAACCAAAAAAAACGCCGGCCATAACACTCGACCTGGAGGAAAGAGGCACGTTAAGCGAACCGGGGGAGAGGTTGAGAAAATAAGAGAACTTTCAGTATGAAAAATGGGGTCGTCAAAAAAGGAAAGGAAAGGGGGAAAAGGTGCTGGCACATGGGGGGGAAGAGGCCGAAGGGGCACCAACTAGACTCATATTAAAAGGGAAGTGCACGGAAAATCGGATAACATGTTCCGCAAATCAGAGTCGTTGGCACCAGAGGGAATGGTCTATCAAAGGGAAACGAGACCAATGAGAGGGGTGGAAAAAAAGGGTATACACCGCGACGCAGATCAAACCTGGCCCGAGAACAACAACAGAGGGTAAAAGGACAAGGACAAATCACGTACGGGGACCCCTTTCATATCTAATTGTAGAAGTTTTTGAAGGACGGGGAGGGGGTTTTGATGTTGGCAAAGGAGGAAAACGAGGAAAGGGGAAAAAAAAAAAAAAAAAAAGGGGATTCTGCAGGATGGGTTTGGTGACCGCCGAGGGGGCCGAACGGGGGTCACTTTGAAAAAAGAGGCAGGAGCCGACGTAGGGAGAAGAACCTGGGAGAAAAAAAGTAACCGATTACGAATCTATGGGGCAGAAAAGGGGGTTGGGGGAAAAGAAGTCGTTGGGAGTGGACAATGTGGGTTTGAAAAGGTAACGGGTTTCAATCACCAGAGGTAGTCGTAGTTCGGAGGGAATCTGGACCAGACGGTACAATCTTGTGCGAGAAGAAGATCGTAAAAGAACTCACCTTCAAACCTGGGCTGGTCATTGAGGAGACTATCTCAGGAAATCAAAGGAAAGGATAGGAACGAGAACCCGAGACCCCTTTGTTCACAAGCGGGAAATACGCAGAAAGGGGGAGAAGCTCGAAAGCGTCTCGAAAAGCGTTACACCCGCCAAGATTAACGGAAGAAAGGAAAGACCACCGGAACGAAACGTCTGTTAACGAGGCAAACGCTCAAAGGAAGAATACTAATCCAGGGGGGGAGGGGGCTGGGATTAAGGGGTGTGCACCTAGAAGCGGAGGGGGAACAGCCCTACGGAGTGTCCTTTCCGGGAAAGACCGTGAAACTCCCGAAAAAGCATTTCAAAAAGAAGGAGTTCTGGAAAGGCTCAAAAAAAAAAATGTCATCTCCTGAAAAAAGCAAAGTAAGCTTTTGGGGGAGGAGAGAAAAACCGGGAACGGAAAGCACTCAAGTCCACAATGATACTACGAAAAAGACGGGTTGAAAAGAAAATTGGAGGGAGGGATGATTCATACTTCGTCGGCTTGGAAAAGTCGCCTACCCCGCGGGTGAGTGAAAGAAGGCAAGGGGGAGGGAAAGCAGAAAAAAGGGGGAGAATCCTTTATTCGCTGACAACGGGCCAGGACTAATTTATAGAATTTTCCCCAAAGTAGTCTAGAAAATTCCCCTTCGCTAAAGAATCCTTCAACACCACAGAAGTTTTGCAGCACACAGGGAAGGGTCTCTGTTCGGCAAAAGGGGGGCACATAGGGATGAACACGCAGGATTTCATTCGAATCAAAAAAAACGGCGTTTGGCGTCTAACGAAGGAAAAGTTTAAACGGACAGAAAACGGGGGATAATTGAGGAAGACCAAAACGGGGCACGTCTTTTCCACCAGAAAGGGCTGCGAGCAGGGAGGGGGTGGGACAAGGATCCATGGTTATGGGAGAAGAGGAATTGCTCTGAGGGGGACCGGGGGGGTCATTAAGAAGATCGAATGACCGTTGGAGCGGGGGGAGAGCCATTCGTAAAAAAAGAGCCTGATCCAACACGGAGAAAAAATCTTGTCCCCCGAAAAAGGAGGAGGCAAGAGTGTGTCGCGCGAGATAAAAAAAAAAAGAGAGGCGTCCCCAATGTGGCCAATTGGCAGGCCAAGAAATGTGAGAAGTGAGAGTAAATTCCGTTGACCAGGGAAAAAAAACGGGGGGAATGCAGGGAAAGACAAAGCGGGAAAACCTAGATCCCCCAACAGACGGGGGTTTTGCCAGCCGTCAAAAACCTTTAACTGAATCCAGCACGGTCCACAGAAAAGGAGTCACTTAAATGGCATAAAAGAGGGGACAGACGTCATGACGGTCTCTCGCGGCGGGAAAACGAGAAACCTGCATTCAAATTTCCTTAATGGAAATGGAAAGGGGAGCAACGAAGCATTCTATTCCAATCTACGGAAAGGGTGCCAAGAAAGACCGGGGAGAATTACTAGAAAGATTAAGATGCGGGAAAGGGTCTGAAGAGGGTCGATCGGGAAGGAGTTGGGGAAAAAATTAGCCTCAACAAAAAGGGAGGAATATAGATAGGTTGGAAGGGAACATCAGATTCACTACGGAACCCTCCAAGAACATGATCTGGGGTCTGGGGGAGATGGAGACCCGCGTTGCAGGAGGGGGGGAAAGGGCGGAGAAATGGTACTTCAAACCAAAAGGAGGCAAAGCAGGCTCACCGTCAAAAAACCTGGAGTGACAATTGGGGAGGCATCTCCAGAGAAGTCAACTGCAGGGATGTAAGGACGCGGAGGCCTGGGTGCAAACTAGTTGACTCGGAGGAATTGTGTACCTAAGGTACACCGAATTGTCGGAGTAGGGGCACGAAAGCGCATGGAACCGTCGTGGGGAAAGGAGGGAGTGGAGGAGGCGTGAGCGAAGTGGGTAGGGAATGGGAAAGCATGAGCCCATTATGGGAAAATACTTGCGGAGGGCTGCAAAAATGGACAGGTGAAAATAGCGGGTGGTGGAAAGGTACTAAATCGAACGACCAAAACGAGCCTGTTTCTTGGGAAAGGAGAGGATCAGGGGTTTGGGTAAATACAGGATGGATGATATCCAAGGGACGAAAGACACAAAGAAAAAACGGATTATACTATGAGCGATTAATAACAACAGAAAAAAATGAAGAAGCCTGGGAACTAATAAAAGAAGTGAAGAAAGCTTGTTCTCTATATCGAGAAGAGGAGGTGCCAAGAATGCTAAGATGGGGGGAGGTCCTCGGCAGTTAAGTGTAGTTCCGCTTACACCAGAGTAAGGCACAAAGAAGGAAAGGGAAAGTGGCCTGAGAATACAGGTGAAGGGGGGTACCCGTGAAACCGAAAAAAACAGATCAGAGCTCGCAAGGGGGGGAAGGAAAGGAATGACAGATGTGGTGTGGGTGAAGGAGTCGGGGTAAAAGGGGCAACAGAGAACAAAAAAGGTAAAGCGAAGAGTCGGATAAGGGGGAAAATTTACGGGAGGGGGAATCTAAGAGAATTACTCACAGAACTGTTTCCAAATGCCGGAAAGAACCACCGAGTATTCCGAAGGGAAAATTCCGCCGACGTAGGAAGGGGAAGGCACGACCGGAGAAAAAAAAAGAGGCAGGTCGGAAAAAAACCAAGTTGAAGTGCTGAGAGATCTGGAGAGGAAGAACCAAACTTTAAAAAGGCCGGGGGGGGAAAAGGCTGATGTACGAGAGAGGGTTCAAGCAATCAAAGCGAAAAAAAAAATGCCCAAGGGGAGGGGGAGATTTCAGGGAGGGTCTAACCGCAACAACCTCGTAAGGAGGCATAGGAAACGGGGGCAGTAACTCCGGTCCCAGAGGAGAAGGCCAGATTCGCGAGGGGGCCGAGATAAAAAGTTTCGTGCAAGGGAGGTCGGTCCCTTTACGTGCGACGGATCGGTAAAAAGAAAAAAAACGCGGGGAGCTATGGACCAACTGCCCCTTAAAGCAGAAGGGGGAACTCGACCCCAGTGAGAGGAAAGGTCGGCTGCTGTTCATAGAGAGATCAGGGAAGACAGAAAACAAGTCGTGAGCTAGAGTCTCTCGTAGCCAATGAGGGAAAAAATGTAAAGGCCCCTATGGTGGGGGAAAAACCATCCCTCCCAGGAATAAAAAAGATGGGACCCACCTAAAAAAAAAAGGGACTGGGTGACCCCAAAAAAAGGGGGGTTCTGGTGTCTCACCGATGACAAAAGCGACGACCGGTCCGCCCATGAATGTAACGGACCATGGGATCGACCTAAGGTAGGAAGAAAATCAACTGGCAATGAAAAGGGGAAGAGAAAATCGGCACACAAATTACAGAAAAGAAAAGACGGATTATATACTTTCCGGGGGAAAGGAGTAGACGGAGCCATCACAATAACGTAAACCTTCTGAATCAAAGGGAACCCGATGTGCTGGGCGTCATGGTTGAGGCGCGCGGCTTTGGCGCCCGAAAGGCAAAGGGGGGGTAGAAACGCTCGAGGGAGAGAGGGGGGGGACGGTGAAAAGAAATGGAAGGGAAACAACAAAACCGGCTAGGAAAAGGAGGGAAGAAGGGATCGATGAGGGGAAAAGGGAAGGTGCGGCCATCCCTGGGAATGAAGCAGCCTCTTCCTTTTTCCTTCGGATGAAAAAAAAAAAGGGGGAGGGACAACTGCAAAGAAGGGACGGCGAGAGTATGCCCGGCTTGAACCGATGGGAATACCTGAACCTGCCTAGGGATAAAAAAGAATAAGGTTAAACTGGCAAGGGGGGAAAAAGAAAACACCACCCGGTAGAGGGGGGGCAAAGCCATAAGGGTTTGGGAACAGGGACGCCGACAAAAGAAGAAAATCGTAAAAAGAAAAGACTGAGGAAAGCCACCGCTCCTGATGGTGTAGGGACATAGGAGGTTGCCGGTGGTCAGGGCAACGATAAAAAAAGTCAAAACTTTTGAAAGAGGTGCAAAAAGGAAACAACCACGTTCAGCCCCCTTTTCCAGGAAAACATGAAGGGGGGGTTGGGCTGCCCTTTAGAAGGGCACTGGCCCACCGAAGGGGGAAAAGGACGGGAACAATCATCCTCACTTGAAGCTGGCAAAGGACAGAACGGATTCACGAAGAAAAAAAGGAGAGAAGAACCAACGGAGGAGGAAGGAAATAGAAGAAGATGAGGACCCTCCGAGAAGAAACACTTTCACCGGGGGAGAAGCGGTGCGGGGGGAACGGTCCGTGGACCGAGGCAACAGTTGGGTTGCAAAAGAGCAAACAATCAGACGGGAACGGAAGGGGGGAGTTGAAGGATGTGAAATAATAGGCGAAGATTGAGGGAATGCACTCATCGTGGAAAAAGGAAAAAAGGGCCACACAGAAAAGAGACTCATAGGAGGAGCGTCACCTCCGGGTTAGTGGGCCCCCAGCCATCGCAGGGCGTGCCAGGAGGAGGCGGAATCGCCAGGAAAAAAAAGTTGCAGAAGCCGCCAGGCATGAAAAACCGAACGGATGGGGGGGGGAGGAAAATCAAGAGGACCGTCCCAGGCCGAAGCAGGATCGGTGGCGGAAAAAGAAGGGAAGACCACAAACGATGGTGTCGAAGAACACTCGCCTAGACTCCTGTGAAAAGGGACCGTGAGGAGGTCACAACAGTTTGACAGGATAACAGAAAAAACGTAAGGTCTTGAGACACGAAGGGCAAGGCCAAAGGACGGTGGCCGCAGTCGTACGCCCTTTCAGCAACTCGGAGGGAGGGCAGGCCAGAGGGGTCCGGGGGGGGAACGAGCGACGCCTGGTTTGCCGGAAAGAAAAGAAGGACCGGCAAGAGACAAACCGGAGGCGGAAGGTCAACCCTGCCGAAAGCCCATCCCAGGAAGAATAACAGCCGCCCACGGGAGCGTCATCGAGCGGTATCAGATTGGGATCGGGGGAGAGGTGTGGGGGACATTCTTTCATCATGGTGAGTGGACCAGTCACTAAGAAAAACGTGAAGGAGGGAGATGTAATTTGACCAAAAGGGGGATCGGTAAGGGCATATTGGGAAAAGTTGCGGTATGAAACGACGGTTAGAAATGGAGTAAGAAGGAGCGCAGAAAAGTGGTCTGGAGAGGGGAGGGGGGGGCCGGGGACAAAAACGGGGGTGTTGGGGGTGTAAGGGGGATGTCACTTAAACTTTGGGAGGAAATCGGAAAGGGAACTTATTTATCTGTGGGGGGGGGTAACCACCCGGGAAGAGAGAACGGCAATAATGAGGAAAATGGGAACGGGGATCTATTCTACTACTACGGAGAAACGGAAGGGAGTATTTGAAAATGAAAAAGGAGGTCAGCGCCGCAAAAAGGACCGAAAACAAATGGGAACAGTCTAATCCCCACATCCCAGAAAGAAGGACAGTTGAGGGGAGCAAAACAAACTGTCTGTTGAATTGGAAAAAAGGGATAATCGAAAAGAGGGGAAGAGGAAGCTCCACCTTGTCACTAAAATCAGGGATACAGCACCAACTAAGAAGGGGGAGAGAGCAGATGACTTTGCGTAGGGATTTGCCCAAAAGTTGCATCAAAGGAGCGCTCGCTTTATGCACGGATAGAAAAGGGAAGAAAGAAAAAAGGGAGTGTAAAGAAAAGCTTTGAACCTCTCTCTGTCCATCAGGAAAGCTGGACAAATCCTCTTCAAATTCGGGGGGGGAAGGAACTGAACCAATCGAGGAGACAAAAAGTGAAAAGGGTTCTGCGCGTACCAGGATCAAGGAAGGGCTCTGTATAGGAAGAAAAGCAAATACGTCCTGGAAAGAGGGAGAAAAAAAAAAAAACCTGGAGGAATAAGATTGGGGGGCGAGCCAATAACAACTTTCAGCACACGTTAAGGGAGAAAAAGAACCTGAGCTTCTCAAAGGGGGAGAAAAGGGGGCCGATCTCTCCTTGAAGAGAATTGGACAAAACGAGTTCTATCTGCAAGTCTAAGAAAATCCTTACCTCAAAGGAAAAATCCTTGCAGAAGGAGATCCAACCGGGTCCAGAAGCTTCAGGGTCTGTCAAAGGGGGGAAAAGGAGGGAAAATAAAGGGAGGAGGGGACAGAATACGTCATAGCCGCTTTGAGGAGGGGAGGACAACGAGTTTAGCCGGAACAGAGAAAGAGGGGCCTAAAGCCAGACTTGAGGAAGGTCAGGGGCAAAAGGCCGCAGCCGCTCGGATAATATGAACCAGGTAGGAAGTCAGGAGGAGGGGCTAAGGATATTGGAAAAAAAAGGAAGGGGGGGCCGTTGCAAAGAAAGAGAGAGAGTGATGAGACGGGGGAGCTGGGGAGTCTTAGGATATAAGCAGCCAGAAAATAGGAAGGAAAAGGAAAACCAACGGCCCGGGAAGAAGGGGGGTAAAACTCTATCGTCCCAAGTGTAGGTGCGAATTAAACGAAAAAAAACGAGGGGAAAAAGGAAGGTCAAAGTTGAATGGAATAGAGCCGAAGGCCGGTTGGGGTGCGTCAGGCTTCCGTTTGAAAAAGGTTACCACGGGGAAAATCTGCTTGACGAAGAATACTTCCATGAGAACAAGGAAAACAGGGGGGTTGCGCCGGCAGAAAGAAGGACCGCATAGGTCAAGAGACGGTAGCGAGAAAGGGAGTCCGGATAAGGAAAAAGACAGCAAGGCTTGGGGAAAGAAGGAACATTCGTTCGGCGATTGAAAAAGGAGGGCCTGTCCGGCCGGAAATGGACGTACAGCCGAAGAGAGAGGAAAGTAAAGGAAAAGAAAGGCCGACCAGCATCCCAAACCGGGTCTATTCGCTAAAACATTCAAAATTCTGAAATGGAAGGGGGCCCAGGGTGATTAAGCCGTCGGGTACAGTTATGCTCGAAAAAAAAAAAAAGGTGTGGAACATATTAGTAGGAGAATTTACACCGCGGCAGCGAAAAAAAAAAGAAGGGGAAAAAAAAAAAAGGGAAACGAATTAGTAGGCGTTTTTTGGGATCTATTTCCGACCAGAGTGGGTTAAAGGAAGGGAAGGCAGGTACTTCAGCCCTCGGAAACTCAAGTCCCCGGCCCCGGAAGAAAAAGGGAAAAAGGTCAATCCCGCAATCGCGAAGAAAGTCAGGTCTGGCTGTTTCAGGGCGGTACTCAAGGGAAGAGTTCCGTTTGTACCGTCAGTTGGAAAAATGCGGATTCTTTCAAGACCGGCAGGGGAAAGGGGGAAACCTGTGGCCAGGGGGGGAGACATGAAAGGGGCGGAGAAATATCGGGACATCAGTCCGTGTTTTTAGAAGGGGAAAAAAAGCAGGAAAAAAAAAGAGGTCTTACCTGAGCGAAGGCCTGTGGGGACGCCGAGCGGGGGGGTAAGCAGCAAGAAAGAGGACGCATAGGGGGGTTGGGAGGTTTACAAGAGGGCGAACCCGAGAATTTCATGAACGCATGCAAAAAACGGGGGGGGACTCCCAGCTAAAAAAGCTTCATCATTGATGAAAATTACTGACCACCGGCAAAACTGGAGGAATCCCCCCGACACAACCAGGGAGAAGGAAGGAAACTATATCAGGAAATAAAAAAAAGACGTCTGAAGGGGGCCAAGACGTGCGAGAATGTGTTGGGGGGGATTAGCCGTCAATAGTCGGGGCGGGGAAGGGATGAACTCTCGGAAAGGGAACTCAAGCAGTCCTTTTATGACGTAAAAACTGAAGAGACGTTTTCATCCTCTGTACCAAAAGGAGAAAAAAAAAAACAATCGTCTCGCCGCCGGAGGCCAAGGGGTGTTAAAGGAAGGGGTAGGGGGGCAGACAAGTAACCGAGTGGGAAGAGGCAAAAAGATCATGGCCAGGAAGGGAAAAAAGAGTATTACTCAAGAAAAAGGACGCCGTGGGAAGAGAACTCCAAAAAAAAACGGGACGAAGCGTCCAGACTTAATACGGTCATGATCGAAAGGGGGTACGAGGATAAGGAGAAGACCCTTTGGGAAGCGTGCTCCTAGGGGGGGGAGGAGCAGCACAGGAATGGGGAAAGAGGCTTGGCAGCAGGATGAAAGCGAATTTGCCAAGAGAGGAAATTGACACTCTGAAAAAGGGAAAAGGAGTGCTAGAAGAAAGGCAGAGCTTCCTACTGCGTCAGGGAAAGGAAACTCTAAAAGAACCCGGAAAAAAAAGGACCATCCTTCGAAGGGCCGAGGTATAAACCGTGAAGGGCCAAATTGAGAGGAGTCCAGTTACGAGGGGCGAGAGGGGTCCAGATCAGAAAAGTTCTGAGCTATAAAAGGAAAAGAGTCTCGATGTTTGGAACCTACGAAAAGGGCACCGGTTGCTCGGGGAAAGTAGATCATGGGCAAGGGAAGAATAGAAATCAAGAAGCCAGGCGGTGAAAAGAGAGTAGTCATCGGAGACGGAAAAAAGGCAGAATTATCCGGTACTCAGGGGAAATAGGGAAACGATGAGTGTTACAAAACGGGAGAGCCCCCCTTCAATTTGACTGAAGGAAAAAAAGAATAAAGAAAAAAGGGTGGAAAAAAAACCCGTGTGCTGTATGTCTGGTACCGACAAAAGCTCGAAAAAAAAAGTCGCCCATGGAAAGCGAGAGTGGAACTTCACGCCATGATCTACTAAACTCATCAGAAACCGGCAACTGAAAATAAAGGGGAGCCCAGAGGAAAAGAAAAAGACAGCACAGAGAAGAACGTTGAATCAGGAAAGGAGACTTACTGTGTACAAAATAAAACGAATGAAAAACCTATCTGATACAACTGAATCCGAAATATGGGAAAGAAATTTGGAGGGAGGGGGGGGGACTTGCGGCGGCGTTCGCCGGAGAGGATATGAGCGCGTGTCTAACTGGGGGAAGGTCACCCTCTGAAGGAAGGGAGAGCAAACACCAAGAGAGATCGAAAAGGAATGCATTCGGGAAAGAGGGGCTGAAAAAAAAGGAGGGATCTGATGCGGCCCGGACCCGGGGAAGGCAGACGTGAGGATCCCTTTCGGGGGGGAAAGGGACCAGTCAAAGAGCAGAAAAGGAAGGGCACAGGCGGAAAGAGGCAGTTATGACTCGCTTGAAAAGGTAACCTTACCGGGGGAGAGGAGGAGAAAACACGATCCGGACTTCGCGAAAAAAAAAGAAAGGAGGAGGGCAGCCCTAAAATAATGAAAAGAGGGGGGGGCATCTTTCAAGGGAGGGGGGAAAACAGACTAAGAAAGAAGGGGACCCTCTGCGAGGGTGACCTTGACGCAAACTACTCTCACCGCCAGGAAGGAGGGGAGTTATCGGGGGTGGGGGGGAAAGTGAATCCCTCAACCGAGCCGGGCCATCATCCCTTTTGCGAAAAAAAGTTAATCGAAGTAAAAAGAAAAGAAGGTCCCAAAGGAAGTATGGGTTGGAGGGAAAGGCTTCCTGACACTGCGGAGGAGGAAAAGGGAATGACAATCACAGAGAAGAAGGAGGATCAGCAAAGTCACTCGATCAAACACTCGCATCGCAA
>Ga0179593_1725242_pt1 | contig 18469 bp, 29 predicted proteins | sample CZODoug2_1_08_16_FD_185931 | JGI IMG/M metagenome (GOLD analysis project Ga0179593, IMG submission 185931) | Vadose zone soil fungal communities from Angelo Coast Range Reserve, California, USA - CZODoug2_1_08_16fungal (PacBio error correction) | ecosystem: Environmental > Terrestrial > Soil >...
AGGGGAAAAAAGAGCCCACAGTCATTTCTTGAGGTGTGACAAAAAAAAAAAAGGCGATAACGACTATCACTGAACGCGCCAGTCAAAGCACTGAGGAAAAGAAGCTTAAAAAAAAGGGGAATTGCCGCAGTGAATCCCTTACGGAACGGAAGAGAGAAGAGCGGGGAAAAAAAGGAAACAATGGGGAGGACGCAACTTCGTAGGAGGAAAAGAAAAAAAATGGCCTACTCTACTCTTTCATTTAAGGAAAAAAGAAAAAATGGGGTGTAATCGTCTCCTTTACTGATACCGGCGAAAAAAAGGAAGCAAGAGAGGGGGAAAAGTCTCTCCTCCGTTACAACCGAAAGAAATTGCCTCTTCTCCCCTGTGGTAGGAAAATCAGAAAAAGAGAGGATCTCCATGGTCGTCTCTTACGTGCAAAAGGGAAATACGTCACTTTCAACGGTTCAGGGGAAGGGGGAGGCAAGGAAGAACCTTCAATCCTACCACAACAAAGGAGAAGATATCACTTTCCGGCCGCGATCAGAGGTATTCACGACGATTGGGGAAAAAGGAGGAAAGGGAGGGGGTGCGCTAACACATGCTACCGAGGAAGGGGGGGGGGGTAAGAAAGAAAGAAAAAAGAAAGGAGAAAGAGTCAACCCAAACCAAGTTTTTATTCAAGGAAGGGGAGTCTGCAAAACTTAATATCTTCGCAGGCCGGGCCAAAAGAGGGGGGATCAGCGGTAGCGCTGCCTAGTCACTCAATCAGAAAAAAGGAAGGAAAAGAGGGGGGGGACTTGACATTAAAAAAAAAAACGACCATTCAATTAATTTTGGTTTAAATAAAAGAAGGGGACAAGAAGAGGACGTCCGTGAACGATCCGACGCCCCCGGAAAAAAGGGAGGAAAGAAGGGTGGGAAACTATATCCTATATATTGTGAAAAGGAAAACCACGCTCAGTCTTAAAAACAGTGGGTTGTGGGAATGGAAGAAGGAGAAGGGAAAGCACTTGGCCAGTACCAATGAAGGGGAGGGGGGGGGGAACCTTCGCAAGGTTACTAATGGCGCTCCAACCCTACAACAGCACTAAGGGGAAGATAAAAGAAGGTTCTTCCCCGATCGGAAAAAAAGGGGGAAAGTGTCTCCATTCGTCGAAGAAAAAAAAGGCTAAGTCCTTTCATAGGGGGTGAAGGGACGAAGGATCACTGCTGTCTTCGACACGAAAAAGGAGGGAAAAGAAAATATGGATCAATACAAGGGAAAAGGGGTTCACCCAAAACACGGAAAAGCGTCAGGGGAGGGGAGGGACAAAGGGGAAGGGGGGACATAATTCAGGACGTGGTCTTCCAATTTGCGAACAGGGGGGCAACGGGAAAAAAATCGGCGACCTTTACGGGAAAAAAAAAAAGGACGGGGGGGAGGGAGTCGTTTTCCGGACCCCGCAAAAAAGACCTTTAAGCTGTCCAAAGGAAGGGCAGAGAAAAGGGGACGATACTGCGCCGCCCGTCAGAAAAAGGGGGAAAAGAAAAAAGAGAAGAATGGTCTGGAACAACCGAACGTGAAAGAGCGAAGTCGGCTTTACTGGGTAAAATAGATGAAAACGCAAACAGGGAAAAAAGGAGGGAGGGGGAGGGTGCTACGACATCGTGCACAGAAGGCCATCACTACCATCATAGGGTAGGGGGAAACGGGGGAAAAGAAAAGACGCTGACGAAATCAAACTAGACAGACAAGAAAAAAAAGAAGGGAGAAAAAAAAAAGGGATGGGGAACATACAATGTCACTAAGAAAACGACGCGCTCTCCGGCCGCGAAAAACCAAGAAAAAAAAAAAACCAGTCCGTTAACGGCCGCGAGGAGAGCAAAAAACAACGAGGAGGAGGGGGAAAAGGGAAGGACTGGTTTGCCCCTCGTGGAAGATAGGGAGGGAGGAGAAAAGCGGCGTGCATTTGAAGCTGGTCAGTGACAAATTGGGAAGGGGTAAAAGGGGAAAGGGGAGTCTTAATTCTTGATTGTTGGAAGGGGGGCGTCAGCTTCTTCGCCTTTTCCAAAGAAATTAAAGTCGGGGAAGGGAAGGCGTGAGGGACCCTTCGGGAGGGGGGAAAAAGGTTATCTTATCACCCTCCCACGACTGTGAGGAGGGGGGGGGAGCTCCAGTTTTCTCATGAAAGGAGGGATGAAAAAAGAAGGAAAAAAAAGCCGTTGTCGTTCTGGAAAGGGGGGGAAAGGGGGGGGGGGAAGCCATTTTTCATTGAGCGCAGGCATGAAAAGGGACGGCGGGAGGAATGGTGTAGTGTTCGGCGGGCATGGGCAAGGAGAATGAAGGACTATTCGCGGGCAACGCTAGAAAAATTGTCCCCTTACCTGTCGCCTAGGAAAAGTGGTTTGGGGGGATCTCACATTGTCCGCCAAAGAAAAGAGGGAAAGGCGGAAGGTCCTTACCCCATCCGTGCTACCCCAGAAACCCTGACGCTTTCTCTTTCTCAGAGGTCGAAGGAGAAAAGTGAGGAGGGAGGGAGGGTATAAAGAAGGTGACAGTGTCGAAAGACAACAGTTGCTTGATTAGGAAAAGGGTAACAACTCCTGGAAAAAAGGAGTCGAGGGGGAAGGACAGACGAAAGAAAGGACAAACGGTCGGGGCGAGAATTGGATCTATATCTTTGTGAAGACATATGGGGGAGAGATATTCACCGTCCCAATAAGGAAGGAAGGGGGGGGCTAACTGTCAACAACAAAATGGGGGAAAGTGTCTGTCTAAATGTTCGGGAAAGCTGGAGAAAATTCACAACAATTCCTTTAGACCGGAGAGGGGGGGAAAGAAAAAGATCTATGATAATCCGTGAACTTTCGCAGGGGCGTCGGCTCGGGAAGAAGACACACCTGCTTACCCGCTATGAATTATCAACGCCGAAAAAGGACCAACCTTCCCCCTTCAGGGGAGGGGGAGAGGGGGGGAGGGGAGGGGGGCCCATTTTCAAATGACGAAACCTCGTTCAGATTTTTCCCCACAGTTGCCGAGGAGGGAACGAGGGCCGAAACAAAAAAAAGTGCATCCGGACACCAGCTGGGAGCAGTTCGAGGAGAAAAAAAGGGAGGGAGGGCAGAATGAATTCTTCAAAGGGAGAAAAAAAGGGAAAAAACTTGTGTGGGTTGCGGGGGGAAGCATTAATGTCGGGAGACACTAGCGTAGCACGGGGGGAAGAAAAAAAAACTCTTGTCCGCTGCATTGGGAGGCGTGACTCCACCGCCGAGGGAAGGTGCTCTCGTCGATAGTCAAGGGGGTGGGGGCAGGAGGGGGGGCTGTCTTGCGGCAGGGAAAAACCGTCAAATGGACATTAAGAGACACCAGAGAAAAAAGAATCAGCAGCGTTGGTATCGGAGAGGGGGAGAAAAAAGGGTCCATTCATTGACTTAAGTCAGCCCTTTTCCTCTTGAAAAGAGAGACTAGAGGCTGCAGAACTGCCAGGGGGAGAGAGTATTCCGTACGGGGAAAAAAGGAGCGTCTTGTTCCCATGGACGTGAGAGGAGACATGTCCGGGAGGGAGGGGGGGGGGGGAAAAAACGATACTCCCCGAAAGTAAGGGTTGAATTTAAAACGTGGTGAAAAAGAAGAAAGGGCCGAAGAAAAAGGTATATTAACCATGAAGGAGAAGAGGAGAAAGAGGGGAGGTATCATCGATCGTACGACCCGGGGCGCGTTGCCAGTTATATTCGTAGCGGACGAGACGGGCTTGAAAACCCGAAGAAAGGGGGGAGAGAAAGGGCCGTACATTCCATCTCTCACAAGAAGAAAGGATGCACCTGATAAGAAAAATTAATGAGGAATGGAGAGAAAAAAAGGCGAGGTTTCACGCCTTTTCCACCGGAAGAAAGAAGAAAAGAAAAGGGGAATCTCCACTTCATCAGCTCACAGGGAAAAGTTCGATCTGACCGCTCTCCGGCACCGATACCAAAGGGAAGGAACTTCGGCGCGCTGCAAACGAGGGGAAGGAAAAAAAGGACGGGAGGTATCTTTCCGAAATCCGTGTCGAAAAAACTGTCCAATTTAATTGTCACTCAAAACATTGAAGAACGCTACTGGGGAGGTCGGGAGTACCGAGGCGACGCAGTTCGAGTAGGAGGAAAAAAGTCTCCTCCGTTTCAACCGGGAAAGGCATTGCCCTTCTCCCTTTGTATGACAAGAAGAGACCAACAAAAGAAGAAAAAAGGTCCGTCCTATTACGTTGCCCTTTAAGAAGGAAAGAAACGGAAGGACCAATCCTCCCCTCAGTCAAAAAAGCGACCCCACCACCATGAGGAGACGAAAGAAGAAGGACGGAAACGGCGTGAGTCAAAAAGGAAAAGAGGAAGAAGCGGAACCAGAGTTGTGTTGGAGTGCGCTAAAAAAAGAGGAAAAAAAAGGAAACCTCACTGCTTCCAAACGTACATGCACTCAAAAAAAACTTTGGAAAAAAAATCGAATTCTGTCAAGACTTAAGAGCGGCCGGGCCGTGAAAGAGGGAAAGGGGGAGAAGGGGGGGCAAGCGGACAGGATAGGCAGCGAAAGGGAAACCAATCTTAACGAGGTTCAGTCAGGGGGGGAAAAAGAGGGGACATCTATCCACGACAAAGATAATGAAAAGGGGGGTCCGCTTATCTAATCCTCTCTTTATCCGGCTTAGTGAAAGAAAAGCGCTGCCAAGCAGGAGGGGTAAGAAGGGTTTTTCCGGGATCAGTCTTAATTAATTGTGGGGGAAAAGAAAGGAGGAAAGGGGACAGCACTTTCCATTACCAAAGGAAGGGGGGTTGACTTGCCCCTGCGCAAGTGGGGGGAAGGACAACCTACAACCCCACATCCGAATGAAAAGAGGAGTCAAAGAAGAAGACGAGCGACCCGACCGTTGGCACAAGAGAGGGAAGTCTCTTCGGACTAAAAAAAGTTGTTACATTCGGAAAATCAAGCAACTGTTGTTCTTCGACAACGGAAAAAGGGAAAAGAAAAGCGCCATATGGATCGTAAGCACCTGTTAGACGGGGGAAAGGCCCGCAGGAAAGAAGGTTCAGACGTCATTTGTCAAAAAAGGGGGGGGGAAGGGGAGGCCAAAGATTCTTTGTCGGACAATGGCGGAAAAAAAAAGGCCGACCTCGCTACCACTTCAAGGATCACACGTACGGGGGAGGAAAGAGGGAAAACTGGAAGCGGCAAAAAGTGCAAAGAAGAAAAGAAAAAAAAAAAGGAAGGATTCTCCGCCCGAGAAACATGCCTGCTCTCAATGGGGGTACAAGAAAAAACAAGAACGGGATCCCGGGAAAGAAAAGGGCGGGACGGGTAAGCAATCTCTTACAAAAAGAGAAAAAAAGAGGAGAAAGGGGGATTGCGGGTTCTAACGACATCTTTCACAGGAAACGACAATCATATTTTTCGGAACGTCCGCAAGAATAAGGAAAGAAGGACGGGGGGGGAAAAAACAAGACATTCCGAAAACCTGCGCCCAACACAAAGGGAGGAAAAAAAAAGGGAAAGGAAAGGGCCCGACTCGCGAGCGGCTCCTTGAATCCCTCCCTAACCCACTCAGACACCGGAATGGGCAAAAGAAAAGGAAGAAATCCTCTCAAACAAAAAGGAGAAGAAGAAGGGAAAGGCACTTTTTTGCCCTTCGGTGAAAGAGTCAGGAAAAGTCCGGATATCTCGTTCTTTGGCTGGGAACGAAAGGGGGGACATTTTGGGAGGGACCGTCAGGTTTTTCGGAATGTCTTAGGTGGAGGGAGGGTGGGGGGGGGAAAAGTCTTTCGCCGTTTCCTCAAGGAAAGAAAAAATCTGATTTTCTTGATGCCTTAATCGGGAGGAAGATGTCGGGGAAACGTTTGCGTCTCCGGGGAGGGGAGGGAGGTACTTCCCCCCCTTCCCGCCCGAAGGGTCAATTGTAAACAAACCAGGGACAAATGGGAGAAGTGAAGGGGATCGCAGGGACCATTTTTACGGAAAGGAGCAGTGACATGTTACTTTTGTAGTGGGGGGAGAGGAGGAAAAGGGGGGGGAAGGAGGGACAGGTTGCCGACTAAGTCGCGGGGGGAAAAGGGAGTGTGACCAAATGGATAAAGGTCTCCGGGAAAAGGGGGGGGCAAAAAAATGTCCGTCCATTGGCAAAACGGAAAAGAGGGGGAAAGAGAAGTGATCCCACATCCGTGTGCTGAAAGAGAACGACTGTCTCTTTCTAATTAAGTTGACGCAACTTGGAAAGGTCGTGGGAGGAAATAAGGGGGATATTCATCGACGGTTCTTGTCGAAGACAAGGGAGAAGAAAAGAAGGGAACAACCACCTGTCGGCAAAGGAGGATGCCTTCGACTCATGGATCAAGGGTGCCAACGGCGGAAGACCCTGTATTTGGATCTAGAAAGAGTGAAAAGGTTCAGAGTGAGGCGAGAATATTCACTCTTCATTATACAGCGAGGGGGCAAAGGAATGGGTCACTGCCAATTGCTGTCGAAAAAAGGTCAGAACGGGAGGAGGAAGGGAAAAACAATCCTTTAAGAATAGCGTAAGACCGGCAACTCTCTCTTCTCTCCGTCCAACAGGATGGGATCAGAAAAGAAAAAGAGGGACACTAAGTACACCGGGGAGGGAAAAGGAGAAAGGAGGCCATTTCTTCGCCCCAATTCCTTCCTGGAGGGGGTGCAATGTTCCATGACCGGGAAAAAAGGAAGGAAGTGTCCCAAACCGTTTTCGAGGATGAGCGCTAACCGACTTGAGGGATCCAGAGCCAAACTGATAAACGCAGGGGAAAGAAAAAAGGAGGGGAGGGAGGAAATTCTTCGAAATTGAATACGCAATTCAAGGGGAAGAGTTCATTTACTGGCGAGGGAGGAGGGGAAAAAAGCGTATCACTGTTTTTGAGAGAGAAAAAGGAAAAAAGTGCAGATGTGGAAAAAGAGGAGGGTTTGAAATCCCGCCCGGATTCGAGAGAGAAAAAGAGGAAGGGGCTGAGTGTCGGCAGGGAGGGAAAGGAAAGGGAAAGGAAAAAGACCCCTGGATAGATCGTTCAAATAAAGGGTACGGAAACCACATTGGCGAAGGGGAAGGGAAAAAAGCGGGGGCCCTTGTCCCGGTTGAAACCGGAAAGCAGAACTGCTTCCTCGGGAAAGAAGTCTGTGTTCCATGGGTCGTGAAAAAAGGGAAGGGGGGGAAGTATCGCCACGGACGAAGTTCGCTCCCCATCAAAGGGAAATGCGTGGGAGCGACGCCGAAGAAGGAAGGAGAAAGGCTGCCAGGTATGGAGAGCGTACGGAAAGACGACCCGTGAGCTTATGAATGGCGCGGGGAAGAGGAAGGGAAGAGGGATCTTTACGTTTTCACCGGCGTGAAAAAAAAAACTTGGGTCTCTACAAGTGCAGTACCAAGGAGGGAACAACAACAACGGAGGAGAGTAAAGAAGAAAGAAGGAAAAAAGGGGAGGAAGGAACAAAAGGCCTTGCGGAGGGGTAGAGTACATCTCCTCGCGCTACGACATCGGCGCGCACAAAAGGAGACGATCTGCGACTTCGATTTCTGACAGGCGAGACGGAAGGAAAGGACCGCATTGAAGAAGGAGTCGCTTCCCAACTCATTTAAGAACAAGGGACGAACTTTCGGGGGGAAAGAAATACGGGGCGACCGTCATGGCCCTACGAAGGGAAGGGAAAAAAAAAAAAAAATGGGGGAAACACAACTCTACTTTTTAATCGTCGAAAAAAAAGGAGCGACGCAGTTTCTTCAAACGATTGGGGGAAAGGGGAGACACCGGGCCAATGGCAACCGAAGATGGAAAAAGGAAGAGGCCCTTCACCGTGGGGAAAAGAAGAGAATACCCACGCTAAGCCAAGTGTCGTCTATTACTTTACCCGTAGAGACACGGAACTGAAGGGGGAAAAGGAAAGCCGACCCCACCAGAAAACGAGGGGAAGGAAAGGAGGAATTCCTTCCGGCGATCAACCTTAAGGGGAGGGGAACCTCTGCAAATCCTGCTTACAATATGTGTGGGGGGGGTAGGGGGGAAAGGCTACCGCGAGGGAGAGAGGGGAAGCTCTATCCGGCTTCAACGTAGAGAAAAAACCCAAACCAGTTATCACGTGTGGCGTCAAGGGGCGAAGATCCAAGGAGGAAAAAAAGGTGGGGCCCTGCGTTATCAGTTTGGCGCCGGAAGGAAAGAAAGGAAAGAAGGGAGGAAAAGAAGTCCTCATCCCGACACTGTGGGGAGGTCTTTAACATTGGAAAGGCAATAGGGAAAAAAGAGGGGCGACGAACAGGGGTCCGAGGAGGAAAGGAAGGGGAAATCTTTGTACTTCCTAAAAGACGACCGCCACTTCGGCTGAAAATCGTGGTAACAAAGAGGGGACTCTGCCACGCTAGTCTTAACGGAAGGGGGGGGGGAGCATATTCCATTTGCCTGGGAAAATTGGCCATTACCAGTGGGGTGGGGGGAGTTAACAGGCGCAAAGGGAGAATCGCGCAATCCCTACAAAAAAAGAAGAAGAAGCTATAGATCCATACAGTTAGCCTCCTATATCCCTAGGCACATTTGAAAAAAAAAGTCGTACTCAGCGAATCTTGGAAAAGGGGAAAAAGAGAAAAGAGAATCATCAACCTGTTGGAGGGAAATATTGATCACTACCATTTGACATCCCCAAACTGGTTAGAAAGTTTGCGCCAAGAAGGGCGTCAGGGTTCATTGTCAGTGGGAAGAAAAGAGGGGGAAGGACGTAACACTAGTCGGTCGACAATGGGAGACCTTTTCAGACCAACACAAACCGAAATCGAAATTTGGGGGTCACACGTACGGTGTATGAAGAGGGGAAGAAAGGGAAATCGGCAACCTGGATGCCCGGAAGACACTACAAGGACAGAGTACTGCGCCTCCCGTACAGGGGGGGGATCATGCCTGATGAACAACACTACCTTAAAAAACACATTGAACTCAACGGAAAAAAAAAGAGGAGGGCAAATCTCTACAGCGTCCACCGATCGCAAACGAAGGAAAGAAAGGAAAAGAAATGAGGGAAAACCATCACGACCGAAGGGTTCGGAACTACACCTCCTGAATCTGGGAGAAGAACCCGGACGAAGCAGAAAAAAAGAAAGAGACCAGTCCGAAAACCTGCGCCAACACAAACAGGGCTTTAACAATACAAATTGGAAACACACCGCCTCGCTCTCCTCCGGGACTGGAAGCCCGAAAGAAAGAAAGGGCAAACCAGTTCCGTGAACGGCGAGATAGAGAGAAAAAAAAAAGGAGGGGGAAAAGAGATATATCTCTCCTTTCACGACTGGTGGGGGGAGGGGGCGTTCTTTGCTCATGCTCAAAAGAGAGAGCGTTCGGGAAGGGGGACATTTGTATTGTTCCAGCCGTTTGGTGGGACAGGGGAAAAGTCTTTATTGGGGGGGAAAAAGAGGTTTGATCGTCATCTTCTTACGAGGGGAACAAAGAGGAACGCTGTGTAAGGGGAAAAAGGGGACCTTCGGTTCTTGATTGGGAAAGAGGGAAAAAGGAAAACACTGTGCTTGCCATCGTAGGAAGATCTGCTTTCACCCCCGTCCCGAAAGATCCGGGGAGTTCAAGGGGGAAGCGTGTTGTTCCAGAGGGGGAAGGGAAGGCATGATAGTTTTCCACAGGGGGAGGGCGCCGTATCTTTGACGGGTGTAGTGGGGAAGGGAAGTTTTGCCGCTAAAAAAGGAAGAGAGACCGCGGGGAAACGTACGTTTGACGAGTGAAAAAGGAAAAGGGAAAGGGGGGTCTGAAAAGGTGCAAAAGGTCCGCAAGGGGAAGGGGGGGGTAAGGGAATTCCTGATCCCACATCCGAGAAGGAGCTGCTCTGTCGAATAATGGGCCTTGGGATCACGGGGTAGTGATCCATATGGAGGAGTGAAGAAGGAAGGTCGAAGAACCACAGTGGCTTGCTGTAACAACTGTCGGCACAGTGCTTACTCTTAGAGCTGCCCGGGAAAGGGAAAACGGTCGTTCGCTCGGGAGGGGAAAGGGAAAGGGAAGAGGAGGCCATGTCAGAGTGCGGTGGGAGAAGGCACCGTCATTATTAACCTTGTCTAAAGAAGTAAAACCAAAAAGAGCCTTGGTATAAAAAAGGGAGGAGAAATGTCTGCAGCACCTGGAAAATTCACAACAATTCCTTTAAACAGGGGCAAGGGAGAGGTCCACGAAGAAAGAGAAACCAAAAAGACTGCCCCTGGAAAGACGGTCTCGTTCATAAATGAACCTAGAAGAAAAAAGTTCGTCGCCCCTATTCCAAAGGAAGCAAAGGGGAAAGAGGGGGGACGTTGCCAGGGAAAAGGAAGTGGTCACAAAATTTAGAGGAGAAGGAAAAAGAACACAGGAGGATGGGGAAAAGGACAAACTTATACGCTGTCAAGTCGAACTCTCTAAGGGGGAGTTCGAAATGACATACCAAATTGGAAACTGGTTGTGGGGGGGAAAGAAGCACAGATGGGTCCTTGGAGACCAAAAGAGAGGGGGGGGAGGGAGGAAACCCGAAAACACAACTCTTTTACGCGGGAAAACGTGAATACCTCCTTTGTTTGAAGAAGAAGAAAGTTGCTAGAAAGGGGTGTTTCTTGCTGAATTTCAGGGATAGGGGGAGGGGAAGGGGAGTCCCAGGATAAAGGGAAGGGAGAAGATCGTTTTCAATCCAGGTTGGAAGGACTGGAAGAAAAATTGACTGAAGTCAATAGTCGAAATGGGAGGGAAAGGAAATACTTCAAATAGAGGCTAAGGTCGTCTGAGCTGGTATTACAAACAGGATCGTCGTTTCCCATTGTTCCGTGAAAAATACGTGGGGGGAGGAAGGAAACGGTCTCCACGGAGTTCAGGAGGGAGGCTCCCTCCCTTGTTAAGGGAAATGAGTTGGAAAAGGGCATCCGGTGAGAAAAGGGAAGAATTAACCTTCCGGAGCGCCTGGGAGAAGGGATCTTACGACCCTTTTCTATGGTAAAGAGAGTTGAAAGGGGATCCTTACGGGTGGGAAAGGTCTTGAAGAAAATGTTGTTCTCCTCCAAGGCCGAAAATTCCAGAGAGGGGGAGGTAGAAAAGATATATATGGTTCCAGGGGGAAGAAGGACCCACATTCAGGTAGGAGGGTTACCGGCGACGCTCCTCGGTCGATACTACTATCACTGGAAGAAGAAGAACAGGGTCCGTATCGATCTATTCTACGACCGAGGACAGACCGTCGGGTCCGAGAAAAAGGAAAAAAAAGGTCGGCGTCGCTTCCACCCAAAAAGGGCAAAAAGGGGGGAGTATCGCAAAGGGTGAGGCCGAACTCCCTTGTCTAAAAACTGACAGAAAATCTTTCAAAAAGAGGGGTAAAGACTGGTTTACATCGTCTCCCAGGAAGGAAGAAGGAATAGAGGAAAAGGGGAAGAACGCGCGTTGAAGTTTCCTGTTCAACCGTGCCAAGGGGGACCTTTCTCCCCTGTTTTAGACAAGACGAACCAAGATTCGGGGGGAAAGAAAAAAAAAAAAGGCTATTACGTTTTCCTTTGAGCAGGGAAAGGATGGCCGCCACCTCCATCCCCTTCAGGAAAAGGGAGGTCTCCTCAAGAGAGAGACCGCCAGGAGGGGGGAAAGAAGCAAAGAACGCTTTTCGAACCTCTGCAATGCCGCGACAACGAAGGGGGGGGGGGAGAAAGAGACCGCTAGGTGTCTCACGGAATAACAAACAGTTTAAAGGGAGTTCATTTTCGACGAATTCATTCTGCAAGAATCTTAAAAGACGTCGCCTGGGAGGGGGGGCTTCTGGTATGCCATAGTGGTAGAAGAGAAAGAGCCCCTTTTTCCATGACTTAAACAGGTGAAGGGTCAGTTTGAAAGGGGAAAAAAGGGGAATCCGACGACAAGGAGTCATTGTTGGAAAAGGGGGCCGAAAAAAAGGAAGGATCCTCTCTTCTTACTCGTGTACTTCTGGATGGAAGGAGGCTGCTCAATCAGTCGTTTTCACGGGATCAAGGAGTTCCGGGGAAAAGAGAAAAAGGAGGTTGTGAAATGGAAGCATTATTTCATGAAGGCGAAGGAAAAAAAGGGGGCCCTTACCAGGAATTCCGGGGGGGATCAACAGGTTACTCATTACTTGTTAAGAACGCGAAACATAACAAAAAGAAAGAAGAAGGACATGGCAGCTCCAGCTATGAGATCACAGGGGAAGAAAAGATCTAACCCACCGGGGCGTCCATTCTTCTAAGTACGCTTAGACGCGAAGCCTTGAAGGGAAGGACTCAGCTCGAGCAAAAAGACAGGAGGCTAACACTAACCCTTCGATGAATACTCCAAGAAGGTAAGGGGGGAGCCAGTTCGCAAAGGGGAGGAATGGTCCATTTTTGTTCAGCCACGGGAGGTGGATCGGAAAGTCAAAATATTCTGTGTCTGACACATGGCGGAAAGGGAAAAACACAACGTCGACAAGAGCGACCTTTAGGGGAAAAGACGTACGGTTTCTATCTCGTTGGCCGACAACCACAGGTAGGAAAAGGAATCTGCAAAAAGGGGTACCACGTAACGCACTACAAAATACGGCGCCGAAAAAAAAGCTCATTCCTGCCCTCCAGGACAGAAAAGAAAAAAACCCACCGTCAACTGATGCGGAGGGGAGACTTTTTTCACGAAAAAGAGAGGAGCCACCCTCTCCAAACAAAGTATTTCAGGAGGATACATCTCACATACCAAAAGGGGGGGCATCAACGCACTCCTATTTTTCAGGGGGGAAACTTTCCTCTTTAACCTAGAAACTTAAAAAGGACCCCTCCAACATAAAAAGGGGAAAGAACTCCAAACAAAGAGGAACAGCCCCCCTTTTCAACTGGGCCACTTCCCCGACCTACGGAGCCTTCCGTCCTGCGCAGTTTCCTCCCAGACCCCGACACTCTTGTCCCACCTAAGGGGGGAAAAAAGGAAAAAGGGGTCTCTAATCCCCAAGAAAAAAAACGAATCTTCTTCTTCACATATCGATCTCGATTCCTTTCTTTTTCAACTGAAAGAAGAGTCGTGGGGGAGGGCCGGGACTTAAAAAAAGGAAGGAGCTTCGGTGTTTCCCTGTAAAGGTAGGGATTTGTTTTGTCGCAGGTTGGAAGGAAGGGTGGGGGGGGGGTCTTGTCTAGGACAGCGTCTTCGCCGTTTCATATGAGGGGGAAGTCCGAAAAAAAGGAAGGGGGGTCGGGCGTGATTGGTTAAGATGCCGGAGCACCGAAAGGGAAGAGGGGGGGAGATCCGTTGCGCTGGAAGAGATTTGCAGACGATTCTCTACATCCTTTTGAGTTCAATGGGCTTTAGGGGGTTGTGGAAAAGAAGGGAAGGGCACCCTGGTTCGGCGGCTCCGTAGCGGAAAGGGGGAAAGTGACACTTTTTGGCCGCTTCCATGGAGGGGCAAACCTATAGACCGCACGGGTGACCTACTGGGAAAAAGGAAAGGGAGGCCTTTTTGGTGGAAAAAAAGGAAGGGAAAAAAGTTCGCTCCCATTGTCGAAAAATCCAATTCCTGAATCCAATCCGTGGAGGGGTGAACAAGGACCCTTACGCTGAGGGTCGAAGAAGGAAAGGGGGAGAAAGGAGTTTCTTTTCAATTGTATTGAAAAGAAGGGGGGGACGAAGAAACAGTTGCTTTTATTCCGGAGAAAAAAAGGACCTTTAACAACGGGGGAAAAGATACTAAGCGCTGCCGGCGGGGAAGGAATGGAAAGGGGCGGGGTCGCTCGGCGGAATAAAAAGGTGAGCTGCCCTGTCCTAGGGTCAGGTGGGTTGATCGGGAAAGGGAAAAAAAAAAAAAAGGTACACTGTGAGGACAAAGAAAGAAAAAGGAACTTCCTTGTTACTGGAAGCGCCGGCACTGTAATACTTCTTAAAATCACAAAGAAGTTAAGACTCGTTGAGAGGGAAAGAGAAAGAATCCGTTACAACGAAGGAAGACGTTCAAGAAGTACACCGAGTAACGAGAGATTCGCAAAAAAGCGACAGGGAAGAAGGATTCCCAACATTCCTTCTTGGCGGGCGGAGAAAGGCAATTTTCAAATGACCCTGAAAGATGGTCCAACACATTAAAGATGATTACGAAAAAAAAGGGGGGGGGGCTGCTCCCACTAGCATCAGGAAGAAAAGGGGAGAAGGAACGAGGGGGGGTAGTTCAGAATGAATTCTTCGAATTGAAACTGGTTTGGGTTACTATGTCATTAAGTGAAAGGAGGTCCGTGAAAAAAAGAAAAAAAAAAAAAAAAAACACAACTCTTGTCCTCCTTCAAGGAAGGAAAGGGAAAAACCCGTAATTTCCTCCGGCAAGTGCTCTCGCGAGAGCAGGGGGGTCCTCTGATTTTCTGGATTGGGGGGAACAGGCTAAAGGCAACTTAATAGAACAACTGGATAGATAAGGGGAAAGAAGGGATGCTCTGTCTACCACAGGGAAGGGGGGGCAAGAAGTCTTTTGCCCTGGAGGGGGGAAGAGACTTTCAAAGAAGACCTGAAGGGAGGGAGCGAGAAGACAACAGTATCGTCGGTTTGTGACAAATGGTTCGTAAGGGGAGGGGGAGGGCCATGTCCTGTTCCAAAAAAATACTCCCCGTACATCTTGGGAGACGCCCCTTGGGGGGGGGGAAAAAGGGGGAAAAGCCGCGTTCCTTCCGGATTCCGAAGAGGAGGGGGAGAAAGGAGCGCTTTCAGATCGAATGTAGCATCGATCGGGAGATGAATGGCTCGTTCCTGGGACGGAAGCCGAGTCTCTGGAAGGGGAAAAAAAAAGCCGACCTGAATGTGTGTCGCTACATGCCGAAGGAGGGAAAGGAAAAAAAAAAAAAGTCTTATAGGAAAAGAGAGACTGTAAGCACCCACCTTCAGTTCTTGGTTCCTAAAGGTGCCACCGTAAGGCGAAAGGGGAACGCGCCATCATCATCTTCACATTGGCGAACAGGTCGATGCCAAAAGGAGAAAACCGTGCATTTTCCTATAAAGACCGGACGTAACTTCGTCGTCCTTCGCCAAAGTTTCAATTCACAGGGGAGGGGAAAGGGAGGAGGTTGGCCGGAACTCCGTGGCTGACCGTCAGGGAAAGAAAGAGGGGGAAAAAAAAGGACACAGACTGCTACTGGGTAATCGTCTTGGGAAGGGAATACCGAGCGACGCATTTCTGGGAACTCATTTAAGTCTCTCCGGGAAAAAAGTAAGTCAATTGTGCCCTTCGCCATTTGGGAAAAAAAGAAAGAAGTGTGCAACAGCACCAGGGTCGTCTATTACTTTTACCATTTATCAGAATTCACTTCCGGGGGGGGGAAAAAAAAAAAAAACGCACCACCTCTTCTCTCAGGAAGAAAAGAAAAAGAAAGTAACGGCGGTATTCACAACGCTAAGAGGCAAGAGGTGTGTTTTAGGTGCCTAAAAAGTGGACAGGAGAGGTGTAGAAAGAGAAAAAAGAAAAAGCCAACCCCAACCAGTTTATTCACTATTGGCGATGAAAAGGGGGGAAAAGGTAGAAGAAAGGAAGATCGTCGCTTGCCCTGGCAACCATATTTTTGGCACGTGTAAGGCATAGTCATCAAAAGAAAAAAAAGGAAAAAAGAGGGTGAAGGTCAGTGCACATTGCACGGGAAAAAAAGGGAATTTTTTAATAGAAAAAGAACTGTTCCTGCGGTCGAAAGATCTTTTACTCGTTACTTGGGGAGAAAAAGAAGGCGTTGTAACGGATATCCTCTATAGTTCAAACGGGGAAAGAGGAAGGAATTGTTTTGATGGAAAAAGCGAAATTGGTCGCCAGCACTTGGCCATCCGGAAGACAGGCGCAAGGTTACTCATGACGGTGGAAAGAAGCACTCTGACTTGCAGATCACAGAAAAAAAAAGAAAAGAAAACAAACCACTTCATGGGGTCTGAGAAAGCGACCCGACCGGGGGAAAATGAAGCGGGCGTCGTACTCATCGAATCCTTGCCGAAAGTGTGTTACGGAAAGGGAGGAGGGGGGAGTCGACCCGAACCCGTCGATGAATAACGCCCATAGGGGAGAACGCACACTGTTAGCCAAGTTGCGCACATTCCATAAGGAAGCCGCGTCAGTTTTAAGGGGGGGAGGGGGTAAAGAGGGGGTCAGGAATCACATGACTTCACAATATTCAGTGTAGGGAGGGGACCTTTTCAGACTCAACACAATAAGGGGTACGGCCAAGTCTTTCACAAAAAACTTAAAGGAGAATAAAGAAAAGGAAGGAGGCAGGCAACCTTGAAGCGCAAAAAAAGGAAAGAAGAAAGAAAAACAAGCTACCCTAGTCACAGGGGGGTGTAGGGGGGGGGGTGTTAAGCTCTCATAAAAGAAGGGAATCACACGACTTTACGGAGGAAGCGAAGCGGTCGGGACGGGGGTACAGCAGCTCTAGCGCCACCAGGAAAAAGTCGTGGGTTGCTACGACATCGGCCAATCAAACCGAAGGCATCAAAAAGGGAAAACGGACAACTCAGGGGGAATCTGAACCGGCGAAAGAAAAAAAGAGACATATTGGAACCCCTCCAACAATCACGACATGCCCCGAAAAAGAAAAAAAAAGAGGGAACAATACAACTTTCACTCCGCTTAAAAAGGCCTTCTCCTGGTAAGCCGCAACCACAAAAAGAGGGGAACCTTGTCCCCGAAGGTGTCAACCAGCCGTGAAAGGAAGACGAAAAAAAAAAGAAGGAGGAAAGATATATATCGCGCCGGGGAAAGGGGTCGGGGGTCGCGTGCTTCAGCCGTCAAGGGGGGAAGCTCTGGAGGGGAAGAAGGGAAATTTTATTGTTCCATCCGGTGGGGGGGGGAAGGGGGTTCTAATGTCTTGATTGGGGACAACACAGGTTGATCTTCAATCTCGGCCGTGAAAAAAGCGTTGTCCCGTTCCGAACAAAGGATGGGCGGATAGAGGAAAAAAAGGGATTTTTGACATATGTCGTATCACAAGAAAGAGAGACGTTTGCGCTCCGGTTGCCGCTGGGAGATGTTACACAAGAAAAAAAAGAAAAAAGCCGGGGAGGGCAATGTGACGGTCACGGTCGTGGGTGTTGAGTAAGGAAAAGTGAGAGGTTTCCTCATGGTGAGACTAGGTACTTGTTTAGTGGGCGTCACAGGCCACTTTGGGGAAGAGAAAAGAAGAAGGGCAACGCGTATATAACGCGTACGAGGAAAAAGGGAGGGAAAAAAAGGTCGCCGTGTGTTGGTCTGAAAAGTGCAAACAAAGGAAATCTTTTGAAGTCTCTCTTCCGAACATCCGTGGCTGACCAAAGAAGAAAGGGGCTGGAGAAGTGAGGGGGCCCAACTTGGCTCACAGGGGGCGGTGGAGGGAAAAAAAAGGAGTATTTTCCATCGGACGGGGGAGAGGGCTTGATTCGTAGGCTAGGTAACACCTGTAGGGAGAAGAAGAGAGGAAAAAGCGACGCCTGGCGCCAATGTGTCCAACGGGAAAAGGAGGAGCCTGTATTTGGACTAAGAGCTGGCTTTCCTAGGGCGGGTTTGTCAGGGGGAGAGGAAGGGGAAACTTTGCGCACGGGCTAAGTCACAACACAGAAAGGAGGTGGAAGTGCTGGGAAAATGTCGAAAAGGTCACAACATTCCTTAAAGAAGGGAGTGGATATTGGAAAGGAAGGGGAAAAGGACTGCTTGCGCAAGGAAGAAGGAAGGGGCAATAAGTACACCGAGTACAAGAGAGGAAGGAGGAACGTCCGCCCTCTAATTCCACAATTCCTTAAGGTCGTGAGGGCAATGTTCAAAATGACAGCTGAGGGAGGGGGGACACACAGTTTTCGAGGGGGAGGAGGGAAAGCTGCTCCAAAGATGGCATCCAAAAAAAGCTACGCTCTAAGTTCTTGGCAGGGAACCCAATTCCGGATCAACCCGGTTTTTGTGTGACGCCTTTACACCAGATGAGGTCCGGGAGACACAAAAAGGGGCGAAGGGAAAACACAACTCGTGCCGCGCATTGCCGAGGTTCGAAAGCGGCGGAAGGGGGGGGAAGAGACAAGGGGCCCGGCCTTGCCTCTGAGAGTCGAGAGCCGCAGGTGTGGGGGGTCCGGCTGCAGTGGAGAGAGGGAAAGGCTAAAGGGCCCACTTAAAGAGATCGAAGAGGGGTCTTTGCAATCAGCATAAATTGCCCGACCCATGTCGAATGGGCATGAAGGCAAGAGTCGGTTGACAGAAGGAAGGAAGGGCAAAAAGCGGCAGAACTGCGGCAGCGCGGATTCCAGGAAGGATAAGAGCGTTCTGTGTTTCCCATGGGGAAAGGATAGGGCCATGTCCGGGAGCAAACGAAAGACAACGATCTCAACAGGAAGGGAAAAAAGGGTGAATTGAAAATTCGTTGGAAAGCGACAAGGGAAAGGAGAGAATGCGGCCAAGTATAGGAACCTCCTGAGAAATACATCTCTCGGACGACCCTGTTCGCTGAGAAAGGATAGCGTATGCGAGTATCTGTACTGGGGGGGGGGAGGGCGTGAACCCCTCCTCCCTTAATGTGGGGGGGAAAAGGGACCGAAC
>Ga0179593_1442944_pt1 | contig 18468 bp, 17 predicted proteins | sample CZODoug2_1_08_16_FD_185931 | JGI IMG/M metagenome (GOLD analysis project Ga0179593, IMG submission 185931) | Vadose zone soil fungal communities from Angelo Coast Range Reserve, California, USA - CZODoug2_1_08_16fungal (PacBio error correction) | ecosystem: Environmental > Terrestrial > Soil >...
AGGTCGATACAGACAGAATCCCCAGTAGCCAGGGAACACAGGTAAAGGGGCATTGAAGGACGGATTGCAAAAGACAGCAGAAGAACAAAACCAAAAGATTTCACTGTCAGGACGGGAGGAAGAGGGAATGACACGAAACAAGAAATTGAATTTGGCTTCGGGGTAAGGACTTGTAACAACGCAAGGAAAAAGCTATCGCAACGAAAAAAAACGTGAGCCAACCAGTTGGAGGGAGTTCGATTAACAGGGTGGGGAAAGAGGATAACCGAAAGGCCCCCAGAGAACAGTGATAAAATACCTGGGGACGCCTCGGGTGGCTTTGCCTTCCAAAATCGGCTTCCTGGGGAATGAGCAGAAAAAAAAAGGTGATGAGCAAGTGTGGAAAAAAACAATTAATACGATCAGCGAATGCACAGAGTGATGCATACGGTTACGGCGGCGCCAAGGGTGCAAGCAGACCAGACAACTGGCTCTCGCAGGAGAGGGGTTAGTGACCAGGGGCAGAAAGCAACCGTCTCCAACATCTTTGAGGGCCGAAAGCAGGCACAAACAGGGAAGAAAAAACGTTTAATTAACCAGAAGAGGGGGGACTTGAGAGGAGTCACCGTGGGGAAGTTACAGTGGCGGCCTTCAGCATTATTGGGGGGAAGACGGTTGATAGACTCCCTCTAAAATGTGTGGTCGCGAAGGGTGGGGGATTGAACAAAGGACTACTTGGAACAGGGTCGCAGGGAAGGCCTTGCTCAAGGAATTCCATTGGTGAGACATACTCTCTTTAATAAATGGGCTTTGGCTTGCAAAAGAGGGGGGGAAAAAAAAAGAAAATGTAATCGCTAAGGTTGCCGGTTCATTCAACAGGACAAAAATGATGCCTCGCTTACGCACATTAACGGACTGGCAAAGGGAGCGCCAATCCAACTTGGAAAAATAAAAAAAATCCGGGCGGTAACGGCGACAGGAGAAACAACATAAAAAGGTCAGGGTGGTAAAAAATTCCTCCTTGGTACGGTCTGAACTGCAATATAACAAATTGAGCGTATAGGGACGCTCCGAGATTTGAAAAGACGGGAGGGGGCGGGGAAAGGTGTGGAGGTGGAAAAGAAACGGGTCGAAAAACAAAGGGGGGAGCGAGCTTGTCATCTTTGTTTCACAAAAAAACCTTGGAAGAAAAAGAAACATCTACAACACAACCGCCCCGTATAAATTCCCGCAAGGCAGCACTGGGGGTATTCTTCTAAAGCTAAAAATGACCGTGGGCTGCCACTGGGTGGAAACGTTCTAGACTCCTCGAGAAGGTTACAGATAGGAAAAAAAACTTCATATGGCGGTTTGAGTCGGGGTCGCGCACTGCCTGAAAGTACAAAGATTCTCCGCTCCACTCGCAAACGATATCTTGTCTATAGGAGCGGCATGCAGACGGGGGGACAGAAGGTGTGACTACAACGTGAAAAAGGGTCACGTTCATATCTTCAATAAAAATAAGGGGGTTGCACGGAATGTGCGTCGACTTCTTCGAGGCAGCAAGCAGCGATTAGGTGCAGAAGGGGGTGGAGTAAAACCAATTTAAGAGAGCCAAAAGGGTAAAGGAAAGGGAGTTCCAGACGAAAGGTAGAAAGGGGGGTCGTAACACTTTCTTGTTTCTCCGAATACAAGGTAAAAATTTTCCTCGGCAAGACAAAAAACCACGGATCCAAATTGATCCGCGGAGAGGGAGGCATAAAGAAGGAAGAGGAGGAACTTTGGGCCACGTGCAAAGGAAAAGCGCCGCTACTAGCGTTGGAAAAAAAAACTTAAAACCTTTTTTAAAAACCAAAGGCAAAGTCGGCAAATTGAAACGGTTCAGGGGTGGGCATGGGTCTAGAGTCTGCATGAAACGAAGAGGAGCCCACAACTGGGGGAGAAGTAAAGACAGGAAAGGGGTCTTTCTCGCCCTAGTTGAACAAAGTGCGAAACACGGGGCATAAAAAAGAACATGGAAGGTTGGTTTTTAGAGAGGTGCTAAGCAGGGGGGGCTGACTGGGAAGAGCAGGGGGGGGGGGGGGAAAAAGGAACACAAAAGAGGGGGGAAACTAAGGCTGTGGCTTTTTCAGCATGGAACAAAGCTGAAAGGGGCAAGTACATTTCGATATGATTCAGTAGAGTGAAAACAGTTTTGTTCTCATCGGGAAAGAGGAGCATCTGAAGAGGCAAAAAAAAGAAAAAAGGGGTTTCCAAAAAAAAGCAGGACAAAATAACGAGGGGCACTGCGGCAGGGGTATCGGAAAAGTTATCGTGAGAACCGAAGGATGGCTTAACCTTAACCGCCGCTGGGAAGGGGGAACTAAAGGGGGGCATTGAAAGAGGGGTAGTTTAAAACGCATCGAGGGCGAACCAATCACCAATTTTAAAATCTTCGGAGAAAGCGGGCGGAATCTGAGTTAAGATGAAGAGGGCGTCCCTTGTCGAGACGAAAAGAGAATAGGAAATTGGCAGAAAGGAGATAGTAGGAAACGAAAGTACTCTCTCGGCCGATAAGGAGGGAAAGCACCCCTCCCTGAGAGAGAGAAGTATAAAAAGAGACCTACTCAGATATGGAGATGGAAGGAACTGGTATTCTCGAGAGAGGCTCAAAATCAAGGGAAAAACATCGGTAGAAAATGCTCACGCATCGACGTATCGCGCTGCAAACCCGGTTCCTCACTCTCCTTAAAAGGAAGGAAAACGTAGTGGCGTCGCGTATGATAAAAGAAGTTCGGTGGGGAAAAAAAAAACTGTCGCAGGAACAGATGCTAATCAACTCGTTAAAGGTGTCAAAGTACACTTTTTCATCCCCCAAGTAAGGTATACGCAGCTCAATGATAGGACATAAAAGAATAAAGTGGATGATCTCTCACAAAACCACGGGGGCAAAGAAGAGATAGAACGGGGCTTGAGAGCGTCCTGCTCTCAAGGGGCTTCGCTTCCTCATCTTTTTTAGGCCAAATAAGGACGGAGAAATAGGGCCAGGAGAAGGATTACAAAGACTAGAAATTCAAGAAGTACGTCTCCCGATTCAAGAAGATCTGCCTCATATTGAATCGTTACAATCCGGGACAAGGTGTTGGACAAAGCGAATACGGAGAAGTGCGGGGGGGAAATGATAGAAAAAAAAGAGGGGAAAGGGGAGTTGGAAAAAAATCGCCAGAAGGGAGAGAAGCCATATCTGGGAGGACAAAAGGGGTCGTACTGAAGAGTAGCCTGTCTTCTCTAAGAAGTTGAGGCAGGAGAAGAAGATCACCTCGAGAAAAATTGTTAGGAGTCGCAGGGAGAGAATTGAAACCGACTTATCTTGTCGCAGAGAAAAAAGCGCCCGCGGTGGAAGGCGTAGTTTCACCGGTTTTGAGATGACGCCCTCGAGGGCTAAAATAATCACGGTCTGACAATAAATCACAATCGGAAAAAAAAGGGCGGGGAGGGTTGGGACCGGGGGAGCTTCCAGGGAGGGGGAAAAACGAAAGCTGCTGTCTGCACTGCCGCATTTCAAAGAAGATGTACTGTAGCTGTTTGGAAAAACGGCTTGGGGGTGCGGAGCGAGAGGCATCAAGTCCCCTATATCCAAACTGTCACCTCTCTATGACTCGCGCAAATTGGGCAGGTGAGAAAGACCGCAACTGAAAAAACGCCAAAGCCATTTAAAAGGACCAGAATACTATTATGCTTAAAATTATATAATGAGGCGCTGAAACAAAGAACGAGCCCGTCAGACATGAAATCTCTTACCAATCATAAGGAGGAGAAAGGGGACTGGGAAAGGGGAGAGGAAAAGGTAAATCGGGCTAGAAAAATGGATAGGGGAACTGGACTCTTCCCTACAATTGTCGCTTTTAGATCGGAAGGAAAACGAAGGAAGAAAAGCACGGTCAAGCCGAGAGAAATGGTTGGCCGATTGAGTTGGCCTTGTTTAAAACAGGAGTCTGTGAAGCTGCTGTGGGAAAAGGTATTATCGGCTGTCGTCAGTGAGGAATCTATCCAAAGGGCGAGTCAGAGGGTCTACACTCGACGCGGGACCATCAGGTGGTCAAAGAGAACTGTGATAGCGGGTGGTCATGTACGCTGGTTCCCCTTTTAACGGAGGTATGAAGAAACCAGGGGTTTACGACCACCGCGAGATTTGAAGGGGAAAAGGGGAACAGCAAAAAAGCTTAAAGGCTCGCCGATTGTTGGGGTGGAAACCAAAGTAAATAAAAGCATCCTGACTGCTTGTGTGAGCAGAAGGCACGCAGTGCGAAAACAAACGGTTCCACAACCCAATTGCTGTAGTGGAAAAGGGCGAAGGGAACACCAGGCTCGCCGTTTGACCTCTGGGGCCACCAAACAGTATGTCGCAGCCTCTAAAACAAAAAAAAAAAAAAAGAAAAAAAAAAAAAAAAAAAAAAAAAAAAAGAAAAAAAAAAAAAAAAAAAAAAAAAAAAAAAAAAAAAAAAAAAAAAAAAAAAAGGAAAAAAAATAGCCGTCCATCTCTAGGGAAGAGGGGTATAGGGAAGATTGAAGTTTAAAGAAGTGGGGGTTTGGCGAGAACTCATTGAACAAGAGATGGGAATAATGACTACAAAGAGATCAAGGCCTTAACCCATTATCACAAGAAATTAAATACCTCCTAACACATTTCCGGAGATGTCTTGGGCTGAAGGGAGACAGTGTTTTTTAGGGAATGGGGGGAAAAAACGGGATGTGAAAAAAATCCTATCTGACACAGAGGGGGGGAGGGGAAAAGGAAAAGTTTGGAAGAAAAAACCCCTACTGTCCAAACCCAGAAAATAGAAATCTCGAGTCTGTTATCTTGAAAACGGCTCAATTTGTAGTTTTCCATAGAGAAAAAGTCACAGGAACGGGTATAAGATAAACACTGTTGTGGTGACGGACAACGTCCGCGGATGAAAGTAAAAAAGACTGGAGAGACCGGAACGTAGCGTAGTGAGACCATTTGTGCTACTTTTAATTAACCAGGCAAAACGGGATAACTATCTGATAAAAAAAAAGGGCGGACAAAAAAGAGGAGCGGGATAGGATCACAAAAAAAGAGTGAAGAGCATAACTGTATAGGAAAAGGGAATTATGAGGGGGTTAAACTGACACCCCCTGCGACAACCAAAAAGGCGGTCTTGAGACAATCCACTTATGATGAAAAGGAACAGGAGGGAAGGGGAAAAAAAGGGGAAGAATCGTATAAAAAGGAGTGGGGAAGGTCACCCTCGTCCTGGTTAAGGAAAAACAGTGGTTCGCCGCCTTGGTTTCATTCTAAAGTATGGAAGCAAAGTGAAGTGGCAGGAACGGAAACAGGAAAGGGGGCAAATGAGCGAACAGGGGGTCGAGGCAACTGTCCTTCTGCGCAAAACGGCGCCGTGCATTCACCGTAGTGGTGATCACTATGTTGTCGGTATCTGAGGCAGTAAACAAAACCGCGGACTGTAGGGGAACCGACGGGAAGCTGACCCCATAAGTACGCATCTATTTCCGAGCACAAAACAAGCGGCGGGCAAAGTTTTCATCAATGGAAAAGGCAATTGGTGGCAGGGGCAAAAGTTTGGGGGAGGGAAACTAAATAGAAAAAAGATCCTTTCGAACTTTGGGAGGGGGGAACACTAAAATTAGGGAGGAGAAAATCAAGGTTGAAAGGAGGGGGGGACGAAATCATAAGCAAGCCAGATTTGAAGAGGGAGGGTGGGAAGGAAGCCAAGCTCCGGGAGAAGATAGTACGTTCTGGGTTGTTTTTCGAAAGAACCCAGTGACTCCTGTCAGGAAACCCAGGAAAGATGTCATCAAAAGGGGGCCTTGTCCAGAAGGAGACCGCAAGTTAGATAACGTAACAGAGGAAGAAACAAAAACTCAAGGGCAGCCCCGGCATTGATTAAAAGGATATAGAATTCGGTAGGAAGGATCGTTTTCTGGCTCAAATTCATGGAGAAGGGAACAAAATGGAAATGGGATCGGTTTGGGCTGGAAATGTAGAGTGAATGGGCAAGAAAAAGGGGTGGACGGGATTGAAGGGTTTTGAGTCCGAGGTCACTGAGAGGTTCCCACCAATTCGCGTCTTAGTTAGGGGAAGTAAAAGACCGGACCCCGTTTTGGTGGGTAACGTGAGAAAGGGTGAACCAGTAAGAAACGCGAAGTGGAAGCGATTCATTTACCGTAGGGAAAATGTTTCGCTGTAAGTGGGGGTTGAAAAGGTAGTAAGAAGGAAGGAAAAATCAAAAACCCGCCACCAGTCAATAGGAACTGGGAAAAAGGGAGTTTTAGGGGCGAATGCTAAAAGGGGCCCTTGGGGCTGGAGGTTAAGTCCTCGAGGAGGGAGGGATTATGCTCCGATTAATCGTTCCAAATAGGAAACGATCACGGGAGTAAAGAGGGAAAAAGGGCGGCAGGGGCACGGGGGACCTAGACTGGGGAGTGAACACGAAAAGGCCGGAGCGGTGGCCTCCGTTCAGGGGGGGATCTTTGCCTAAAGATTACCTTTAAGGGGGGAAAAGTTACAGTAGGGAAAAAGTGATCAAAAAGGGAGCGGAATAAAAACCTTAAGGAACAAAACGCCTGGCTGGACGGGCCTACGCCTTAACCGGGAGGGGGGGTAGGAAATCTCATGCACCGTTAATCAGGGGCTCACAAAAACTGGCGATCTAATTTTAAACCCTCCAATGGATAAGTTTGGGGGGTGACACCCCGCTGATTAGAGAATGTCCCGTAGGGAAGTAAAACAAGGGGGGGGAGTCTATCGTACACAGAAAAAACAAAACCTGGGGTCGGTGAAAGGGTACCCTGCCCTTCAGAGGTGAACTAACGCATTGAAGCCGTAATCCTAGAGAAAAGAAAAAAATCAAAAAAGACAGTAGAGGGAAAAGAGATATCGGGACGCCTTGGGCGTTTGAAAGACCTTAAGGGAGGGAACCTAAGTGGGGTTTAGAAGTGCCTATTAAATGAACAAAGCTTTCTTGACTACGGGGATCACGGAGAAAGACTGGGCAAAAGACCAACGTGCTTGGGAAACTGCAGGACCCAGTGAAAGACATGAAGGGCGGAACACTCTCCCAGTCAGATTAGTAACCATACCTTTAGAGGGGAGCTAAACTGTCTTTCTTGGCAAGGGTGGGCGACACGGAATGGGGAGGGGGAACGTTAACTTGTTTTTACAGGTTAGAAGGGTGCGGCGATCACGGACTCTTACGTGCCCCCGGGAGAAGGTAGGATCGTTCCCTAGGAAAGGGGGGAGGGTCACATCAGGGGATTGGGAAGGTGGTGATCCAACCTAACAAGAAAAAAAAGGGTCACGATTACACTCAAGGGAGAGGTTCTCTTTAGTACTACTAATCTTATCATCAGCTAATCAAAAGGGTTACCTCACTAACAAGGACATCAGGTAAAAGGCGAGAAAAAATTGAAAAGACCGGGGCATACAAAGTTCCGATCGGACTACGTAATGGAAAGAGGGACTCATTTCTTTGATTGCCTGAAATTAACCTGGGTAAGAACGTACACAAACTGGACTTAAAAAGAACGTTAAATGAGCAGCGGTTCAAATGAGAGAGGGGCTGTATTGTGGATGGGAAAAACGACCGGAAAAAGACTGGCCTGTAATTCAGTAGGAAAACTCTACGGTGGTGAACCTTCACGACAGGGGGGGAAGTCAAATCAGCAAAACAAGAAGGAATAAAGAACCGGAAAGTGTGTATAGATTTAATCAAACAAGAGAAAAAAGCAAAAGGAGGGAGAAGGGCGTGAGAAAAAGGATTCTTCATACCGAATTTCGCTTGACGTATACGTTTTTAAAAAACAGGGAGGGGAGGCGGATGGAGATTGGGGAAACGTGGGAAGTTCGGAGGGGGTAAGCCGAGGAGGCGGAAAGGGGACCCGCGTTTACTACTGAAACAAACTTGACGAATCAATTTTACCGGGGGGCAAAAGATCAAAAACCCCATCTACTATTTATTCGGAGGGGGGGGGGGAGAGGTAGCGAATCAGGGGGAGGGAGAAGGTAGAAAAAAACAACGCCAGTAAATAAGGAGCTAGCACCCTAAAAGAAAAACGTCACCCAACAGGTCGACTTCAGGGGAGATGGCTTCCAGAAAGAACGAAAAAATACGAAAATAGTCAACCAGGGAAGAGAAAATAAAATGGAAGGGATTGTGGCTTTGCAGGGAAATAATACTGCGCTTCCTGGTGAGAGAGGAAGCTCCTACTGCCATAATTGTCAAGGATGGGTTGTGGAATTGAATACATCCCATCGAAAAAATTAAAAATGTGCTCAGAGGGTGAAGGAGGACAGGGGGGTGGAAAAACAGCATGACAGTTCTCCATACCCTGGCGATTTCAGAGTATTAAGGGTCACCAGTCAAACTTAGAAACAGGCAAAAGATTGTACACGCCGTGTCAAAAACGGAGGGAGGACACACATGGGGGGGAAAACGCGGGGTGGCAAAAAAGTCCATAGGCAGTATAAAAGTTAGTTACATTTTGCGAGTAAAAGGAGTTGAGGAAAAAAAGCGGGGAAAATCAAAGTGTGGTGGTCTGCGCCTGTGGGGGGGTACATGGGAAACAAACAGAAGCGGGGGGTAACAGATCTGAATGGAAAAAGCCAGTGATCAAGTAAGAAGTAATATTGGGGAAGAAATAACGGCGAAGGGACGGCACCGTCAACCGAGGGGGGGGGGTTCCTAGAGGGAGGAAAAGACGAAGGGTGGAGATGCATTCAACAGCGCCAAAAAGAATTCATAGATAGGGACTTACTCTTACTTAAAAAAAGTTCGAGTAACAAGACAGTCGTTGGCCGGTTCTTGACAGAAGAGGGGGCGACAGGGCGTACCGTCCCGACAGTCCTGCAGCGGCCGCGATTTTGACACCCGGGGCCGGGGGTCGGTTGGGGGCTCTTCTTGGGAGACAAAAAGTGAAGCTCGATGAACGCCTAACTAAGGTGTCGAGAACGGGGTTGTCTGGAAAAATTTGGTTCCAGAAGGGGCATGGACTCACAGCGGGGTCTCATTTGGGTCATAGGGGAAAAAAAATTGAAACAAAAAAGAATTGGGCCGCCAAGGTCTAAAAAAAAATGGTTATAAAAAGGGAAAAAAAAAAAGGCATCGCCGTACATGTGTTAGGCAAGCAGTTTTCCTGGGGGGTTGCGAAACGGGGGGGGGTTCAAATTCGTGCCTATACGAAACGAGAGGAATTGAGGGATTAATGAGGCCAAACGAGAATGGCCGTTGATTTGGTGAGTCTCCACCGGGGGAGAAACTTCAACTAAGGTCGTCCTCGCAATCTGCAAAGCTGGCTCTGGGAGGGGAGGAAATGAGAATACTTGGACCAATGGGGAAGAATACAACTTGGAGGCGCCTGGGTGGATCATTTATCATTCAGAAATACACTCCTGTTTCACGTTTAAGGGGGTGTTTCTACTGATCAGCACAAACAAAAAGCATACAATGAGGTTGGTACTAAAAAAAAAGTCACGAGAAAACATTAATAGGAGAGGGGGGGAGTTCAAACAATATAGGGGGGAAGACTTGTCGCAAGTCAAGGGCTTTCCTACCTAAACTGGTAAACTTTGGTCAAGGAAAAACAAAAAAAGGACACCGAGAGTAAAATCTGTATGGAACGATAGGGAGGGACAGACGAAGGAAAGAGGGGGTCGGAACAGGGCCGATGCCGTCACGGTAATACGCCGAGGCTAAGCTGGGAACATCACTTCCAAATCCCTTTTTTAAAAAACGGGATAAGAGCAATGCCGATTCGGGGTGAATTGAAGTGTGCATAGAGGAAAACAGCATCTCTACGTTCTTCTCAAAGCGCAACTGGTGATGGGTATAATTTCACGGACCTGAGAAATTGGGAGCGCACCGATTGAAAAGGAGAGAAAAAAGGGGCAGACCAGAAAAGGGGGAAGGGCTGGGTGAGGTAAAGGAAAAAGTAATGGCCTGTGTTACGGTCTACTGTGTTATTGAAGACTCAATCCTCAAATCTTTTGGAAATCTAATGATTGGGGAAGGGGGCAAGAAAACTGCCGGGGTAAATGAAAAGTACATGGGGAGGATAGGATAGAGGCTGGACAGGGTTGAAAAGACTTTACCTCTGAGCAAAGACACTCGCAACCTCCCCCTCCTTTTTCAAAAAAAAAAGACCCCTGGACAAGAAGTAGGGCACTACGGCTAAGTGGCAGACAGAAGGTAGAGTTGATGTACAAGGAAAGGGGGGGGGGGAAACGAAAGTAAAGGGCTAACGCGGAATTTCCCTGCTGTGGGATTCATCCATACATTTGGATTCTTTTACAATCAGAGAGGGGGAGACCAAGATCACAAAGGTGGAAAAAGAGAGAGATCAGAGGGAAAAATCAAGGCGTTAAGATCTTCAATTTGCTGCCGCAAAGAACACTAAGGGAAAATGGCGTCCCACAAGGGTGAGTCGAAGGAGAAAGAATAGAGGCGTTCTCTCTTAAGGTACGCGGGGAGACACCTCCAGGCTCTAGGCTCAGAGGGACACCAAGATGGCCGAAAGAGGGGGCCGTCTAATTAAAGGGAACTGGAGAGTCGCTCGGCAGGGCACAAAAAGAGAAGTCGAGAATGATAAGGAACTGGACGCCGGAAACCGGGGGAATCACTATAAGTGAAGATTCAAAGATTCTCTTTTCGGAGTCTACTCGGGGGGGGGGAGGGAGAGACTAAGGTGAAAAAAAAAAAGGAGGGAAGGCCATCGCTTCTCTCCGTATTGGGAAAGTCAAAGAGGACTCCTGTTCAATCAATGGGGGGTTGCAATCCAAACTATCTTGAAGCGGGAAGGAAAATCAGACTCAATCAAGTTAGATCAGAGAGAAAAAAAAACAAGTTATTGAGGAGGAAAAGGAGAGGCGCAGAGTGATTCACTTGTATAGCTTCCTGCGAAAGGGGACTTCTATTTCATCCGAGGGGGGGGGGGGCGCAAAGGAAGAAAGACAGGGTGATAGGCCAGGTCTACTCTTGGAGAGAAAGAGCGGAATAGCAAAATAAAAAGTGCGTCTCCCGATTCACTAAAGGAGACTCCTCATCGAAAATTGGAAGAGGGTTGGGATTCTCCTTAGACCGGGTTTGTTTTGGGCAAAGGATAAAGAAGGGAGGGGATGGCGATCTTTTGGGTGAAGGAAAAGGAAGAGATCGTGCAAGGGAAGGGAGAATAATACGCGGGGGCCCGAGGAGGTCTCTTGGGGTCACGGAAAAGGGGGGAAGACTATACTTTCGGTAGTCTGGCATAAGTATGGAGATATAGGAGGGTGAGAAAACTAGCTAACCCTTGTGAATAGGGAAGGGAAAAGGTTCTGAGCGAAATTGCACAGTTCTCGTTCGCAGCTAAGAATGAATTCGCCCGCGGTGAGAATTTTTCAACTCTTGTTTGAAGTGGGGACTCCCTAGGGGGATAAGGAAAAGGTCTGGTACTAAATCATGGAATGGAAGAGGAGGGTAAAAAGTATCCGCTCCAGTGAAGGGGAAGAACTGAACTTCATACTCACTGAGCAGAAAAGAGTCAATCGTGAGGGAGGGGTTTAAAAATTCTGGATTTTGCTAGTATCAAGCAAGAAAGGTAAATCATCGAGAGAAGATCCACTAACCTGACTGGGGACGGTTAAAGGGACGCCCCGCTGAAAAAAAACATCCTTTAGCTGAATCGAGAGGTTGAGTAGAAAAAGGTTAACTAAACTACCCCTGCAAATGACCGTTCGACGCAAATCTCAAACCTCAAAAGGAAAGGGGGGACGAAAAAACAAAAATGGGGGTTCGCGACAAGGGTAAAAAAAAGGGACGTTACATTCTCCCTACCAGTTGTCGTTGGGATAAGCGTCAGAATAATTCTTGAAGAGAGAAATCAGGAAAACAAGCCAAATCGAAGGGAATAAGGCGGGACTGTGTTAAAGATTCTGAAGGGACTTGTGGGAAAAGAGGATCGTCGAGTCCGTAATTCAGCGAACACGAAAGAAAACTCCTAGTCAATTAGTTTTCTGAAGACGACGGGCTTAACTCAATCGTGGTCCAGCTCGGGGTATAAAAGTGTGGGTCAGAGGGGAAGGGGAAACTGGGAAATTAAGTAGGAAAAAAAAGAAAAGGGGGGACGAAAAAAGGTCTCCGAACTGATGAACGGGAAGTTGAAACCTCCGAAGACTCCTTAATGGCTCGGGGGGTTTGTTCAGACCAAAGTCATTGTTAAGGAAAAAAAGGCTGCGTTTGGGGTACGAAAAAAGAAAAAAGTGGCCACGGAACCTTGGCTGTATTGAAAATAGGGGAGAAGGAAAGCTGCGACCCAGGTTTAGGAAACACAGGACCCCACGGGGGTAGATAAGGGAAATAGACAAAGCTATCGTTAACATTGGGAGAGGAAGATTTCACCGGGGGAAGGGAGAACATTGAGCCTGAAAAAAAAAGCATTCAGAGAAAGGGTTGGGATCATAAAAGTTCCGAGTGCAGAGGGGCGTATCACAAGTAACCCAGTAGCATAACAACATTACAGGGATCAGCAGAGAACAAATGCTGCGAGAAGGGAAGAAGGGAAGTGTGTTTGAAGTGAGGAAAAATGCGTGCGGGGGGGGTGTATTTAAAGCAAAGGGCGAACAGGAGGGTTGATTAGAAAAATTTCGTCTCCTCCACTAAAAAGCGACACCAAGTCAAGAGAAAGAGAGGTAGGGAAAAACGTTATCGAAAAAGGTGTAGGGGGGGAAAAAAAAGCAGGCAAGAAAGGCTTACCTGGGATGAAAGCTGCAGACGGGGGTTGGATTAGCTTTCTACCTTTAAATAAGGAGACTCAGCCAAAAAAATAGGAGCGACCCGGGAAAGGGGAAAAAGGCTTAAGAAGCATGGTGAATTGAATGAAAAGTCAACCGGAGCGTCAGAATAGGGCTAAAAAAAAAGAAGTGTTACGGACAAGCCCGGCAAAGAAAAGCAGATTGAAAGAGAGGAGAAGGGGGTAAGGCTTGGACCCGTAAATTCAGATCGCGTTTCAAACTTATGAGGGGAAAAAGCCCAACAGTCACTCTGAAAAAGAAAAAGAGGGGCTTCGAAGTCCAAGGGGGCTCGAATACCTCCTTCTGTCCAAAAAGGGGAAGAGCGTTAGTAAGTTGGAGGGAAAACGTCTGGTTAATAACGTGGGGCTCACGCGTTGGGAAGTCGTCTATAAATGGGCTATTTTCTTGCGAACTGGAAAATTGGGACCGAAATGAAGCGGGGAAGGGTCAGGACACTGTCCCTGCCGTCTTAAAGGAGAAGCAGGAACGTATTGTGTAAACCCGTGTTAAGTAGCTGTTATCTGTAGGCAACAAGCCCCCCGTCTGAGAAAGATTTATGTCCTACTACTATGGAAGGAGAACGAGATAGACTAACCAGAAGGAAATTAGTCTTATAAAATTTTAGATAGGGGGGAGTATCGAACGAAAGCTGAAAATCTAATGTCGAACTTGGTTGTAGGGGGGACCGAAATTTTGAGTAGTCGAGAAGAGTAGGAGGGGACGACCGTAAACTCCAAAGAGTAAGGAGGGGGTGGGGGAAGAAATCCGCGACGTCCAACAGGAAATAGTTTCTGGGTGTTGGGATATGCGAGGATTGCCAAGGAAAGGGGGGGGATTATGTCCTTTTCGTACCAAGTAGGTGAGACAAAACGGGGACAAAAGGAAAGGGAAGTAAGCCGTAAAATTCTTACAGAAAAACAAGACACTGCAACGATTGAAGTAAAAATAGTGCGGAATTCGGGATAAGAAAGTTATCGACCTTGGAGGGCGCAAGTCGTCTCAGGAACTTGATAAAAAGTTAAAAGTTGAGGAGGGGTTTCGGGGAAAAGAAACATAAGGGAGGTTGAGGCAGATGTTTTGCGTGCAAGAAAAGGGAAAAAGGGGGAGTTGACCAAACAAAAAGGGGGACGGGGTGTGAATCCAGGGCAATTACTTTTGCCGGTCGGGGAAAGACCCTACGTGAATAAAATGGAAAAAGTCAGGGGAAAAAAGGCTGTCCGAAAGGTTGACGCATTTAAGGGGGAAATACGGCAGGGGAGAAAGAAAATCAAAAGCCAAAAGAATCGACAGTGCTCACAACTTTGGATGGTAGGACTCTAGGTCGCAGGGGGATCAACGATAAGTGGGGGCGTAAATTCACCCGTGGGAGGGGGGGAGATGAAGTCCGAGTGAGTCGTTACGAAAGGATTCACCGCCTTATAAAATCTGGGACCCTTTGGAGTGAGGGGTCAAACGGGGGGCCCTCGGAAGGGCACACAGGTCACAAGAAGAAGGGGCCTTCCTCTGGGGTAAGAGGGAGGACTACGATGGGTACCGGGGCAGTAGCAGGGGGAAGGGTATAGTCCAAAATTTGGTTATCCAAAGGGACGAAGAACATTAATTACTCCACGCCTTTAAGAAAAGGTGACTGGAAGAAGAAGGAAGGATTGTTAGAATTCAGTGCAAACCGAAGGAGGGGGAGGAGCCGCGTCGGCACTGGAGGCATCAGTAAGGTGCACTGGTTTAGGTTTTCTCACCCCTCTGATGGAAAAGGAAGATTCAAAGAAATCTTTGTGCTTCTTATAACCACTACTAGAAACACAAAGGGGGAAAGAAGGACTTCAAACGCAGTGAAGTCCGAAGAAGAGGAAATCTCAAAAACAAAACAAAAGGAGGAGGAAAAAATATGAGAAAGTCATTCGGCCTTCACGGCGGGACAATAAAGGAAGGTTCAGGGACCCTTGTGACCAAGCTGGTTTGTTGGAAGAGGAGTGTCGTAGAATAATGGAGAATGACTATCAAAAATAATCAGGGTGAAAAAGAAAACCAAAGTGCTGGGTAAAAGGAGTGCACGAAAGAACATCTAAGCACTACGACTCTGCTTCCCCGGTGGAAACAGGGAAAAGTCATAACCAATACCGAATTAGCTGCTTCGGGTAAAGAGTAAAGTGGCTTCCTGGGTTCTGCGGGTGAAACAAGGGGGTACCTGGTGAAGGCAAAAAAGGACTTCGAAGGCACCGGAACCTTGAAGGAATCCTATACCAAAAAAGGGGGGGACTGTTCACACCGGGGGAGCAAGGGAAGGGTGTAATCCGAGGAAAAAGCAACATAAAAGGTCAAGATGTAAGAAGGAAGGGAAAAGTTTCAGACGAAAATCTTTAGTAAAACGGAGAGCATCTCTTACTTAGAAAGTCTTGAACCATAAAGAACAAGACACATCGTGAACATTATCGCCTAGATCTAACGGAGAAGGGGGGGGATAAGAACTCGCTGAACGGTCCAGATTAATAGTGGCGGTCTTTATGGAAGTCAAAGAAGTAGAACCGGAACCACTTACAAACGAGAAACAAGGCGATTAGTCAGAGCGGTTAAGGGAGGAAGGAAAGGGGGTTGGGGGGGGGGGGGGGTGTGGGGGGGGGGGGGTTGGTATGACCGAAACTGAACAAAAAAAAGAATGAAAGTTAGTAACCGCGCAGACTTAAAAAAAAAGAGAAAAAGGGGGTGGAAAAGTCCAACTCGTTGGCAGTCAGCGCACGCAAACATCGAAGAAATCCCCTCAAAGGGGAGCATGACAACGATCATTTCAGCAACAAAGTGAACAAATGAGAGGTCGGAGCAGGACGTTCTTCCAGCAAAAAAAGGGCAGTAAACCTTAGTAGACCGAATGTAAAAACGGAGAAAGGGGTAATTTCAAGACGGTTTCCAGTGGGCACGGGTCTCGGGAGTGTGAAAAACTGTGTCGGAAAAAGGCACTTGATCTTTATCACCGGAAGAGAGCGACTACGAGTGGGGGGAGAAACCTACTCAGGGAATCAATTTGTCCGGGGGGAAATCCATCGCAGAAAAAAAAGAAACGACTATTGATTCTTCGTTCAGTACGGAAGGGGCGGAGATCCGGCCACAATAACTCTAAAGGGGAGGGGGAAGTGGAAGTTAGAAAAAGAAGACGGATCGCCTCAAATAAGCGGCGGGGAAGAAAAAAGTTTCTCTTCTAGTTTTCGAGTCGCAGGTTCCTCGAGCGACCGAAAAAAAAAGTAAAGGGGAAGGATAACTGGGGGGAGAAAGGCGGGAATGGTAAAAAGACGCTTCAGTTGTAAATACTGAGACCAGAAAGAAATTTAGGAATGTGGGGTTTGAGGCCAAGCCGACTTACATCTGAGAAATCGGTGAGCGGAAGCCGTTGCAAGAAAGGAGAAGGGAGAACATACAACCTGGCAGCAGGGAGAGCGGTTTCAAAAGGGACCTACTTCCAATCACCTGGAAACAACTTATCGACACGTAACACCGAGGGAACGACCCAAAGGGGGGTTAAAACCAGACGGCGAAGTCCAAACGGCCTAGTCCGTAGGGTTACAGTGCGCGCAAGGATGTATGGTAAGAATACGGGAGAAGGCAAAGGATGGTTGGTGTCTCGCCTTGTGGGGGAAGACCAAAACTAAAACAACGATCTGCGGGAATTTGATCAATCATACTTGGGGGGTGAGAAGTACTAAAAGGTACAGGAATTGACTTCGTCACCGAGGGGGGGAAGAAGAAAATCGGGAGCACAGTGGGAAGGTTCAAGGAAAATCGCACAATGAGGGCAGAAGAACTGAAAGACCGGGCACGGTCAAAAAAGGATTTTTTCCATGTGCGGACTAAGAGGTAAAAAGAAAACTCAAAACAGAAATTTCGCTTGATACCGCTGGTAAGAAGGCGGGTGGAACTTTGGAAGGGAAAAAGGACAAACGAACGGAATAATAGAAAAAGTCCTCCGTATATTGGGTACCTAAGCGACTGGGACATGGAGTAGAATCCGCAACGGGGGAAAGGGGAGAAAACCCGGGGAGAGCCGGCTGTTGGGGGGGAAAGAGTTCAATTCAACCAAATCACGCCGGGTTCCGGGACACTCAGAATCGAAAAAGGGGGGTAAAGGGAAAAAAACTAACCTGTGATGCAGAGAGAAAGGGCGTGTTCTGCCTACGGGGTTTCCCGTGTCCTATAACACACACAGAAGTCCGGGCAGGACCTTATAGACCAACTTCAGTTGTGGAATCGGGGCAAAAAAGTGAGAAGCAAAATTAAAAATTGAAAGAAACGGACAATCCACAATTGGAAGAGGTTAGTCGGATCAGTACGAACAGATGTTGGTTATGCAAGGGACAAAAAAGACGAAGGAAGGTTGCCCGAAATTACTTAAGACACCAAAAGGGTGCACGGGGACCTGTGTGGGGAGAGCTGGGGATGAGAGGGCCGCAACCTCATCTCGTCTGTTGGGACTTGTAAAAAAACCAGAGGGTAGAGAAAGGAAGAGAACTATAGGAAAAAGATCAGAAGGAGAAAGAGATACTTGGGACCCGGAAACATTTCCTGTTTTCTGACGAAATAAACTGTAAAACTTTGCCCTACATTAAATACCACAAACCGAAGGAAAAGATCAAAAAAAAGAGGATAGGCTAGAACAGACATGAGGAGATTTAGTGAAAGATTCAAAGGCGGAGAGACCTAATAAGAGGTTGGAAACCAAGCAGACTGTAAAAAAAAGAACTGGGGTGGAAAACAAAGAGGGGGGGGCAAGAAGGATTGAATGTGATTTTGGGATGCAGCAGGACTCGAAAAAAAATCTCAGCGCAACTGGGGGGGAGAAGGTGGGACCTTCGGAAAGGGGATCATCCCGATTTACCAGGAAAAAAAAAAAAAGGGTCAGAAAATTTTAAAGTTGTAAGGGAAGAAATGGCTGGATGGAGGCTTGCTGGACATCCAGAATCAAATCTTTTGGCCAAAGCGAGGATTGGCTTTTTGACAAATGCGAGAGAGCTTATGAGGACATTTACTAGAGATTCCAGTAGATTGGGGAGGGTTTCTCAATCGGGACTAGGGGGAGCACATCAGCAAACCTCCCGAAGGGGACCGAAAAAAGAAAAGAAAAGAAATCCAACGTTGGCACTAGCGCAGTTCAAAAGGATGAGGGGGGGAAGATACCGGTAGCTATTAGGGCTTACGGGCCAATGTGAAACTTGATGATGGAAGGTCCAGACAGTTGGAAGGGGACCGCCAGAGGGGGGTTCTAAAATGATGACACAACTGCGACTCCAAAGAGCACTATATATAAGAAGAATGCAAGGGAAAAAAAAAAAAAATTTAAGACTCCTTACAAAGGTCAGTCAAGAATGGGATAGGGGAGATCTTAAATGACAAGAGGAAGAAATTAAAGTCTGTAGTCCCCATTCCTCTTAACTGGAAAAAATAGGGAATAATCATGGGGAAAAGCGATATCTGCAAAGATAGATCGAGTCGGGAAAGAATCACAAACTGATCGGGCTCGGTAAGGAGCAAAAGAAAATGCACTTAGGAGAGGAAACCACAAGGGGAATAACTAGCCTTCCGATTTTATGCGGGATTTAAGTTGATATACTAACGAGGGGGGGGGCTAGTCAAAAAGGAGTCTACCTGGAAGACCTGGACTAATCAAAAAGGTAGCAGTTGGGAACAACTTTTTTCATAAGACCCAGGGTGAATGAAGGAATAAGCGCAGAGAAAAGGCTGAT
>Ga0179593_1248414_pt1 | contig 18467 bp, 19 predicted proteins | sample CZODoug2_1_08_16_FD_185931 | JGI IMG/M metagenome (GOLD analysis project Ga0179593, IMG submission 185931) | Vadose zone soil fungal communities from Angelo Coast Range Reserve, California, USA - CZODoug2_1_08_16fungal (PacBio error correction) | ecosystem: Environmental > Terrestrial > Soil >...
CGTCATACAAGAAAGTTGTACCAGTGTGGGCAAAGGGGGAAAAAGAGAAAGGGGAGGAAGGGAAAAAGCAGATTGCGCAACGAAATCCCAAAAACGAGCAAAAATAAAAATTGTCCCGCCCCACTTAAGGGGGGGAAACATCCTAGGCATGGTGGAAATCTTTGGGAAAGGCGGCTCGGCGAGAAGGAGTAGAAGGCCGTACGAGGAAATGTAGACAAAACCATGGACCAAACAACCCGGCTGGAGAAAGTGGCGACAGACAGATTTTGAGGGGGGGGTCAGTGCATACGGAAGATCGACAAGGGAGGTTGAGGTAATCAAGGGGAAAAAAGGCCCACTTGAAAGGCGAACGGGGGTTCCTGCCTGAGGACTGTGGGACAGCGGAAAAAAGTGAGCTTTTTGACCCAAAAAGTATGAGGTTTAAAAGGAAGAAGGAGGTGGTTTGAATACCGAAGACGGGACCGGGGTGTCAGAGGAATGAAAAAAGAGGTCAGGTGGGGGGGACCGTGCGCCCGGGGGGCAGACTAGTCTGATTCTTGACAAGATGGGGGGAAAGAGCCCCGATACGGAATAACTCGGGCACTGAAAAAAGGTATGGATCCAGCGTTCTCCGAAAGGGAAAGGTTGGTGGGTCTGGCGGAATTAGAATGGGTGGGTGGTTAGAGGGGGACGAGAGATGAAAGGCAACCAAAGAAAAATCGAACAGGGCCAGGAAAATCGTCGACAATTCTTAAAACGTTAAGGCATAAATCAGGGAAAGGGAAAAAAACTCCGCTAATTGCACACGGGAGTAGAATGCAGGGGCGCGAGGGGTTATTCACTTCCGCGAAAACTCCCACAAACTGCGAAGCCCAACCAGTGGTAATGGACGACAGAAGCTCCAAAAAGAAAGACACCCTGAACATCCGAAAAGCAGAGGCAAGGGATAAGTCGAGAGTTGATAAGCAGTGTCCGTCCCCAACATACGAGAGGGGGGCGGTGGAGAAGGCGATGTCGAAAAGCACAGGTGAAAGCGGGCAAGACGGCACGTAAAACGGAAACCAAGAATCCCCCCAAACACGGTAGGTGGTACGGCTTGGCCGTAACTTGAAGAAAGACCGGGTAGGAAAAAGAGAAGTTCCTTAATGAATTAAAAGCCGGGCCCCACATGTGTGGGAGTGGAGGCCTGAAAGTAATCTGGGGAAGAGGGGCGGGAAAAAGGTGAGATTGAAAAACGGCGCAGATTCATGGAAAAAACGTACCAAAAAGATCACTAGCCTTGCTGTTTGAAGTCAGGAAAACAGAAAGAGGAGATCGACCGGGAAAACAAACGGAGCCAAGGGGATGACGGGTGAAAAAATTGGACTGGGGAGTCAGTGTCCTGGAGAACGCTGCGAAATCAAAATTAGATGACTTCCCTGTCGGGGATGCACCAGGTGGCGAAAAACTGATCTGGAACGTAAGTAAAACGGACTCAGTGAGACCCACCAAAAACGCAGAAAAGGTAGTCGTTGAGTAGACCGACAGCATGTGCCGATCATGGCTCCCAGGTAAGAAAGTCTCACCGGAGAGCGCTCAAAATTGAACACCCAGTTTACCCGACAGTTAGGGAGAAAGACGGTGTTAACCCAGGAGAAACTTTCGAACAGCTCATCGTTCACAAAGGATAAAGTAAGGTCCACGACGCAGATCAGTAGAAGCCGGGGGATGACGAGGATGGCAGAGATGAACAGGAAAAACTCAACGTAGTGCGGCACGCAAAAATTTGGATGCGTGGGGGAAGGGAGGCGGGCAACACCTGGTTCTTTGACTCAACAATCCCTGCCGGCGAAAGAGCAGGATGCCCCGACAGGGTACGAATCTGGGGAAAATTAAATGGGGAATTGAAAGCACGAGCGTCCCAGACGGGGAAACAAGCAGCTGGGTCCGCGGGCCTCACGAAACGAAACGCAGAGAGCGGAGGAGAACAAAAAACGAGCTTGGGCGGCCGGGCAACCATGACTTGCAAAAGAGGCAGTGAAAACGATCCGTCACAACCGAGGGTGGCTTGTGAGCGGAAACGAAACTGGACCGTTTGACGACAGAGGGACAAAAAAAGGCCGACGATGTGGGAAAGGCTTTACCCCGACCAAAGGAAGCTCAGAGGCGTCCCCGAAAGATGTTGGTGGCTTGGGAAGACCTCAGGAAATCCGGAACGACAGAAGCCTACTGAGAGGGGGGACAAGACGCCGTGAAAATGGGGTTCAGGCGAGATCGTCACCAGTTCCCTTGGGGGTAAAGGGAGGAGAGAGGGAGATGTGCAGTTCGTCAAGTTAGGGGAGACGCCCCGGGGGGGGCAGGGACAGTCCCGAGAAAAAAAGGATCACTCGAGAAGGGGAAAAGGACTTTTAGTGGCTAAAAACATCAAAAAGGCCAAGACACAGAGAGCGGGCGTTGTCAGAACGCGGAAGGAGTTCCAGGACACTGGCACATCGCCGGAGGAAAAAGGCGGAAGAAGAGAAGACTACGTAGGCTGTAAGTACAGTAAAGGACCTGAAGCGCCACGCTCGAAAAAACAAAAGTGGCTGGGCAAGATCGAAAAAGCACCGTAAATAAAGACTGGAGAGCCAAAAAAGAGTAAAAACCTCGTCCACTTAAAAAAGCACTTAGCTGCATCGGCATCCTCGAACACAACACGAGGAGGAGAAATATACCTCTTGAAAAGAAAAGGAGAAGTTGCCGTGGACGAGCTCGTCAGACGAAGGAGCTAAGAAGAAAACGGAGGACTCATCGAATGCCAGCAACTTGAAAAGCCCGCGAGGGAGAGGGCGCTTTCCTCCCACACTGGTACTACAAATCCCTAGGAAGGGTAGGAGCTTCTTCCTAACAATCTTCGAGAACCCCAGAGGTGCCATCGGGAAACGGGCAAATCAAGAAAAAAAAGAACAGCGCAACCGCAAGACATCGACGGGACTGGACCAGGGCCGCAGGCTGGAAGCCAGAAAGAAAGGGAAGAAACGTGCGAGAAGGGGGAGTCAAGGGGCTCAGAGCGGGCCAGCACTCTGACCCGTGGTGACGTCAACTCGAAAAATGGCAAAGGAAAAAACGAAACGCAACGAGTCTCAAAGTACACCAAAAACGAACGTGGACGAGGAAAGAGAAAGGACGCCCCAGAGTCCCTGCCGCGAAATTGCACAAGAAAAGGCAGAACGGAGGTTCAGCCGGATCAAATAGTCCTGAAAATAAAAAAAACGAGCGGAAGGGCCGCCAAGAAGCTCGTGAAGAGCAGGGCTTCTGGCAAAAGATAAAGAATGGACGAAAAGGCAGTCGTCCGCGGCTTAAAAGAAAAAAGAGCCGAACCCCTCCAAGCAAAAAGACAAAGAGGGTGACGATATCTGGAAAGACACGAGCAAAGAACGGCTAAAAAAGCTGGGCAAGCGGCTCTAAGTCATACCGAAACCTTCTGTTAAAGGGGGACCGATGGAAAGAGGATACTGGGGAGGGGACTTAAGTAGAAATGGACATAACCAATGCCTATGATGGGGTACGGCCACAAAGGCAGGGGGATTGCCCTCGGATCGCTTCGGAGTGGGGTTGCGTAAAAATCACCAGCGCAGGAAAAACGACAAGGGGCAGGCGAAGCCTTGACGTTAATCGAGAACAATAAGGGAACAAGATGAAGACGGAGACGCAAAAAAGCCACGTATCCCAGGCAACCTACAAAGAGGAGAACCGAGGAGAAGGATCCGAGTACAGGACTAACTAGCAGACGATCACAGGGGGGGGGAAAATAAAAACAAAGATTCCCGAGGCGGGAAAAGGGGCAACTAACGGTGCGTAGGAAAGATACCAGGGGAGCAGTAAAGGGGGACCATCATCAGACGTACCATCAAAACCCTACCAGGAAGGCTGTTGGGTCAGCGGGAAGGAACTCCCTGCAAACATATCCTGGGAACTAAGGGGTGGAAGACTCTCAGAAATCACCTGGAATTTAGGCAGCAGTCTAATGTAAAAACAAATTCAAAAAAACAAGGAAAAGCAGGAAAGAGAAACCCAGTTGCAAAAGGGTGTACACGGAGATCAGATCATGTCGTCTCAAAAGGGAACAAAAGGTCAGGAGAGGGAGAACAGCTGCGAAAAAAGTACCATAATAATACAAGGACGGAGTGAAAAATCAACAGTGCTCTCACCCCAATTCCTCACGGCCTGCCGGGAAGAACCAAGCACAAAATGTGGGTGAACCTGAGCCAGACGGAGAAGGGTAGGAGGGGCGGTCAAAGAACTACAGGGATCAAAAAAGTGGAGACAATAAAAAAAAAAAAACGGACACCAAAAAATAAAAGCTGACTTAAAGGGAACGAAGGAAGTCCGGTAGCCGATCATCCCCTACTACCTAGCACTGATCCGAACAGGTCAACTATGGTTGGAAAAAGCAACTCAGAGGAAATCCACCGGGCACGTAAGGCGGGGCAACCTGACAGAGGGACGGTTTCACACACAAGGACTTAAGCGGAAAACGTCAGCAGAAAAGAAAAAGTGGTAGTTTAAGAGACCAGTTCTTGGATGGGCGAAGGAAAAAAAATCATAACGAAACGCTCACTACTGGGGACAGATACCGTAAAAGGCTTGGGTAAATGGGGTTCAGACTGCGGAAAAGGCGTAATCGCAAGGAGGGGGGGAAGTGAACGCAGGAAAAGGAAAAGGGGTCGTGCTGGAAAAGGAACGGACTGCCCAAGTGGGGGAAGAACCGAAGAAAAAGGAACACCTCCTAAAAAACAACCTATAAAGCACTTGTTGTTTTTGTTGGTTTTTTATTTGGGGAATTTTTTTGTTGGGTGTTGTGGTGGGGTTTTTGTGGGACTCAGCCCCGAAAAAAACCTGCAAAAAGCAGCACCAGTCACCAATACGGCACGAAAAGCCCAGTGGATTTCCAGGGCAAGGAGAAACCCTCTGTCAGCACGAACTCAAGAAAAGAGAACAAGGCGCCAAAAACCACCTGGACGGAAACAGGCAAATAAACCGTCGGTACTACCCAAACTGGCAGAAAAACAAGCGGCGAAAAAGGCAAAAGGATTCTGCGTTCTAAAAAAACGGGCGCCGGCAACTTTGAAGGGAAACGCAGCTGGAGGGGAACAAAAAAAAAAACCCGCTTCGACTGAAGCTGAAAAACAAAACAACGACCCTGTGAGTGGGGAAGGACAGTCAGTGCGAAAACACGGTCGTCAAATATATCGTAGTTTGCCCCTTGGAAGAAAAGGAAGGGAACGGGCGATCAAGGAGACGAACCAAGCCCGGACTCCAGGGTTTACCACTGAAGGGGGATGGAAAAAATTGCTTTGCCGGCAAAGGAAGCCTGGGAAATCTTTCCGGAAAGTTTCGTTGGAGAAACCGAGACGGGGACGAGGATAAAAGGAGCCCATCCTCCGGTGTCGACGGTCCTGAAAAGGAAAAAAGGGAAAGGGGGCTTGAGTGGAAAAGGAAAACTCGAAATGAATCGTTAAGAAGAACCGCAGCGGTGCCAGGGGGTTCCAAAGGTTGCAGGAAAACCGGCAAACATGTGAAGTTCACCTGGGTGGAGGACAGGGATCAAAACGAACGCACCAACGTGACACAAAAGGGAAAACAATGAGAAAGGAAAGGGGAGCCCGCCCTTAGCTAAACCCGGATCCAGGCCTTGGCGGAAGGGAGGAAAGCGCGGGGGGGGGGCCTACTGAAAGTACTTGGAGAGATGGGGGAGGGGACAATGGTTCGAAAAAACCGCAGGACTCGCACGCCGCGCGGCCAGGAAACTGTAGCCCCATCGCCCTGTGGGTGCGCGACACGGAACTTCAATTTAGAAGAACCTCGAGACCCATGAGTATATATCACAAAAAATATGGAGAAAAGGAAAGAAGGTTCAGAGAAAAGGGCAGACTAATCTGCTGACTGGGGAAGCCAAAGTAGGTACGGGAGAACAGAAAGGAGGCGACGAAGGGGGGGGAGGTGGAAAAAAGACCAAATTAACCGCCACTCTCCAAGTAGAACAGGAAACATCTCGGAAAATCCCCATGGGGGGGTGGGGGGGTGGAGAAAAGCTTAACGGGGGCGGCTGAAGAATGAGGATGGGATAAAGGGAAAGAACACCCTGTTTCGTGGGGGGGGGAACCGTTGGAGTCGGGGGAGACCGAACGAAAAAAAAAAAACATCAACTGTTTCAGGGGAGGTACTGGACAAAACCAGGCACGCGGCGTAGGATTAGACTGAAGAGAAGGGGGGAAGTGGGAAATTTTAGACCAAAAGAGGAGCGATTGGCTACCTTCGTCAAAAAGAGGTTTTACGCAACGAAACGGGGAAGGCTGAAAGGAGAGGAAACAATGCTGAGGGACGTAAAAAAAAAAGACTGTAAAAAAAAGTCAACTCGGGTTTACCTCGGGCTCTCGCAAAGACGGAGAGAGGGCAAGGAGGAGAAAAGGCAAGAAAGAAGCCGACTACCAGGGACGGAAGACCAATGGCAGCAAGAAAGGGTAGTTGCAGGGGGGGTGATGGGGAATACGGAAAGCGACTGGCTGGGTGGAGGCGCAAAAACCGGCAAAAAGGCCAGGAGGAATGCAAGGTCCTTAACATCAGGGGTTCCCAAAAGCCCCCGGTGCCTTGTTGCCAAAACGCGATTTCTGGATAAGGAAAGGGGTGAGAAGACGCGTAAAAAGTAGGTCCTCATTGTCACAACGGTGATCGAAGAGGGAAGAGGCAGGCAAATGCTAAATTCATACTGTTTGACAAAGAAAGGAAAAAGACCACCTCGGACGAAGTCCGTAGAAGGGGAAAAACAAAAACAGGAGTTAGAGGGAACCGGCGCAAGGGGGGTGGTGCTGACGTACTTTATGGTGTTGGGGGAGGGGTACTGGGGATGCTGACAAAACACGGAAACCAGATCAGTCAGACGAGCACAACATCGTCGAAGATTGCAGAAAAAGGAACTCAAACCTCCCATCGAGAAACACGAACAAAAAAAAGAGCAAAGAGGGGAAGGTAAAAAAAGCAGAAGAGGGGAGGGCAAGACCCCCAACCCCCAAAAGAGTAGCTCCCCAGGGGTATAAAAACAACCGCTCGAGAAGGAAACCCTTCCCCGTCAACGGGTGCAAAAAAGTATTCCCTGTTGAGACTGATCAGCGAAGGGTGGACATGTTAGTCCAAAAAATCGCGACTAGTCAGGGGTGGGAGAAGGGGAAGGAGCCAGGGGGTATGAAGGAGAAAAGTAAAAGGCAGCAAGGAACCCGTAAGAAGCGGAGTGGGGGGTAATCTGCCTCACTTGACATGGGGCACCTTGTTTTCCGACATCGTAAATCATCCTGACAGAGCCGTCGGGGGAGCCGGCCAGCCACAAACAAGGGTAAAGGAACGGAAAGAAGGGACCGTTAAGGAGGAAGTGAGTCTCGCATCGTGAAAGAGGAAAGGTCATCGGAAGAGAGGAGATGGGGCAAAACGTTCCAAAAGAAGTCGGGATCAAACCTTGAATTGACACAAGGACCGACAAAAAGGAAGACCAGGTCACAAGAAATACTACATTTGAGCTAGGAAGAACGGGCCTTGGGGGAAAGGAACATTTCACGGAAAATAAATAAAGAAAAAAAGGAGAACGGGAAAGAGCAGGAAAAATGTGCAGGCAAAGAGAAAGAGGCTGCAAACTAGAACCAAAAGCCGAACCAACAAAGAAAAAAAGTAGGGAGGATAAAGAGTAAAGACTAGGGTTCCAGAAAAACTCTGGCGGCCCAGGGACTGGAGAAGTCATAAAGGCAAACTAATGCCTGCACAAAGGGAGTGAAACAAACAAGAAAGGAAAAAAAAGGACCATCGGGCTACCGGAATTTAAACAAAGGGAGCGGCAATAGAGGTAATCTCACATGAAGTAACGCGCGCCCATCAGGTCCAAAAAATAATCTCCGGTAGGGCACCAGGTTATGGACCGGCGGGTGCGTCGATGAGCGAGTTCCGCGGTCTAGACTAAAGGGAGACGTAAAAATTGGTCAGTTCGGGGTGGTACTGAGGAGACAAATGTAGGGGGGACGCAACAAAAAAGGGCTCGTCAGTCATGAGACCCAGACCGAAGAGGAAAAAAAAGACGGGGGGAGGGGACAACCCTTAGAGGACCCTAAATTCCACTCACAGAAAGCAGCGGGGAAAACTGGATCAAAAAAATCCCTGACTGCGCTGACGACGGACCCGTCACCCGATCACACAGGGAATCGTAAAGTTAGTGCAAAAGAGGAAGTTCAAAGAATATCCTTCAAAAATAGTGTCCGGGTCGATGAGGGGGAGGAATAAAAACTTGGCATCCGCACGCCGGAATGAGAAAAGTACTTCTGTAGCTTTGAAAACAAGCTGGGGGGAAGAAAAGACGGGAGGGAAAAGGCCCTCTTGTTTTTGCTTTTGCAGGACATCCTGAAAAAAGTACGCCTAACGGACATGATCAGGCATGTCCGAGGGCCATTAACGCGGGGTAAAGGAGAATCGAGGGACCGAACCCGTTAAGTTGGTGGTCAAAAAGAAGTGAGACAAGGTGCGGGAGGTCAAAACGGACTTAAACGAAAAAATAAACCGGAAAAAAGGGGGAGAAGACAGAGAAGCCACGTTTCTAAAAGATGAAGAACGGGGACCCCGGCCAGTGGTATGTTGGGGTCCAGGAGGACAGCTCGGGGGCAACAGAAAAAAAAAGATGTTAGGGGGGAAAGGGGGCGACTGGAAAGAGCGGAGAATCAGAACGTGGGAGATGTCACCGAGGAAGGAGCTAAGACGCAGGACGACGACTAAGGAGAATTCGTAAAGGGTCGGGGAGATCAAAGGACTCTAAAAGAAGAGAGTACACTGGAGGAGGCGTTGCCACACCCACCTCAGGAAGGAAGTGGCCGATAACCAAAAAGATGATGGAACGCAAAAATCAGTCGCCCGTACCGCAGCAGCAGGGATCATGGGAGCGGTATCACAGAAAACAACATATTATAAGAGAGAAAGAGTGCAGATTGAGAAAAGTGCCTTTAGGAGAGGTAGAAAGAAACGGGGGTCGCGGACAGGAAGCAACCGTTTTAGTGGTAGCCGATCATCGGCCAAAGACGGTTAGAACAAGCCTACGCGAGGGGCGGGGTCAGCTGACCCCCCGACTGTAAAAGACTCCGTAGTCGGCTTCGACGAAACTGACGACGACCAGGCGAGTTCCATCGCAAAAAGTTCAAAAGAACGCAACTCCGCGAGTTCGACCAGGCGCACAAAGGAAAATCACTGAGGTCGAGACCGCTGGGGCCAAAGACACTACGGGAAATGCAAGAGAAGGTTGAGAGAGTGGCGGCTGGGAAATATCACTCAAAAGGGGCTTCGCTTTCAGGGGTCCACCTGCCAAAGAAAAGATCAAAACTAAACGAAGTTCTCCAAAAAAAGGCGGGGTTAAAAAACTCGCAAAGGTACCCCCCGCAAAAAAAACTGGTAACGGCCAGGAGGGGGAAGGTTCAAACCAGATAAAGCACGAGGAGTTGACGGACGGATGTAAAAATGCAATCAAAAAGAAACAAGGACGGACGGGGCCGCCAGATCTCTGCCGAAGAAGGTTAGGGAGGACAGAACTACAGAGTACTGCAGAAAAGTACACCTGCGTCCAGGAAAAAACGAAGACCGCAAGAGAAAAGAACAGAGGGGGGGGAATGGGGGAGGGAGGAAACCTATTTTGGAAAAATGATCGACTGAAGGAAGAAAAAAGACGTTCCAGGGAGAGAAATATCGGCTATACGGGGCAGGGATTCAACCCGCTGACCAACAACCTGACTGAAGAGGAAAAGAGGATCGCCAATTCAACAAAGAAGGCTACTTACGAGAGAAGGTCGGGGAATCCGGAGGATCGGGGTCTAGGGGGGGTGTCTCAAACAGCAAAAAAGGCTGCGAGTCCATTCCACCCCTGAAGGGGACTACGAAGACTGAAGGTATCTAGCACGCCGGACATCCTGCTCATCGAAAGAACAATCTCTTCAAAAACCCTGCCGACCAGACCAAAGAAGAAACCGCTGGAACGGATCGGTAAATTTAAAAGACGCTGCAAGAGAATCAGAAAGGGGTATAACACCGTCGGCCAACCAGGTCCACAATCTTTTGTGGATGGTGGGACTGCTTAAAGGGGGACCTGGGAAAAAAGAGGCCATAAAAAAGGCTTAGGCCTCCCATGAGACATACAAGGTAAGCGTGTTGTTGGGAGAGATGTCGTCTGCTAAAAAAGAGGCAGATCCGCGGGCAGGAAACGGGGCAACAGAAGTTAAAGTAAAAGAAGGGGGAACGTCTACGGAAAAAAGAGGTAAATCCAGAAGACTTGCGGGGGCATGCCATTTGGTGGAAAGGAGTAAGAAGCGTCATACGATCAATAAAACATTATCCCTGACGGAAGAAACGGGGAAAAGAATCCCGCAGAAATGAAGGAAAAGAGAAACTTGAGATAAGCCCTCGCCTTAAAAGAAAACCGCACTGAGAAAACAAATACAATGTGGTACAAGGACATACGGTCCGGGAAGAGGCTGGTCAGAAGGCAGACAAGTCATCGTAAAAAGGCTTCAATAATTTCAAAAAAACTAAACCAGCTGCTCGGGACCTTACTTGAAGCTGCTCCGATATCACATGGGGGACGACTACACAAAAGAAAAGCCCTACGAGCAAGTGGGAGAAAAAACTGCAAGAAAAGAGGGTTAAGAGAATACCAGGGAAAGAGGGCACGGCTTGGAAGGGGGGTGTGTAATAACGGGAGAGCGAAGAGGCGTCGTCAAACCAACTTGGGCGGGAAAAGCCAATGCGTTTTGAAAAATGAAAAAAAGCACCGGATTCAACACTGTCAGAATAAAGGCAACCTCGGGGGTAAAGTGTTCAGCGCTTTTCGGCGGCATAAAAACCAAGGGGAATGCCGTAAACTATCCGTCAGACTGGGAGGCGTCAGGGGAAAAAAAAACTAAATGTGGGAAGGGTCAGCAGAAACAAGTAAAAGACGCAAACCACATATACCGAACGTACTGAGACCCCTATCACCTGCGCCGTTCCGTGAAGCACCCAGGGGGTCAACTACTAGAGAGGACGCCCGATGGATTTCCACTAGGTCTCACGCAAGGAAGAATAAGAAAATGACAAAAAGGAAAAAAAACCAGGGTTGTCTTAAAATTCGCCAAAAGGACCTCTGAAACTGGAACAGTCGGAGAAAAAAAAAGACACAAACTGACTTCTTAAAAAAGCAGAGAGGGCAAAAAGAAAAGGGGCTTGTCCATTGATTCACCCACACTTCGCGGATTAAGGGGAAAAAAGGATTCGGGGGGCTACCTGAAAGAGACCTCCTGCAAAAGTAGGAAGAAAAATCACCCAAAACGACCAACCTGCTGCGCCATAAGTGCGCAGGCTCAGGGGAAGTTTGCGGCCGCGGACTGGGCCAGGGATAAGACCGGGAAAAAGCCGGGAGAGAAAGGAACTATGCCTATTTTAACTCACAAGGCCCTGTCTGGGAAAAAAGGAAGCGGGACAGAAAAATGCAGCCGTGGAACGCTCGGTAGAGAACGTTCCGTTCGTAAATAACATCAGGAGGGGAAAGAAAATTGAGAAACAGCCAAAAACTCATTGCAGGTCTTCCCCGGGAACTGAATTGGCTGATGAGGGACTCGATACAATGTGAACACCGAAGAAAAGTGTTCCAAAATTGCAGCAAGAACAGGGAAAACAGGGAAAGGGTCCTTTTGTCGTCTGGCCCAACAGAAGCCGACCGTCCAAAACTCAAAAGGACAGGTATCAATAAACACAGATGAGCAAGACGTAGGACCCGCTATCAGGCCGCTCTGTTCTTCCCGGCGAGGGGGGGCAGACTTCAGGGGGTAATGGAGGGGGAGGGCAAGGGGTGGAAACCCTCAGTAAGAGAAATTCCGACTCTCGTGCACAGGGAGACGAAGAAAGAGGGGACGCTCAATAGGGGTTCCGTCCAAATAAAAGAAAAAAGAGATAGAGAAACAAAAAAAAAAAGGAAAAGAGGAAAAAGATAGAAGAGGGCGTTGCGCGAAAAGGGAAGCCATCGACTTACGTGAGCGACAAGAAGGTACTGAAATAAAAGGGTCAAAACGGCGTGCGAAAGAGGTTTGGGGAAAAAAAAAATGCACGAAATATGCCAAGGAAAGTCCAGAAGGAACACATCGCGTCCCACAGGACAAGCCGGGGATCGCGGGAGTATTCGATTAAAACCTGAAACAAATTGACGAAAAAAAGGGAGGACCATTGGGTACTTTTAAGGCGAAGGTGGGAAAAGAACGAAAAAAAAACAGTCCCACTTGGGACGGTCGACCTTCAGACATTTCGGAACCCGTGCACTCGGCGGTTGAAGAGGACACCAGAAAGGATCTCGGAATAAAATCAAGGGGAAGTTTACCAGGGAAAGGCTACCCGTGGGGAGGATAGCCAGGCTTAACCTCTTTTTACAAAGAAACGGGTACAGGAAAAGCATATCAACGCGACGTGAAAAGAAACACACCCCTTCAAGGGTTGAAAATGGGGAAGTGTGTAAACAGGGGGAGCTGGTCACGAAAAAGACGTGCAACGGCAAGGAGAAGGGGCCCTACCATGTCAGAAAACTACCAGGGCGCACTGACGGCTCCCGAAGGGAGTTAACAAGGGTTGGTAGTGTGGGTGGTCACGAAAGCGGGCGTGAGGGTACAAAGTCCTCAACCTGCCCGGCAACTGCCTCGTACAAGGCCTGCCGGAAGAACGTGCGTGCCTCAACCCCCTGGCCTGGTGGCAAGCAAGGGGTCTGGAATAGAAGGTGGAGGGAATCCGACGACGGGCAAAAAAAAGTTTGGGCACGGTCCAGAGGGAAGTTTGAGAAAGGGGTCGAAGCTGTTGCAAGACGTAACTGAAGTGAAAGGTGTCCAAGAAAACCACAACTTCCTTAAATCCTTGGGAAGTGTCCAAGGCGGCACCAGGGGAAGAGGTAAGGGATGAACGGGACGGATAGGGGGTTTAGAGGGGGTGGTACTGGGGAGGAGAGTACAAGGCAAAAATAAAAAAAAACGAGAGGAAGGAAATGACATCACGAAAGAGGAGAAGAGGCGGAAACGTCCTTCCCAAGAACATCACAAGCTCGAGGAAGACTTTACCCAAGCTGGGGGGAAATTAATGCTAGACGGAATGTTCTTCAATCGCCCCCTCACCCTACAGGAGGGCGAAAACAACCCGTTGTTAGGAAAAGAGGCGAAGACAACGTTACAACAAAAATGAATACAGACAGTGCAAGGTAGTAAGGGAAAAGATACATGTGTGGGGGGTGGGGTTTGTGGGGTTGTGGGGTGGGGGGGGGTGGGGTTTGTGTGGGGGGGGGAATTGTCAATGTTCGTCAAACCAAAGACAAAAAAATGCTGGCGGGCGGGGATACTAGAGAATGAGTAAGAGGGAGGAAAGAGGCAAGGGAATACACGTACATCCTTAAACCAGCTGGGCAAGTTAGAGTGGAGATGCCCTTGTAGAAAAGAAGAATATAAGTACAGGAGCTCTTTTCAGGGAAGGGGGACAAAAACATTGGGGATTGATCCTTGAAAGGCATTGAGGGAAAAAAGGAAGAAAGAACACGGGGATTTGCCAGCAGCGCGTATGGCTGGAACCAAAAAGTGCACCAAGGAAACGTCTTTTCAGACGTAGAAATACCGTGCTGTTTGAAACACGCGAGACTCCGTTAAAAAAGGAAGTCGAACAGTGGAATCGATGGAGACATCGGGGAAAACCGTCATTGGTTGTGAAACGTATGGAATGATCACAAGGAAGGCCCGTAATGAACAAAGGGGGAGGCCCGAGGCTTACTTCCAGTCACGCCCGCGACAACAAAGAACTGAAATGGGTTGAGGATTGAGGCTCCGACCGCAAAAAAAAAAAAAAAAAATGGGACCTGGAAAGATACAGAGCCCCTGACGAAAGACGCAACCGGGGGGGAACCATTGGAACAGGAAATCGGGCTCGAGGGGAGGAAACAAGTAGCTGCGAGGGAAACGGGCAAGGGTACAGCCCGAAGATCCCAATGCTCAGAATCAACGTAGGAAAAGGATTAAATCTTAGGGAGTCGAGGAAAAAAGGAGGTAAAGGCCTCTAATATAGTTTCGGGACATCTACACCTGGGTCAGTCCTGGGGAACGGTGAGAGGAACCAGTGCTGGTGTTAGACCCAACACCCGACAAAAAGAATGCGATCAGCAAGGAGGGCAAAAAAAAAGCTGGAATTATAAAAAGCCGGGCATGGCCGGTCCTCATAGGTAAAATTTTATTAACGCCCTCGACGGACCATCGGAAAAAACCAAACCGGCTCTCGGCGGCGAATGCCAAAAGGTGCGTCCGTTAGGTCGATAAGAGATCGCAGTCAGCAAGAACCGGGGTGGGACTTGGGACAAACTGAGAGGGGCGGCTATAACATTTGGAGCAAGCGGACGCCGGGGAACAGGAGGGCCGTAGGAGGGAAGTATTTAAACCAAGAAAATCAAGAGCGCGCGGAGGACCAAAAAGTGGGTGTGATTGTGCAAATCAGATCCGGCGGACTCCGAATAGAAGTGGCTAAAATTGACCTCTTAAGCGCATGTTGGTTCCTGGCGAGCAGCGGTAAAAAAAAAGTCAAACTGTTTTGAAGTTGAGACTGCTGTTCGGAGAGGAAAAGAGGGGGGAAGGTCGGCCGGTCGAAAAACCAACGGAGAGAAGAAGGGAAATCGAAACGTGAGCAACTCATACATTTCCCCGTCATTTTGTTCCAGGGCGGACATAGGGCGGCAAACGCGACAGAAAAAAAGTCGGGGCGGTTGATACGGAACTCGCGAAGAAGGGGGGGACGATGGCAAGCAAGGGGTTCTCTCGAGAGGGGAAAGGAAAAAATAAAAAGCTGGCGTGTTACATAGTTCGTAAGTCTCCCCTCCAAAATCGCGACAGGGACAAGTGGTTCTGGCGGCGATGATCCGCACGGGGATGGACTTCGTGACCCACCGGCTCGGAAAACAAAACAAGAAGCATAGTGATCTGGCAGCGGCAATCCGAAAAAAAAAAAAGAGGAAAAAAGAGAAGAGGCAAGAACTTCTTCTTTGCCTTTTCAGAACGCGCTAAAGCCGGTGGGCTCAAGGGAGAAGCCAGGAAGGAAAAGGTCATTATGGGAAAAACAACGGTCCCTTGACCGCAGGAGAACGCAACGACGTACTGAAAAAACTTGCTTGCCCTTCATCCGAGCGAAGACCGGCGATGTGCAGAGACCAAACTTTCCCTCAATGAAGAACTCAGAGGTTCGCCCATGAGCAAAAGCAAGACGTCTCAGCTGTCGCTGCCGAACTAAGAAAAAAAAATGCAGGGACCGTAAGATAGGCAACGTGGGAGACGGAATCAGGTCACAATGGAAGGGGAGAGAACATGTGCCGAAACTGAAACCAGCTACAGAAAAAAAACTCCAGGACACCACGAAAGGGACAGACTCCGATAAAAGAACAAAAAGAAGTACGACTTAAAAAGCGTCTTTCCGCCGGGAAAAGAATCAAAGCACAAACAAAGGGAAGGGGGGCAAACTATAGACTGAATAAGCCAAGTCGCTACAGATATCTAAGAAGGACTGAAATAAGGAAACAGATACCCGAAAACGGGAAAGATAAAAAAAAAAAAATCGTGTGACGGAAGGAGAAAGAAGATTGGGAAGAGAACGACCCTTCGCTAAAAAGCTCGGGCCGAGAAACGGCAGGGAATCTCCGCGGGTCGTGAGAAAACCAGGGACCTCTGCACGGGAAATCCACGTATAGAGGGATCGGCAAGGAAAACTTAAGGTCTCCGACACCCAGAAAGAAGTCATGGGATCACGCTGATTCGCGGCGGCGGGGGGTGAGGAACAACGGGCCGCCGAAAAAGGGAAAAAAAGAAAAGGTGTAAACGATGCCGATTACTTGAGGGGGGAGCCGAAGCTTCTCATCTACATCCATCGAGGGAGAAAACTGACAGCCAGACCGATGAGAAAGATTACCTTAGACGTGATCCAGAACGATGCGAGGGAATAAAGGCCGTAACGGGGATAAAAAGGACAAAAGTAGAAAATGGTCAAGCATGGGTTAAAAAGAATGTTCTTCCGGAGTGAAAAAATGGGGATGACCCTGGAGCAGGGGAATGGCTACATAGAAGAAATGCGTACTGGAGAACAGCCAAAAGAGGCGACGGGTGTCGCGGAGGAAAAAAAAGCGCCCTGCACGAAGCGGCCGAAAGGGTTAAACGGAGAAAGTCCAGAGCATGGGATGGCGTCTGATACTTTTAGCAGGAAGTCCCCCAGGCAAGGAGACATCGAGCAGCACCTTGCAATGGAATGGGAAACTGAAAGATCAAAAGAACGTGCTTCAACCAGAATGAAGAACGGCTGGAGGGGGAAACGAAATCAAGCAAATGGCATCTTTAAGAAGGACGTTTCTCGACAACGAGATGCCTCAAATGCCTTACCTTTCCATCCCTCCAAGTCAAAAAGGGTTGACCGCTGAAACCCGACGCTCACATGAGGAAGTAGGTGGAGAACAAGGCATAGGCCAAGGGAGGAACAAACTTAAACACCTACCATCAGCTGACGGGGGACCGGCTGTACGTAAGGGGCAGGAGCCAAAAATCGCAAATCGCACGGATAAAAAAAAGATCGAGAAGGTTGGTAAAAAAGATAATGAAAAATCGGATGAAAGACGATCCGACGCAGGTCATCCTTCAGGGGGAACGGTAAACCTTGGGAATTTCACCGGCAACGGAGGCGGAATCGGAGACAATCAAAAAACCAAGTTTGCGTTTAGCAAAGCTTTCGTGGGTAGATATGAAACAAAAAAGACGCTAACTTGCAGATACAGAAAAGGGAAGTGGGTCAGCCGGCTCATTGGACTTCTTTCCGAAGAAAAGGACAACAAACAACACAGGGATGAGGAATGAAAAAAAGGACAAAAAAGACGATTGAGTGAAGGGCCGGCCTGCTCATACGAGAAGCAGAAAGGGAAAGGAAAAGCCTACCAACCCAAGAGAGAACCAGTAATCAGCAAAAGAAAAGAACTCTCAAGGGGGGAAGGAGCCGAACGGGATAAAATAGAAAGCATCTGAAAGGCAAAACAGAAGGTCGCTCGGATAACAAGAAAGGAAACAAAGCAACAAGGCATAACCGGCTGCAACGAACAGAAGGACCGATGGAAAACCGACGTCAGAGTAGTCCAAAAAACAAATAACTGAATAACACTCATCGGCAGGAAAAGCACCTTTGGAGAATCGAAACAAAACCAGGAAAGGGAAAGGGAGATTTGAGGGCAAAAAGAAAAACAAAAAGTACGAACCGCTACCTCCAAAATCACCCATCACTAACACGGCGGGGCGCCAGTCAAGGGAGAACAACCCATCTTTTGTCAAATCTCGGTAGGCCGACAAAATGAAGAAAAGGACGTTGCACGGCGCACGGTAGACAGAAAAGAAGGAAAAAAAAAGGGTTACCCACACTGCAAAACGGCTTGGGCCAAAAAGGAAGGAGGGGACTGCAACGGAAAGGGATCGATACGTTCCGGGGGAAAAACCATTTCGGAGAAACAAGGGCTGTTGACGAAAGGGATCTCACCAAATAGGGTCTCCTCCTAAGGAGGCGGAGACCCCGGAAAAACGGTACAATTTTATGAGGGGTGAACTCGAGACATGGAAAGCGGGTGAAAGATACCGGAAAACCCAGGACAGCTGCAGGCCCCGCCAGAAAGTGGAAGGAGGGGTCGTCTGGAAAAAAAAAAAAAGCCCGAACGGAAAGCACATCATGACATCAAGGATCACATCGGAGAGTAGCAAGAATGACGCCAAAAAAAATTGGGACGCCCGGGGCAGAACAAGCGCGGTGGGCTACGTCCGAGGCGATGGGGCGGCCAAGTGGTGTAAAGAAAAAAACTACGCAAACTACCAGAAAAAGAGGGAACTCACGGCTAAAAAGGTGTGCAAGAAAGGGACGAGAGGAGTCCGTCCCCTCTCTCACCGCTATCTTCCACAACAACGACTTAGGGGAAGACTAGACATGCATTTGGGAACTAGGACCGAACTCGGGAAAGGTGCCGAAAAGAAAAAAAAGTACGGCGAGTACGAGGGGGTCGAACCACTTGCCCAGCAAAATCCCATTGGACTTCTCAGTGGCCCCAGAAGGCCACTCCAGGAAGGAGGGATCGCGGAAGGCGCATCTCTGATGGCAAAAAAAAATTAGTACATAGGGGAAGGGGTGAGGGGAGGAGGGGAGCCAAAGCAGAAAAAAAACAGGCACTGTGGTCACCCGGGGCGGCCGCCAACCTTCTTTAACAAGCACGAGTCAGTTATCTGAAAGATTCCAGGAAGAGCGGCATAAAAAATTGAACGTTGTTGAAAAGGAACAAGGATCCACGACCTGAGAGGGGAGAAGGGAGGCCTGAGGACACTCAGATGTTTCTCAACGAAACACTAACGAACGACAAGAAAAATGAGGGCCTTCCCAAAAAGGAACCGGGAAAAAAGAAAGTTTTTTAA
>Ga0179593_1475324_pt1 | contig 18467 bp, 21 predicted proteins | sample CZODoug2_1_08_16_FD_185931 | JGI IMG/M metagenome (GOLD analysis project Ga0179593, IMG submission 185931) | Vadose zone soil fungal communities from Angelo Coast Range Reserve, California, USA - CZODoug2_1_08_16fungal (PacBio error correction) | ecosystem: Environmental > Terrestrial > Soil >...
CATCGGTGGGTAAGAAGGTGAAGTAGTCTTTTTCGGGAGAGCATTTACGAAAAAAGGGTCTACAGGGTCTTAGCCACGGAGAAAAGGAGACGGAGGATATCCATAGTACCTTTTGCGTGACAGGAAAATGAAAGTTAAAGCTTCACCAAAAGAGTTCTCCGAGGAATGGAAATCCAAGCTCCTTTATCAACGAGCGGTGAAGGGAAAAGGGAAAACATAGAAGTGGATCCCAATCAAGGGAGACGAATCAAGAACAGAACTCCAGACAAAACCCCCCCCATAGGATGAGAAGGACCAAGCGCATGGATAACATCGGAACCGAAGATAAGAAAGTCTTTCACAAAGAGCAGCCTTGTACATAAAGCCGGCATCCATCGTCAGCTGGGGAATTTCACCGACCGCCTCAGGAGAGTTTAAAAAGTGTCGGCTACGCCCTCCAACGTGGACACAGAAGGGGAAACCAGAGAAACACAGTGGGGGGTACTTACGGAGCCGCTGGGACTTTCCCCGTCTTTTTCAGCAGGCAGGGGAGAGAGGAACTTGGAAAATAAGGAATCAAACAGACAAAGGGGACCAACAGAAGGAGAAGAACACCAAAGCAGGGAAGGAAAACCACCGATCCGAAATAAAGGGAAAGGGACGTAAGTTTCCGGGGGAGGAAAGAAAAAGGTCATAAGGAAGAAGATCATTCGTACCAAGGGGAAAGGAAACGAGTTGGTCCTTCGAGTCCTCAAAAAAGAATTCCATAAGGAACCAGAAACCCTAGGAGTGAAGGTAAAACCCCAACAGTTGAGCACATAGAGGGGGGTCTAGGGGAAAGAGACTAATAGAGCTGAATACGTAAGGTGGAGAAAGAAGGAACTTAGAAAAAAGACATCGAAAGGTAGAAGTAAAGAAAACTGAGGAAGAAAAAAAGGGGTAGTTCAGCCACTGAGTCTTATTTCAGAGAAACTGAAACAGCGGTGAGAACGGTTAAGAAAAAAATTTGAAAAAATTACTGGGTGAAGAAAAGGGCTATAAGTAGAAGAATAGAGTCCTGAGGAATCAAGGGAAGTAACGGGGAAGAACATCAAGGTAGAAAAGAAGAAGGGGTCGCCAATATATGGGGAGAGAAACCGTTGAAAAACTACTCACTTAGGTTGTATGTCACGAGAAGAACGAGACTAAATACACCAAAGAAAAGCAGGACCAAGTAGCTTTACTATCACCTAGAAAGATGGAAATGTCATCAGGACACCGATACCAAAAAAAAAAGTCGCCATCCTCTAAAGAGAAGGAAAGCAAAGAAAAAAAGAAAAAACGCCAAGACCACGGCGAAAAGAAGATACAAAAAGAAGACTAGAAAGAACCATTCCGAATGCTGACGGATCAGAATACTCGGATGGTCTGAATTTAACCACTGCAGGGGCCTTCAACTGAGAACGCTGGGATACCATAACCGGAGGCTTGAGGATAACAGAATGCGGCAAAAGTCCTATACAAGAGGGGAAGTGAACTCTTGACAGATAAGTCCAACGTCCCGCTGTGATAGAGTATCAATCTCCGCGGTGAAAATAAGGTACGAAGAACCACAAAAGAACAAGGACCTCAGAAAAAGAAGTTCAACCTGGGATGAAAGATCGTCTTTCCTTTGGCCCGAAGCATTCGAATCGAAAAAAAAAGAACAGATCATCTGTGGGGGTCTCAACACGTTGTTACAAACGCAAAGCGGCTCAAAGCGTTAAAAAAGAGAATCTCCCGCGAGCAAGATAGAGCAGAGAAGAACCTGCGACCGTTTAAAGGAAGGAAAAGGGCATCCATTCGGCCCGGTCAAAGACCTCAAACCGGGGCAATCTCTTACCAGTCAACAAGGGGGCTGAGAAAAAAGGGGCGGACTGGCTCCTGCCAGGCACGAAAGTGAAAAGAGGCAAAAAATCGGGATGGACGTAACTCCGGCCGATTATTTGTAGAACCTAAAAAGGGTCCCTACAAATAAGAAAAAAAAAAGTGGTAGTAGAGCTCCCGATTTCCTGCGCCACTGTCGACCGTGAAGAAAAAGAAAATGACTTTGATGTAGAAAGGGAAGAAGAGCGGTCTTTCAGGCTCCTTGCGAGCCAGGGAGGTGCATCTACCCATCTTGCAAGGTTACGGGAGTATCGTCTGAAATGGACCGGGGGGGGCCGAAAAAGCAAAGCCCACCAGCGGAATGGAGAGAAATGAGAGGGAGCGAAAGTGGCCACATCACATGAAAGGGAGAGAGGGTATCGTCGTGCGCACAGAAGAAAGTAACAAAGATCAGGGCTCCTTGCCGATAGGTCGGGGGTAGGGGAGGAGTTCAGAGCGCCGAATGTCTATCTAAAAGCCGTAGGAAAGGGGAAAAGGGTCCCGCAACGAGAAGAATCTACCGAAGAGGGAAGGGACTGAAAGTGTCTGTAGAGGAAGGAAAAACCAAAGTAAGGATGACCAGTAACTAGCTGGAGAAGAGGAAACAAAGAAGGTTCAAGGGTAATTGGTGAGGGGAAGATTCCAGTTATGGCGAGACCGCAGAACTCTAAATTGGGGAGGCAAACCCACCCTTATCCCTATATGGGTCAGGGGAGGATGGGGCGAGAAAGAGCAGACGCATGTAGTCAAACGAGAACAACTGGGGGTCGGAGAGATAAGAGCCAGATAACCGACGCCCGCGACGTTGACAATTATAGGAAAAAAGGGACTTGACCGGGAATCTCTTTACTAAAAAAACAGCAAAGAAACGTCCAGGCGGGGAAAGGAAGGGGTTGAGGTAGAGCGCGAGAGGTGCTAAGAGGGATGAGTCTCTGGGTGTGACCGCTCATTCGCTTAGAGAAGCGGCTCGGAGTTTTATACGAAACCGTTACCAAAAGAAAAGCCAGCTGGTAGAATCACTCAAATAACAGGAAAGGAAGCTTACCTACGGTCAGTGAAAGGAGCTCTGCTGGGAGGGTGCAAGGTCATTGTACACAGAGGAGATTTACCTGAACAGGAAATTAATAAAAAACAAAAAACAAAAAACAACCAATTAAGACGAAAAACGTGGGGAACTACTTATCATAGTGTCGAGAGAGGTATGTACGGAAAAAGGGGGAGGAAAGATCTACGCCGCCGGCAAGGAGACTCGCTAGCGAAGAGGAAAGACGTGACAACGTCGACAATTGACTAAAGCCCAAAGAACCATCGACAGACAAATCGGTGAAGAGGTAGAGGAAATTCTAATAGAGAGAAAAACCCGAACGGTAACAGAATAACGGCTCTCATGACCGCAGAAAAAAGGTGTTCTCCCAAAATGAACGCCGAGGAGGTAGAGAGGGGAAGGGAATCGAAGAGCAGAAGAGAGGGGAAAGGAAACTCGGCTAGTTGCATGAGAGGGGGAGAAAGAGATCTTTGAGAGCCAATGCAGCAATTTGTATCAGCTCTCACAGAGTATCTCTGCAGGGAAGGGGTGACTACAGACGTGAAGGAAATCAGGAGGAGATAGAAGAAAAGAGATCACAGTGATGATCTGGTTGAGAGTGTAGAGAATGTCAAACAAGGCTTTTGCTATGAGTCATCAAGAGCAGGGGAAGGGAAGGGGAAGTCTCAGCCAGAATGGGCCGCCCAGGATGGACTAACATAAAAAAAGAGCAGAAAAGGCGGGGGAAATCCTCACTATTTCCCACAGAGGGACCACAGAGGAGAGTCAGAAAATAAGAAAAAACAAAAAGAGGAGTAAGAGAGATGAAACGAAGGGAAGTCAAGTCAAAAGGGGTCACGTAGAATTGGGGGTATTGACAGGGGAGATCCATGATGCCGATCATCATGAGTCTCTGCAAGATGAAAGCTCCTGAAAGACAATCGCGTTCTGAAGCAAGGAGCAGAAAAAAAGTTTGAAGGAAAGCGAAACCATCAATGGTTGAGAGAGATAGAGAATAAGCAACAGATCAAATCCTGGAAACGGAGAGGGCCAACTTAAACCGGAAATATAGAAGGAAGGGCGTCATATACCCTTTCGGTCCAAATGGTGCACGGAGAAGGAAAGCAACGAAGACTTAACGATCAAGCCGGAGGGAGGAACTGAGCTGCCTGCTAGCAAATTAAGAAAAAAAACCTAAAGGAAAGACATAATTCAAAAAACACAGTCACAGTGCAGATGAAGGGGAGAAAAACTAGCCTATTTCTTGGAGAAATCGTGCGAGGAAGATGCGGGGGGCTTAACAGGATGGCGTACATTGTTCAGGAGTATAGTCACCAAGGACGTAGAAAGCATAAAAGGGGTGCTTGGAAGATCGTGGAGTTTGGTAAATGAGAAAGGAGACTAGTAGGAAGCGCTGGAAGGAGAGGCGCGCGAATGAATCCGTAGAGGCTAGAGGAAAATCACTATTGCCGGGGGAAAAATCAAGAAAGACCACGAGATGCACGGGATCACGTGGTTAAGGTCAGGTTCAACTGGAAATCAAGGGAGGAGGGATGGGGGGGGGGACTTAAAGGGTTTCGAGAAGAAGTCAGCTAAACAGGGGAGAATGTCACAGAAAGGCAATAGCGAGACAGCGCTGAAGAATGAGCAAGGCAGCGACGAGACCAAGATGTGTTAGCGGTGACCCCTCGATGTGAATGGTAGTCTATATAGCAGAAAACTCAGTAACAGAAACGCTTCGCTGCATCCCTAAATGTAGAGAAGAAAAACCAAAATCTAGAAGAAAGACGCTCTACCGACTAGCGTCGGAGCAACCATTCCGTAGAGACCGCCATGGATTGAAGAGGGCGCAATAGGGTGTGACAAAAAGGTCAATTCAGACTGTTCAAGGAAAGGGTCAATACTTGAAAGGAGGAAAGAAATCGGGGAAGAACGATTAGCGGCGGCCGCACACCCGGTGAGCTCTTCTTGACGTAATTAGGGATCGCTACCTGCACAACAGATCTACGCTGCAAAAATCTCATTTATCCTGGCGGGGGGTTGTTTCAGGGCCACCCTGCGATCTTAGGCAGCCAGCTGCTAAAAAGAAAAAAATCTGAAAACTGAGGGAAAAAATTCACAGAAGGGCCACGGGAAAAACCCCCACCTCGAACTAGGGGGTGGGTCAGATAGAAAGGTCTTACTGTTCAAGAAGGTGGGACTGGAGTTCTAGAACTAATCATTTGATAAGAGCCGCATTATCTTCAAATACTGAGGAGCATTTTTTCCTGAGAATCCTGAACAACTGGATAGAGTTCCAGGGTCGTGAAGAGTGCAAAGGGAGATCAGCGGCTAAAAAAGAAAAAACAACAAGCTGAACGGCAGACCACATGCTATGGAAGAAACTCTTATGGTAAAGACGCTCAACCATAAATCCTCGTCCGGCTTCCTTCTGTGCTAGATTCTCACTAACAGGGGAATATGAGCCTCACCATGGTTGAAGAGGACTTTTGGATGTCTGGGTTGCCGGGAAGAAACCGGCTTGGGAAAGCCGAAGACGAACAAAGGACCTGGAAATACTCACAAAAAAACCAAAAAAAAAAAGGGGCGAGGTGTCCTAGCGGCGCTCGAACTTCTTAGAGGCCAATGGATAAATAGAAGTCTACAAGACAATCCGTGTGTCATCTTCCACGGCAGACGACAGGGCGAATCAATTATACAACGGGAGAAAAGGGAGAGTTTGTGGTTGTGCATAGGGTGGTCGGTAATTACTGCAATTTGTGGGACAGGAAAAAAGATCAGTGAACAGGCAGACGCATTGGCGTCCGTTTTGGTGTCCGGCGGGAAAGTTAGCGGTACATGTCAGGACAAACCCTCACAGCTGAAGAATTCGCTGTTTAGAAAACGTCCTACCGCGTTTTACGGGCAGGTCGGTGGCATTTCTGGTTGGCATAACGGGCACGACTTTCTTGCGTGAATTTCAAAAAGTAGCCGGGATAAATAGCTGCAGGAGGGAAAGCCGGAAGTGGGAAGAAAGGTCGAGGCAGTCCTAAAATGACAAGATCGACGAGCTCTGTCTTTGGAGGGCTCAAAAGGGTGTGAAAGTTGGCAGACGTCAGAAGAGGCGGGGGTGTCAGTAGGTTCGTACTCGGTCTGCTGCCAAACACAGGAAACGAACGCTAGTCGACATGATCGTGTTGCATTCTCCGTCTTAGGGGGTCATATTTGGGGGGTTAGGAGACGTCAGAGCGGCACTACAAACCCTTGAGCTGTAGCTCCCTGTCGGTTAACTGAACGCGCGTACGCGGAACTTCCAACTAAGTTATTGAGGCCGAACCGCGCAGGGGATGGAGGGATCAATAGCGGGTGAGGGGTCTTCATCCCTTTGAAGAATGGAAGGAAAGGGATGTTTTAAAAGGAGACGCGCGGAACATTAATCACACAGGAAGGGGATTTTGTAGGAGGGAGACGTCGTCATTGATTAGTTGTAGGAAGGGGGGGGGGGTTTGTTTTCAAGGTGGGTAGGAATTCTTCTGTGGAGAGATGAAGAGAGATGGCGTCTTTGTCAGGGTTCACGGAGGGGGGGGGGGAAAGGGAAAAGCGTATTTAGTATTTCAGACAATGGGGCCTATCTCGTTCTAAAACCAAAAAAAATTTTACTGCAAGGACGGGCTCAGCCGTGCTCAATCCACTCAAAGAGGGGGGGTGAAAGTCGACAGAGGGTCCACAAAGAGGGGGGGGTTTTGAAGGAAGGAACGTCAGGGGTGATTATGAAAAATACGTAAGAATGGACAGGAAGGGTATCGTCGGTGAGGAAAAAGAGTAGGCTGGTGAATCGGTGACTAAAGGAGGTAGTATCAGGAAGTGAAAATCTTGATAGGAGGGTAGGTTTAACTACGGAGAAAAGGGGAAAAGGGGTGAGGGCTGCCAGTCCGGGATAACCGGCAGCAGGATTCCCGCGAACCGAGGGCAAAACCTATTCAAAAAAAAGAGAGATATGCACAGCCCAAGTGTTGGGGGTGACGTGAAAAGGGAAAGAAGGTAGTTATGCCGTAGGAAGGATAGGCGAGGTGGTTGAGTCGCTGCAAGCTTACTGGAAAGGGCAGAAGGATTCGGAGGACGTCTGAACTGTTATGTAAGCAGGAACGAAAAGGCGCATTTTCCCGGAGACTCAAGAACTGGAGGAGAGGGAAAGAGGAACGGGGAGTGCCAAGCATGGGGTTGTGTATACCCGGATGTGGAGGAAGGAGTTTTTCAGGAGCGTGCCGCACGAGATACCTGCCAACTTCCATAGAACCAGAACATCCTCTGAAATCGGGCCGGAAGGGAACAAAAAGAGGGGGGATGCTGGTGCAATGGAAGACCGATGTTGGTAGACGAAACAAGTGAAAAAGTACCTTACCAGCGTGGTGCGCGAGGGGAATCCCAATCCCGTTGAGAGAGATTTCCGGAGGGAGTCAAAAAGGGAGATCTGGAAAAGAGGGGTCAAGAGAAGAGGATGGGGGAATGAGGGAAGCCCTTCTCTTGTGAACGGAAGAAAGATCTCGGAGTAAATAGGAGGGTCCCCGTCTGAGGGGAAAGAAGTGACAGGGAAAAGTTCACTTAAAGTGAGGGGAAAAGGAAGTCCGAAAAAGGGGAGGAGAAGTGTAACTGTGTTCCTCCTCACAAGTAACGGAGGAATAGAACAGCAGTACTGTCACGATAGACCTAAAAAGGGCATCATTAATTGTAACAAAAAGGGACAAAGGAAAAAACAGGTCACAGTCTTGGATAGAGCAAAAACAAAGGATTTAGGAAAACGAGAAAGAGAAAAAAGGGGACTGTATAGAGTGAAGAGCACCTGGGGCGGAGAGAATATTACACGTGGCTTCAAGGTTAAGAGACTGCTGCGCACATACTAGGCTGTTAGGGGCTACTTTAATTTTGGCCGACGGCCCACGTACCGGGCTGAATTCAAAAGGGGTATCAGCTCCGTGTACCTCAAGAGAAGTGATCACAAGAGTGGAGTAAGTAAAAGGAACGGGGGAACCCTAATCCGTAAAGAATCACTACTCAACAGCTTGAACAAACCAAATCAGATGCAATAATATAAGCACCTGATCCGAACGCGGGAAATATCTCCGGACTGCAATCAATCGGAGGTAAAGGGCTGGGGAGGAAAGAAAATAAGACGATCAAGTTTTAAGGTAAAAGGGATGGAGACCCAATACCAGAGGGGTCCGGAATACTCGAGAAAAAGACAAGTTTTGGTTAATTCCTTACTCGAAAGGGAAAATGGAAAGAAGAGTCCTTTTTGTCTATAATGAAGGGGAATATTCTTCGCGTGCAAGATACTGGCACAAGGGCACCACAAAAGGATAAAAACACTGAAGGCAGTCAAGGTAGGGACGTATAAGAAGGGGTCAAGTTAACCCAAGAATCGTAAGTTAAAAGGGTAAGGAAAGGACCTCCATAGACAAGTGAAGAAATTTAGGGAGAGAGGAAAAAATCAAAGAATTCAGGCAAGCTTCCAGGGCAAAGAGGGTGGGAAGGGAACAGGGTCCTACCCAACTGGGGAGAAATAGAGGGGATCCAATAGCGAGAAGCTACTTCTTTCTGTTAAGGGAGAAAGGAGAATAGGAACGAGCGCAAGGTCAGGACTGAAAATGGGCGTAAGCCAAAAAGCCTGGGTCGGAAAAAAACGGCAAGAAGGATAAAACCTATAGATGTTCGAAAGGAGAAAATCAAACAAGTGAGGAGGTTCCGCAACGAAAGTCATGTTCATCATCTTCGATGGAAGAAAAAATTGACTTTTAAACAAAGGGTCAAGAAAAAAAAAGCGGATATAGGGGAAAAACGTTTACTAGAGCAGGGGAACCTTCTAAACGCAAAACTCCGAAGTACACACGACTAAGGCCCGTAGTACGTGACAGCTCGAAGATGGTCGGGACCTGACCACTGAAAAAAGAAAAAAAAGAAAAAGGCAACTAGCCCGGTAGAAAAGACTAGAAAAAAACCCAAAAAACAAAAAAAACGGCGATTCCAAAACAGTCCACCGAACAAAAGAGGACCCAAGAACAAGGAAGTCCCTTCTGTTAAGAAAGAGAAGATCCGGCTTAATTTCACAAACAAAAGAGTTCCTTCAAATGAGGGAAGCTGAAAGAACCCAGCAAGTCTGGGGTCATGGATAACAGACTCGCGGAATATAAAACCGAGGCGATGACCTGCTACCGAGAAGTGAAAAGGGAATCCGAGGGAAGATCGAGAAAGTCCTAAGAAGAGAAGAAAACAAATGAAAAAGTAGAACACGGAAAAAAAGAGACCGCAATCTTACGGGTGAAGGGGGGTTTCCCAAGCTAAAGATTGCACTAACAAAAGAAGATAAGGATTGTCAAAAAGGTGGGATCAAAAGAGAGAGGAGGAGTAAAGGAGCAGCAGGGGGAAGATAGCCGCAGAAACCCGAAGCTCTTTTATCAAACGAGACAGGGCAGCAGAACAGGAATAAGTCGTCCCTTTCTAAAGAAAAAAATAAAAGAAGGAACACATCGGAGGGACAAGGAAAAAGCTAGGAGCCGAGTTGAGGGATTCCAGCAAAATGGGGACACGAACAATTAAAAGGCGGCCCCAACGACGTCATTGCGACGAAGATGAACTGGGGGGTCACGGAAAAGACTACAACAAAGAGGACAAAAAAACTACTTGAAGAGAGGGGAGACCAGAGGCACCTCGGACTGTAGAAGTCGGAACAGTGACAAGAACTTTTCTTTTGTATACGTGATACAGCGATTCTTAAAGATCTCCTTGGAAGAATCATTCCATGAAACCTGGAATACGGAGCTTTCGGACAGGCCGGGTAATGACCCACCATCAAAGAAAAAAAAAAAATGGTGAGCGGAAAATAGTGAGTCGCAGGGAAGACCACAGCAGCCACCGGGAGGGCGAAGTTGATGTTAGAGTCGTGGACACGACGAACAATAGAGGAGGTGTTCTCGGCATTGGGTTTAGGGGAGGCGCGAGAAAATAGGGAGGGATAGGGGAAGGAGGGGATTACTCAGGAAAGCGCAACGAGCAGATGACTCATCGGCTGCCGACAACATAGGTAAGGTCGGAGAAGTCCATTCCCCGGAGGGAAAATAAGATTGAGGCTTCACCCACACTAAAAATGGTGCGAGGTACTGTTTTTAATTTAAGGCGCCGATGAGGGGGGAGAAGCAGCAGAGGAGAGAAATGGGGGCTGAAACCAAACCCCAAAAAGTCCAAAGGAAAGCTTCCACGGATAGGGCGAAGGAGGCCGGAGAAAGAAGGGTAGCCTCCAGAGCCAACTTGTTCTTCTCTCGTCAAGGACGATAAAATTCGGAAAGATCTTTCAGCTTGACCTCGGTGTCCTTCCTGGAAAGAGGAGGGAAAGAGTTCTCGCCCGATCGCCAGGAACATTTAGGGGAGGACGAACTTTTTAGTCGCCGAAGTAGGGGCAGGCAGCGGGTAGAAGGGGAGGAGGGGCCAGACTGGAAGGAGAGGGGAGATCAAAGTCTAAGGTCTTTTATGGGTATGAGAGGAACAGTTCAACAAATACAGAACTGCTGGGGATCAAAGACCAAGAAAAAAAAGGATAGAGCAGATGAACCTCCAGGCGATCGAATCGAGGTTAGAAAAATAGTAGAGTAACATGATAGTCATAAAAGAAAACCAGAACAGCACAAAAAGTAGGGGCTCATCGAACGTTGCTCCGTCATAACAGAGTGGAGGCAGCTCTTGATAAAGGGGAAGGTGGTGCACCTTCAGAAGTCAGGAGGAGGATTCCGAGAAGCCGCTCCTCTGAAGAGAAGACTAGTGATCTCAGACTTAAAAATAGGGGAAAAAAACACAGGACATCGAGCCCGACAGATCGGGTAGAAGGCATGCTTGCATAAGAGAAAAAAAGAACGCGGAGAGTGCATAAAAGGAATGCAGAAAGAGAGAGGCGCTGAAAAAGGACCGAAGTTCATGGAGGTGAAGGAATCTAAGGGAAAATAATAAATAGGGGCCGAGCAGGGCCTTGGAGAAAAAGAAGGCGATAGTCTATCTTTTGAAAAAAGAGAGAAAAGTAGTAACCACTTCCTCCATGGACTAGAGAAAAAAGGAGAAATAGGTACAGAGACGAGAGGGGGGCTGCGAGCAGGGGGGCAAGATAGATTATTGAGGGAGACAGAGAAGAGATCAACTTTCCGAGAGGTAGATTTTCATTCTTCCAAAAGAGGGGTAAGGAAGAGTCAAAAGACCCAATGTTTTCTGTCAGGAAAGGAGATAAAAAAAAAGGAAGGACTTGAGGTGAGAGAAGAAATGAGGAACAAAGAAAGAGCACCGCCGGCGAAGTGCCCAAGACGAAGCTGAACCCTCAGAGCGGTGAAGGGAGGGAGTCGTAAATATATAACACCTGTAGGTGAGAGAGATGAATGCCGCCCTTTCATTCACCGCTAGTGGTAAGAGGAAAGAAAGGGGTTGGTGTTCAGGTCAAGGAGGCAATCAGATGGGGAAGATATAGTGCAAGAGTCAAACTGCGGCGGGGCCAAGATTAAGAGGAGGTGCCTGAACAGCGATACAGCAGGAATGCCATCACTGGTGGTGGGAAGGAATCGAAACTACCATACAGGGATAGCGGATAGCTATAAGAAAATGGAAAAATACTTCCGGACGTCGAAAAAAGGTCAACCGGGGGGCAAAGAAAATTCCTTGGGAGCGAGAGTACCCCACAGGGACACTTTTAACAGACTCTAGATGTAGAAAAGATAAGTCTCCGCTTTGAGAAAATTGAGAGAAGGGACAAGGAAAATATAGTCGAAAGAAACATTAAGGAAGGAGCATGGAGAACCCTCGTCTCGCAGGTAGAGAAAATCGAAGATGCTCTTAGGACCAGTAGCCGGGCTTTCTGACTCTATGAAAAACTGCCGAGAAATGCGTGGGGGGGAGAGGGGGAAATCGTTTGGACTATTAGAAGAAGATCAAAGTCAAAAGTTCGGGGACTCAATGGAAGCAGAGAGGACTCGGAGAGAACTCGAAAGCTTAACTATTTTATAGGGACTAATTGAATCTCAGTACTAGAAAAGAGGAAAAAAAAGGAAACATTAGGTAGACTGAAATAGTTGTGTGCTATGCTGGGGGTTTCTGAATTCTGTTATAAGGTCAGGACGATCTACTTCACTTGCAAACTTCAGGAAAAAAAGACCTTAAGACAAGAAAGGTCAGAGGGAACCTGGGAGGGGGGGAAGGGACCAAAGGTCGTTGTATCTGTGGAAAGGGCGCAGCTCCCGCTCCAGAGAGACGCGGCGGTCGGATAAAGAATAGGGGAAAAACGAGACAAATCAGAAAGAGTCCGAAGAGAGAGCGGAAAGAGACCACGAACAGTCATCACCATACATGGACTCGGGACAGAAGACGGGTCCTATTTCAATGGGACGCGACGGTATGAAAAAAAGGGAACGGGTAGAGGGGACGGAGGGATAGAGAAGGGGGGGAACGATAAACCCAACGGGGAGGACGTTGCGGCTAAACTGCTCTCCTATAAATGAGCAAAGAAATCGTGCTCAGGAGAGGGGACAGGGCAGGGGGGGGGGGGGTCAAAAGGGGCCCGAGATAGAGATACTCGAGGAGGGTCAGAAAGGAAACCTCCAACTGAAAGTAACTGAAACAGAGAAAAATTTTTTTCACTGAAGAAAGTAGGAAACTGTTACACGTTCACGGGGGCGACTGAAGCACAAAGAAGGAAAGGGACTTCCAAAAGAGAGAAGAAAGAGGAGGAGAGGGTTGGTCCAGGAGAGCCGCAAAAATGAACGTCGAGATTTTCACCAAAAAAAAAAAAAAAGGAGGGAAGGTCACAGAGTCTGAGTATAGACGACACCTACAACACGAACAGATAGGAAACACGAATAGGTGAACTAAGAAAGGCGAGCCAGAAAAAGGGACAGATCAAAAGAACGGGTTTTTTAGGGTGTCTCAACATGCGCCCTCAAGACATAAGGGCGCTCACCCAAAAGGGGTCCGCGTTGGGCGTTCTGTCAGAACGGCAAGGAGACGGACGCCGAATCCGAAGAGATGGGGCTATGTCCCGGAGAGTCCCAAGGTTCGCCACTCTGATCAAGGTCGAAAAACGCAGAGGTAATAGGCAAGAGCTCGGGGAGGGGTGCAATAGGTCTAATAACCTATTACCAGGTCGTCTGGTGTGGTCAGGAGTGGGGGGAGGCTGCCATTTTACCACGGAAATCGGGAAGGCGTAGGAAATGGACGTATGGGGTGCCTGCCGGGACTGGGTCTGGGCCTGAGGTCTCATGAAAAAAACCTTTCATTGATGTTGCCCCAGGTAAGAAAGGATTAAACGAGGGGGGTTACCTTCAGGGGTGGTCATACCGGTCGACTGGAAAGTGAAAGTTGAAAAGGAGAAGAAGAGATCTTTGAGGGACGCAGTTAGAGAGAGAGAAGGGAAACGCTAGAGAGAAGGGAGGGCTGGAATAAACTTTGTTAGACAAACGAAGGAGTAGGAGGTTCCGAGGGAGTCGGGAGGCGGCCACAAAACGAACGCGATGCGGAGAGGGGACATGAACGCGGGTCAGTGAGGTTTTGGTGAGGTGGGAAGGCCTCGTCCCCAACTGAGTCGAACAAAGGGATCCTCCAAGGGACGGGGAAAACCTGAGAGCTTTAAAGGAAGGAAGGTGGAGGGGAAGCGGAGAGAAAGTTTCTCAACAAAAGTGCTTGGTCTCAGGGCCGAGGTGCAGGCCAGCTATATGGGGGGAAAAATCGCTCGGTCAGAGGAGGAGGAGAGAAGAAGAAGGCAGGAGAGGGGAGTGGGGCAGGGGTGAGGGAAGGACGGGGGTCTTTGCACGCATTGGTGGGTGGTGGGGGGTTTTACGGGGGAGGTATGAGGACGTTTTATAGAGTCGAGAGATGGGAGATTTTTTGCCTTGTGGTGACAGGGAAAGGAAGGGGGAAGAAAAAAGGGAAACGAAAGGGCCACGAGAAGTGAGGGATGCGCTGGCCGTGCCGATTCGTCGTGCCGCAGGAAATCATCGCAAGGAAGGGGAAAAAGATTTTGGTCCCAGGATAGTTTTTGCCTTGATGTAAAAGGAGAGGGATCGGCGAAAAGAGGAAGAGAAGGGGAGAACTGGAGCCATTTGAGGACAGCGACTGGAGGGGAACTTTTTTTCGGCGGTCGACCGCTGTTTATGGTACGAGGAAGAGGACTTTTCGGGGGAAAAAGACCCATGAGTCTTAGCCAGGAAGGACGAAGGATTGTTCAGGATACTTTCCGGACAGGATACCGGCCATGGAGTCACGCTGAGACTATTCAGGACAACGAGAATGGCTGCACCCTTTTATGGAAGGTGAAAGTAAATATTTGCTGGGTCAGGCGAAGGAGGATGGAATTTTCAGAACGGAAAGTGAACGGAACTGAGGATGAGGATCTGGCCTTAGTGCAGACAATGAAAGAATTCGGCTTCCCGGGATCCACGGGTAGAGGGGCGGAAAGGGGGAAGGACCCATGAGGTGGGGGGTGAGACACGGACGGTGGGCTTCAATAAGTTGGGCAGAGAGCCCCCTCAAAGAGAAAAGGAAATCATCTCTACCAGCCAGCTAAAGTCAAGTAGGTAAGGGGAAAGTAAAACAAAACTTGAGAGACAAGGGAAGGTCAAACTCTTGGGGGGGGGGGTTCAAGATCATACCGAAAAGATATCAGAGGGTGAAAATCAGGGGAAGAAGAGGAAAGGGAGGAGGACGAATGCCTCAAGAGGGTTGTTTCCCGAGGTGGTCCTGGTATAAGGAGCCTTGTGAAAAGGAAAGAGGAAATAAAGAGAGTAACCAAGAAAAAGTCGTCCTTCTCGAATCGGGAGGAGGGCAAAATTCTTAGGGGGAAAGAGGGAACCGGATCATTTAGCACTTAGCAGGGAGGGTCCGAAAAAAGAGGGAGGCGTCAGAAGTTAACGGTTCCGTCAGCAACAGAAATGGAAAAGACCCCAACGTCCGTTAAGTTAGGACCAGGAAAGGACTTACCAGGAAAAAGAAAAGAGAGACTGCGCCAAAAACCAGGGAATAACATAAGGGGAAGGAAAAGGACACAGTTGGGAAAGCGAAACAACAAACGATTAGGAGAAAATTGGAAGAGAGCCAAGAAATGGTACTGGGAGGGGAAGGGGAAAGGGGGTCGACCTGTTATTGGCGGAAAGATCAGAAAGGAGGACGGGATCAGAGAAAACTAAAAAGGGGAGAGCCATCGGGGTAAGAGTACGTCAACCAAAGGGGAACAAGTTAGGAGTACTGAAAACTGTTTTCGTCTTAATGGAACGACAGCTAAAGGATCCAGACGGGGAAAGGTACAAACTCAACCGTCAGTCGACAAACGATCAAGAACTGATACTAAGACCTAAAACTCCTCAACTTGACCAGAGGGGGAAGAACTCAAATCCACCGGCTTATCCGACCGACGGGCAAAGAAGAGACGGGGGGGGGAAAGAAGACGGAATAGCAGCACCTTCAAGATGGAGTGCACCGACCGACGAAGGGAGGGAAACGGTAGGCCGTGTTCTGAAACAAAGAAGTCAGACGGGAACAAGAAAGTTTGGGGGAAGGAGAAGAACCGACTTGGAAAGTTCCGAAGAGCCGGTTTCAGCTGCAGTCTCAGTCGGCCGAATTGAAGAGAACTGCCAGACCTAGACCCCGAGATAACCACAAATGAGGGAGTAAAGGGAAGGAAGTAAACCATTTATGCCCGAAAGGAGGGGGGTCCTTTATGAAAGCCACCAGGGCCACGTCAAGACTCATCCTAGAAAAGTTCCAGTACTAGGGGAGTGAGCGCAGTAAAACTAGAAGCAATGCTTCCTACTCCCAGAATCGGAGGGGACAGAAAAGGAAGAACAAAACACTTTTCGGAACCATAAGAGTGTGACTCGTTTGCCAGATCTCTAAAACGAACGGACTTACTGTTAAGGGGGAAAGAGAAAGGGACGTGACAGTATACTACAAATAAGGAGGAAAGGTAGAACTACCAACGGGGTCGTGAACAGAAAGGAGCGAATCTAGAAAAAGAAAAAGAGTGAAAAAGAACACAAGGACATAAATCAGTTCCGCAACTGCGAGGAACGTCAGATCATCGCGGAAATGCACAGAAATCGACGGTGACCAGAGCACGAACCATACACTTTGACAAATATCTGGTGGTGACACTAGCAAGGAGGTTCGGGAGAGAAAGGAAGGAAAGTGAAATGAACAAGCGGAAAAATTGAGTCCCGAATATACCTCGACGCTGGTCGGGGAACCAAAAATGAAAGACACCGAGACAACAGAGAGACTTGAGGAACGCGTTCTAGCGACGACGAAAAAGATCAACAGACACAACCCCCAGAGGCAAACGAAATCTAAAATAAAAGAAGAAAGACCACCAAAGAAAAATAACGCCTTCCTGTCTATAAAAATAACTAAAGGTCTTAAATTTCAAAAAGCCTAGGAAGAACATGCGACAGCTGAAAAAGCGAAGGCGTATAGAAAAGAGCTTGAAACTCACAAAGACCATGCCGGGGGAGGACCGCTGCCGTTCAAAAAAAGGGAATCCTCCACAGAGAATCTTAGGCTATCCTCAAAAAATAAACAACCTGACATCTGGGGACGGAAGAAAAAGACTGAACTAGCTAATTGTAAAGGGGACCCAAGCTACCCTGGAAGAACTAGGCACCAAATCTAGGGGACTCAGATTTTCTTCCAACGCCATCTGTAGCAGAATTCGTTCCTGAAACTGACGATAAAATCTATGAGGTATAAAAGGTCAACTTTCCGGGGCCCGAAGACATTACTGCCCCATCGGAAACCAACCTGCATCCTGCCCAAAGCGGGAAGTCCTAACGACTTGCAGAATTGGGCGGGGGCGAGACACGCAATGAAGAAGTGAACACAGGAAACCAAATAATCTGTCATTCACCCGGCCGGGAAGTTTCAGAAAACTGGTCAACTCCCAAACAAAGAATTCCTCCCCACCTAAAAAGTGGATGAGAGGAGTCCTCCATGGAAGGAGAAGGTAGAAAGGGACGAGCCATACGTAGGGGTGCCTTTACAGGCGCTGTTCAAAGACGAAGCTCTAGGAAAACGTTATCAGAAATCGAGTCCACTACGGCGTCGTTGAAGCGGTCTTAAATTTAGGTGGATGAGACAAAAAAAAAAAAGGGACCGTTTGAGCTCAAGTGCGTGAAGCAAACGTTGACCACACAAACCGAGGGGCGGAAGAAGGGACGTCTTCAAAAAAAAAAAGAGTGAAAGAACTCTTTGGAAGACTCAGAGGTGAGTTTTATTTGAAGTAGCGAAAGAAAACAAGCCCCAGAGGACCCAAATAAAGAGGGAAGGGGATGTGAAAGATCTCGCAAAAAGCTACGATCTAGAAAGACCCATGAATATTTTCTGGGATTGGAAGTCGACCAGGCCCCGAAACAGTGAACCAGGGGAAGGACACATAAGTTTCGCTGGGGGGGAATGATTCTGAGAGAGAGAGAAGATAGTTCAAAAAAAGAAAAGGATCAAGAAAAATGGAACTTCCACGATGAGGAAGGATCCTATCATACGTGGTCCGGAGAAGAAACGGGGCCTTGTCGAGAGATCGTACGCACTTCCCTCTTTCAAGCTTGCCCGATGTGTAGCCGGAAAGAAGGGGACATTGAACTAGAAAAAAGCGCATAAAAAGTAGCACTTCGCGGTGATGACTAAAAGGGGGGGAATTCGCCGCGGGGATCGTCGGAGGAGAAAGAGTTGATGAGCAGTCTTTTGTGGAAAGTAAGGATACTCAGGGAGGGAAGGGAGGGGAGGACCTCAGAAAAAAAAAAGAAAAACAGAAATGCATGTGCAAACAAACGACGCGACCGCGTACGCTTCTCGTTGGGGCAAGGCGCTCGGTTCGCGAAAGAAATCCAACGAGGAAGAGGGAACTCTTCGACATAAGAGAAAAAAACAAAAAGAACAAAGGGACAGGCAGCAAAAAATTTTAGACTGCTCCGCGGGCGCGCGTGAATTTTCAAGGGGGAGCCTTACTCCTCTGCTGAGCAGAAGGCCCTCTAGAAAAAGCCGAACTTAAGAGGACGAAGAACCCTAGGAAACATCGCACAACTGGAGAAAATCTACCCGTTCAACAGTTATAGGAGGGAAAAATTCTGGAGAAGACAAAGAAACTTCTACTGTTAGGGCATAGGGACGGAATAAAAATCAAAAGCAGAGGTCGCCCTGGAGCAGAGGGAGTTGTAAAGTGAAATCCAAAGTGGCCTTCAAGGGAGCTTATGTGTGCCAGTCCTCGGCGAAGAGGAAGGGAGATGTTGGCAAGTCTCGAAGCAACAAGTCTCCCGGCTCGAAGACGCTAAAGAAGATATCAGAGCCGGGGGGGTGAGAATGGGGGGAAACGAAAAAAGGTATTTCTGAGAGGCTCCTCTATCACCTGTTGCATTGATCTGGTCGCGTGGATGATTAACCAAGGGCGAGGGGGCATCTCCGGCGTTCAGCACTAGCGGGGAGGCAGTTTACCAATGCTCTAAAGAATGAATGAGACGAGGGGATCGAGACATAGTAGAAATAAAAGGGAAGAACGCATTTAACCACGACCTAAAAAAAAGGAAGACAGGCGGCATCA
>Ga0179593_1535566_pt1 | contig 18462 bp, 14 predicted proteins | sample CZODoug2_1_08_16_FD_185931 | JGI IMG/M metagenome (GOLD analysis project Ga0179593, IMG submission 185931) | Vadose zone soil fungal communities from Angelo Coast Range Reserve, California, USA - CZODoug2_1_08_16fungal (PacBio error correction) | ecosystem: Environmental > Terrestrial > Soil >...
AAAAAAAGAAAGTCGGCCTCGACCCCGTGACACCTTCAGCCACCAGAACTAACCTCTGCTGCGGGCTCGAGCCAAAGGATCAAAAAAAACGCGTTAGCCGGACACTGAGAGAGCAAACGTCTATGAGAGTGGAAGTTACTACTCTCCGAACACCAAAAGGGAAGGAAGATCAAAGGAAGAAAAAGGCGCTGCTGCCACTCTGGCCAAAGAAGCCTCTGCTTCAAAAACCGCCCCAACCCCTCAAAAAAAAAGAGCCGGCAAGCTGCTCGACGAGGCTCAAGAAAGGGACCTAAACACCCCGCGTCTTCAAAGAGACAGACCCTGAACAAAGAAAAAGAAAACTCAGGTCCCGGGCCATGCTCGCGACAACGTCTCCTGCTTCCCGTGGAGAAAACGTACTAACGGGAAAACACCATCACTACCTCAAAGCCTTCTTTTCATTACCTCGCCCCGAGAAATCAAAAGGCCCGAGCAGAGAGGAGGAAGTCCTGCAAAGAGGCCGGCTGACGCGGATAAAAGGAAGGGCAGAAGTCTCCGTGAGGAAAGCCGTTCGGTGAATGAAAAGAAAGTAAACGTAACGACGCCTAGAAATCTCCCAGGCCGGGCCTGAGTAAAGAAGGGGCTAAAAGAAAATGGGGTCCCCTAGGAGCGTTCACGCAGAAAAAGAAGGCCCCCGAGAAGGAAGGGTAAGGATTCAGGCCTGAAAAAGGAGCAACGTAGAGACTCAAGCTGAAAAATCTGGTAGAGATGCACCGTGGGAACGGCCTTTCGGCCAGAGCAAAAGAAACCCGAGAAGATAGACCCTCCTAATCTTGGAGGAAAAAACCACTAATAGAGGACGAGCAAGAGCGCCTAGTCGAGAGGGAACGAGGTCCTTGAGAGAGCTAACATAAGAAAAAAAAAGAGAAATAAAAAGCTCACAATGGAAGAGCTTTCTAAGGGAGCGAAAATGGCCGCCGGGTTTCAATCACCGCGTACGAGGGAGGGGAGGCGAGGGGAACGGCCTAAATCCTCGGTGGCGGCAAGAGCTGGGAAAGGACGTTGACTAGACAAAGGGCACTGCTCTCCGTAAAAAAAACTTGGCGCAGGGGACTCGAAGAGGTCTTACACAATCAGGCGCGGAAAAAGCCCTTTCTGATCGGGAGCACCGGCAAAAAGGAGAATTCTCGTCTGAAGATGAGAAAAAGTCACGAACAGAAAAGAACTGTTACAAATCGGAACATCTCTTCGGCCGGGGGGGGAACAGGGTCCGGGAGATCCACCAGCCGCTGGACGATGAGCCAGAAGACTCGTCTACGAATGGCGAAGAAAAAAAGAAAATCTACGCTGATCGCCGGAGACCTAACTTTTTTCCAACTCGGCGCAGGGAGCGTGGTGCCAAGGGAGGAAGGAAGAGGAAGTTTGAAAAGGCTCTCGCCGGTCGACGTGAAAAGCAAGAAAATGTACCTCTCCGCTGAGAGACTCAGCGAGTGCCGAGCCGGCATGTTAGTAGACTCCGGGGGGAACAGAGTCAGGTCAAACACTGACACCTGGGGATCTGTAGGTCTGTGTCCCAAGGTCGTGTAACGGGCAGGGGGGGAAATCACCGTAATAGAAAAATAGGGTCGAAAGAAAGACAGGAACCAAAATGGGAAAACCTCATCGGCAAGAAAGGAAAGGGTAAAGGGCACCACCCCACGCACGTCAAGGCGCACGATCAAGAGAGGAAAATTGTGTATAAAAACGGGACGATCTTCACTTCGTCCAAGAAAAGGAAAGACGTAATACCCTGAGAGAAGGAGACGGGGTCGCGTGGAGTGGTCGAACTAAGGTTGTCAAAAAGGAAGGTCTCTCAAAAACAACAGAACCGCGTTCACGCGAAAGAGAGGCTATGGGACGAAACGGGTGTTGGACGGAAGGAAGAAAAAAAGAAAAAAAAATGAGACGGGAAAAAAGCAGCTCACCCTAGAACAAAGCTTTCCGAGGGGAATGCAAAGAGGGGCTAAAGAACTCTGTATCAATAAAGCGACCAGAAAAAAGAAGGGAGTATCAGCGCCTCCTAAAATGACTTAGAGCCCGAAGGAAGGGATCTTGGCTAGTCTACTATCTGGAGGGAAGGGTCTTGAGCGCTTTCAAAAAAAACAAGGGTGTGGCCGGCTGGCGTAGCGCTGGGGAAAGTAGCGGCCCGCATGTTTCGAAAAGGCGGTAGTCTGGAGGGCGGAAACACAGCGGCGAAGACGGCTCTTTTCACCCGGGCTCCAGAACCAATGCCTCGTGTTACGAAAGGGTCGAGTAAACAACAAGGTGACGAAGAGATAGGAAAGCCGCTACTAAAGAAACCCAATTTGGACAAAAAGAAAAGGGGCAGTCCCGCGCCACGTATCGGTGCGGCTGTGGTAAAAGGACGGCCGCAAAACCAAGGGGCTTGTTCCGATGGGGTTAAAGGCATTGGTGGGAGGGGAGGAAAAAAAAAAGTCATAGGAGCTTCCGGAATCACTCCGTTCCGACCTCCCACACTTCCCCAAAAAAAAAAAGACTGAAAACGGACAGAAAGGCGCATGCCCGGGGAAGAAGAGCCACCCTTCCCAACACAGATCTGCCTCGCTTCTCGCGGAAGCGTCTTCTAACGAAAAATAAAGCCAAAAAACGGGGTAAACGCAGGAGCGGGGGTCAACCTTGCTCGAAAAAACGGTCCAGCGCGCATCCGGAAAACACTTATCGCCGAGGGTTCCCGAAGAGAAAAACGCCGCAGGAAAAAAAAAAATGGGCCGTTAAAAGCCGTGTACGCGTGGCTGGAGGAAAGGGAAAGGGGGATCGTACGAGAAACCCAACGGGCTGTTGCGAGATCGCCGTCACCGCCGAGGGTCTTTCGTGACCAAACGAAGAGAAATGCGGGAGAACTCCGACAACCTTTGAGCGCCCCCTGTGCCGCCCCTCCAAAAAAAAAAAGCCCGCCTGAAAAAAAATCCGGGTGCACGCATCAGAAAAAGACCTGCCCTTGAGGGGGAAGCACAAATCCCCCACCAAGCTGGAAACAACTGACAACGGGATGAAAACCAGGCTGCCGTCCATCTTCAATTAGGAAAGGGGGAGAAAAGGCGTTCTCTCTGTGTCGGACCGGTTACGGATTGTAGTACACCTCTGCGAAAAAAAAAAAATAAATCGACTACTTTAGCACTAGAATATGAGGTGCTGGAGGGGAGGCGTTCGGATGTGACCGCCAAAAAAAGAAAACGACCCGATGGAAGGAAGATACGCGCGGGACACACGCTAGCTCATCGCTATTCGTGAAAATTACGATCGTCGGAAGGGCGACCGGTAACGGCGTACGTCTGGGCACGGAAAATCAGAATAGGCCTTTCTTCTGTCCGTTCCCTTAGACAGAAAAAACTCCTGGGGCTATCATCCCGGCGATGCACTCATGAAGGAGTCAAACTGTTCTGAATGTCCAACGATAAAGACGACCTGGCCGAAAGCGAAGAGGACGCCGCCTACCTTAGAAGTTCAAGGCTGGGAGCGTTAAAAAGAACGAGGCGGCAGCTTCCCGAAACTATGTTCTTGGAAAAATGTAGCACTGCACCAACGGGGAGGGAAGCAACGACGTTGACTAGGCGGTGCAAAAAGTAAGGTCGCTAGGCCGTGCGTTTCGGCCTAACGAGGGAAAAGGGAGGGGAGGTTTCGGCCGCGAGAGGGTGAGCTTCAGGAAAAAACCGTCGGTCCGCGGAGACGGCCGAATTCGGCCAGACCGTACCGGAAGCTAAATACAATAACTACCCTGGAAGGGCAACCCACTCACTGAGGTTGAGGTAGGTGGTCGGGACGATATCTTTGAAAAACGATGCGCCTCCGTCTGGCGCCAGTTGAGAAGCGGAAGGAAAAAGGGCTACTTCGTTGGTCGAGAGGTCTCTTGAGAAAAGAAAGTGGGGGAGTTCGACTGGGGGGTCTTGTTCAGGCGGTGAAGCAGACGAATGGGAGGACCCCGGGGTGAAGGCATGACGTGCAGGCGAGGAGGGAACAGGGACAGCTAATCTCATGGTCCTCGAAGGTAGTCGGTCCCTAGGAAGAAAAAGGAAAAAAAGAGAATCATCAGCCCGGGAAAAAAGTTTTGCAGAAGTCCAGGGGAACGAAAAAAATGGATTATACGGCGAGTCTGTTATCGAATCAACAACCAAGATAATAAAGCCTCGAGGTCGAAAAAAACCAGGGAAGACAATCCCAAAAAAAGGAGAAACCACTGTGCGCTCCCCGGAAACGAAATTAAGTCCAGGCAATCGCGGCAAAGTCTGGCCGCGGCGAATCTTCGGGGAACGCCAATAGCCAAAAAAAAAATAACCCTTCCGCGAACAAAAGTCCTTCGAAAAAAGAGCTGCTCACTGGGGGCCACAGACCCCAAAAAATCAGCCGGACCGCGGCCCCAAGCAGGACGACTCCAACACACGCACTGCCCGAAGCCGCCGCTCACGGAGAAAAGCCGGACCTCTGACACAGGAGAAGAAGAGAACAAAGTCAACTCAACTGCAAAAGTCCGGCATGTCTAGGGATTAAGGTGAAAGAAAAAAACCTACCAAACAAAGGGCAATTAACGGAAAAGTTCCGCCGCCCGCAAAAATCATGGGCCGCCTGCGTAGACTACCGACTCGAAAAACTCCCCGAATAAAACGAAATAACTGGTCCGGAGAAAGAGCTCCGACGGCCGCCAAGTAATGACCGAGACTGACTGACCCGAATTTGTCAGTCGACCGATGGCGCGACTCTTCTCGAAGGGGGAGAAAAAGAAAAACAAAAAACCGTGAATGTCCCAGAGGGGCAGCGCCAGCAAACGAGCGTTTTACTCTTAAAAAGGGGAACGCGCGGATCTCGATCGGAGAAGAAAGTGAACAAGGCGACGCGAGTGGCAAAAAAAGGAATGCGCCCCGGGATCCTAGACAAAAAAAAAAGCACTGGCGCTGACGTCAGATCAAGGCCAGGTAACGGCCTGGAGGCGAGAAAAGAGAACTACCAAGACCCGGTAGAAAAAAAAGAGCCTCCAGGCGCCGACTAATTTGCTGAAAGAAGTCCGAAGTGGACTTTACTAGGTGGAAAAAGGGTAGTTTGAGTCGGAGGAGGTAGAAACGGGCCCAAGCAAAACTGGCAGCGCGAAAGCGGCTCGGCCTCAGGTCTCAGAGAAAAGACGCAGTGGCCTCCAGGACTCGGTTGTCTAATGGGCCCCCACAAGGCGAAAGGAAAGAAAACCACAGACGAGATTAAAGCCCTTGAACGACGGCAAAAGCGGGCTCTTCCCGGTGACGGGGGGGACTAAAAAACTAGGCGGCGTTGAAAGACGGGTCAGGAATTTATTCTCTTGAACGGACAGGAGTCGAAATGGGACCCTTCTCGCGGCGTCGCACGATAGCAATCGAGCTGGGAAACCCCCCAAGGTTAGATGGTCAAAGAGGCCTGGTGCGTCAAGGACAAGAAACTCCCACGCAAGCAGCGGAGGGACGTGCGATCAAAGACAATAAGAGCAGCGTCCATGCGCCGTATATAACTGCTGCAGGACTGCTGCTATCCGGGGCAAAAGTTCTGTCGGAGGGGCCAAATGTTCTGCCGAAAAAAAAATGACACCCAATCCTATTGTCTTCCAGGTAGGAAAGGAGAAATCAGCATGCGTAGAGAGAAGCGGGCGACGAAAAGGGGATAAAATCCGCACACGATCGGAGGGATAGCCTGCGGGGTTAGCTGCTTTCACGGCTCTGAACAATCGGACGTGGAGGTCAAAAATTTTTAAGGGAGAAGGGAAACTTACGGTCGAAAAGAAAACTAAGATATTACGGCCCTAGAGACGACCCAGAATACTCAGTAACTCGAAGAACGGGGCCGAGATGTAGACGGGAAACACAAACCACTAAGCGTAAGTGAGGCAAAACACAGAAGCAACGCCGAGATGAACAGGGGTTAAAAGCAAGTGTCGAGTTGAAATGCACGTGGGCACGAGACCACCTGGACCGCCGATCCACGTGGGCAGGAAGCACTGCAGCCGGCAAGTGCGCGATAGGAAGAAACTTGACCTGGAGCTCGCCACCGCCGGGTAGAAAAAGTCCACTTCGCGGAGCGCACGTGGACACGGAAACTGGGGAAAGCGGCGGAAAGAAATGCGGCACCCGTCAAAATCCATACCCTAGGAGCAAGCGGAAACAAGGGCGCCACGTAACGGCCGGGAGAGGAAGAGCCAGCAATCTCAACAAAAAGAAGGAGGAACACTGGAATAGGGGTCAGCTCCTAAGACTAGAAACGACCACCCACGGCCGGGCAGCAGGGGATCTGTAGCCGAATCGGCTAAAGCCAATCTTTAAGACGTCGGGAACATTATCACCAAGGAAGCGCTGAGGAGAAGTAACGCAGCAAGAGGGGTAATTCGTTGCTCGAGCAAATCGCAACGTCCGCGAACACGAACAGCAGGCTTGCCACGCTCGGGGGGAGAAGTCTGTACTCACGTAAAACGAATGTCAGCTCGTACCGTCCCCAGCGGAAACCCAACAAGCAGGCTTGCTGGTCCTGCGCCATCCTGACTTCGTGCGGCTTGTGGGGGCGATGGGCGTCCGTCTCTCAAACCGGCCAGGAAGGTTTTAATTGGGTGGTATAGTCCATTTCGTCGAATATCTACGGTGAAGAAAACAGGGGGTTCCATTCACTCAACCGGACCCAGACTTGAAAAAACGAGTGCCAAAACAAATGGACCACAGAGACGGAACGGGGGAAAACGCGGAACCCCGACCCCGTAAACAGAAAGGACCAGAGTCCTTTTTGTTCGAGGGAACGAACATTGGCAAGTCCTCGAACCAGAGAGAGATAATTGACCTGCGCTACTGAAAAGAGAGTTCACCCAAACAAAAGAAAACGAACTGGGCTCCGATTGGTCCAAAAAAAAGGCGCCGCCGCCTGTCCTCGCAGGGACAAGACGCGTAGCGCCGGTGTACTTGGAGCATCTAGAAGGTGAGAACGGTGGAAAGGCGGAAAGAGGGAAGCGGAAACCAACCAAGAGAATAGCTGCAAAAAGGCGGGTGCCCATCCGCTACTGGCGAAGAGCTAGTAGAAATTGGGGCGAATCGATCCCCAGCAGACGGGCACAGGGGCAAAAGTCAAGACGTCGCGAAGCCGCCAACCACGAACTGTCCGCCCAATCAAACGAACGCCGGGCCACGTACCGTCAGTCTAAACGGGCTACATAGGGGAGAAAGAGTCTGCGACCTTTCAAACAGAGACAAGCGGAGGACTAACGCAGGCTAAGCAAGAGCAAAAGAATTGGGAGGCGCCTGGGGACCGGACGTGCTACGACACCGAACGGACCTGGTGACTCGTAAAAGGAGAAGAGAACATGAATAGAAACTTAGGAACGCGAAATCAACAGTCGGGCTTAGGAATCCAGCGGTACAGTGCTGGTGCCTACAGGCCAGGGCTACGATTCACTGCTCGAGACCGGGAAAAAGAAGAGACCAGCCGCATCGGGCCGGGGCGCCAAAGCTCCAGGCGCTGCCAACGTGAGGAAGATCGGCGAAGGGCCGAAGCGACAGCTCCCGTAGTCTATAGAACGCCTCGCGTACGGGGAGCACTTTGCGCGTTTCAGGCTAAAAAAATCGACGACAAGAACTTGGGATCTGAAAACCTTGGACGTTCAGCACGCAACGTCAGTAGATACTACGTGCCTGACACGCGCCGGCTCAAAATTCAGCCGGACCGTTGATGAAGCCGAGGGGGATCGGGGTGGAACTGAACTCTAAAGGGTGAAATGAATGGCGGCCGACCCTCTTACGGGAGAGGGGACGCGAGCACGCAGTCTGAGCCGGAGAAAAAAACGGAGTCCTTACCTTTCCAAAAAGGCGCCAAATGACGCCTGGTGGGGGGTGAAGGGGTGGGTCATTTGAGTGGGGTGGAAGACGCGGCGGGGAATAAAGGAGATGGAAATCGCGAAAGGGCCGCGTAGTGTCAGTCCTCGCCTGGGAAGCACGAGATGCGTCGGGGCTGGGGTCGGAAATTAAGAACTTGGACCAAGCAGTCATGAGAGCGGGTGTCGCGGCGGGGAGAAAAAGGAGACGTCGAACAAAAGCTCGCGCTTCACCGGCAACCAAGACGCGAACCCTTGAGAAGGTGGCTCGCCGCAGCCGCGAGGTCTCCGGTGCAGTGGGACCGTTCGCAAATGATTTCAAGGGATAAAGATTCTGGAGGACTCACCACCACCGGAGGATAGACAAGCTGCCGGGAAAGAGAGAAAGAAGGCGAAGAGGCTTGCCCTCAAAACCCAATGCAAAAACACTCCCTGGCCGCGTCGGGGCGCCGTTCCCAGGTCAGAGCGCCACTCTGGCTCGCGGGCAAGGGACAAAATCATCCCGCCAGCCTTCTCCCCCTCTGCGCAAAGAACGGGAAGAAAGGTCCACAGACACCAGAAAAAACGCACAACATGCACCAACCTAATTCGCCAAATCCTGGAACCCCCACTACGGCCGCCCTGTCGCAAAAGGTCATCTACAACTGGACACTGAAACATACCTAAACGTAGGAAAAAGAGGAAAAAGCCACCAAATCACGAATAACAACACACCGGCGTCGGGCCATCAGGCCAAGTTGCCAGGGGTTCGTGAGGGAAGGACGGCAAAGAAGCGAGAGACATACGGAGACCGAAATTCAGAGAAAGAAAAAGACATCAGCAAGCATGTCGCCGCGGGCCTACCCTACCACAATCCACCTATGCAAGAAAAGAGGATAAGAGGAGCAGAATAGGCCGCAGGTAAAAACGCGGTAGACGCCGCCCGCACGGGTGGAGGCTCACGCTGAACCGTTTGGAGGAATATTCCCGAGGAGGTGGGAAAAAACCTCGGCAACTCAACCCCCAAGCTTCGGACCGCGTCAGGCGGCACAAAAACTGTTCGGGCCGAAGAGCCCATCGCCGCCGGACAGCCCGTCCCCCCGCTAAATCGAAACGAGACAGCAGCTCAAGGGACGAACGGCTGGACGCGCCGTAAACAGAGGACCCGAGTATCCTCGCACCCTGAGCTATACGGACTGTCCGAAACACGTACAATAAATGGAATAACAGCCGACGCACGGCCGGAGTACGATAACGCGGAACGTGCGACTATGTCTTACGAGGTAAAACCTCGAATGTCGGCGACGGGGGACAACGGCCTCAAGAGGAAGAACCCGAGCAGAGAAGGGAGAGGGAATACATCCGGAGAGGTTGGAACGCCGGGAGAGAGGGGTCTAAGCGAACATGTCCGCAAATACAAACTATGGGTCGCAACGGCTCCACCTGCTGAGGAGGAAAGGGCGGAGGGCGGTGACTGGGAGAAGCAGGCTTAACCAGGAGAAGTATCGGGTCTGATCGGCCCGTGCCCTGTCGGCGTAGTCTGGAACCGGAGAACCAGTTCTGAGCGCCGGTGAGCCGAAGTCTTTCAACAAAACGAAGGAATGGCATGCTGACTGGTTGAACAAGGGGGGAATTTGAACCAGGCCGCTGACGAAGTCGCAACGAACTAGGCGAATCAGAGAATTGCAAAATCTGAACACAATCTCGCTCTGCCGAGAAACCTCGAGGCGATGAAATCTCAAATCGCGATCGCTGATCAAAGAAGGCAAAAAAATCTAAACGTTTTCAAAGTTGTCGTAAGAAATGGGAAGGTGCTCTGATTGCAAGAAAGCTGGGAGCCCCTTCAAAAGCCAACGCAGAATCTAGGAGCCACTGTGGGGAAATCGGGGTTCAGGGAGGATCAGTCCCAAGTCGTACCTTCCTGGGAAACAGGCTGTTGGGAGGTTGGGGTCGGAAAAGTGATAAGTAACCAGAAAAATAGAGCCCGAAGGGAATCATACCAAATGAATTGAAAAGAACCATCGGAAATGTAAGCGAGGGCAGAACTAGAAAAAGGTCCTCCGCCGTTAAAGTCAGAGGAGAAAAAGAATGGTCTCCAGGGGTTACTTCGGTGTACGAAAGAATGTGCACTACTGGGGGGACTGAGCCGACCCTATCAAAAAGCTGGGCAAAAGCGCAGGAAAACTGGACAGCTTCGCGGACAAGGAGAGAGACACATGCTGCTCGAGCGAACCTACAACCGCTGGCGGAACCTTCTCAATTGGGGGAAGCACCCCGTGTGGGGAAAAGGGAAAGCTGACAGACTTCCAAAAAACAGACTTCTACCCGATCCTCAAACGCGCACCTTTAACGTGTAAAGCACGACTCCGGAGAGGTCATAAAGAAACACAACAAGATGGATCAGATAGATGATCAGCCCTGAACTGCCCCACGTGAAGAAACAGGGGAAGTTCTTAGGAGGATCTGGTAGCCGGCGACGGGGCCTATTGGAAATAGTAACACCCACCGACTTCCACGTCACCCCCTTCCAACGAACTCTAGTCCATACGAACGGCCCGTCTTTACAGCGGGTGCCCAATCGAGTAGGAAAATAAAAAATGCGCCGCGTGAAAGGAAACCAGCGGTCTGATTCTCCGAAGAACGCGTGGACGAAGGGACATCGCCAACCGAGAACTGCTGAAACCCAAGGCTACCAAAGAGGATGGTGTGCGCCAGTTAAGAATCTTCCACTGGATGACTGCGGCTGGGGGCGAGAGCGACAACGTGTGAAGGTTACGATGAGAGGTGTCATTGTGTGCAGTCATGAGGGCATAAAATCATGACGGTGCGCTTGATGAATGGGGCAAAGTTTTCCGGAGACCGACTCACAGTAACACCCGCAAGAAACCATAATTGTACCTAAATGCCTGATTAAGGGAAATAAAAACCGACAGGACCAACCAGGAGGGACTCGGAGTCGCTTCAGGGGCTAGCCCGCCCATGAGAAGAATGATAGAAAAGATCATCCAGTACGACATACAAATTGAAAAGTGGGAGGACGAGGAAAATCAGAAACAAAAGAACGCCACGAAGGGGAATCCGGTGTTCACAGACTAGAGACTAAGTACAGCGAGGATCTAGTAAGGACTGAGAGCGCCTTGAAGCGCGGTGGCCTGGGAGATCGCAGCGAGAGGAATGTTGAGCTTGAAGCGGTCCTGGGCTCAGGAAACGATGCCGATCTGATCAATGAAAATTCCAGAGGCGGGGCGACCAAAGAGGATGTCTCATAGGCGCTCTACGATAAGGGAAAGGAGGGCAAACAAACTAGCCCCCGGGGAGTTACGAAAGAACGACCATGCCGTCGCCTTCCTAACTCCCTGCTAATACCAATGGTAATCAGACAAACGGGAAGAACATAAAAATACCGTCGTCAAGTAGGACAGAGGGGGAAGACATATCGGCTACCTGGCGACACCATCGACAGGAAACAAGGAGAAAGAGTGGATGGAGCACGACCAACAAAAGGAGAAATTTGGTAGGAGGCCAAGTCGGTTCGGAAAAAGCCGACCTAACGCAGTAAACTCATAAAACATAGCGCGCACGGGAGCGCATAGCTAAGAAAAAAGGAGCTGCGCACGCGGGCGGAACCTTACGGCGGTAGTGAGGATGACGCCAGCCCGAGACAGTAAGAAAGAGGGGAGAGGATTCCACGCTCGCCCATGGTTAGCTAGGAAAGCCGTCGTGAGAACGCATGGACTGGCAATCAGGGCTGACGTCTATAGCGACTTGAACGGCCGCGGAAAAACAGGAGAAAGCAATGGGACCAGTCCGTGACGAATTGGGAAAGGCTGGGAATCTTTCTTCGGAAGAGGCGCAGCGGCGCGGACTGAGTTGAACGGCAGAGGGTCTCACAGAAAAGGGGCGTCAAGCATCACTCCTAAGGAGAGTAATGCTGGCGGTCCCGGACAGAATCTTCGGGAATGGACTCCGGCGAGGAGAAGTCGGGGTGTGGACTGACTCCAAGGGTCGATGGGACATCAGCAGCCGTCAGTACATTCACTTGACGGTGGGAGGTAAAAGGGTCCGCCGTCTGGAAGTAAAGGGACGTGAGAATCACCTCGAAATCCAGGGACCCCTTGGCCGAAAAGCATACGTTGAGTTCCGTGAGGAGGGTCAGATGGAAGAGCGGTAAAAAGACGGCGGTGTCGGCCTCAATCAATTTTAGAGGCGTCGCGCAGGAAGCGCATTGTCGTTTTTATGGAGGTCAGCAGGACGAGCAAGTGGAAGAGTAGGAAGTGGGGAGGGTTGGGGGGGGTGGGGGGGTGGGGCAGGTTTCTGGGGGCCATCAAAACGACGTCTGGGGAGAAGAAATCTGATAGCTGGATAGGAAAACTCAAGGGTTCGCAAGAGAATCTCGTCCAAAACTGCTGAAACAGCTAAAGCATCCCGAGAGAGAAGGGGGAGTGCATGCTTCGACCGGAGGCCTGAGGGAAGAATGGAGAAGATAAAAAAAGAAAAAGTGGGGTCGACGCCAGAGGAACTTAGCAAGAAAGGCTTTACAATTACCTCACCAAGAAAACTAAGACGAAACAATGGGTCTCCCTGAGATCTTAAAAAGGCACGGGCACCGCGGGGGATCGGTTCGACTCTGCTTCGCGCTAATCGGGGGAAAAAAACCGCCCGATGCCAAAGTCACGAAAACAGAGCGACCAGGCACCCCAGCCCCGACCGGGATCTAAGATACCGAGCCGTCGCCGCCAGTCGAAAGGTCAAAAAAACTCCAACAGCAAGGAACGGCGTCCCGGCCCTGCGACCTTTCCTCCAACTGGCGTAACCGTTCGGATCGGTCAACATAACGCCAAACGAAATTAAACAAGACTCAAGTAACCAACGGCGTCAACTTGGAAAGGCGGAAAAGGCATGAATTTACGGACCAATGTACGAGCCCTACTGCCCGGAAGGCGCGTACGTACAAATCGGCCCCGACCGGCAAAGGAAGAACTGCGTAAAGCGACGCCGCTAAACGGCAGCCAGAAAGAGGACAATTGAAGAAAAGAATACTTCTGCGCGCGTATGCCGACCAGCGGAAGAAAAAATAAAAAGAGTCTGACGGGGCTGACTCTGGTAAGCGCGGTAAATAACGTCTGATCAGACCTCGTACGACCGCCCCGAAAGACCTTTAAAAGGCCGAAGACCATCCTGTTAGGGAAAGTCTGGGGAGACGCGAGGAACATCAACCCTAACAAGCCTCCCTCACTACAGCAGCGCCTGGACGACGGAGGTGATACCTGCTGGGAAAAATAAAAGCGCTCCCGTTAGCGGGCGCTCAGCGGAAAAAAGAAGTACACGCTATACAAACCGAACTACCGAAGCGCCCTGGGGGAACCGCAATAGCGAGCTCTGCGTGCGCGCCGATGACTGAGCAAACCGGTTGGGGCAAGGAAAGGTGGCGAACGAGCCGGCGGAAACACGTAACTAGTCAGGCTTCAGAGCAGGGAGACCATTCGAGGTGCCTGCCAATTGGCCATCAAGGTCGAGGCTGCTAGAGACTTAAAACTCAAGAGAGATGTCGACTGTCTTTAGAAAAACAGGGCTAACCCGAGGACATCCGGCGCTAAGTACTTCGGCCTGCCGGGGAACCCTTTCACTTCGTTTCTAGGTAGGCCGGGGAACGATCGTAAGATCTGCCGCTCAAAGAAGCGGGAGGGAGAAAAAGGTGGGAAAGGGCAAAATCGCTGGGTTCCGGTTCCTTTAGGGAAGAATTCCAAACAGGGGCCACACAAACGGGGTTTTGGAGAATTCCAGCCCCGCGTTCAACAAACAAACGAGGAACCGAGACTACGGTGAAGTCTGGTTGAACAGCGGCGATCGAGGGGTGATGGACGTGATGCTGAAAGCAAGACAATTTCCGAGGTCTTGTCGTAACAGGGCGAGGCATGAAACTTACCTCTCGTCTAGGAGGCCAAGCTTCGGCCCAATCCGCATCAGCGAGAGACCGTACTGTAGGATCTTGGGGATTGCACACGGTCCGTCGAGTGCAGGTCAAAGTAGGGTCGTGGGGAAAGCAGTGAGGGTGCGGCGTGATTTAGGGAGGGCACCACACGTAAACTGAAGCGCCGAGGAGCAGTACCCCAGACTTGCAAACCCCTCCATCGGGGGAAACCTTGGGAGAAGCGAACGAAGCCGCGTCCAAAACAGACGCACGGAAAGGGGAAAGGAGCGCACAACGCATAGGAAGTACCGCTGGGGGCCGAAGCGTCCGTGGAAAAAAAGGCACTTCGGTCCAACCCGGGACACGGAGAGAAAGTAACAGGAACGGTTGCACACCTCGCGGACAGTGTAAGAAAGATCGAAACAAAGGTCACAGCGGTCCTGCGTACGCGTATCCTTTGAAAAAAACCCGGTTTGACGGACCGCGAGCAAAACCCGGCAAGCCCTCCATCTCGATCGGCACCGATCCAGAGATACGGCGACTTTTCACGCGGAAGGCTATAGGGAGGGGGCCAGCAGAGAGAAAACCCCGGAGTAGAATATAGAAAAGAGAGGAATCTAAACGTAATTGACTCAGAAAACGTAGACCTACGGGGCAGCTTTGGAAGGTAAACGACGAAAGCAGTGGAGATTGGGACTCTATCCGTCCACAAGTTTCTCAGAGCGCTTTCAGAAGAAACTCCACCGCTTTAGAAAACGGAGGGGGCTCGTGCTTGTGAAAAAATCGTAGAGGCAGGTTGACTTCACGGGCGATGAAAGCTCGGTGTACAGGTAAGAACCCATGGCTTCAATCTGAAGTCCCCGAGAAGCTTCTGGACCCATTGCTGTACAAAAAAGAGTGGCATTAAAGATGGCACTTAACTGCGCGTGGGAGGACGGAGGGAAGAGGAAGTGGCTTGGGCCATGAGGAAGTGTTGAAGGAAAAGTGTAGTCCATTAGGGCTAAAATAAAAAAAAAAGTTCCAAAACAAAAGCCCGGCCACTGAACAGAACGACGGGAAGGGCAAAAGAAGCCCATCAATCAAAAGAAGAAACCAGGTGACCGCACTCAGATAAGAGACCAAAAACATCCCAAAAATCTCGGCTGTCGCGGAGGCAAGTCTCAACGCGGCTCAACACCTTGAAAATGAGAACGGCACTCGGGACCCGTACGACGACCGAAACCGGTGGCACGAAAAAACAGTGTCACCAAAGCAGCACTCGCCGAGGTAACCAGGGAACGAACGGACGAGGCTCAGGCCTGGACGCGGAGGAGGGCCGGGCGCGTGCTGAATTACCGATAGGCAACGAGAAACTGTTCGCAACAAAAAAAAGCCCATAGATGCGGAAAAGGTCTACAAACCTGTCCTTGAGGGGAGTGCCCGCAACGAGAAGGCATAGTTGCAATTGCGCGCGGGCAGAAGACACGGACCCGACGGGCACGGGGCCCTATTCGGCGAAGGGCCCTTGTAAAAACGCCCCCGAACTAAAACACGGGGGAGAGCAGCAGTACGATAAAGGTTCGAAAAAGACATCGCCACCTTTGCACGGAGCGATGGGCCGCAGCCCGACAAAACTTAGACACGGGACGGAGAAGCCGAGGCTCAACGGAACACGAGGCCGAGCCGAGCTGAGAGGCCTGAAAAGATTAAAAAATGCAGACGCCGACCCACCTACCGGTTGGACCGAGGTAAACGGCGCAACCCGGAAACTAAGATGGGCGGCCAGGCGCTCTGAACCCAGGCGCGGATACCACGGGGTAACTTCTTTCAATTATAAAAATGCCTTCGAAAGCGGCACTGGCGCGAGAAGTACACTAGCCGTTAACAGGTCAAGGGGGAGAAAAAGGAAGTCTCTTGCACTGCGAGTGCCGGCTGAGAGCTAAAAAAAGTGCACGCGGCAGACGAACTCTCGCTGGGCGCACAGCGCCCGGCTGAATTACATACTCGGATTCAACTAGGCTCAAATCACAGTTTTATGTCCTTAAGGCTTCACAAACACCTGTCGGTGAATCAAGAGACGTTGTAACAGCGCGGTAACGTAACGCGCTTCTTTGCTACTTGACGAAAGGCTCGGCTCGGGGATGTACGTGGATCTATGTCTATTTCGGAGAAGCTACCGACAAAACGAGCTGGGCGGGTGGAGGGAAAAGTAAGCATTAAAGTCGGAAATGGAACTCCCGCCGTCTATGAGAACTAACTACAAGGGAAGGACTTTGGCCACTTTACTAGGTTAGGTGGGGGTAGGGATGGCGTGAGGCCGGGACAGAGCTGGCCAGCGTGTACCAAGAGGTACGAAAGGGGGGACGACGCCAGGGCCCGGCAACGCGTATTGAGGAAGGGATCAAGGAGGGCGACGGAAAGGAGGCTGGGAAATGTGGTCTTTGCCAGCGTTCAAAATACGACGTGGGACCGCGTTGGGGGAATCAGGCGAGCGCGTGGGGTCCCAACGAGACAAAACTTGAAAAGACTATAGGCCCGGCTGACCCGTAACGTCGGAAATTTGTCCGGAAGCATAAGCAACTAGGCCGTTCGGCTGACCCGGAGGGCAGATACTAGGCATTACGCTCCACCCCCCAAGGAGGAGAAGAAGAACGCCTCAGTCCTCTAAAGACTCCAGAAGATTTCCGGAAAAGAAACCCCCTCCGTCTGAGGCGAGACCACCGGGTAGGAAGACGCAACGTCACTAAAAGCAAACGTCTGCTTATCGTGAGGCTGCTCGGGAGACCATAGCCGCGCAAACTTGAAGCTTCCCAAGGAAGAGACAACAGTCTTACTAGGCAAAGAAAAGAAAAAAACTCGCCTCGCCGCCTCACACGGCCTAACAGGCTACCGGCCTCACCCAAAAACTGCGACCGGCCCTGCGTCAAAGAAACCGTCACGGAAGACTCAAGAAAGGGAGGGACCAGAACACAGCCCAGCGTCTCCTCTCACGTCCCTGACCAACCTCCATAGATACAACTCATTAAAAGCAGGGCTCGGTGGACTTGAAAGAACCTTAAAAATCAAATACGGCTTCCAGACGATGCACGAGTCGTACGAAAAGCAAAAAAGGCAAACTACATAGGCGCAGGCCAGAGAAACCCCTAGCGGCCACAAAACTCAGCCAGAAAGGAGCTTTCAAGAAAGGGACCGGCATCAAGAAAAAGAGCGTTAACGGCGCAGCCCTGAAGCGACAAGTCGTCTGGCAAGGGGCAGGGGTCCGATCCGATGGCAGTTGCCGCGTCCCTCAGGCTGCTACTCAAACCGCGACACGCCGACACACGGGCGTGCGTCGCCAAGAGGTCGAAACCGGAAGATTCTCTTGCAAGCAAATGACATCCCATGGAAAGCCTCGGCCAGTGAGATCAGTCCGGAGAGACGCACCTTCTGGGAGAGGAACTTAACTGTACGGCCTCGCACGCCCGAGGTAGACGACTGAGGTGACCAACAGCCGGGGGAATGGGCTATAGCAGCCGCCTGGACGATATAAGAGCGGACAGCCTGGAAAAGCTCGATTTCCAAACCTAAAAGGTGATTCTTTCTAACACGAAAAGACAGAACGTCTGCCGAAAAGTAACTTGTCCAGAGAGAATAGGCTCTTGAGAGTGCTCCAGGTAGCAATTTTGAAAGGGGCGTTGCCCACGCGTTGTCTGAGTCCAGGACAGGTCAAAAAGAGGAACATGGCGATCGAAGAAATTGACGGAAGTCTCAACGCTTTCCCGTGATGGGGGTAGAGGAGGCGGGGGGGACTAAAATAGGCTTCCTCGGTCCTGCTTTCTGAAAGGGAGGGGCTCGGCAAAGGCGGGGTGAAGCACTTATCTCCCGAGAAAATCAGGATCAATCGTTTCACGACCAGAAAGTCCTTGAGACTCGGGTCCTGTTTTCCTTGTTCAAGGGGAGAAACCGCCTGACAACAGACTCTAGCGGAAGCGTAAATTAAGAATCAACGCCTCGCACGCGTAAAAGGAGGACAATGCGCGGTAAGCGTGGGTGAACACTCAGGAATGGACGGAGGACGTTCGAGGGAAGACATAACACCGAACCGAGTGTCTGTTTCGCGCGGTTGAGAGGATCGCTAGGGCGGGGGTCCGACCCTGCTTGCGACCACGCGCTAAAAGCCAGCCGCCAACGGTAAGACAGGGATCCCAGTTGGAAGGGGTCGAAGTTTTTTCTGGGAAAAGGTCCGTCGGGACTGGAGTAAATGAATTGGATGTCGGGGGAGTCCTCGGGGGGCAACGGACGCGGGAATTTAGTCAGTGCCGTTCATAAGGAGTCGCCCAGTAATAGGACCCCCAAAAGCAACCCCGAGACATCGCCCAAGCCACGTTAAAAGCCAGACAGGAACAAAAAAATAAAAGCCTCCCTTTAAGAGGCACAGAGAACAAAAACGAGAGGAGTCAAAAATGTTCCAAGAAGACATCATCGAGGGACCTCTGTCCCACGGGGGGTGGCGGAGCCGACTCAGGGGAGTACACGCGCGCGGGAGAAAAGGAAGGGTCACGCTATCGTCTGGGAGACTATGGGACAAAAAAAATCCAACACGCGGTCTGAAAACAAACCGCGGGCAATGGAAGGCTTGGAGATCTCAAGGGGGACTCACCAAGGTGGTGGCGACCAGGGAGATAAACGGCAACAAAAGCTATTCTTCGTCGGCAAACACACCGGAGAAGGATTCAGGAGGTCGAACCGGGGTCACTCGCTTCAGCTAAAGAGA
>Ga0179593_1494431_pt1 | contig 18461 bp, 19 predicted proteins | sample CZODoug2_1_08_16_FD_185931 | JGI IMG/M metagenome (GOLD analysis project Ga0179593, IMG submission 185931) | Vadose zone soil fungal communities from Angelo Coast Range Reserve, California, USA - CZODoug2_1_08_16fungal (PacBio error correction) | ecosystem: Environmental > Terrestrial > Soil >...
GCCACGCTGCTGGGTACAGTCTAAGAGCTAGCGGAGGGCCAACGACGTGGGGGGCCGAAAACACTTATACGAAAAAGAGGTGCCCTGTCAACTTAGAAAGCGACAAAATTATATCGGCTTAAGACGTGATGCGACTTCAGAGTGAAACTCGGACAAACAAGGCGACTACCTAGGAGAGCAAAAACAATATAACCCATAGGTCGACAGAAACGGGGCGGGCTTAACAGCATCCAGGTCTTTTAGGGAAGAACGACAGTGGTGATGACGGAACAAAGGTCTGGGACAAGGAAACCTCTAAAATCGGGAAAAACAGAAACTCAAAAAAGAATGGTTTAAGAGGAAACAAAAAAAGCAGGAGAGAAAAACAACGACACTCTGCCTTAAAAGCTAGGCTCACCGAAGAATCAAAGATCCAAAAATTATCCCAGGGGCGTGGGGCGATCGCAGTCAAAGGGGGGAAAACATTACCTCAAAATCCTGAATTGGATCTCCCAAAGAGTCGCGTTGGAATAGGAGGCTCGGAGTCCAAAACAGAAAACTTTAAAAGCAAAACTGGAATTCAGGATCTTTGTTACAAGAGAGGGAAAAGGGGGGGACAAAAATTGTTCCGACCTGACGAAGAGCGCTGGGAGAAGGAAAACGCAGAAAGGAAACTGAGGGTGGCAGCGCAGAGGGCGGCATGGCGACGGCCAGAAGGGGGACAAGACAGTGAGGCAACCAAAACCAAACAAGGAGAGGAAGGAAAAAAAGAGAGAATCGCAAACAGAGTTGGCAAACCAGCGAAAAGAGAACAGAGCAGAGCTGGAAACGACGTCTCCGTCGAGACCAGAGGGAAGGCTAAAGTACACACCTCGAGTACAGGGAAAAAAAGGGCCGGACACGAAGGGGAGAAGAAGGAACAAAAAAAAAAATCTTATCGGGGGGGGAAAAATCCCAGAGACGGGGTCGGTGGAGGAAGAGGCCAAACATCGAAGAATCATTGGTAGGTTTTGGTAACTCCGTTGGCCGAGAGGGGAGGTCTGAGAAAAGATATGGGAACAAATCCAAGGTTGGGTGGGGAGCAGGGCTGACGATAGATGGCTAACTAAAGCGAAACTCGAAGGGGCTCTTGTCGGGGTTGTTGCTCCCCAACTTTGTATCGTTCCAAGAAAGGTGAGGAGGGCGTGAAGTCCGCTCGGAAGGGGCCCTCGGACAAAAAGACAGTTCTGCCTGCCGAACAAGGTGCCGAGTGGCAAAAAAATACACGTTCTTCTTGCAGCGACCAGAAAGGGGTCGAACAAACGCACTCGGTGCTAAAGAAGTAGTATCGTCGCCTTTTTCGGAGGGGTTAGGTTCAACCGCCAGGAATATCCAATCTTAAAAGAGGAAAAGTTTGAAGCTCAGCAGCAGCTGCCATACCAGGAAAAAGAGGGCAGACGAGCCGGCTGCCACGACTATAAGTCAGGAGAGGCCACAAACAAAAGCCATAGGCGAGCGGAAACGGGAAAGGCGGTGTTGGCCATCTTCTCGATGTTCATGAGGCGTGAAAAAGGAGAGACAAAGGAGCGGTAAGGGCAAAAGAACAGCACCAAAAGGGCTTGTCACTGTTTTCAGTTCCGCTACTCAGAGGGAAGGAAAAAGGGAAGGAGGGCATGGAAAAATTCCGTCTGCGCAGAACGATTAAAAAAGCCATCGGCGGAGGTAGTACGCCGCAGGAGGAATGCTGGGGGGAAGAGGCAGATCGACGAAAAGCGCTCTGAGTCTGCCAAGCGGACGAAAGGAGAAAGAAAAGGGAAGGGGGTGGAGGGGGCTACAGGAGGGACCGGGAGGGACTCTTTCACGTGGAGACCGTTTTTTACAGGGAGACTTGGATTGGGCTATTCTCACAGGGAGGCGCCGGGGGGGAGGAGTCTGAACAAAACCAAGAACAACGTAGAAAACTGGAGGAAGGGGGGTCGAGATTGGTGGGGGGACAGATGGGGACGTGGGGTTCGAATTCTTAGGATGAAGGGGGAGGGGGTATGGATTTCCATAGACGTGAGTACACAAAAATCGGAGATGAGTCCACTCGACATCTTGCGAGTCAGGGGAGATAGCGCAAATTCAGTATTAGAAGTAAGCGGTAAGGCGAGCCGTGGGGAGGAGGTAAATCTCGAGAAAAAAAAGAAGGGGGGCGGGCCACGTAATAACATGCGGTCCTCCCGGAAGGAAAATGTGTAAGGACGTTGTGCTGAAGCGGTAGCTTGCAATCGAGAATCCGATGGCGGGCTGCTTGCGGGTGACATTAATGACGAATAAAAATTCTGGAGGGGACGGAACCGGAGGAAAGAGGTATCTCTCGAACCCAAACAAAAAGAAAAGGAAAATGAGGAAAAGATATAGAGTCAACTTCCGTGACTCCCACGCAGCTTCTCAGACCTGATTAACCTGGAAACACGGACTGAACAAAAGACGGACGAAGGATACGTGAAGATTTCCGATTCACCATAAGCCCCTCAGGAAAGCGCGGTCATCATTGACGCAAGTAAAAGATCGCCACTGTGAGGGAGAAAAAAAGAAAAAAAAACGCAAGAAACAAACCGCGGGGCGCCGCGAGAACCATCACCGCCAAACGCTACCGAAAACTCCTTCACCGGCCGCTTAGATAACGGATGTTCGCTAAAAGCTACTATCTTGAGTCTTCTTTCGAGAAAGCGCGTAGGGTTGGGCGGGAACATCAAGACAATGAAACATCTCCTACGGGGGCCGGAAGGGGCTCCCGCACGCAGGACAAAACAAGAGGAATCAATTCATTAAACGAAGGGGACTAAAAACGCGGTAAACAGAACTCAGCACCAGCGGCGCGAATGGAGGAACGGATCTAACAACCTACAAAACTGAGGACCCTCTTAACACTCGCAAGCACTAGAAAAGGAGACCTCGGCCAATCCTTACCCAAACGAGAACTCCAGTTGACTGCTGAGGCGGGGGGGGGGGGGGGGGGGGGGGGGGGGGGGGGGGGGGGGGGGGGGGGGGGGGTGGGGGGGGGGGGGGGGGGGGGGGGGGGGGTGGTGGGGGGGGGGGGGGGGGGGGGGGGGGGGGGGAGGTGGGGGGGGGGGGGGGGGGGGGGGGGGGGGGGGGGGGGGGGGGGGGGGGGGGGGGGGGGGGCGGGGGGGGGGGGGGGGGGGGTGGGGGTGGGGGGGGGGAGGATCGGGGGGGGGGCGGCGGGGGGGGGGGGGGGGGGGGTGGGGGGGGGGGGGGGAGGGGCTATTTCTCACCAAGACCTGTCTTCGAGATGAAGACGGGGAGAAAGATAACCCTGCGACTAAGAGAAAAAGTGGGGAGCCTTAGCTTCGGGAAGAAGGGGAAATTAAGAAAGAAAGTCTCAAACTTCGTGTTGAAGCGCCGGGACAAGGGAAATGAAAAGTCAAAACGACTCAATGGGTGGGGACTTGGTTAGGCAAGCAGATAGAGATAGCATCGTAGGCCTAAGGAAATCTATATACGAAAAAACGTAGAGAGGAGACAGATGAGCGGGGGGGGGGCTCTTAAAGAGGGAAAGGGTGGGAAGAGGGAGTAGAGACAATCGGGGGCCCTGGGGAGAGGCCGGAGGAAGGAAGAGGAACAAAGGAGTCGGAAAACTAAGGTTGCTAGGCGGAGGAGGGGAGGGGAAACCGACTACATAGAAGTTCGTACTTCCTCTTCGAGAAACAACTGAGGAAAAAGAAGAGAGGAGAACGGAAGGTCTCGGAAAAAAAAAACCGTCTGGTCAAGCAGGGCAGGTTAGTGACGAAGCAAGGGTCTGTAACCTCGATAGAATCGCAAAAACTGCCCACGCCAATCTCAAAAATGGGAACGCTCAAAAGGAAAGGAAGACCACAACCCCGCCGTTCTCCCGCCGAGCTCTCGAGAGAAGAAGACCGAGGAAGACGCGTCAAAAATTATCCTCTGGGTTGAAATGTGACTCTGACTGATGCGGGACCGCACCGGGGAAGGCTAAGAGCAAAACCACCAAGGCGCTTAAACGAGGCGTGGAAAGAGGGAAAAAGACACTCTCTTTGACTTTCAAACCGCGCACTACTAGGCAGGAGAGCTGGACTGTTCAGCTGGTCGAAACGGCTGAAAAGAAAGGGTGTTCCTAATGAAGGCGAATGAAAATTCCGAAGGGCAGACTACGGTCGACTTCGTCAAGAGATTGACTGCGTCAGAGTTTCGGAAGCGTAATTGCGAAGGAACGGATCTAGAGAAAAACTGATGTGAGAGGAAAAGGGGAGGAGGACCGTCTGAAGGGAACAGGAAAATCAGACCGCGCAGACGTTCAAACGAAGTCGCCGTCGATGAAGGGGGGTGAAGGATCATTCAAGAATCGAAAAAAAAATTTAAGTACCGATTTGGGAATCCGGAAAAAACAGAGGAGGAGATAATCGTAGGGGAACCGAAAACGCGGAGGAAGGGGTTGCCCAAGGAAGCGGCCAAAATTGTAGTTTGTGCGGGAGAAAAATGGGACAAGAGTGCTTTCTTCTGCATAAGCCTAGCGCAGGCAAAAAGAAAACCTATCAGGGGTTGGGGTCGCTTGGCGGACGAGAGAGAAAGCGGGGTAGCACGGTGGGAGGTGGGCGGCTGCACCTGGGAAGGGGGAGGAAAAGAGGATGTAGGGGTTCGGGGGGGCGAGGCGATCGAGGAAATTAACAGACATGGAACAGCCGCCACTGTTACTTGGGGAAAGTCGCAAGAACCGGGCTGGGAGGGGAAAAAAGGAGTCGGAGGAGAGAGAAGACTGTGTCTCTCCTATTGAATTCTATTGTCTCTTTCCGAGGTGACAAAAAGAGCCAACTAGAGCGAAAGACGGGTGGTCTCGAGCTAAGAAGATCAGGGAACAGGGGGGGACAAAGACTTGCCCGAAGTAACCGGAGGAAAAGTGTCAGGCAAGCAAAGGAACAAAGAGAAGAAGCTCAAACTCGAGTGGCCGTCTCCGACGATGTCAACATAATGACTAGTGTCTCTCGCGGAGCGGGAAGAAAAGCAAGCCACCAAAAACGGGCGACAGGTCCGGGGACAAGTTGCCGGACGACGGTCGGCGGGCCAGGAAACTTAGGGAGATAAAAACTCACTTGCAGGTGGCGTCCGAGGCTCTTCCATTAAAGGCCGCGAGGATGTAGGGGGAAGAAACATAGTATCTTGAAGCGAGGACACAGGAAAAACATACCCCCCACCCCCCCCCCCACCACCCCAACCCCCAAACCCAAAACCCCACACCTCCCTCTCGAGGGTTTGTCAGGGCCATCGTCGAAGACGAACGGTTGGGGAAGAAGGGGGGGCAGGGGATTGAATCTTCTCTCTTTCTACCAAGGCTCAGGGGGGGGAAGGATGGGGGCGCTGTTAGGGGGGGAGATCAGTCCAGTGTGGAGGGGGCGAGGGTGCATGGTCGGGAGGGACGTTATGAATTCGTGGAAACAGGAAGGAGTCTGATAAGTGTGGGGTATTGGGTAGTCTTAAGGGTGGAGGCTAAGAAGGGGGGGCCGGGAAAAGGGAAGGGTCACACATAAAACGCGCATAGAAAGAACTAGACATCTCTTTCGAGTATCTAATATCTAACAAATCAAAACCCAAGGAGAGGGAAATTACAAGGCAGGAATCTCCTTTGGGGGCGTGATGGTTAGAAGATCTGCGAAAATCCTCTGTTCTTTCCCATGGGCTAAAGGAAAGGGAACTGCGAAATAAGGAGCGCTGCCTATTTGGGTTTAATTCTTTCCGATAATGACTATCACGCCTGGGATAAAGTGTCTTTTCAGAAGTGTGGAAAGTTCAGATGAAGGAGAAGGAACTGGAGGAACAGAGGAGAGCGTTCTCTCAGACAAAAAAACTGATGATTATGAAAAAAGGAGGAACTCGCGGTCAAAAAGCAACGCCAGAGAAGAAAGGAGGCGCTTCAAAACCCCGGACTTGAAACTCCACAGCGACTCAGCGCCGGAAGAGAAAGGAAGAGGAAAATGACATCCCAATCGCAAGGAGAAGCATTGACGCCGTGGAGACCCTCGCCCGGGGAGCCACATTTAACAAACAAGGGAAGGATTGAGAGGAGATCACAGACCCTCCAAAAGGATAAAACAAATCCTTCACATCAAGAGGAGAAGGATGGGGAGAGAAGAGATACTAGTCAACAATCTTAAAGTCGAGAAGCTCCTTTTGTTACTGGAAAAGGACCCGGCAAGAAAAGGAGACCTAAAGGGAAGGGAAAAGAGAAAAAAAGAAGCTCAACATTCGACCTCATGCCACTTCCGGCCATGTCACTGCAAGAGAGGCAGACTCTCATCGGGGGATACTGCGAAGGATCGAAAACATAAAAGCGAAAGCGTAACCAAAATCTCAAGGCGAGAAATGACTCAGACTTCAAGCAGACCCCTAGACCAACTCCAGTGAGAGGATAAGTGGAACGAAGAAAAAAGACGCCTGAAGGTAGAAGAATTCAAGCTCTCGATCCTCCTCTCAGAGAGAAGAAGCCAAGAAGGAGGGGAGACCGGTTAATCTTCTTAAGGACTCAGGAGATCGCCGCTCTCCTGAGTTGGAGGACTTAGAGCGAAATGAACCAAAGGCTCAGGTTTTTGGTGCTGTGAGATTCCTTACCGGGGCGGAAAAAAACGTCGGGCAAAGAAAAAGAGAAATCTAAGCCGCCACAGGATCGTTAAAAAAACTTAGCCGATGCGAGGGCGCGGCGGGAAAGCGGGACGAATGACGGCTACTTCTCTCACGAAGTTTCAGTTCAACGGAGGGGGGGACAAGCTGGAAGAAAAAAAGGAATATCTACTACAGGATGAAGGCGCCGGGCGGCACCGCGGAAAGAAACGGGCGAAGAGATCCCAAAAAAAAACAAAAAACCTCACCCAGAGAGACTATAGAGAAAGACATTCATGGGAAACAGCAGAAATTTCAGGTTACGACCGACAAGGAGAACAGTGGATAAAGGCATCAATCTGTGTAAGAGTTGCAAATAGCAGACGGGGAATGCACACCGCGATAAATATACCCTCATACATCTCTGTGTGAAGAATCCGCCCTTTGCCTGGCCACGGGCGCCCAAGACCCACTCCAAGCAACGGAAGAGATACAGGCCTCGCAGTCAAGAGACAAAATGAAAAGGGGGTAGAGGGCGTGTCTTATGAAGGTAGACAAGCAAAGCCGGGCCAGTTCGCTACCCTCAAAACAGAAAAAAGGCAGAGGGAACGAGGGAGGTTTCACTCTTCCCAAAAACATACCCCTCTCAGGGGGGACGTGCCTCGCAGGAGATCAATGAAAGGTCTGAAAAGGCTGGAGACACAGGAAAAAAGGTGTTCCGAAAACTTGTCTCAGAGCGATGAAAGGAAAGCAACTCCTCAAAATAGAATAGACTTCTTGGCGAAAAGAAGAAAAGGGCTCAAGGGGGGTCCACTCTTAGTAGACGGTCGAGAAAAAAAAAAACGGAGGAAGTTGAAATGATCCTTCTTCCAAAGATGGGCAAAGAGTGGGAAGAGGGACGCGAGAAATGGACACGGAAATGTCGATGCTAAATGTTTAAGCCTGTCCTGCAGAGAGAGGAGGAAAGGATTTAAACACTGGCTGTCCTCATTTGACGCCAAAGGGGGGGATAAGAAACAGCTACCGAAAAAAAAAGGCCAGGCCAAGAGAGGGGGGGCTGGGAAGAAGTGTCAAAGAAGAAGACCAAGAGCTTGGTTTGGGTGAGGTAGCATCAGGGTCAGCGAGTTTATACAAACAGGAAAGCAAAAACGGGAAAACCACACAAGCGGATAAAGGGGGTGTGGGGGGAGACTTAAAGAAGGGAGTGGAGGGAGAGAGCGAGCTCGGGCACAGTGGCACCCCCCCCCGACCCACCCCCGACAAGCGCGCATAGTTAACTGTTTGGGTTGGGTGGGAGAGGAGGGCCATTGGCTTGACCATCTGCTTGGGGTTAGGGCGTGGGAGGTGGAGAAGGAGTCGATGGGTCCCTCTGAACCAAAATGACAGGCCGAGACCACGGGACTTGCAGGTGGCGGCAAAAGTAATTGGAGACTTTTCAGCGGCCATGGGTGGGGGGGGGGGGGGTGGGGGTGAAGATCACGAAAAAGGACTCAGAAGAAAAGGACGCGAGGTAGCTTGGAGAGGTTAACCAATACATCCAAAACAAGAAAACGAGTAGCCGATCGTAAGTTTGTGTGAACGCGGAAAAGCAAGATCCAGAAAGGCAAAAGCTTTTCGAGAAAAATATCCTTCCACGCTGGAGGCAAAGAAAGCCCTCGCAGCTTCGAAGCGAACATCTCCCAGGGGGTCCGTCTTCCTATAGTTTTCATCAGCGGGACTGACGACGTAGCGGGGAAAAAAGGAACGGCAGAGAACAAACACCACATTCGCAGTCCGTTTTAAGGTGAAGGGTGGCAAGAGGAGTCCTTCAAAACATCCTAGGAGCTCCTTGCCGTAGAACAAAAGGAGGAAGTCAACCGAGAGGGTAGGGACTCAAAAGGATGGGAATTGGTCAAAAGGCGAGCGACCAGGAGATCGGGGAGTGCACGGAACATAGGGGGGAATTATTGGGGGAGATAGGTGCAGGCTTGAAAGCTGAGAAGGTGACAGAAAAAAGGGCTAAGGTTTAAGGGAGTCTGACTGTTTGTCGGGGGAGAAAAGGGCAAAAGTAGATCCGCTTTCGAGTCTGTAAGCGCGGGAAGGAAAATAAAGAAAGAAAAGAGGGAAGTCGGGGAGAGAGGCAGGCAAGGGGATTAACTGTAAGACAGGGTAGGGGAGTGAAAGAGGGCCGTGAAGGTCAAACCTACGTAAGGGAAGAGGCCGCTCGACATGCTTAAAAACGTGATGAGGAAAAAGAGGAGGCGGAGGGGGGGGGGGGGGAGGAGGTGCTCCCTTTTGAGGTGTGTGTTAACGCGCCCAGGAAGTCGGGGCGTGAAATGTCTAACAGGGCGCGTATCAGCGGAAAATCATAACACCACAACAAACCCCATAGTTGAAGTGGATGAAGCGGTCCTCCTCAGCAACGTCAAGGACGAGAGGGGAGTGCTTTTTCAAGTGGAAAAACTTGGTAAAGCACAGGAAAGGTACGAAGAGGCGGTCTTCACCGGGGGGTGGTCACATCGCTATAACTACAAACGAGGGGGTTTAGAAGATCGAGCTCAGCGGTAAGCCCGGCCTCTTATAGAAATGATGAGCGGAGCACTAACGTAAAACGAACGACCACGCAGGGGGACGGAAACTCCTGGAGAGCAGAGGCACGCTCAAGCCCTAGTAACAATAACTACGGGACTCAAGGGAAAAGCCCAAGGGGGAGGGAAAAGGTCCCTCCCCTCCTTCCTGGCCCAGAAAAAGCCAACACCCGCCCACGCGACCTCCAACGGGAACCTCAAATCTGAGATCAAGAGGGGGGAAAAGCGAGAGCGGCTATCTCAAAAACTTTCGAAGGCACTAGGGGCGGAGGAGGTTTAAGAAAATGGGAAATGGAAAAGACGACCCTGACCTATTCAGACGGAAGACGGATGCAAGCAAAGAAAGGGAAACCATCTAAGACATTCATTTTCAAATGGAAAAATCAGTAAAAGCGATTAACCTCACAAGGATACTGGGAAACATAAAAACTCCTTACGAACCCCACAACTTCAGACATACAAGTCCCAAAGGAGACGTTAAATGCGCCGACGGCAGACGCGGCAAACTTCCCAAAAAAAGTCGTCTTCGCCGATTAAAAAATCGGAGCGATGGGTCGTCGAAAAGGAAACGGCAAAAACTCAAAGGAGCCTCAGAGACTACTCCTCTAATTGCTCCGTGGATACGATGAGTAAAAAAGGAAGGGAGAGGATACAACTCTTCGAAACCCTGGAGTTGAAAGGATGCCTACCGGGGGGGGGGGGAACTGGGGGGGACCGGACCTTAGAAAAAGGTGGGTTGTGGGGCTTGGGCTTCCAGTCACGCTCGCGGCGAACGGGTCTGGAAACTCTGAAAAAGAAGAAAGACGCCCAAGCTCGTTGGAGCTTCTCAGATTCAAACGTTGCACAAATGCTTGGAAAAGCTACGTTCGGGGCAGCAGAGGGACGCAAAGGGTGGCCCTTCAAGAAGGGCGAGGGATGGACACAGGAGGGAAAAATATGAAAAGACGTACTGACTGAGAGAGTCTGGTAGTCTTGAATAAAATACAATGGAAAAACGGGAAGAAAAAAAAACAAACGGAGATCCTGCTCAGAAAATAGGCGAGGCAAGGAAAGGCCCGTTACTTGGCTCCTCACCAAGTGGGAGGCCGGGAAAGAAAATCTGTCCCAACCGCGAGAGGACCTCGAAACCAGCCCACGCTCTCCCTTCACAAAGGGAACGGAAGAGCCAAAAAAAAACAAAAAAGGGAGCCTCTTTCTATCTCGCGAAGAGAGAAAACGAAAAAGGATGTCAAGCGACTCCAAAAATGATACTCATCACGGGGGGGAATCGGCTAGTCTGGGATGAAGAACGACCTCCTATTAAAAAATGGCGTAAAACAACCAGACATAAAGATATAAGGGACTAGGATCACCCCCCATACGTGTGAACGGGCACGGGAAAGAGATAGCATCTACTGGTCTGTTCAAGGACTGGGGCGACACTGCAGGGAAAGAACGTGTTGGAATGGACTCACAATGTTACGCCTGTGATTCACATAGGATAAGCAACGGAAATTCTCATAGAACGGCGACTTCGTAAGCGCTGGAAGCAGGGGGAGGGAAAAAAATGTAGAAAAACGGGCACTCGTATGCTGGGGGCATACCTTATCGAAAAAAAAAAAAACCGGAGAGGGGAAAGATAATAAAAGCACTCTGGAAGAAGAAATAGTGTGACCAGGCGCAAGCGAAAGAGTCATCTGAAAAATAAGTGAGCCAGTAGGGATGCTAATTGGTTCCGTCTCACGGAAAGTCCGCGGAGGACAAGGGAGATTAAACTTGAGGGACCTCTTTGGAGCAAGAATTGAACAAACGCGCTACCTCTCGGAAAGCGAGCGCCCCTTAAAAAATCGCTTTTTCAGGTTTCGTAAGTTGAAACGCATAAAGAAGCGCCTTGTAGGTTTTGTTCTGGTAGCGCCCTGGGCAAAGAAAAAAGGTTTTAAAGGAAAATAGCAAGGAAAGGGAACACCCGAGGAGAGTTTGGGGGGGGGAAGATTTAAAAGATCGAAGCGAAGGAACGGGTCTCTGGAGTGGGGTGGGACTGGCATTGCCAGGTTAACGGGCACATAGACTTGTGAGGGCTGTGTCTTTTGAGTCGCAAGGAGGAGTCCCGAGGACAAAACGGAAAAAGGGGGTCAGCGCCACGCACAACGTGCCATGGGGACAAGAGGTCTTCTTGGGCATAACAGTAGGATAGATAGGAAAGAGGGTTTCAGGAAGACGTAGAAGTGGTCAGAGGGCGGGGAGGGGCAAGCAGCCGAGGGATAGGCAGCAAAAGTCGAGCCGGCGTACTCAGCGGCTACGCGCACTCGACAAGTAAACAACACGGGTCGCGCCGTGCCTTAACTTGGAGTGGCAAGAATCTCGCCCCACAGAGGAGAGGGAGCAACACACTCTTGGTCCTTCAGAGATTTTCAGAAGTACTTGACTACTAACGAGAGCGGTACGGAATGACATCACACCATAAGGTAAGCAGGGGGGAAGGTTTCAAGAAAAGAGACCCGTAGGACTTCATCGAAAGGGAGAGGATGCGAAGAGCCTTAAAAATCGGAGAAGGGCGCTTCACAAAAACAGGGAAAGGGGCTCAAACGGAGAGGATCTTCGCGCGGCATCGGCGCAAACAGGCGCTAGGTGAGGGGGAAAATCTGATAAACGAACGGGGGAGAGGTGGGGGGAGGAGGGGGAGAGGGGAGTTGCCGAGACAAAATTAGGCTACGGGGGGCGCATGTTAAAACTGGGTCGAATGTGTTAGTGTTTGCGAGAAGGATCCTTCTGGCCGAAGGCGAGGGCTAAAAACCTAACCCAGAGAGGTGGGTGCGCGGGGGACGTCAACCTTCTGAAGAACTGAATGGGTCGAGAAAGTGGTGGTAGTACTGGTTGGACCTTCGGGCACTCTTAAAGGGTCGTATTGACATTGCCCGGGAAAGAACAAAATCTAAGTCTACGCGTGGACATCTACAGATGCTCTGAGGAAAGTAAAAAACGTAGGATAAGATGACTTTTGAAATTTACTGGGGCAAAAATTCGGGGGTGAGGAGAACCATTTCCTTTTCTTTTGAAAATGAGAACAGGGCTCGGGGGCGGGCAGGCCCCCTTCATTCTACCAGTGCGCTGACTAGAGGGACTCTGAAATCGGGGATCAGAATCACCGTCGCGGAAAAGGGTTAGGCGGCGGGAGTTTTCATTCCTTTGCTACGCAAGGAAAAAAGAGGGAGGGGGGGGGAAATCTTAGGGGAGTACCGAGGACGCGGAAGGAGCGATCGAAAAAGAGCCAACAATAGGAAAAAGAGAGATATTAAACGCGAGTCAAACGAACGCTCGTAGCAGAAAGATGCGCGGGAAAAAAAAAGGCTGAACACTCCGAGATCAACGTCCGAGCAGGTTCATCAGGGCAGGGGAGGCTCGCTGCACAAGAAAGACAATGAAAGTCGTCAAGAATGTAGAACTGTTCGCCTCTCACCTGTGTACGCAGGGGACAGAAAAGAAGGCTGGGGAGTCTCAAAAAAAAGCCGCGAACAAGAGAACCGGCACGCCTGTCAAAAAAAAAGGAAGGTGCCAAACTGAAAAAATAGGGTGAAGGAGCGCTTAAAGGAACTAGGGATAGGAAAGCTATGGGAGGAGTCGTGTTTACTTAACTGGACCCTCTTGCAAGCAAGACCCTGACATCGCTCGACGGCACAAAGGCGCAAAGCCAAAACTTCAACCATCTCGAACTCATAAGGTTCAAAGCATGTCCTGAAAGGCGCTGGGGCAGAAGAAGAACAGGCAAAAGACCTCCGCCGGGGAAACTTTAGAAAAAGAAGGGGACCCGGAGACACACTGAGAATTAGGAGAAAGGTCCTAGGCAACCCGCAAAAAAAGGGAGCCAACTCCAAAATAGGGGGAGCAGATGAGATACACCTTCTAAGGTTTCTTAAGCAAAGAAAAGAAGAGAGCCTCAATATCCTACGGCGTGCGATTACCTAATCCTCAGTATGTTGAGTACGGGAAAGAGGGGGATAGGTGTCGAAGAAGAACATTATAAATAGAAACGCTCTAATGCGTGTTTCATTCCAAGGAAGGCGCATTAATGGCCACTGAAGGAGACAATTTGGGTGGGTCGAAAAGTCCTCTCAGTACCAACGCGCGCGAGAAATCGTAATAACCAAAAAAGACCGGGACCAAAGAGGCTTTTTCGACCAGAGCGAGGGAATGCGACGAAAGGGTGGGCCTCCTCTACTCTTAATCGAAAGCGTTGCCCGGGTAAAAGGGGAGCGAGTAATTATCAAAGCGGAAAAAATGATATCCGGAGATGTCTTAATCGGACGGCTGGGAGGGACAAGAGAATACTACAATCCTAAAGCTATAGCGAGCACCAAGATTTTGAATGAAGATCGCGGAACGACCTGGTCGCTGCAAAGTAGAGCGCTTTCGGGGGAAGCCATAGACAACATTTGAGGGGGGACCGCAAAACAATCTGGGTTCTTTCGAAGGGGAACTCAGCATGAGGCTGCAACATCTGAATCAAAGCCAAAAGAAAATCATATGGCAAAGCTCAAAACCGGAGGGACCGCTCCAAAAAACCAAGAGCCCGGCCGAACGAACTAGAGACGCTGACCCTCATGGGTCGTACAATCAAATCCAAAATGGGAGAGGATGGGGAGAGGGGAGCGGGAGGATGCTGACCTAAACACCTGAGTCCAGGCTCTAAAAGGAACCAACCATACAATGCGATGCAAGGGGGGGGAGGGGGAACAGGACCAAAAGACAAACTCGGACTGACTCGGCGGAAGGACGATCAGGGCTCATTAAAAAAAAATTTCCAGTATGGAGACAAGTCGGGGACGACAAGTGTGGAATAACCTGTAAGCGGGGGGAAGGAGAAGGCACTCACTTGATATCAAGGAGAAATCCAGTGGAGAGCTAAGCGGGGGAGGCATTTTCCCTCTTGAAAATTGCAAAGGGAGAGAGAGCAAAAAACAAAGGGGGAGGAGGGAGGAAAATAGATGATAGGCCGCTACAGAGTGGCAACAATCTCATCTAAGCTAAAGGGCTAACAAGGCGAAGGGCTATTGCTCGTTGGAAGGAAGCAAAGGCAGTCTGCCTCGTAGATCTGAGAAACAAACTGGCTCCATGGTAGAACCATTGAAAAGAAGACGAGAAATGAGAGGGGAGGGGAGAACAGTCCAAGGAGCGGGGTAGGGGTAGGGAGTTGCCACGCCAGATGGCCGCAAAAATTGTAGGGGGGTGTCCGGTATCTCCCTTGGTGCCTAAAAGTATGCCCCAGCAGAAGAGAAGAGCACACCCCATCTGAAAGACTTTTGACTTGGAAGGAGGGGGGGGGACGAGCGACTAGGGCCGGGGAGAGTGGGGTTTTTTTGTCTCTTCCAAAGGGGGCAAGAGCGGGAGGGGCGTGGGGCGTTCAGAAAGAAAAAAGGAAAGGAAGGAACCTCTTACCATACCTTTCTGTCCCTAAACTGAAGGGGAGGGGGGGCTTATAAGACCGGGCTGCTTGGCAGAAGAATATGAAATCTATCGCTCCGCGGGTGCTCAGGAAGAAGACTGCACTGCGCTGTCGAGTAAATCACAGAAGAAGCTAGGGAAAGAAAAGGGGAAAAAAAGTAAAATCCTTTGTGACCTATTATCAACTCATCCTGAACAGGGCACACGAGTCACGAAGTATCCAAAAAAGGAAAGCTGTACAACAATTAGAATCTAAGAGGAGAAGAGTGCAAAACACGCAATATGGGGAGAAGAAAATCGATTGGAATCGGGTGGAAAAAGCGTCAGTTAAATACTTAAACGAGCGAAGTAAAGAAAGAATCACAAACCAAACTTTTGGAAAACGAGGAAGGTTTCAGTTTCCCGGCTCCGCGCGGACCTCAAAAGGGCAGGAAAAGTCGTTGCAGAGCTAGGGACTTAAATTCCGCGCTTCACCCACGCCCTATTCTTATGCCTTGAGAACGTTGAGGATCTTGCGCGCATGGATACGTACTAAGTCAGGGAAAAGCTTTTATGATGAACATACGGCCAGAAGACACGGGAGTGGTGGCGCTGCTGCGCTCTTGCCCTCGGGGGAGCCTTGAACCTGAGCCGTGTGGGGATTGGAACTGTGTCCAGGGTGCGTAAACAGACAGGTCTGCCTAGACGGGGGGGGGGGAGGAAAAGGTATTTAAGCTCTCAAGGAATGGCGGAACGCAAGGAGTTCGAAAAAGGGTGAAGGAGGCTGGCGTTGGGACTGAAACGTGGGAGGCGGGCACGGGTCAGGGTAAGGGGGGAAAGGAGGCTTTGACTGGGAAAAACGCGCCGCGAAGGCAGGATAAAAAGAAATCGTGAGATATAGGGTCGTAATATAGGACCCCTAGAGTCGAAGAGGAAGGGGGAGGATCCTGGACGATGGGCGTGCTGGGGAGCGTCAATTCAAAGCCCTTCGTTCTTGAAAAAAATGGGGTCGAAAAACAGGGGACGCGGGAACCTTCGTCAATTCCTTACCGCACTTGGCCGTATGGGCGGTAAGCTGGCCTATAAAATCGAGAATAAGAAACCGTGCTTCTGCGTGTTCATTAAGGGGGAGAAAGAGGATTCAGCGTGAAAGGAGGGCGTCACGCGATGAATCGCTAGGTGTCTATCTAAAAAAACACAACATTAGGGGAGGGAAAGAGTAGAATCCGCTCGGTCAGCGGTAGACCGGCAAATAAGGGCTCAATAGAAAATCTTAAAAGGATGGAACACAAACCTACGACGTCAACCGTTGAGCTTGAAGGCAGCCGGACAGCAACATACGCAAGCAGGAGAAGGGAGGTCTCCTTCACCCGCGCAGCGGTTCGAAAGGTCAGAAAAAAACGGAACTGGAGCGCGAATCACCAAGGCCCGCCCGGCGAAAGTTCCCGAATTCAATTAAAATAGGAAAAAACGATGGGATCTAAAATCTCTAATAGGAAGGAGCTGATAGCCCGGAAGCGGCGTCATGGGGTGGGGAAAGTCACTTCCTAGGGAAACTAAACTACACGACAAACCTTCCCAGGCAAGGCGAACGCCACCTAGTCCACCAAAGATGAAGTTAGGTCCAGCGGGTCCCGAAAGAGACTGACAACCAGCCCGACGCCGAAAGTCTCCTGTCATCCACCCTCTCACTAGTAACCCACTGCAGCCGGAAAGGGGCAAGAAACCAGAACTAGCCTATCGACAACTCAGTTCGTCTTCGGGAAGGATGGAGGAAAGACATCTTATCACTGTTCTCAAAGGGATGAAATCGCTAAAGGAGCCTACTCGCAGAACTACTCAAAAATCCGAAGGGACGTGAAAAAATTAGCACGAAAGGAAATGGAGCAGCAAAGATATCAATGCGTGTTGGAATGGAAGCAGAGCTCTTAAATGAAAAACCACCTTAGGGAGGGGGGTGGTCTTTATCAGGAAGCCTGTCTCGCCCATAGCACAGTACAGGAAGAAACTGAGAAAAGAGAATGAATTCCACGAGGGCGTTGTCGCTGTCTCATATAAGGCAATGGGCTCTGGGGAGTAATCGAGGAAAAGCCGGCTACTTAACGAAAATCAAGCGGTGGGACATGGAAAGTGGGCTTCTTAATCCAGACATAAGGAAAAGACTCGAAGTGCGGCTACGCGGGAGGTACGGGAACGAAAAAAGAGACAAGGCGGTAGGTCCTCCTATCACCCAGATGAGCAAACCTCGCACTACCCCAATGCGAGGCAAAAAAAGTCTGGGCTAGCCACGGGCACAGTGGGGGGAGGGACGGCAGAAAAGTTTCGTGGTCCTATGGGGGGAGAAGAGGAGAACTCGTCAAAGGGAAAAAAAAACTCAAGCAACTCTCCCCATGGGAAAAGGCCCAACAACCAAGCCAAGAAAAGGGGCGAGATCGTCGCCTCAACTAGAAGAGTCAATCTCTCCCCGAGGGATGGGCGCTGGAATGAAGGAAAGGAGGGGAACCTCCTCTTCCCCTTGAACCGAAAAAATCAAAGGAACGGCGAGGGCGGGTCAAAACATCTCCACAGGGGAACCCTCACCATGGAAGGGTCCAGGAAAAAAAAGCAGTCGCTCTTGTTGGTCAGGAGGAAAAGGCGGAACGCAAGTTGTTCAAATAAACTGGAAGGGCCGAGGAATGGAAGGAGAAGGCAGAAACCTGCATCAACGTCGACTGGAGTTGCGAGAGGCTAAAGGGAAAGGGGCGAGTTCACTCGGAAAGAGGCAGACGGATATAGAAAAAAACAAGAGGGAGGAGAAGAGGAGCCTCTACGCAATAGAGGTGGCCCAACCATCTCCAGAGAACGCTGAAAAAAGAGGAGATGGAAAAGGACTTGGCTCTGTCTCTACTCGTACAGGGGCGAAAAGTGCGTGCAAGGGAAGACCGAAAGTTAAAGCATTCGAGGGAGGGGGGGGCGCGGGCCCTTCCCAGATGGACAGGTGGGAGGAAAAGGGTGCAACTCCTATCCAGCTTAGGTTGTGCGGGAAGCAACTTGGGAATAAAATGCAAGGGGTCCTTATCAATCCAGATCAGCAAAAAAGCCATCTGATCATTTGGTGGATCTCTGGAAAGGGAGCTAAGGATAGGCACCGGGCGCAGTGGGAAGGGGGACCCCCGCGAGGCCGGTCAAATGGAGAGGCCGAAAATGGGGAGGTGGGCGTGTCGAGGAGGAGACGAGAGGGGGATAGACAGAACTTTCTACCTTAAGCAGAACGGTGGGGAGAGGGGGGGACTCTCAAAAGAACCGCGACTGTGGAACAAAGGGATTTCGGCGGATCGGCTCCTCATGTTCAGAGGGGCGAGACTAGGGGTGACTACCGGGAGCTGTCGTAATTGGGGGTCACCCTCTACTGAGCACAAGGACTAGTAAGTGTGGTTCAGCTCTCGAAGCAGCGGCCTAAGGGTAACAGGGCAAACGCTTTTGGGAGGACTCCGTATGCCGGCGGCCACGGAGGAGGGGAGCAGCGAAACCGTCTAACAAAAAGCGAAGAAGCAAAATGGTCAGGTGGCCTTCGGCCAGTCGATGTTTCCTAAGGAAGCACGACAGGCTCGCGCGAGCTGGAACGGGGAAGAAGAAGACACCACACCTGGCGAATTCCGGGTCATTTCCAGTGCGAAAATGGGCAGGAAGCACCTAGGAGAGAAGAAGCCGTGCCGGAGGGGTCCGAAGAAGGGACAGTTCAAGACGAGGGGAGTCTCAGGGGGGGGAGCGTTCATTCTCACTTTAATATCACTAGACAAATGAGACTCGGTTGACTGCCATCGCTAAGGAAAAATGGAGTTGCGAGATGTAAAGGCAGGAAGCTGACAACGTGGAAAAGGGCCACGCTGAAGTGGGGAACAAGGGGACTGTGGAAAGAGATCGAATCATGTCGGGAGCGAAGGGCTG
>Ga0179593_1499073_pt1 | contig 18461 bp, 24 predicted proteins | sample CZODoug2_1_08_16_FD_185931 | JGI IMG/M metagenome (GOLD analysis project Ga0179593, IMG submission 185931) | Vadose zone soil fungal communities from Angelo Coast Range Reserve, California, USA - CZODoug2_1_08_16fungal (PacBio error correction) | ecosystem: Environmental > Terrestrial > Soil >...
CTCTCATAGGAGAGAAAAAGACACTGGGTACACGGGTAACGCGCGTCGTGGGGGAGGAGGTATTTCGGGGGGAAAAAAAAACTGAAAAGCGCGCAAAAGGGGAGGACTACGGACAAACTACGAATCCGAGAATCAACAGTTCAGGCGACGGCGTGTATCGGCCTCGAAAGGAAGCACCAAGGAAGGAAGCGGTTGCAACAGGGACGGCTGAGCCAACCGGCTGCAACCTAGGATTCGCACGTTGCAACTGACCGGGGAAGGATACTGGGTGGCGGGCGTGGCTCAAAAGACCAAAAAATGGTTCGCCCTGTCCAAAGAACGAATGGACCTTCAACCTTAAATAACAACCACGCATCTCAGGCATTTTATAAGCACAAACCGTCAATGTCATGGACCAAAAGCGAAAAAGGGAAACGCCAAGAAGAAGAAGGGAGGAAGCGTTAGAACAGTCAAAACGAGGGGGGAGGGTTAAGCCCAAAGAAAGAGGAACCGCCCCTGCAACTCAGGGGGCGAGCAGAACGGCCTGGAAGAAGGACTTGGTGAGCACCGGTGTCCAGGGGGGTATGATCAGAAGGCGGTGGCCGCGCGCAACCTAAAAAGACGGAAAACCGGTAGCGGAAAGTTCAAAGGGGGGGGTGAAAGAGAAAAAACCCACTATCCTTTCTCAGCTGGGAGCTGGGTAGAGGACGGCGTAGAAAGTCCCAGGAAATTAGAAGCCTCCCAAAGAACAATCCCCAGAGGATTTACTAATACCAGGGTTCCCGCGACGCGACGGGGCCGGGCGCGGTCTGACGTAAAGATGGGGGAAAAGAAACCTGCCCTTAAAAAAACACCCAGGAGGCGTAGCGGGTTCTGGAGGGGGACCTGAAAAAAAACAGCCAAGACCACGATCATAGATTCGACAAGGCCTGGACGAAGTCAGAATGGGGGAGGGGGGAACAAGCACTTACCAACATCTCCAGAAGGAGGGGGGTAGAAAGGGGAGACCTTGGGCGACAATAGAACGGGGAAACGGGAAGAGCGAACGGGAAAAGTGGTGATGGTCTAAGGCGCGCCCAAGTTGTTCAAAAGCGAGGAGCGGAAGATAGGCCTGGAAGGGGTACCAAAAAATGCAAAACATCCTTAAGGCAGGGGTAAGGGAGGGCCGGTCAAAGCCCTCATAACACGCTGGCGCGACCGAAAAAAAGTGTGGTCGCGGGAAAACCATCAAGGAAGGCAAAGAGTTAGTGAGGCGAAAATTGGGGTGATATAGACTTTTCGAAATCGTGCTCCCCATTGGGGGGGGGAGGGGTCCCGGCCAGCAACTTTAAAGAAAGAAAAAAAAATTTCCCTCAAGACGAGGATAGCGGTTGGTTCACACGCCTGTTCAACACGGGAGAACTCCGAAGGTAGATAAGGACACCCCAGCCCACGTTTGGCGGTCAAAGTTTGGGGGGTGCTTGCTCCGTCAAGAGTACTTATGGAAACGAAACAAGTCAATAGGGCTGTAACTCGTTCGCAAAAAGTGAAAGTCGAAGGAAAGGGGCGAAGGGGGGAAAAACGGCCGCCACTACTGGGAGGAAAGATGGGGGAGGAAGTCAGGACAGGGGGGGAAACGGTTTTTTTTCCCGGACGCTCCATGGGAGTGGAGGGACGATGGTGACCAAGCCCAAGTACGTAGGAAAGCTGGGAGTAACGGGGCTTCGCTACTACGCTAAAACTTGAAGAAAAAATTTGGCGATCGGGGCGAACCGGACGCTTAAAAGGGAAAAGGCGAAAGGAAGATACACGAGCGGGGAAAAGACCGTTTCGTTAACGTCCAATGACCAAGGGGGGGTGGGGGGGCGAGACAGAAATTTGAAAAGGAAGTCAAAGAAAGCTGAGGGACCAAGTGGGACGAGGCTTTCAGCACAAAGGGTCGCCCACTAAAAGAGGAGGGGGGGGAATGCTACATAAAAAAAAATCGAAAAGGGGTCCGATCGTGGGGGGGGGAGGAGGGGGGGGAACGAACAAGACTTATCGGTGCCCCCTACACCGAAAAGAAACACAAGATTTTGGAGTGAAAATCCAGAGCGAAATGCCCGGGTTGTGGAAAGACCTGAGGGGACGATTCCTCTCTCAAGAAGGAAAAAACGGTCAAACCAACAAGATAAGATGCGGGTGAAACTACAAAAAAAAAAAAAGAAAAGGGGATTGCCGCGAGTCAGGAAAGAGAAGCCAAGAAGGAGATGGGGGGCAAAAAAGGGGGGGTACGGACGCAACCATTACTGGCTACACAGAGGGAGACCTTCGAACGTGAATGTAGGGGGAACACAAGGGGTGGGAACGCGGCGACCAGGGAAGGAGCGGGAGAAACTCGAGGGTCAAACTACCCGAGCCAAGTGCCTCAGAAAATACATGGGCCTATTGCAGGAGACGGGACGAACGGTCCAGCGGCAGAGGCGGACCCGTGGGTTCAAGGTGAAAGAGGACAGGTCGGCCTACGACCGAAGGAAGGGGGGCGAAAAAGATCAGTCAAGGTGACCGAGCACCTGATAAGGAGGGAACACAAATCGAAGGACTCACACCGGTCCAAATGTGGGGACGGTAAAAAATCAAAAAAAGAAAAAAGAGAAAAAAGATCCAATAGTAAAGGGGGGAGGCTGGGGGGAAAAAAACCAGCCCCGGGGGGCGGAGTCGGAGCACAAGATTACTCGAAAAAAAAAGAAGGGAACTGGGCCGCGGTAAGTCATGGTGTGCCCGGCCAAGACGATCTAAAAACAAAAGCCCGAAGGGTTACCACTAGTGCCTAGGCCTTTCCACGTGGCAGAAAAAAAAGCAGATGGGAGGCGAGCGCGTCAAAGGGGGGGGAAAAACGGGAATGTCAGAAGAGGAATAGGGTACGCAGGAGTACCGAGAAACCAACTACCGTTCCTCGAAAAAACGAAGGAGCAGGAAAACCCCATCAATTCTCCATAATCCACGGCTGGGAGGGAAGTAACAAGGGGGGGTCGAAGGCATGGCTCCTCTGAGGTGCATCCCGAAAAATCGAGACTACAAAATCTCGCTGAAAGAGAGATAAATTAATAGAAAACAAACAGGATTTTGAAACTCCGTTAAAAAAGTTTTGCGAACACAAGCCAGGGGAGGGAGGTGCGTATGAGGGGGGTGGAAAGATGTGACCATAACAGTTCACGACTTGGGCCGCAGCACAGGGTAAGATCGAAAAAATAAAACCCAACAAAGAGGAGGGAAAAAAAAAAAGAGAAAAAACTGGACCGCTCGAGAAAAAAAGAGATTAAGTGGTTCATGGTCACCAATACAAGAGACCGCAAACTCGACCACTGGCAAAGGGGAAGGGGAAAAATTATTGACGGGGCCTGCCAAAAGACCTTAGGGGTTAGAGCTGCATGAAAGCTGGGACCTAGGAGGGGAGGGATGAAAGTCGGGCTCTAATGAGACCCAACAGCGCAAAACCAAAAGTGACAAAGAGGATTTAACAGGGACCTGAGCACGCGGGGTCGGACCGCAGGGAGGCGGAGGGGAGGGTCACTGGGGGGAAAACGGTAGGATGGCGATGTGGAATCGCTAGATGACACACGAGGAACAATCTGCGAAAAAAAGAGAATACCAGACAATTACAGAAAAAAAAAATGAAAGGGGAAAGAGGGTGGGTAAAAAGATGCAAGACGGAAAAACTCTACGCGACTGCCCCACAAATAGGGATGGACAAAGAGTAGGGGGTGAGCGAGATCTGTGCAGAACCGGGGGTAGGGTATGGGGCGCCTTGAAAAAACAAAAAAAGAGACTCCTCCTACGAGCTTTTCGGACTTGATAAAAGGGAGGCAAAATGTAAAGACTCAAAAACGGGCCTGATCGGGGTAAGAAAGACCTGAGGAAAAGCCGTACGGAATTTATAAACGCTGCTCGGAACAGGCCTGCACAGAGACACAACCAATGTCGGATGAAAAAACGGGAAGGAGGCGGGAAGGCTATTTCAGAAAGGTGAATCTTAATGGTCGACAAAAGACAGTGTGGAAACGAGAAACCAAGGAAGTTCTCAAGGACGAAAAAAAAAAATAATCCGGTTCCGCATCTTGTCCAGACAGGAATTTAGCGGGAAAGCCGCTGAGGTGTACAACCGTACGGGTTTGCAGGGAACGGGGACTCCAGGGGGTCCTCTCAATAAGGGATGCACAGAGACTGCTATAATGAGAGCTACACCAAAGGGACCGGGGATGAGGGTATGAATCGACCACCCCACAAGCTGATCTTACCCGTAACGGAGGAGCTATGAAGAAAAAAACACAGCTCAAAAACTGGGAGGCGCGTAAAAAAGGGATGATCAACGAAAGCGCTGTTCCCATCTGGGGGCGGGGAACAAGAGAAGAAGGCACAAAAAAAAAAACCACACCTCCGAACCGCCGGAGAGGAGCTTTTGGGGTCTCAAAAATTGCCAAAAAAAAAATCCGTATTATGGGGGCACACAAAAGTGAAAAGACAGCGGCGTCGCCCCAAGTTGGTTACAACCGCCAAAACATCTTTACTTCCCGGGAAGGGTCCAGGGGGGAGAAAAAAAAGGTCCAGACGCATCAAAATCGGGAAAAAGTCAAGAATCGGAAGCCCTCTAGTGAAACGGAGCCGGGTCAACACCGCGCCCACTGGGTTACAGGCCCGAAAAAAAAGGGGGTTCGTCAAACGGAAAACTGTTCGGGGAAGAAGAGACTGAACATTCTCTAAGTAAGACTCCACGCACAGACGATCATGAGAGCAGACACCGATATGAACCCCCAATGGACCTAAATCAAACAAGAAAATGCCACCACGAGGTTAAACACGTGCGATCAATACCGCAAACGTAGGATATCACAAAAAAAAACAGAGAGCCACTGAAACAAAAGGGGCCTTTGGTTCTGAAAAAGAAGGGAAAGGATATTAGTAATCAAATAAAAAAACTGTATTCCACAGGGGGGGGGGCTTGGGATATATCAAAAAAAGTGAAGAGGAAAACTTTCCCGGAAAAGAGTGGGGCAGTGAAATCCATTGAAGAACGGCAATTACCGCAGGTGGACAAAAAGGCTGCCGACTCCAAAGCCACAATGAGCGCTGAGAAAAACCAGATAGTCATGGCGGGCAAGAAAGAGGGGGAAAAGGCATCAAAGCTGGGGGGGGACAAAAGAATTTCACCCCACACGGTGATCAGCTGCCACGGGGGACTCCTGGGAAACGGCGTAAAAAAGCCAAGGAACCTTGTCCGTCAGGTCTCAGAAGGGGGGACCTCTCCGACCTAAACCGAAGCATGGGCTTAGACAGACCAGTCCACGCAGGCTACAGAACCACCATGCGGAAGAGGGGGAACCTTTCGTGAAAATGAGCCCGACGAATGTTCTCCAACATATCGGCGACGCGGTGGAAAGCCGACAGGAGAAAGCAATGCCGAGTGCAAAGCCGCAGACAGGCTCTGGAGAAGGGGGGGGGAAACTGAAGGAAACGCTCGTGTGTTCCGAACACCCAAAAAGGAACCACTCCAAAGCCACGTTGTATAGTAGGTCAGTAGAACAAAGACACTCAAGAAAAAGGGTCACAGAAATCAATCTCGTCTAACAATGAGCTCGTACTCCACGACTGGAAGTGCGTGAAAAAACCACGAGACATATATAACAAAAAACAAGGGAGGAAAAAAAATTTCTAAAATCGTCACGGGGTTATCGTGGGGCACCCCCAAAACGTGATGGGAGAGAACTAACAAAAAGTTGGAGACAACGGGGGGGAAAAGGGGGATTTGAGGCAAACCTCGGCAAAACACAAACGAGCCACGCAGGATCCGTCCGACAAAAAATGACCCAAAAATTAGGAATCAGGCCTAACTGGCTCGAGGAAGAAGGGACGAAAAGCATTCACGAAGAAGCCTCATCGAGAAAAAGGTTCCTCAGACGAGAAGAAAAATGCCTGAAGGGGGGGGGTGCAGAGGTTGGGAAAAAACGTCAGAAAGATGAGGGGGAAAGACGCAGGGGCCCTGCAGGTGCTGAGGCGGGGAAGTATGCCCGGTTGTGGTCCCCACAACCACCAAGGTGTAAAAAAAGACTGTCAAAAGACCCCAAGAATCACAGCCCGTTGTGGGAAGGCTCTCCAACTACGAAGCGAAGGTCCACCGCCTTCGAACCGACGGCGCTAAGACTCAGACACACGACAAGTAGCAGCAAAGCTTGAAAGAGGATCGTCTTGGGTAGGGGGGGGGGTGGGGGCACGGCTCGGCCGCTGTGGGGAAGGGACCTCACCATACTAACGACGGCATCTAAAAAAAGCGCGGACTGGGAAAACCAGGCAGAGGGGGGAAAAATCATCGAAATTAAACAACAACAATGAGAAAAGGTAAGGGAAAAAATGTCAGGCTGGACGTGAGCAGAACAATCCTGGGGGGAAAAAAACTTAATCAAAGGCGAGGGGGGGGAAAAAAGGGAGGGAGTTGGAAAGGGTGGCGACAAGCAGCCGCGATCCAACCCGGCCAACACCGTAACAATTCCCGATCTCAGAGGGACGGCGCTGGCAAATGGGAATCCTAGACGCATAAGCACCAGGGAAGATAAAAAAAAAATGGGGGGGGGGAACCTAGGCTGGAGGAGAAGCGGAAGGAGGGGATTCGAGAACTGTGCAGATTAGACGACTGGTGGCATGAATCCAACAAACAGGTGCACTCCTTTGAAAGACTGCCTATCCGAGAACAGTCCGCTTCTCTTGGCCGCTTCAAAAAAAACTACCCGCCGAAAAGAGGACGCCGAGCTAGGAAAGATAAGATGTACACGCGTAGAAAAATAACAATCCGTACAGATGCGAGCTGCATCCGAACGCACGCCCTAGAGGTGCGAGACAAACACGAAACGGACGGCTGTGGAAAAGGGTGGGACAAAAAACTGAAATGAGGGCATATAAATCGAGCGGGGGGTCGCCGCGCGCACAAACTCCTGCGACACGGAACCTTACCCCCCCAGAGAAAAGGCATGGTGTGGTGAACAAACTACAAAACCACACGAAGCCTGTGTCGACAGAGGGTCGAAGCTAGGTAAAGCATCGGGGACAGAGGGACATGGTCGACTCACCTGGCGGAAGAAAAGAAGCTCGGAGCCGGGGAGCCAAAAGAAGTGCCTTACAAGCCCGGAGGGAGTAATTTATAGGTTAAGATTCAACCCTCACCGCAACGGGGAGGTAGTTGTCTTGCCACCCAAAACCAAACGCCCAGGAGTAAAACAAAAAATGGAACGACAGCGACGGGCGGCTGAAATCGTAAAAGGGGAACTTGCGGTGACCAGCCAAAATAAGGGAACAAGGATTAAGCCATAAGGGGGTTGATGAACCATTCGGGCAGGGAAGCGAAAAAGAAAGAAAGTGAAACCGAGCAAGGAAAATGTGGGGATTTAGCCCCTGGGAACTGTGTTTACGGGGCAAAACTAGCCTAAGGCTGGGAGGGTGGGAATGTACTCCAAAATTGGAAAAAGAAACCAAGGGGGTTCCACGGGGGGAAGGGGTGGTGTCCCGCAAGGAGCAACAATTGGGCTCTTCATCGACCGTTTTTTAAAAAGCTTGCCAATGGGAAACTCAACCTGAAGAGGGTGGTGAATTGCATGGTATATTGTGTGAAATAGCCGGGCGGCTGGCGACACAGGCGCAGCGGGGGGGGGGCTTGGGCCGTCTCCTGACCAAGAACCCGCAACCTGCGCCCTCGGACTGGGGGGGGGGGAAGGGAAAAGGTTCACACCAGTACGCGTACTTGAAGGTAGAGACCCCAACCAAGGGTGTTCAGGTCGTTTGGGCTTCAGTCTCTGACTTCCAGGGTCAAATCAATACACTGACCAATCGTTAGTTCAAATAGAGTGACGCGGATTCTAGACGGCGGGCCGCAAAAAGTGAAAACCGCCATACCGGGGCAAAACGGGCCGTCACAGGGGGGGGGGGAGTCAATCAATGATGTTACAAGTCTTGGTAAAGGTGTCAAGAAACTCCGGAAGACCTGTGACGGCTTTGGGGGTGGACCTTCTATCAGAAAGCTAGAAGAACCGCGTGCCCAAAACGGGACCAACAAACCGGTGTGGGGGAGGGGGGCTAACAAAGTGCAAATGGACGGTGTGTCGTGATATCTAAAACATAGGGGTATCGTTCGAGGGTGCGGCAGACGTCCCCATATGAACGGTGGGGGTTTCAAGGAGACGGACAATGACAAAGAAGTCGAAGAGGCAAGTGGGGCACACCTGGGCGAAACAGGGGAAAATGACGCTGCCAAAACGGGTCAAACCCGAAACCAACATAAAGGACGGGGGGGGAAAAGAAAGAAAAAACATCCTCTAATGGGGGACCACGCTCGGGGTGGTGAGGGGGGGAAAGAGAGTAGTTTCTTGGGGGACCAGAAAAACCTCTAACCGGCGTAACCCATTGTCGAAACGGGGTTGGGAAAGGTTTTGAAAAGGGAGCACAGACTGGACGAAGGGGGTTTTTGGCCGTGAAAAGAGGGAAGAGGCTAAGCCGTGGACCGGTCCAAGGCGGATTCAAGGGGTTGGCGAGCTACCACGCAGCAAAGGCAGCCGCGGGTGGGAAATCCGTGACACATTAGAGCCGCAAACGGCTGTGTTCAGCACAAGCGGACCTCAACAATTACTTGGGGGGAAACGGCCGTCACATTAGGAAAAAGGGGGAAAAAGTGTCCAAAGTTACCCCGAGGAAAAAAAAAAAAACGGTAGAAGAGGGAGAAACAGGATGTCCCAACATCCCCGAGGGAGTGGGGAACTCAGTAAAAGGAAAGAGTAAGGTCAACCTCACCTAACAAAATCAGGGCCAGCGGCGGCAAAAAAAAAAAAAAACAAAAAACAAAGAAAGTGAGTAATAAAACAAAGGGTGGTGCAGCGGAGCAAGGTAAGCAGCCCAATGGGCTAGCACGCGGATAAGAAAAGGGAGCCTAAAGCCTGTGGAGGTAAAAGAAAAATCGTAGTTTGGGCAACCACCCAGAACAAGTAGAAAGAAAAAGGGTGAAAAAAAACTCAGACAACCCCAGGAAGGGAGGGGGGGACACCAAACAGGGGGGGGAAAAGACAGATAAAATACCAAAAACAGCCTAGAAGAGATCAATACACACACCGAGACCGGACGATTAAAAAAAGCGTGGGGCCAGGGAGACAATCCACGGGACCGTCACAAGAAAACCCGCGGGGTAACCCCACGCCGTCCGGTGGGGGGAATGAAATCAGATGCTGGGGGGGCAAAATAACACGGGTCAGGGGGGAGGGGGGCAATCCGTTTTTAAGGGGAAACAAGATAACACACATCTCCGAAAAAGGGGTGACTCGTATAGAGACACTACGGGGGGCAAATCAAGCGATAAAAAAGCACAGAGGGGATAGAATTCAGGGAGGGGGAAAGAGGTCAGGCTACAAATGGAAACTGCATCAGGGGAGAAAAAAAGAAAACGAAAAGCGGGAAGGGAAACAAACTCATTGAACTCATACTCGATCAGGCGGAGGAAACCTTCAAGGTAAATAAAGGTGGGAAAAACCGTCCCGGGGCAAAGGGTAGCTCTTTTGTTTGTAAGGGGAAAATGAAACATTTCCCTCCTTACAGGGTGGGCTTTCAACAGATTCTCCGGTAAAAAAAAAAAAAAAAGAGTATGGAAAATGTATAAATGATCAGGAAAAGACCTTTGTCCTCCCAAGGGAAACTGTTCATGTGTCCCCCTAAGAACGAACCTCCACCTGTGTCTTGAAAACAGAAGGGGGGGGGGAAGGTGCGCACATAAACTTATCACTCAACTGGCCGAGCAGAAGGAATCGGACGGAGGCTACCGTCAGTCAGCGGCTGAGGAGAAGCAAGGAAAGTGCAGGGAAGAGGTTGGAAGGTGAACGAGGGATTTCGGCAAGGCGGCAGGGGGGTCATCCGAGGAATTATTAGGACGGAGTCTGGGTCCAGTAGTAGGACTACCGCCAGCGACGATAAACCTCTCAATGAGGGAGTTGACGACAAACCGTACATGAAGGTGGGTACCGAGCCCCGGGGGGGGGGAATTCAGGTCCCCTACAAAAGTGAATCGGAAAAAAAAAGGGCACTTGCGCAGGGAGGGGTGGCCAAGAAAAAAAGAGGGCGCTGTGGACAGTGCATAAGACAAGAACGGAAAAAAAGTGGGTTCGGGGCACTGAGGGGCAAAAGGGAGGGGGGGTGCGCCCACCTGGCCAGAGGGGAGGATCACTCCTCGGGGCAGGAAACTCGCGACTGTGCTCAACAGGAGCTCGGACAAACCAAAACAAACAATTGAGGGGCACGTAAGAAAAAGACCGTCAGCGGGGAAATGGCACTCAAAAGCTTAGTTCGAAACAAGAGGGAAAAAAGTCCAATGTCCGAGAACAATACCGGGAGGGAAGGCGGGCTCAACAGGAAATAAGCCCGCGGGGAGGAAAAAGGGGACGTAAATGAACCTTAAACTCATCCTAGGCGCATTTGTATGCACAGTGGAAACGGAGGGGGGAACAGCCAAACTGTAATAAATACAGCAAATCCAGGAAATGGGACGCATGAAGGAGAAGGCAGGCAGAAGTCAGCGGAGTGGCCTGGGAAAAACCCAAAAAAAGATATCTGACGGGGGAACAAATTAAACCCGCCCAGCCCGCGAAACACACACCTCAGCGGACGAGGGAGAACGAAAAGCAGACCGTGAGGGAAAGGGGGGACATGAAAAACCATGTTAAAAAAAACTCACTCTCCCACCAACGCACCCTCGAGAGACTGGACCCAGGGAGTGGGTGTAGAAACGTTTTGGGGAAGGCTCAGCACCAACGTGGTGGACCCCGATCCGTTGACGGGTTCCGTTCGGGGGACCTAAAAGAACCACCAAAGGGTCCATTGATAGGAACCCTGCGGAGGGCGCACGCTCGACCAAGAGGGTCAAAGAAAAGCCACGCACGCAACTTCAACAAGGTTCTAGGGGGAAGGGGGGGGGAGGGGGACCTTCGAGGAGTCGCTAACAGACACGAGAACGCCGAAATCAAGAAAGCAAAATGCAGGAGGCCAGCCGTTCAAAGGAAGGAAGAAAAACACAGAGCCCACAAAAAAAAAGAGGGGGCGCCTGCGATCCAGCAACCGAGTAGTCACGAAACGGCCCGTGGAGCGGAGAAATGCAAATTGGGCCAGGAAAAAATACCGGAGACCGAAAGAAAAAGGGTAGAAGACAGTGTCGGGGCTCGAACCAAGTATAAACCTGGGGGGTTGGACAAGGCCCCAAGCAAGGCCCATACAGGAAGGACCTGGGCATGAAACAGCAACCCCGGCAACATCAAAAAGAAAAACAAATCTGGGGAGCAGGTCCCCCACAAATCTACATCAAAGCCAAGCACGGTTACCAGGGGAAAATTGTCAAGGGTAAAGGGGGAGCAAGACAATGAAGCCGGGGTCTCGAGAGGCGCGAAGAAAAAAACTTTCATTCATAGGGGAAAAGGGTGAAAAAGCAATACTCAACTGCCTAAAAGCGCCGGCCCCAGCAACGGAAAATCGGGTGAAAAGACAAACGGGGTAAGGCTTCTGTTGGACTGTAATAGAACAGTAGAAAACGAATTCACAGGCTTGAAAGAGTGTCCCTTCTGGAGGGGATCAAAAACCAAGGCCTTCAAAAACATCCTACGGCCTGAGGGAATACGGGGGTTCAAATTGGGGGAACAAAACCTAAGGCCAACATCCCGAAGGGGGGGTTTGAATTCAAGAGGAAAAAGAACTCACCGGGCCTCAAGACGCCTCAAGCGCGGGGGTGAAGCTCACGGTGCATTCCGCTTTTGGATTGGGGGAAAATGCAAAAAAACCCTCTGAAAAGAAATACGAACTCACGAGATAAGCGAAACAACATCGGGGGTGGGTTGGGCATAAAAAAAACCGTTCTCCAAAAGGACTCACAAGCAAAACGCGGGGTTCAGATCACACCCAGGAAGAACAGAACTCGGAAGGCATCGACCGAATCGGGGGGAACACCTGACAAGGGCCCTTCTTCAGGAAGAGAACTCGACCAGTAGGGAAAGAAGTCAGAACGGAATCGAACTACTCCTATATATCTCGAAGTCATCGAAAGAGAGAAATAGAAACGGGCTTGGCCACAAAATGGGAGCGGGACTGGACCGGCTCGATCTAAGAACTAAAGCAGTAAAGGTAAAGAGGCAAAAGGGGGGGTTGTGACCAAAGGGACGACAAAGTCGTTAAAAAAGAAGGAAAGTTGAGGGCACAAAACAGGCCTCCTGGGCAAGAAGACAGCCAAGGGGAAAAAACACAACGCCTGTCACTGACGCGCGGCTCGACGCACGAAAAGGGCTGTGAGATAGTGGAGGGGGCGTTGTTGGGATCAAAAAACCTGTTTAGTGTGAAAGAACAGAAACAACGACGGACGAAAACAAAACACAAACAAAACAAAAACAGCGATCCGTCGGTCCAAGTGACCGCTCATGAAAGGGGCGCATCTGCTTAGACACAAAAAAGGAAACAGAGATCTCGGGCGCCCGCTGGTAAACGAGCACTTGGCAACTGGTGTAAGAGCGTATGGGCAAATACAAGCGAATCGAACGGGGGAAAAAAAGGATCCCATTAAGGAAAGCAAAGTTTCTCGCAAGGGGCGGTCTGCTCGGGGGGGAGAGACGGGAAACAGCGCAAGGTGGGGACCATGGCGTAGGAAAGACCCCAGAAAAAAAAATTCGCAAGTGAATGGAGAAACAGAATGGGGCAAGGGAAGTGGGCCTCACAACCAAACGTGGGAAAGCCTCCAGGTCAAAAGCAATTACTCTGCACTTGAAGTCCGGGAGCAACAAAAAGAAACAACTGCTCGCAAAACGAGAAACGGCCGTCGAGCCCATGGTCTGACATCGGGACTGCGAAATCTCGATTGGAAGATCGTTCGGACCCTGCAAGTTCTACACCAACTGCTCGAGGGGGCGAGCACTGGGAATCTTATACATGCCACTGTTGGGAGGCCTGTGGATAAAGGGGCGATGGGGTGAGAGAAAGCTTTCCGACGCAACAAGCAAAAAAAAAAACAGGGAAAAACAAAAGGGAAGCAAACGGGTCTCTAACAAATGGGGGGTTCACAAAAAGAGCCTGGTTCGCCAAAGGGGGATAAGACGGAGTCGGGTGATTCAGAGGAAGGAAAGGGAAGGTAGGAGCAAAATCCTACAATCCGTGTACGAGAGAGGGATGAACGGAGAGGCTGCGGAAACCGGCAAACCGGTTTGAATGTGTAGGAAAACAGACCACTCAACTAAAAAACCAAAGAAAAAAAAAAAAAAAAAAAAAACACCGTCGTGTTTTGGGTGTATTGTCGGAGCTTAAATGGGGGGTCTAACCGATGCCGCCTGACACACGACCGCACTCCGAGCGGGCTTTCTCTTTCGATTGGGGCAGTGAACTTAACCACAGGGGAGAAAGAAAGCACTATAAGTCGGGTTTGGGGAGACTAGTATTAAAATCAACAATAAGCCTAAAACAGACCAACGACATGGGTGAGGGGTGTCCGCCCCCTGGCCTGGGGTTGGAAAAAAAAGGCGAGCACAAGTCCACGAGTGAGGAAGCGCTCCAAAAATAAAAGCACAACTTACGGGAAGTTTACACGGCGGCCAGGTTTGGCCAAAGGCTCTGGGACAGGAAGAAAGTTTGAATGGGAGAAACGACACGTTTGTTGGAAGGGTGGCCGTTGAGATTGTGTGGGGGGGGGGGCCATTTCTGGGGGGGGGGGTCCGACACAAAGACGGTGGAGGGCACAAGAGAACGAACCTTCCCCAAAACCAACTGCCAAAGGATTGAGCAAAAAGACAATGTCGGTTGGGGCATCACGGGGTGAAAAAGACCTTAACTTAACTCAGAGAGAGACAAAAAAGGACAACTTTTTTTCCGTTGCTAAAAGGGTGGTCGGAAACCACTAAATGGGGGAGTGACACAAAGGCAGCGATGGAGGGGGTCAGATAAGCGTCGGAGTCCGCCCTTACGGCAATCCCAACGTGTACCGCAAAACTTGACAAAATCCACGCAGCGTGGGGCCCAAAAACCACGCCGTGGGTGGTCGTCAACTAATTGCACCTGGTCAAGGGGGTCGGCAGAACAAAGGATTCAAGGGCAGGATGGAAAAAGAGGTCGATTGGTAAAAAAAAAACGGAGCTTGAAAGACCAACCCCGGGCACAATAAGGAATGGCTGGGCGAAAATCATGCATTTCTGTGGAGAAGGCTCAGACCTCGAGACGAAACAATTCCTCTGGGGTGTCTGACAAGAATGAAAGGTGGGGGCCAGGCAAAATGGAAAAATTTCAAGGGAAGTCAGATTCGCGAGGCACAAAACAGTTGGGGGGAAAGATGCAGAAGGACACAACGGTAGCAAAAATTACTCAAAAATGGCAAGCTGCAAGCGGGGGGAAACAGGGCATGGTTGGGACCGGCGGAGTGGGACGCTCTGAAAATCGTGCTGTAACCAGAACAAAACAGGAAAGACAAAGCGGCAGCATGTGGTCGCAGGAGGTTAGGGGGGGGGGAAAGGACGGGAAGGGAACGGGAGTGTCCTCGGAAAAAACACGAACAGATTCATGGCGAGGATAACCTCCATACGGCGCAGACGAGCAGCTGACTAGAAGCAGCCCAAGAACTATTGCCGCTTTAATGCAGGACCTAAGGAAGACGTAACGAGGAAAGGGCTACAGCAACATAGGGGAAGAAAGGCGAGAAGTTGAAAAAGTCCAGGGGGGGGGGGAAACCGGGTCCAGGTAGGCTGCGTTCAAGAAGGTCCATTCCCGTCAACAGAGGGAGTAGGCCGACCGGGACACGGGAAGGACGGCTATGTATCCACTAAAGCCGCGGCGGAAAACCAGACGGGTCTGAACTCAGGAAAAACCGAAGGGCGGCCAAATGAATGTTTCGACGAGAAGTCTTCCAATGACGAGCGGAACGCGGTAAAAAAAACGCCCGACGCATGCTGACAACGGAATCGAAAAGGGGGGGGAAATCAATCTCACACTTTTCCGAAAAAGCGTAACAGAGAGGGGGGCGTAGTGCAAGAGCGATCCCTAACGCAGGGAAAAAAAGAAAATACAAGACTCAACCCCTTGCCTGCAAACTAAAAGAGGAAGTTGGGGGGTGCGCGAATGCAAAAAAAACAAGAATCACCTACGGGTGTCCGGGGGGGGACAAAAAATTCCGGTGTGTCAAGGGACAGGAAAAAAAAGACGGGCTCTGGATTGTAAGGCTACGCGGGGCCACAAACCCTGAAATCATTACCAGAGGCCCAGTCTTAACTGAGACCGGTTTACTCGAAGGAGCCAAGCGCCGGCACAAGGAAGTGACGCAGAATAAGGGCGCTGCAGACAGACGGAAGTTCGATAAACGCAGAAGAAAAGCAGCTTCGGGGTGGGATATATAGAGAAAGAGGAAAACTGATCTCGATCGACGATACAAAATGGACAAAAAAAGCACCTCACGAGAAAGATATGATCGGGTCGGGCGCTAAACGGACTCCCGAAGAGTGTTGTTAAACGCCGGACAGCGGGGGGGGTGATATTTCTTGGTCTTGGGGTGGGGGAGGGGACATTTTACCCCCATCCTTTTGTGGGAGCAAAAAATCGAGAAAAAAAAAAACAAGGATAGAGATCTTGTAAAACAGGCTTGCACGGCAACAAAAAAGAATGAACTTGAATGTCCCATCAGGAAAATCACGCTGGGCATGGAGTGGTCAACTGATGAAGGGGGGAAATAAGGCGTCTGTAATGGAAAAAAAAAAATCGAGCTGCGCGGAGCAGATGCGAAAAACCATCTACCGGATCCCCATCATCATCCCAAGGGGCAGACTGCGATGTGGGGGTCTAACTGAGGCCAGCATCGCGGGGGAGTATAGGTCGAAGACGTGCAGGGGTACCACATCTAGGGGACGGTAGCGGCAGAAAAAAAACATAGAAGTTCGTCCGAACGCGGACGAATGGGACTCGACCCCGACTCGATCCACCCGAAAAGACGAGGGGGTGTTTAACCGGGCGACAGTCGGGAATCCCTTTAGGAACTCTACACAAGCAAAAAAGGAAAGTAAAAGGAGTGACAATATAGGGCTCGGGAGGTGTTGCTAAGGTCGGATGGCAAAAGGCCTTTTGAAAAAAGGTCTAACACAAAGACTACGGTGAGATTTTTAAACCGGGGAAAATGGGTGAGGAGATGGGATAAAACAAGGCCGAGCAGTGAAGCAAAAGTAAAATAGAAGAGCGGACGTGAGGTCCAGATCCGATACTCAATTCCCGCATCTGCGAACAAAGGTCAATTGCAGGACAGGGGGACGGTCAATAATCCCCTCGGGTAGAGCGATACGGCGCTGGAAAACTGGAAATGACTAATGCCGAAAAAGCGGAGCAATTATCCACAAACTCTAAAAGGGAAAATCGTTACTCTGGAATTGATCCATCCGCAGTGACTAACCTGAACAAGGAAACCACGCAGGGAAGGCAGGTGTATCAAAACTGTGGGAGCAGCAGAACATTTCTTCTGCAAGAAAATCACCGAAAGGCGACAGCCATCCGTCGCGCAGGGACGCAGAACGAGAAAAAAAAAAAAAAAAAAATCTAAGAGTGAACCGGACGCTTCATACGAGAAAAACCGTCCCAACAGGCACAAGCGAAGCTCCTCTCAACGGATCAAAAAAAAAAAGGCCGTGGGACGTATGAAGGAAAAGAAGCGCTCCCTGCGCCCACACGCGCGCCCCGTTCGAGTGGGACGCGGCGAAAGCGAAGGGGGACGAAATTCAAGGCGCAAAAACTTCACACCATTGGTGGCCACAGAATCTTTGAATCAGTGAAGGTTGGTGCAACAGGAACTAAGACCACAAACGGCACGTCAAAACCTGGAACTGACCGCTAAGCTCGGAGGGTCGCAATGGTGCACTAAAAAGAAAGAACCCGGACGACCAGAATAATCGGAAAAAAGGGGTGAACGCGCCTGCAGGGGGGGGGGAAAAAAGGGGTATAGCACAACGCTGATGACATGAAATCATCGAAAGAGATCACACTCGTCATCCGGGAAGGGAAGCAAGCCACGAATACCACAATAAAAAAAGAGAAGAAACCGACGGCCCAAAAAGAGGGCTGGAAGGCAGGCCAGCACGGGGGAGATAACGGCCGTTACGAACGAAAATCTGAAAAGCCGGTGCAGAGTACGAGGGAGAGGAAAAGACTTCAAACCAAGGGGGGAGGGCTCCGAACAGAGAAGTAATCGACTAAGCTGAAATGGGGAGCCCAAAACATGAACCCACGAAAAAGGACGAGGAAGACGCGGGGGACGGGGGGGGCGCTACGAAGACATGGAAGCACGTGCGACAAAATGATGTCCCAAGGCGACAAGCAGGAACAAACCGAGTTTGCAACACAAAAAAAAAACGAAAGTGATTCAAAGTAAGAAACCAAAGCACCAAAGACGGGGGGGGAAGGAGGGAGGTGTCCAGAAATAACTGAAAACCTGGCCGAAGAAAAGGAATCGAAAAGGGGTGCCCAAAACGCAACCGACTTAAGGGAGGCCAAATCGCCGAGAACCCGGAAAAAGAACATAAAACAATCCCAACTAGACGGCCGTTTCCAGGGGAACATGACAACGAAGTCCAGACAAAGACGAGAGCATCGGGGTAGGGGACGATGGTGCCGGTCCCATGCAGACCTAGATAGCGGGCGGGATCTGGCAAGCGTAGAGATGAGGGGTAACGACATGAAAAAACTACCAAAAACAGCAAGGGTGAAGGTGTTAAAGGCAGGGGCCGGCGAATAACGCCACGACCGGAAAAAAGCGCAAGGGAGGACTTGAGAAAAACGAGTTACATCAAGAAGGGGGGGAAAAGGGCTTGAAAAAACATGCCCTCAATCCGGCAGGCAAACAACCACGTCGAACAACCGGAACAGGGCTCTGGGGGTGGGGGGGAAGAAAAAAAACCAACCGATTCGAGAAAACGAAGAAAAAAGTGAACAACTCCTTCCCGGTGAGCAGACGGGCGAATAGGCCTTCGCAACAAGGAAGGCACACAAGGCGAACAAAACGGCAATTGAAAGCCCAGGAGAACGAACTCGGGAAAGGGACGGCAAACTGCAAGGGCTAGGAAAAAACTAACTGCAAGCTAGCCTCGCCGGTCGCAAAGCGAATCTCGAAAGACGCAGGCAAAGGGCAGTAAGCGTCCCAGAGAAAAAGGAAAGCGTCTTCAGAGAAAGACCAGGCACAGTCATTGGCGTTGGGAAGTAAAAACAGGTGGTTCAAAAAGGGAAAAGTGTAGCCCCGGTGGACGCCTGACGAGGGACTCAAGACCAAAAAGTGGGGGGGAAAACGGGCTTGTCTGCAATGGCGCAAGGGGAAAAGCGAGAGCAAGAACTGCTTTAGAGGTGAATCAGGAGGGGGGCCGGCAAAGCCCGAACTTGTATTGCCCACAAAACCAAAAGGAAAAACGGCAGCGTCAAAACAGAAAGATCCCCCAGTTGTATTAACGAACCCAATAGGGAGGAGA
>Ga0179593_1671669_pt1 | contig 18460 bp, 19 predicted proteins | sample CZODoug2_1_08_16_FD_185931 | JGI IMG/M metagenome (GOLD analysis project Ga0179593, IMG submission 185931) | Vadose zone soil fungal communities from Angelo Coast Range Reserve, California, USA - CZODoug2_1_08_16fungal (PacBio error correction) | ecosystem: Environmental > Terrestrial > Soil >...
TGTTCGTCGCAGAGAAAAAAGTTCGCCAACCGAGGGGAAGATTTCGAAAAGGGAGGGGAGTCAAAAACGATGCTCGAAGCGACACGCCGAAGGACATCCTGCAAAGGAGACTCAGAGAAAAAGAGAATGCAAAAGGCGAAACGATACCCGAGGAGGGAAAAAGTGGCAAAACCCTGCCAGGAGACTCTACAACCGCGGAAGTACGAGTGAAAGCGGGAAGAAGGACGATCACAGGCGTAAAAAGGGGGGAGCATTAAAAGGGAGAGGAACAAGAGACGAGTAATGTGAAAAAGAATGGATGCGATAGGGGAAAAAAAAAAAGGAGTTCTATCGGGGAAAAAAGAACTCGGAGGAGAAGCCCAACAAGGAAGCTGTGTTCCTACGCGCAAGGAACTCGCAGACAACGTCCGTTTCCGACGCCCATGGGACGGCCAGGGGGGAAACAGAGGCGATGGGTCGGCTAAGCCAAGGGCTGAGGTATAAATGAAAAGATTCGGGGCAGGGAAAGGGAAACGCATCCACCATTTAACGTGCGATGGGAGGGTTAAAGATGATAACGTGGGCGAAAGGCGGGGGGGTAAAAAAGAATAAAGAAGAAGGTAGGGGCCTTTGGCGCAAAAGGCGAAGGGGGGCTGGGCGAGGGACCGCCTTAGCACAATGTTACGCGCCCCTTCCCTGTCAATTCTAAAAGAGGGGGCGTCAAAGGACCAGGTGTGTAAAGGGAAAATAACGATCCGACGGACCTTCCAAAACCTCAGTCTGGAGGACCGAAAGAGTTAAGACAGATGCAGCAAGGTTACTGGAGAGACAGGGGCCAGGCCGGTCTCAGGCAAAGGAAAGATACGCCCAAATAACTCTCTCCATTGGGAAGGATTTGAAGAAAGTACGGAGGTTGTAAAAAGGAAGGTGCGACATCCGATGGAGACTATATCCTCTGATCTTCAGTAAAAGGCAGTCGGGTCTCCCCCAATAAGAGAGGAGGGCCGTTTTACCTCGAGACCAAACCAGAGAAGGTTGATTTTCAGGGAAGAAAAAGGAGCTCCGAAACGAGCCGCCTGAGAGGGGTGATGGGATGGAAGCGCCAGAAAAAAAGTAAAGAGGGAAAGTTCGCTGAGGAAACCAGGGAAACCGGTAGGGACTGAGAGGGGACCGCAGGATTCCCGAAGGGAATTTAGGGCGGACTCGACGAGACAGCGGGTCGCCGGACAAAAAATCATGGAAACGAAAAGGGAGGAGAAGGCCCCTATACAGCGTATTATCAGATGGAAAAAGTTGTTGAGGAGAAACCCAGGTTCAATGGTGAGTTTATCGTCTGGACTACTGAACCTGGGAGAAAAGGCCGAGGGGACAGCCGTTAAAACGGGGCGGCTGCGGGAAAAGGAAGAGTGTCACTGGAAAAACAGGCGAAAAAAAAAAGACAAGGGAAAAGACCCCCCGAGCCCAAAAAGGGGGAAAAGCCGAATTGAAATTCGTAAAAGGCCCTCCGACGGATTTCAAGGTGAGCGAAGCGTTCCGGAACAGGCGAAGGGAAGCACGTCGTAAGAGAGAAGTAGGCGATGGAAAAAGGGGACGCAAAGGTCAGCGTCAAGAGAAGGGTGATCAGCGCGACGACAACCGATACAAAAAGCGATGCGAAATTAAAAAGAGGAAAAGGGCTGCAGGAAGGCACAGTGGATCGAAGGACAGACCATGGGTTGTCGATGAGAAAAGGAAGCAAGAAGCTCGAAGTCTCTTCACAGGGTTCTCAAGGCAACGGGGGGAAAACGCGAGCCAAATCGTCGCATGCTACAAGCCTAGATACTGGTCGTGTCTCGGGAGGGTGTGAGAGACAACGCAGAAATACGGTCTACACGAGGCGCAGCCAACCTGTAGATCGGAAAGGGCGGGGCAAGACCGGAAGTATGCGGAGACCTGATGGTGAAGGGGGAAAAGACTCCTAAAAAGAACTCAAACTATAAGAAGGGGCAATCATTTCCTGTGAGGAGAAACGGTGGCGAAAGGGGCCAGGGAGAAAGACCTGGGGACGGGGAAGCGAACGATGGGTCCAGAAAAAACCGCAAAAAAAAAAACCAAGGGGGGGATGATCGATACTCGAACTAGGATTATGTCGTGGGGAGGAAAGCAAAGGCCAGAATGACTAAAAATTTTTAAAAGACGTGTGCCTAGGGGAAAAAGGACGTAGGAGCTCACCCTCAGAGGAAGAAGGGACCAAAAGTTCTTCACTCGAGAACGCGCAAGAAGAGCACAAGAAATGCGTCGAAAGAAGAAGATTTATGAAACGGGGAGCGATCAGACGCCTCTGAAAAAGGAGAAAGTCGGGGAGGACAATGTCGGGCAAATTCATGTCAGACAAAAAGAAAAAAAGGATAAAAAGAGGGGCACGACCGTCTTGGAGGGAAAGAATGTGCAGCGGCAGAGTTCGGCGAACCATTTCAGACAGGAAAGAAAAAGAAGGGAGAGAGGGGGTCATTCACCCCAGGCGCGCGAGAGGGGAAGAAATCAATAAGAAAAAACACCTGGTCGTAAGAGAAGGGCGACCAGGAGGACGGACTCTCGAAGTCGAGAAGAGCAACAAAAAGGATTAGGAAAATCGAGGAAAAATCGACGAGGGACTAACGGTCCCAGCATCCGAATAACTGGGGGAGCACCTCGCCGCATCAAAGTTCCTGAAAGAGAAGAGTCTTGGAAGGGGAAGAGTCAGCGGAAAAAAATCGTCAATGCCCATCCATTCCCCCGACCTGCGCGGAAAAAGAACGGCGCTCCATAACGTGAAAGGTGAGGTGGACAGGAAAAAAAAAAAAAGAAGAACGCTATCCGGGCCAGAGGCGATGAACTTTAAAAACGAAGTCGGAAGAATCAGGCACGAAGGCTGAGGGAAAAAGCGTGTCCAGGCCTGGAAGGAACAGGGGCAGAAAAAGCGGGACGTCGAAAGGTAAGGAAGAAAAAAAGACGGGGTAGAACGCACCGAAGGAGGGTATGGCACAATGCGCACCTATAGGAAATGAAGGACAGTAAGCCGGGGGTGTCCGGTTCCAAAAGAGAGTGAAAATACTGTAAAGAAGGAAGTATCTTCTCAGGGGCCAATGGAGGGGGAAGTCCTGCGTGGAGGGGCTGAAAGCAAGAGGGTGCAGAAAGAATGAAAGGGAGGCGCGACAACACCTGAGACCAAGGAACAGGGAGAAAGGCGTTTCTTGAAGGAGCTGGGTCGAAAAAAGGGACAATAAGAGAAAGCCGTGCCTTATATAAGCGTCTTTGAATTTGCAAAAAAGACATGACAGGTCAGGAGGGAATCGTCTAACAAGGGATTCTATCGCGGGGACTTACGCAGCGAGTCACAAGTACGAGGACTGGAAAGAAAACCAAGACATAGAACTACGGTTGTTGGGAGAGCACGCAAGGCAGAACAGGTCGTGTCGCGAGGGAAAAAAGGCAAAAATTCCCGAACGGCATCCCGCTAAGTGCAAAAAAATACAAAGTCGTCTCCTAAACCGGGAGGGTGCATCGCCGGGTGCGGCGAGGGCTCTACGGGCTATGTATAAAGAAAACCAAGTTGTGGTAACGCAAGACATGACGCCTTCTTCGGAAAAAAGCAACTCGTCAACTCTATAAGGGGCCTTTGATAGGGAAAAAGCAAAAAAGAGAGCGTCAAACAGATTGGAAAATCAAAAGAAACAAGTTTTTAAAAAAAAGGTCTAGGTAGGGGACGCGTCGGAAAAAAGGGGAGGGAGAAAGAGGGGCCGGAAAAGAGAGGCAGCAGACATGTCTCGTGCAATCCGACAAAAAAGAAGGGGGAGGAGGTTCGAGAAAAAGGAGAAGGCCGCGGCGAAGGAGACGCGCCAAAAAGGTTGGTGAAACCAGCCGAAGAAAGAGAAAAGATCTTGCAATCGACTGGAGAGAAAGGGTTTGAGGGTAGACTAACAAGCTGGCAATTCGCTGGAAGAGAAAAAAAAAAAAATATGGCCAGGGAGGGAAGAATTCCGGGACAACGGCTGAGGAAAAAGCGGCGGCGGGGCCAGCAAAGAACTTTGGAAGGGGGTATCGAAATAAAAAAGCTCCGAAACCAAAAAACCAAGGAAGCAAAGCCGACCGGAAGGAAGTAAGGCAAAGCCAATCAATCTACGAGATCTTTGAATCAGGGAAGAGCTGACTAAAACCAAGGGGCGCACCGGTCAGGGGAAAGGAGAGCTTGAAGCTGCCGCTGACGATAGATCGAGTGCTAATGGAAGGAAACATGTAAAGGATTCAAAGAAATCTCGTCAAGTCGGAGGCAAACTAGAGTAAAGGGGACAGGTCAGACATACCGCAGAAAAGTTCATAGGGAGCAATAACCCGGCAACGGTGGATGTAATAAAAGCTGAGGGGAGGGGAGGTTCTGTCCGGGGGGGACTTAAAGAGCCGGGGATACGCAGTGTAGGTTCGCTGAGGGAAACCGGGAGAACGCCAAGGAAACTGTCCGAACCTAAAAAACGAAGAAATAGGCGAGGGGGAAGGAAACTTTCTGATCCACAGTCGTCCACGACTCTACATTCGAAATGGGGGGATTACGACTTGTCAGAGGTCCGAGGGTCAGGGGCATATCGTCAGCACTGTTCCAGAAGGGCCGAAAGGACGCTCCTTTAAACAGCGTGGTTGAAAAAGGCCGCGAAGGGGGAAAAAGGGGACTGAATGAGGATGCGGTTCTCAGGGGCTGCCTTAGAAAAAGAAGGTTGTTGGGGGGAAAACGAAACAAAAAAGGCTGCCTCATCGACGGAGGCCGCTCAGAAAAACTCCGCTCTAAAAAAGAGGGGGGTAAGAGTCTCGTCTGAAAAGATCAGACACGGGAAGTCGGAGGGAAAATGCTCTACAGTTACGGGGATCGTGTCCAGCGGGAAGAAAATAGAAGGTATGTCTGCAATGTTGCGGAGCGTCGTAGAAGAAAATGTGATCGGGGGAACTCAACGTATTTTAAAGATGGGGAAATGGTAGGTGGAAAAGTAAGGAAAAGCGATATATTGGGGGGAAAGACTCCCTCTCGAACACTAGAATAAAAACGGGGGGTTGAGCGGAAAGAAACCAAATTCTCAGTGCTAGGAAGAATCCAACAAAGTGTAAGCCCGAGATGGGTTTGAAGGCGAGAAAAGTTGTAGAGAATGGGGTGGGAGACCTTACCACGACAACTAGAAAACACGGTAGAAGGTGTCCGGCGGTCCGAGATCTAACGAGCTCAGCATAGGTATCGAGCTCTCAAAAAAAAAAGTGACGGGGAGCCTCTCTTCAGGAGACAGCGGACTCCTCAGGGGAACCAGAGGGAAACAAGCGGACTGGGGACGTGTCGTTGTATCAGGAAAACCAAGTGGCATAAAACTCGTGCGCGAAACCAAGTTTGGAAAAGAAGGAGAGAGTTAAGGGTGTACTTATTACGAGCACCGAGAATGTGGGGAAAAGCCTGGGAAAAAAAAAAATATCAGTGAGAGGAGGTCGAAAAGGAGGAATTCGAAGAACATAAAAAAGGAACCGTCACTACCATGGGCCGCACATCCTCCAGCCAACGGAGAAAAAATCCACGAGGGGAAGGGCACGGCTGCCCGTTCAAAAGGGACTACAACAATGCAATGAGGGAAAGCTGCCGAAATCACATCGACGAAGTGTCAAGGGGTCGAAGCGCAGGAAAGATGTAAAAAAAAAAAAAAGAGGGGGACCAAAAGAGAACTATCGAGGTGGGGGAGAGAGGGACGATCTCACGACGGAAAAAAGGAAGGGGAAATCGAGAAAACAAACAATTACCTGGCTACGGAGAAAGAGGAAGAAGAAAAAAAGACGACTCCGAAAAAGAAGGACGGCTCAAGGGGGGACCCTTCGCTGGGGCTCCCGGGTCCACACAAGAAAAAAGGGGCTGAAGCGAGGAAGAAGCATCTAAACAAGGGATCCGAAGGAATCCAAAGGTAAAAAGGGTTAGCGAAAATCTTGTGGTGAGATCCGTTCTCCGGGTGCAGGGCCGATCGATGGAGGGCTAAGGCCTTTTCTCGATAGAAGGAAGCTCATTAGAAAATCAAAGTTCTCAACTAGTATCTGCCGGAGTATCGGGAGCCTAGCGGGGAGAAGAAAAACTAGACGGAAAAGAAAAGAGATGAAATCACCGGGGGGAAGGCCTGAAAACGGGGAAAAAAAAAGCCGAATAGGGGAGAAGTTCGCCCGCATATCCTCGAAGAGAGAAAAAGACTTTACGAGGGATTAATCACTCTTTCAACGTTTGCTCCACAGGGATTCCCAGAATGAGGTGAAAGGGGCGCTGCGGAGGTGACACTCGCGTAGAAGGAGCGAGACCTGGAAAGGGGACGAAGAGTGAAGTAAAAGGTCGTTGATGGAAGCATGGCTATAAATGAGAAGTGCGTATCCAACGGGGGCTCTTTGAAGGGGATATGAGGAAAGCTAAGCGTCGCGATGCGACAAGGGGATCTCTGGAAGAGACGGAGAGGGCGGAACGCCGAGAATTAGGAAAAAAAGGGGGGAGGGAGAAGCGAAAGGAAGCTGGCCGCGTCGAACCACGCTTCAAGATTGACAAAAAGAAAAAATGGGACAGATGCCCGAGACGATCGATTATTCAGGGAAGAACCGGAGAGGAGCGCGCGCCGGGTGTTATCGTCAGCTGGGTAGGGAGAGACACAAGGAAGGAGCTGAGGGCAGAGGAGTTCCCCGCAGACGCTGGGCTGTCCTAACATGGGGAAGCGAGGGAAGGGGTCCCCGACGAACTGCTAACAGGATTAAAGGCTTAGAAAAAGAATTGAGGGTACTTAGAGAGATTAATCTCGCCGCGGGAATTAAACAATAGATTAGATCGGGGTCGGCGCGATAAGGAAGGGAAGAGGTGTTACAGTTCATCCTGGCGTGCCGGAAGGGTCAGAGAGACCTTCCTAACAGAGATGCAGTATGAAGGAAGTGCTGCAAAGGATTCCGGGAGAAGTCGGGGAAGGGGGTAATACAGATGGGGGTGCTAGGAACTCATTGACTTGAAAAAACAAAATGGCGCTAGTCGGTTCTTGATGCCTAAGAAAAAAGTGCGGAGTTAAGCGCATCAGGGGGCGAGGAGAGGGTGTATAAGACCGCCCAGGCGAAACACCGCGAAAAAGACTCCGAGAAAAAAAAGCAATGGGAGGGGGGGAGGATGCCGAGATGGACTGCAAGGAAGTACAACCGCCTCGGTGGAGGGAAGAAATGGGAAAGCCTGGAAGCCACGGGGGAAGAAGAGTTTCTCTGCGAAGAAACGGCCGGAAGATTTGGAAAACAAAAAAAAGCCCGGAAAAGGGAGAAAAGAAAGGGTCGGGACCGATCCTACGAGATGACCTATCCGCCAAGCGTGTACGGAAAAAAGTTCACCGGGTCGGGGGAGAAGGGGAGAGTAGCGAGAAGTTTCTCGAGAAAAAGGGGGGAACCGGCGACCGGCGACATCTTCATTACTGAAATCGGCGTTCCCTAAGGGAAGGGAAAAGGCTGGCAAGTAGGCGTCCTACCTACTCGGACAGGGAGAAGCATGAAGATTAAAGGAGCAAAAAACGGCTATGCGGTAGGCGGCAATGTCTTGCAAGAAGGGGGAATCAAAAAGAGAGGACCAATACACAGGTCGGAGAATGATTGGAATCAGAGGTCGACGCCGGGGGCGGAAACTGGGAGAAAGGGGAGGAGGGTGAGGAAAAAAAACCGCGAAGAAAAAAAAGCGCGTAGGGAGAAGCCATATAAAAAGGAGGGTCAGGGAAGGCCGCTCCACGCGAGGGGGGCTCGAAGAAAAACAAAAGAAAAGAGAAAGGATGTCACGATGCCAAGAACCTGTTCGAGGAGTCAGCTCCGAAGACCGAAAGAGGGTTGAGGAAAAGTCTGGGAGGAGACGAGAGCGCGCTCTTCAGGGGTAACTGAAAAAGGAAGCTGAGGAAGTCTTCGAGATACGGCAGAAAACCCCAAATAAGCTGAACATCATCGGCCGACTACATGGGGAAAAAAGTAACCTCGCAGAGAAAGGGCTATCTTGAGGCGAAGGACAAGGAAATAGAAGGGAAAGGACGCAGAGGGATCCTCTAGAGTTCCTACATGTCCGAGGGGCGGCAGAAAAAGGGCATTAAGAAAGCGTGGGCCTAGACAGACTGAAGGGGCGGTCGAACCAAAGGAGGAAAAAAAGCTGTCGCAAGGTTAGGAAAAAAAAGCTGGAGTCTCTCGCCTCAGTCAGGGGATGAAATAGCGAACTAGAAACTTTTGCATGTGGAGTAATCCGGCCGGGGGTGAAAAGCGAATCCAAGGCTCCCATCGAAGGATAACATAAAGCACTTTGGGCAGGGAAGTCGGTTCGGGAGGGAAAGTGGCACCGCAAGGTCGGGGCTAAATGCCGGGGATAACTGCAGGCAAAGAGAACACGCAAAGGATGGGAAAAAAAAAAGAAAATCGTCGAAAGAATCAGACAAAAAAAGGGGACAAGAAATCGCTGCGGGGGGCAGTCGCTGTGGGGGGGGGGGGGAGACTCCGGCGAGGATTGGAATGGGGAGTAGACACCCGCGAAATCGAACCGACTGCTGGGGGGGAGAGAAAAAAAAAGGGCGGGGGGGGCCCGCCATCAATTTAAAAGGAGAAAAAGAGGAATAAGAAAAACGAGGGGTTGTGGAGCGCCAAAGAGCCGCCTAGCTGGAGTCAGGATATATCCGTCAAAAGAAGAGAAAAAATCGAAACGCCCCCGATCACTGAAATCAGTTGATCCGGGAAGGGGGAAAAAGCAATTTCTGACTGGGGGAAATTCTGAAAGGGGACAACATAGGGGCTAAGAAAACGAGGACTCAAGAAAGAAGTTCAGGGGGGACGCAAGAAGGCGATCATCGTAGAAATATTAATCAACCTAGAGGGAAAGACTTTCAAAGGTCCTAGGAGTTTGGGGAGAGAATGAGAAATATCCGATCAGCAGGACAAAAGTCGCTAAGATATCGAAGAAGGACTCTTAAAAGAGTAAAAAGACAGACAATTCCGAACCTCAAGACCATCAAAAGAACCGATCACCCAGAATCATCGAGGTGGAAAGCAAAACGCCAGAATTGACCTTTTACCAAAGACGTTTGGAAGAGGACAAACGGGCCCGGGGGGCTCTAGGAGAAAAGAAAAGGAGACAGGGGAAGGGGTCCGACTCTTAGGGCGCCTCCTAAGGGACTGCGGGAAAAAACGTGTGTTCATTACGGGAAAAAGAGTGCGGAGCAACAAAAAAGGGCGAAAAATAGGGCTCATGACCGACCCGACGCAGAAAAAGAACCAAATCAAGGCCAGAGGGCAGAAAGATCGTCGGGAAACGCGCCCACGAAAAAAGTCAGGAAGGTGGAAACAGCGCAAGGAACGGGGGGAGGAAAAAGGAGGGACGGGGTGAACATCGGAAGGGGTGAAGAAAAAAGAAGGACATCTAGGAGGGACGCGGGGTTGAGAAAAAAAGAAACGGGGACAGCCCGGCCGTCGAAAAAAGGAAGAAATACCGAGCTGCGGGGAGGTCTGGTCGAAGGGCGATCGTTACAGGTCTCGTACGGGGGGGCGGAGAGGAGTCTAAGGGATCTCCGAAGGGGGGGGAAAGTACGAGGGAAAGGGTAAGAGCCGGGGGCTTCGAGTCACGGCAAGAAAATAGAAAAAAAACCGCCTGCACCAGAGGAAGGACCAGCATACGCCACTGAGGGGTCTGGGGGATGAGGGCTGCATGACGGCCGCGAAAGGAGACAGAAAAAAGTACAGGCCACTATTTGTTCCGGCCTGGGGGAAGAAAAAAAGAAGTGAAAAAAAAGAGGGGTTGGGCCGACGAATGGAGGGGCGAACAGGACGCGGGGGGGAAGGGAGTCTTGGTGGAGCCGGAAAATACAGGGGGGGGGGTTGGCGTCAGAAAGGACTATCCCTGAAAAGATAAAAAAAAAAGAGAGAGAACGGCGGAAAAAGAGCCGAGGTGGGTCAAACGCTTACTCAGTCTACCAAGAGACAAGCAGAATGTACGCGAAAGAACGGGAAAAATCCGAAGGGGGCTATTTGTGAGGTTTATCGGACTCGGGATCTTGTCAGAGCAGGAGGCCGCTTGGGGGAGGAAGAGACGGGGCAACGAAAAAGATTAGATCGGGGGGGACTGGGCGGGAAGGGCGCGGAAATTTTAGTGAAATGTGCAAGGGAGGGGTCCGGGAACTAGGAAGAACAGGGGAAATCCGAGAACTATCGAAGCTAGAGGAGTTGTGCGGGGCAAAACACGGAAAATCATAAGGGCTAAAAAAAGTCAAAAAAAAGGGGGGGGCAAAAAAGGGGGGGGGCAGGGGTGACGACGAACGCTCGGAGCGATTGAAGTGCTAAGTGTGCGGCGGAAAAAAGGGATCACGAAAACTGAGGCACCGAGGGTCCTTGGGTCAGGGAGGATAAGGAATAGCAGACAGCGATCTTCGGGCATTATCGGGGGGGAGGGACAACGGGAGGAAAAAGAGGAATCCGATCCGCGCGTAGAGTTCTGACTGGGACGAGGTCACGGAAAACCCGCGAAGTGTCGGGAACTGGGAGGAAGTATGAAGGAAGAACACCGAGGGACACTAAAAGTGGGATGCGGAGGGCAAAGGAAGGGAGGGACGAGCACCTATGTTTAGAGAGGAGCGTCGACGAGAAGGGAGAGGGGAGTCTGGCGTTTCGATCTAGGGGGGCGACAAAGGGAAGGGGAAGAATAGGAACTGAAAAAGTACTACCAGGCCGCAAAAAAGATACAAAAAAAAATAAGATAGGTGCCGGCGGCTCGCCGCTACACGACCAAGGAGGAAACAAAAGGAAAAGATTGCGCGATCTGCGCCAGAGGCCTGAGCACACAGGAAGTTCAAAGGAAGAGACAAAACGCGACAGGAAATCTGCAGAGGGGGTAACGAGAAGCGGGTCAACACGATAAAAGATAGAGGGAAGGGTCGTCGAGAAGAAAACGATTCTTCGGACGAGGAAGTGAGAAGGGAAATCTGAAAGAGGAGAAAGCTACGTTACGGACGATAGGAACGACTAAGAACGCCCAGCGCAAGTTAGAAAAGAAAAGTCGGGGAGGTCTCACGGTTCGGTCGCCGCGCGGGCAAACTTGGACAAGAGAAGAAAGCTGACCAAACTTAAAGAGAAACCGAAAAAAATCCGCCGCAGCAGCGTATATTCAGCGTGGGAGAATTGCTTGTGAAGAACAGAGATTGGCGCCAGAAGGTTTTCCCGGAAGAAGAGGAGCTGAGCGCAAATAGATGTCAGAGGTCGGACCCTTTACGAAAACGCCACATGCGCCCCTACAGGGATCTTCCGGGGGAAAGGGTAACGGGCTCTCCGTCATTAAAAAAAAAGAGGGGGGAAACTGACACGGAACGAGTCCACACAAACAGGGGTGCAAAGAAAAGGACTCGCTAGAAATTCGACTTAGGGGGAAATGCCCGGGGGAAAGGGGGACTCGGTCGCACTACCGGCGAAAAAAAGAGAGGGAATAGAAAGGGGAGGAAACGTGAGTTACGCATGGTATCTAGTAAAAGCCAGACCAGAAGATGGGAGCTTAGGGATGCGAAGCAAGCTAAAGACTGGGCGACGTCGGCTGTGGAACCACCGAAAAGGCTGGAATAGGAGGGAAGCAGTTAGGGGTCCGGAGGTAAATCTCTCGAGTCGGTATGGGGAAGACAGAGTATGTGGGTGCTGGTTGAAAAGGTGAACCTGAGAGGAGTCAAAGGGTATAGCTACGTGGCCCGAGAAATCTTAAAAAGTGGGCTATCCGGAATGGAGGCGACATACTCCGGCGACCAGCTCTAATTGTCACTAAAGTGGCGGAGGAGAACTCTATGACATCCGTGCTCGGTTAGGACTCAAAAAGAGTCAACACTTCTAGGAAGAGGGTATTCCAAGATGGAAAAGGAAGGAAGTGGTCAAAAAAGGTCTTATTGGGGGGTCTACGCGCGAGGTATCAGTCATTTTCTGGATAGGGGATACTACAAGCAGCTGCGAGGGGAGATCTCGGACGGTCCTACCAGGGATCTGGGGTAGATTTCTGCAGAGAGCCGAAAAAAAGGGGGCACGGTAAAGAGCCCATACGAAAACTGCTGGAAACGGAAAAAGGGGATATACGCCGATGAGGACATAGGCTAGGGGCTTAGCAACATGCACTTATGAGAGATTTAAAGGATGACAAAAATGTGTCGACCAGTCCTAAGGGGAAATTCCGAGGGATTGCGCTAACCTGCCGAGAAAAAAGGGAAAGTTATTAACGGAACGTGAGAAGGGGATTGGTCGCCGTAGACACGCAGCCAGACATTCGTGTGCGAGGGAGAAGGTCGGGAGAGAGAACACTCGTCTGAAAAAAGGGAAAGCTGGATCTCCAGGGGAAAAAAAAAGTATGAAACGATCAGAAGCTCGTGCGCTGAGGCTCAGGGGGGGAAAGAAAAAGCCAAATGAAAGAGGGCCGAGTCTCAGACCAAGGCAAAGAGAGACAAAGGAGGTCCGAGTCGGAGAAAAAGATTGAAACGCCTCAAACCAAGAAGAATTACCCGAAGGGGCCCAAGTTAAGGGAAGGGCGATCTGGTGCTCAGGCTAGAAATTGAAGGGTAAACGGGGGATCGGAAAATCCATAACTCAAAAAAAGGGGGAATCCAACTTGAGTTGATAAACCAGCAGACTAATATTGACCGGAAGGAAGGGGAACAAGCAAGGGGGCTGCAAGAGGGTTCACCGCGGCTGTTCCAAGAGGACGCGGGGAGAGGAGTGCGAGAGAGCCCTGAAAGGGGAGGGATAAAACAACCTGAGAGATCAAAAGCGGAACAGGCCGAAAAAGACATGTCCACAAAGAACGGGAGCGATTTTCACGGGGGGGAGCTCATAAAACAGAAAGGCAAAAAGGGCGAGAATCGAGAGGCGTTCGGCGGAGAATGTCTTGTCAAATCATGACAGTCACAAAGGGAGGGGCTTGAAACAACAGGTCTGGCCGAAAGGGAAATGTCTACGCGAAGGTATCGAAGGAGAAGAAGGAGAAAGGATGGGTCATGAACTACGAAAGGGCGCGCGCGAGGCGCTCGGCAGGCATGAGAACGTGCAGGAGAAAGGCCCGCGACCAAAAATGGTTGGCTAGAAAGAGGAGTCTCCTCACCAACAAAAAGAAGCTTCGGAAAAGCACAAAACGCCGCATCCGGAACGGTGGGGGGGGCCAAGGGAAGGACCGAAATCAAAGTCCTGACACAAAGTGAGAAGTAGTTCTTTCAGGGAGAGGGTCTTCGAGGCGTAAAAGGCCCAATAATCGAACTGGCGGAAGACCGAGAGATCTCTTTTCTGATCGGGGGGGAGGGAAACATTATGGGAGAGATAAGGACGCCTACGACCCCTTGACCGATGCGCAAGGCTGAGGATAACATAAAGGAGTTGGGCTCTTCAAACAGGACGTCAAGAGCCTAGTGTCCCCGCCTGAAGGGCGTGGAAAAGAGAACTGGAAACGTCCGACCGTGATGAAGCATTAAAAAAATGCAGTTCGTTGAGGGAAAAAGGCAACCTAATGGACACATTCGAGAAGCGGAAAAAAGCCTACGGAAGTTTCAGCGGGGGAAAGATCGGACCAGAGGGAAGAGGAGGAAGAAGCGGCCAGGGGGGATCTTTTTGCGCGGAGCTCCAGGCGGTTCCCAGGAAAGGGGACATCGGGCTAAGAAAATTCAGAAAAGAGCACCAGAGGAGGAACGGGTTCACTGCCACAAGGGGAATCAGCGCCGCTGTTCTGAGTGGGGACGGCGAGAGAAAACCTGTGCCGTCCAGGTAAGAGATCAGGGCTGAGGGGATCAATTGCTGCGCCTCGCTCACTGAATAGAAGTGGTGGTATAAAAGAAAAGACTCGGCGCAAAGAACTCGCACGAAGGCAAAGACGAGTTGGCAAAGCCCAAAAGGGCATCACGCAATCTAAAAGAAGAAACTAAAGCATGTCAAGACGAGGCAGAGAAAAAACCATGCCAGAAAGGGGACAGGCAATCAGACCTAAGAATAGCTTACTAAACACCCCCGCCAAATGGTCTCTTTTATTCAAGGAAGGGAAGATCTGCTGTGCCTTGCGGTCTACTTAGGGGGAACCGGGACGAAGCGAACATGCGACTTCCTCTGTCGCTTCGCCATAGTCAGGATGTGCCTTGGGGGTAAAGAAAAATCTCTACGCTAGAAGCTCTGGAAGGTGCGGATGGCGACGGGACCAGCCGGGATCGATGGAGGTTACCTTTTCAACTGGGGGAGAAGAGGTAGGAAAAGGAAAGATGGACCGCCAGGGGGACAAGTCGAGCGCCGAATCTAAAGAACTTTTCCTGATGGACAAAAAAAAATAAAGGAACTGCAAGCAGGTTTTTCGCGAAAACCTAACGAGAGAGGGATCTTCTCAGGGAACAGATCATTTCAAAAAAGACCGAGGATAGAACAAAAAGGGAGAACAGGCATGACGACCGTCGAAGGACTTTCAGGAGCAATAAGGACGTTTGAATGCTGCTTAAAAAAGAGAAGTCTTAAGGAGGGGCGGTGGCGTTGCATCAAGGACCGTGTTCTGCGTATCTGACGCGGGAGAAGGATCAAAAACACAGAAAAACAAAAAGTCTGGAGAAAAGGACTAAAACTATGAAGATGATACAAAAACCGATTCTGAATAAGCGACGCGGGGCAGCGATCACACAAAACCAAAAAGAAAAAGTCAGAGAAAGGCGAGGAAGAAAAAAGGCACCACCCGGAGCGAAGCTCGTGAAGAGAGGCGAGTCTCGGAAGGAGGTGAAACCATGAAAAGGATTCTAAAGAAGAAGCACTAGAAGAACGTAGGGCTCGGTAGCACTAAACCGGGGGGGAAAACAGGTCCCTTCTCAAATCGGCAAAAGACTCGGCATAGACGGAGGAAAGGGGTTCTGAGGGCGATGGAGGCGGTCTGGGTTGTGAAAGCCTTGCTAGCTGAAAGATTCAGTCAGGGAAGAGGAGACGATGGACCTGGGAAGAAAGCATCGTGATGAGTTCAACTGGCGATCCTACAAGCCTAAAGAAGGGGAAAAGAAACCGCTTAAGATATCGTAAAAAAAAAGGCGCCAACGGTAAAAGGGGGGAGGTGCTGTGAAAAGACGCGATTCATTCTCTCATCTTCTGGATCCTTAGAAAGGAAGGTCCCAGAAGACCGAACGGTGGGACCACCAGAGCATCAGCGGGAGGTTAGTCGTGAGGTGAGCGCCTAGACACAGCAGGTAGTTTGGAGTAGAACGAGCCAAGGAAAGGGGAGGCCTAAACAAACCGCGCTCGAACGGAACTCGCATGATCGCAGAAGGGTGTGGGGGAACCAGAACTTCAAAAACGAGCAGCTCGATATCGCTTGGGGAATGCTACTACACGGGGATGCTCGAAGCGGCCGGGTCATTGCGACAAGGGAAAGGGGATTCGAGGAGGAAGGCAGCCAGGCACCAGATCCTGGGGGAAGGGTGCAGAAGATTTTGCAGTCATGGAGGGAGAGGTGCAGGAAGATGGGAGCGGAGTCGAGATAGGGTGACCGCATCTTAAAGAATATCGAAAGGAGTTCTGAAAGGGGACGGGCGCTAACAAGGAAGAGTGCTAGGAAGAAATTCCAAGAAAATCGTCGGGAAAAACGCCGCAGGTGAGTCGCGCCAGGTTGGTGGAAAGGGGGGAAAACGATCCACGACCGAAGTCCACAAAGTCAGGCGGGGATTGGTAAAAAAATTATCGAAGAAAAAGGGAAGCTGCGGTGAGTGACGGAGGGGATAGAATCAAAAACTTCATTAGTGACATAAGGAGAGGCCAAGATTAAAGAGGAGGGTAAGGCAGGGGGTTATCTCCGCGGACTACTCCAGGGACAAAAAGAAAAACAAGAAAAGTTGTGGGGAAAAGGAGGAGGAATCAACATGTACACGCCGAGCTGCATCAAACAAGGAGAGATAAACCTGCAAGGGAAAGGAAAAACCGGAGGAATGCCGAGCACCCAAATTTGTTCGTCTCGGAGAAACCTGGGAAAAAATACAGAGAAGTTCATCAATGGAAGGCGCGTTCAAGGGGAGAAAAAAAGTCACTAATAAAAAAAAAAACGTACGAAGAAAGGCTAAGGTGAAAAAAATCTGCAAGCGTCTACCATCTAGCCTATCTTTGTCAGGGGGGACGGGAGAAGGGGACTCGCGAAAACAAAACCTACCGAGAGGGACATAGACAGGAGGAAGATCAATAAGGGGGTGAAGAAGGAACGAGGATACATCGAGCTGCTCGGGTCGACGAAGAAGAGGGGGAAAAACACCTAGACAAGAAAAGACAGAAGAAGCCCGACCGATTTCGGAGACGAGCCTGAGAAGAAGCGTAAAATTAAAGGAGTACGGCGCCATGCGAACCAATACAGAACTTCATCAGGCAGGGGCTACGAGAAACTCACAGAGCTCTGACCTTCGAGGCGTGAGGGTGAAAAGAAAATGACGGGGAATAATGCGCTATAACGAGAGGACTTCAGTGACACAGAGCCTCACTAAAAATTGAAGTAAAAAAGGGGAAATGGGCTAGGTCTTGGTCGACCTGAGTGAGTTTCATCGATCTATTAATGCTTCGGGACTTGCCGGTGAAAGAGTCAGCAGATGACACCGGGGTGCACCCAACCAGACCACCACAAAAAAACCCCAAACAACAGAGAGGACCACACTGGAGAAACACCTCGTTCTTCCGTAGAACTCCCGCGACTCGGGAAGGAGGACGGGTGCTAGAACTGACTAATATCTAAAGAAGGGGCAGCCATAACACGATGACAGATTCTACGAGAAAAGGACTTTGACTCTACCGGGAGAAGGAGATAACCTGTGCGAGTAGAGAAACAGGCGAAGGGCGCAAAGCGTCTTCAAGGGGTAGAAATCCTTCGTTTGGACAGGAACGGAGGATAGGACCGCGGGGAAAGATGTAGGATCGATTCCGTCGGGAGGGGAGGAGCTCATCTAAAAAGAGGTAGTAAAGGAGCTGAACGAGAATGATCTGAGGGGGGATTGGGATCTCGACAAACGTAGTTCAGATCAAGCACGGGAGGAGTTGTGCGGGGGGGTGCAGGGGGTCGGGGAAAATGGACTACACGTCCTCTGCGGAGAGGAAAGAAAAATGTGAAAAGCCTCAAGTAAGACAGCCGTGAACACGGCGAGGAGGTTCGCAAGGGGGCCACGGGGAAGTCGCTACAAAATAGTAAGTCTCAGGAAAAGGAAGGGGGAGGAAAAAACCCTAGACAAAGAGAGAGCGAGTGATTTGTGGGAAGTCACAAAAAAGGGGTCTTAAATGAGGAGCGCGTGGTTAAAGAAGGTACCCTACATACGCGAAAAGCATCGACGTGAAAGAGCATGGAAGAAAGGGAAGAGGCTAGGTATGCTCTTCGGGGCCACAACAAAAACCACCAGAACGAGCAAAGAGGCAGCAGAGGGGGTCCCTGATAGCCAGTCAATTAGGGCGGAATTTTCATCGCCGAGGGGGGGGGGGGGGGGGGGGGGGGGAGGCCCCAATTCTGAGAATATAGATTGAGGGTAGAAGGAGACTGGTGCTTCCTCGCGGTCGCAAACAAGGAACGAGAACTCTCAGGCAGACGACCCGGCCGGCAATCCGAAAGGTTGACTCGGAAGGGATCTCGGGATGAAAAGCAGGTGGGGTCTTTGTGGCGGGGGGGGTGGGGGAAGGGAAGAGACCGGAAATGTCGGCGCTCCTTGAGGGGAAAGTGGCTGCGCGAAAACGTGGGAGTAAGAAAAAAGGTATTTCGGCGGGACCTCGTCGGTGACGCAAAAACTCAGCTAGCGCAGGGGTGGAGACAAAACATGCAGAACAAGCAAAAGCGAGAACGCCGCAACGGAGATTAATCAAGGAGGGGGACGGAGGCGGAAGTATCGAAAAGAGTTCAGAGAGGAGGTTCAAAAAAAAAAAGGGGGGGACAGTTCCTGTATCATCAAGCTCCCTTGCTCTTCTGCGACCTTGAGGGGAAGAGAAAAAAATAAGAATTGTTTGTGGGGAACGCCCGAAAAAAAACAAAGGAGAAAGAAATCTACTAGGAGGAACGGAGCGTCAAGCTGACCTTAAAGATAATAAAGGGAGGCGAGGTGAAAAAGGCGCGCGTGCATCAACACACCGGGGTAGGAGCGCCCGCAAGGGGGTATCACGTCGCACGGCGACGCTCTTAGGGGAGAGGAGCGAAAAGGGGTTCACCTGATAGAGCCCGGCAGTGACTGAAGAACTCGAATGTGAGAAGGGATCAGGCACGGTCAGAATCGGAACGGGGGGGGAGGTCGGGCGGAGGAAATGTTCAGTGCCAATCATTTGTAAATGGACACGATAGAAAAGGCTTGCGACGAAAGGTAGGGAGATGGGACACGGAGAAAAAAAACGTCGGAAAAGGGGGAGAGAGAAGGGGAGCTGGTTCAGGACCCACTAAAGTGAGCGTCTGCGCGAGGCGCGCAATCGCAGTAGAAAAGTCTGGGGAAGATCCTCGATGAGGGCTACGAGG